>JGI12210J13797_10355891_pt1 | contig 16739 bp, 17 predicted proteins | sample ElkSlonscriptome_3_FD_13797 | JGI IMG/M metagenome (IMG submission 13797)
TGATACCCCGGTCGTCTGTGTCAACACGTCAGCGCGCGACGCGCGAACCGGTCGCCCAAAGTTTCGAATGTGTAACGCGCCTCGATCCGGTCGCCGGTGCACGGTTCGTAGGAAGGGTCGTGTTCGAGGCAGCCCGGCCCGCACACCAACTGCGCTTCGGCCTTTTCGTGATCGACGTGCCAGAACCGGCCACCGGGCGTCGCGACATAGCCATCGATCCCGCTCGCGACGTCGCTCTGTATATCGACCAGCGACGGCACTTCCCCGTCGTAGAGGCGGCTGTGTCGGCCATGGGTGTGAAAGCTGGCGACCGGCACCATCCCCGGTTCGTCGAACACGTCGATATCACAGCTCGCCATTCCACCCGAAGCGGGCCGCGATACGCCCAGTTCGCGATCGCTGGTCTCGTAGATGATCCCGCACAATTCGACATCGTCTTCGAAAGAGCGGGGCTGCAACGCGTCGAGCTGCTGCCGGGCGAATTGCTGGACCTGCTCCTGCGGCACCGTGGCAACCAGCGCGTCCGGGCCCTTCACGTTCCAAACGCCGCGTACGAAGATCGTCACCCACGCGAGTACGCAAAGGACGAAGATGATCCGGGTAAGGCGAGCATCGAACATGGCGCGGGGATGGGGTCGATTCGCCTCCCTGTCGAGCAGTTCAGCGAACCACGTCTCCGTTTTCCTAGAGCATGGCCCAATATGTCATCCAGCTTCGTTCGGTGAAACAGAGTGATAGATCGGCCCCTGCGGCAGAATGATGAAAGGCGCCCTGAACGTAATGAAGGATGTCACGCTCAACCAGCGCCCTTACGAATGTGATATCACGCGGATTTGGCGGAGGTAACCCGCGTGGCGTTCACGCCCGAACGGGGCGCGAAGGAAATCGAATTCTTTTGCGGAAATTTCCGCATCGTCCGACATTGATGCTTCGATCAGTTCCGGTCCTTGTCGACCAGCTTGTTCGCACCGATCCACGGCATCATGGCGCGCAGTTCCGCCCCGGTCTTCTCGATCGGGTGCGCCTCTGCCGCCTTGCGCGCGGCTTTCAGTTCGGGTTGTCCGGCGCGATTGTCGAGCACGAAATCCTTCACGAACCGGCCCGACTGGATGTCTGTTAGGACGCGCTTCATCTCTGCCTTCGTCTCATCGGTAATGATGCGCGGGCCGGTGGTGATGTCGCCGTATTCCGCGGTGTTGCTGATCGAATAGCGCATGTTGGCGATGCCGCCCTCGTACAGCAGATCGACGATCAGCTTTGTTTCGTGGAGGCATTCGAAATAGGCCATTTCGGGCGCATATCCCGCTTCGGTCAGGGTTTCGAAACCGGCCTGGATCAGGTGGGTTATCCCGCCGCACAGAACCGCCTGCTCGCCGAACAGGTCGGTTTCGCACTCTTCCTTGAAATTGGTTTCGATGATGCCGCTCCGTCCGCCGCCGACGCCGCTGGCATAGGCAAGCGCCAGGTCATGCGCCGCGCCGCTCGCATCCTGATGCACCGCGATCAGGCAGGGGACGCCCCCACCGCGCTGATATTCCGAGCGCACGGTGTGACCCGGCCCCTTGGGCGCGATCATGATAACGTCGATTTCGGCGGGCGGCTCGATCAGGCCGAAATGCACGTTGAGCCCGTGGGCAAACGCGATGGCGCTGCCCGGCCTCATGCGTCCGGCAAGTTCGTTTTCCCAGATCCCGGCCTGATGCTCGTCCGGGGCGAGGACCATGAGAACGTCCGCCCATTCGGCCGCATCGCGGTTCGACATGACGGTAAACCCTGCATCCTTGGCCTTTTTCGCGCTCGACGATCCTTCGCGCAGGGCGATCGCGATGTCGGTCACGCCGCTATCGCGCAGGTTTTGCGCATGGGCATGGCCCTGCGACCCATAGCCGAGCACGGCGATCTTCTTGCCCGTGATCAGGCCGAGATCGGCGTCGGAATCGTAATAGACTTTCATTGCTGTTTCCCCTGCTTGTGCCTCGGCCCGCGATCGGGTTGCGGCGCCTGGCGCGATGAGTGTTCCGCCCGCCCATTGCCGGGATGGCGATGAATGGCAATCGTGAAGCTCAGGTCGAACCGGCTCCGCGCATCATTCCCACCACGCCCGAACGGCCGACGCTGACCAGTCCCAGTTCGCGCATCAGGACGATGAAGCTGTCGATCTTGTCCGGCGCGCCTGTCAGTTCGAAGACGAAGCTGGACGTGGTGGTGTCGACCACCTTGGCCCGGAACAGTTCGGCGATCCTCAGCGCCTCGACGCGCATATCGCCTTTGCCCGCAACCTTGATCAACGCCAGTTCACGCTCGACATGCGGGCCAGCTGCGGTGAGGTCGACGACCTTGTGAACCGGCACGAGCCGTTCCAGCTGCGCCTCGATCTGGTCGATCACCTGCGGCGGCCCACGGGTGACGATGGTGATGCGGCTGATCGCATGGTCGTCGGAAATGTCGGCCACGGTCAGGCTGTCGATATTGTAGCCGCGCGCGGTGAACAGGCCGGTAATCTTGGCGAGGATCCCCGGCTCGTTGTCGACCGTCACGGCGAGCACGTGCCGTTCGTTCGCGGCGCTCTCGATTTTCATTATGCCTCGCTCCCCCGCAGACAGAATCAGACCAGCGCTTTCGCCGCGTCGTCCATCGTGCCTTCGTGCTCGTCGCCATACAGCAACATGTCGGTATGCGCAGCACCAGAGGGGATCATCGGCAGGCAGTTGGCGTCCTTGGCGACGTGGCAATCGACCATGACAGGCCCGTCATGCGCCATCATCGCCCCGATCCCGGCATCGAGATCGGCCTCGTCCTCGATCCTGATACCCTTCCAGCCATAGGCTTCGGCCAACCGGACGAAGTCCGGCAGGCTGTCGGAATAGGAGTTCGAATAGCGGCTTTCATAGGTCAATTCCTGCCATTGGCGAACCATGCCCATATATTCGTTGTTGAGGATGAACACCTTGACCGGAAGGCGATATTGCGCCGCCGTGCCCAGTTCCTGGATGTTCATCTGGATGCTCGCCTCGCCTGCAATGTCGATTACCAGCGCGTCGGGATGGCCCAATTGCGCGCCAATGGCTGCGGGCAGGCCGTAGCCCATCGTGCCAAGGCCACCGCTGGTAAGCCATTTGTTTGGATCGTCGAACCCATAATATTGCGCCGCCCACATCTGGTGCTGGCCGACCTCGGTCGAGATGATGGGCGAAAGGTGGTGGGTGAGGGCGTGCAACCGCTCGACCGCCTTTTGCGGCATGATCGCGCCGGGCTCCTTCTTCGAGTGTTCGGGGTATGCCAGGCATTCGCGCGCGCGCCAGCCCGCGATCCGGGCTTTCCATTCGCCCAGATCCTGTCCGCGCCGACTGCCCCACGCTTCGATCAGTTGTTCGAGCACGGTGGCGCAATCGCCAACGATGCCGAGATCGACGCCGACATTCTTGTTGATCGAGCTGCGATCGATATCGATGTGGATCTTGGTCGAATCGGGCGAGAAGGCGTCGAGCCGTCCGGTTACCCGGTCGTCGAAGCGGGCGCCGATGCAGACCATCACGTCCGACTTGTTCATCGCCATGTTCGCTTCGTAGGTGCCGTGCATCCCCAGCATTCCGAGCCAGTCGGGATGAGTGCTGGCAAACGCGCCAAGCCCCATGAGCGTCGAGGTAATCGGCGCGCTGGTCAGGTCCTGAAATCGGCGCAGCATCGCGCTCGCTTGCGGTCCGGAATTGATGACGCCGCCGCCAGTGTAGAAGATCGGCCGTTCGGCCTGCTCGATCATTTCGATCGCCTCGGCGATCTGATCGGCGGGAGCGACAGTCTGCGGCGCATAGCGATGCGAGCCGGCCGAATGTCCCGCGCGCGATTCAGACGGGACGGCAATCTGAACGTCCTTGGGGATGTCGACGACGACCGGGCCCGGTCGCCCGGTGGTCGCGATTCGGAACGCCTCCGTGATGGTCGCGGCAAGATCGGCCGGATCCTTCACGAGATAATTGTGCTTGGTGCAATGGCGCGTGATGCCGACCGTGTCTGCTTCCTGAAAGGCATCGGTTCCGATCAGCGCTGTCGGCACCTGACCGGTGATGATGACGAGCGGGATCGAATCCATCCACGCATCGGCGATGCCGGTCACCGCATTGGTCGCGCCCGGGCCGGAGGTGACGAGGACAACGCCCGGCTTGCCCGTCGCGCGGGCGTAACCTTCCGCCGCATGTGCCGCGCCCGCTTCGTGCCGCACCAGGATATGGCGTACGCGTTCATCGCCGAACAATTCGTCATAGATCGGCAGCACGGCACCGCCGGGATAACCGAACACGTATTCGACACCCTGTTCGACCAGGCTATCGACGAGCAATGCTGCCCCCGAACGCTGCGACACCTTCTACTCTCCTTCAAATGAAAACGGCCCGAAGCGGGTCAAACGCATCGGGCCGGTCAGCACGTCTGATTGTTCAGACGGCGGATCAGCCCGTTTCCTCTACGACAAGTACGATCACAGTTTGTATCCTCGGTTGTGAAATCAAGGGCTTCGTCATCGCGACAGGGGCTGTTTCACCCCGGTCCGAAGCCGGTGATAGCGTTATTATATGACGCGTCAACACCTATTGCGGTAACAATGATGCGAATTTGGTCCCGACATCGATCGTTTCCTTATCAGATCCGATGGCCTCCACCGCCCAATCCTCCGGGGCCTGATTGCGCAGCCAGGTGAATTGCCGCTTCGCATAGCGGCGGGTTGCTTGCGACCCCGCTGCGATCATGCCCTCTCGAGTGTTTTCTCCGCGCAGCCATGCTGCGATTTCACTGACGCCGATGGCGCGCATCACCGGCAGTTCCGATGACAGGCCGCGTTCGAGCAGCGCTTCGACCTCGGGAATCGCGCCGTTTTCCGCCATCCCTGCGAAGCGTTCGTCGCATCGGCGATAAAGCCAGGTGCGCTCGGGCATCAGCACCAGCGGATGCAGCGTGATATCTTCGCCCAGCCCGCCGCTCTTTGCCAGTTGCCAATCGCCCAGTGTCACACCGGTCGAACGCTTGACCTCAAGCGCGCGGGCGATCCGCTGGCTGTCTCCCGGCTCCAGAACGGAGGCGCGAAACGGATCCTCGATCATCAGCGCGGCATAGGCGCGGTCCGTGGGCAGGGCGCGGACCACGCTGCGAATTTCCGGATCGATCTCTGGGATCGGCGCGATGCCCTCTATCAGGACCTTGAGGTACAGCCCCGTCCCGCCGACGAGAATGGGGACCGCGTCGTGTTCGTGGCATTTCGCGATTTCCTCCTTTGCGCGCTCGGCCCATTGCGCTGCGGAACAGGCCTCTGCACCGTCCCATTCGCCGAACAGGCGGTGTTCGATCCCGCCCATCTCGCCATCGTCGGGCCGGGCTGACAGAACCATGAGATCAGCGTATAATTGCGCGCTGTCGGCGTTGATGACGACCGCTCGCCTTCCGCTTGCCTCCAGTTTCCGGGCTAGCGCCACGGCGAGCGCGCTCTTGCCGCTGGCGGTCGGCCCTGCAATGAGCGCAAGCGGCCGCGCATCGGCGGTGGTTTCGAAGGAATTCTCGGTGCTCATCGCGCGCCTGATAGCAGACACTCGTTTACAGGAAACGGCAGATCTCGAAACGCGTCTGGACGCGGCGAGCGAAGCGTTCTCGGCCAGCGGCATTCCGCTCGCATCCGCGATGCTGCTCGATGTCGGCGCGCCGGTGGTGGAAATGCGATTCGCCGACGCCCGGCCTGCGCCCGTGATCGAGGTGATCGAGCGGTTCTTCGCCTCCGCCGACGTGCTCGTGAGCGAGGACGATATCGCCATGCCGCAATTGTTCGTTTCGGACATGGATTCGACCGTAATCGGCCAGGAATGCATCGACGAGCTGGCTGATTTCGTCGGACTGAAAGACCAGATCTCCGCAATTACCGAGCGTGCGATGCGCGGCGAGCTCGAATTCGAGGCTGCCTTGCGAGAACGGGTCGCCCTGCTCGAAGGGTTGGAGGAAAGCGCGATAGAGCGATGCCTGGCCGAACGGATCGCCGCCAATCCGGGCGCCGCCGTTCTCGTGGCGACCCTCAAAGCGCGCGGTTGTCGCACCGTGCTAGTGACGGGCGGGTTTCACCACTTCGCCGATGTGGTCGGAGAAATGCTCGGTTTCGATCTGGTGGTCGGCAATCGGCTCGCGGTCGAGAACGGGAAACTGACCGGCGGGCTCGTCGGCGATGTCTGCGATGCGAAGACCAAATTGGCGACCCTGCGCGAAGAAGCAGACCGATTGGGCGTCAACACGCGCGTTCTGGCCGCGGGCGACGGCGCGAACGACATTCCGATGATGAAGGCCGCAGATTACGGCTTTGCCTACAAGGCCAAGCCGATTGCCCGAGACGCGGCAAAGGGACGGATCGACACCGGCGATCTCACAGCGATTCTCTCTCTGCTCGGCATTCCCCGGCGCGATTGGATCGAGGGTTGGGACAGGTGATTTCGGAAAGCGAGAGCGGAGGAAAAGGACGGGCGAGCGGCAAAACGCCCGATCCTCACGGCGAAAGGGTAAGAGGGTAAAGGATTGCAGCTTGGCATGGGAACCGATATCGCTATTAACACTTATGTAAGTAAGCGGTGTCATCGTTTTTAAGCGAATGGTGCCGATAACGATGCCGACTCAAGCCAGAAGGCCGCCGACCATGACAAAGACCGCTCATGCTTCCAGCACGTTCGCCAGCGATCACACCGTGCTGCGCCATCCGGACCGGCCGCAGCCGCGCTATTCCCTGCCACGGGCGGTCAAGAATTTCCGCCTGCTGCTGAAGGACAAGGAGGATACCAGCCTCGTCTTCAAGATTTTCGAATCGTTGCCGTCGAAAACCTTCATGTCGCGCGTCGAATCTCTGACCATGTCCGATCGCGGTGAATATCTGCGTCAGACCGAACCCGACCTGCCCGAAATTCTCGACGACCATGTCGAGCTTCGCAAGACACCCGAAGGCAGCCTCGCGCATGCCTATTGCGACTTTATGGAAAGCGAAGGGCTGTCGGCGGCGGGGCTGGTTGCCGAGGCCGATCGGCTCGGTCGCCCGAAATATCCGGATCTGGTGCAATGGTTCGCCGATCGTTCACGTGATACGCACGACCTGTTCCACGTCCTTACAGGCTACGGGCGCGATGCCCTGGGCGAACAATGCGTGCTGCTCTTCACGCACGGCCAATCGCCTTCGCACGGCCACTTGCTGATCGGATATGCCGGGGCGGCCAACATCAGGAAAATGACCTGGGGCAGCAAGGCGCCGGTAATGGGCGCCGTGCGGCAGGCCCAGCGCACCGGTCGCGGCGCACCGACCTTGATCGAACAGCCAATTCGCGAACTGCTGAAACTCCCGCTCGAAACCGTGCGCGAGGCGCTCAATATTCCCGAGCCGACGAAATACCTGGAATGCCATCGCATCTGGCGGGACGAAGGGATCGATCCCTACGATCTGCTTGCGACATCGGGTGATACGGGCGAACTCGCCTCGGCATAATCCGTCGCATTATCGGACCTGCCGCCACGAGGGAAAGGTTACAGCCAGCTGGCGATCTTGCTCAGAGGCTTTTTCTTCAGTGCATGAGCGGGCACGGTCGCGCCGTCGGCCGGTCGTCCGACGACGACGATCATAACCGGCTTCTCCCATTCGGGCCGCTCGCACTGCTCGCGCAGGAAATTCATCGGCGAGGGCGTGTGCGTCAGCGTGGCCAGCCCCGCTTCGTGCAGGGTGGCGAGCAACAGGCCGCAGGCAATCCCCACACTTTCGCTGACGTAATAATTCTGGGTCGTCCCATCCTCCTCGAACCCGCCCTTGCGCTGGGCGAATACGACGATGAGGTAGGGCGCGGTTTCCAGGAACGGCTTGTCCGCATCGGTGCCCAGGTCTCGCAGCGCGCCGAGCCATTGATCGGGAGCTTTCGGCGCGTCTCCATCTGTCCCGTAAAACCGCCGCTCCTCAGCTTCCGCCGCCTCACGAATCGCACGCTTGCGCTCAGGCGATGCGATAACGGCAAAATGCCACGGTTGATGGTTGGCTCCATTGGGAGCGGAACCCGCAGCTTCTATCGCCGCTTCGATCGCTTCGCGCGGAACCGGCGCATCCGAGAAATACCGGCAGCTACGGCGCTGTTTCAGCCGATCGCGCAACGCACGGGCGCGGGCGACACGTTCGGAGTCGGACAGGGTTTCGAGGGCGTAGGGAACGGCATCATGATCGCGCATGGAAGCGTTTATCGGGGTTTGCGCGATTCGATGCCACCCTGCGCGTGACCGCACGCCGTTTGTCGGACTGTTTCGACAGCGCCGGTTCGGCGCGTCTGGTCAGGCCTCCATCCAGTCGCGAAAGAAGCTCTCGTGCGCGTCTCGCAATGCGTCGAGCGACTGGCCGAGCAGGCTGTCGCCCCCGACGGTCCCGATCCGGTGAAAGCCGACCATTTCCGCTTCGGGCGATTCCGGCCCTTCGGCGACCATGCGGTTGAACGCCTCGACGTTTTCCGGCGCGACGGTCAGGACGTAACGCGCCTGATCCTCGCCGAACCACCATTGCGCTGGCGTGTAATCATCGTTCGCTACAATTTCGGCACCGATACCGCCAGCCAGCGCCATTTCGGCAAGGGCGACGGCGAGGCCTCCATCGGACACGTCATGAACCGCGCTCAGCAGTTTTTCGCCGATCAGCCGCCGCACTACCTGACCCGCGCCGCGTTCCGCCGCGAGATCGACTGGCGGCGCACGGCCCGCGTCCAGCCCCTTGATCACGTCCAGCCACAAAGACTTGCCGAGATGCGAGCGGGTGGGATCGGGCTTGGCCCAGAATTCGGGGGCCACGAGATAGATCGCATCGCCTGCCTGTTTGAAGGCGGTGGTCGTCATGTGCGAGACATCGTCGATCACGCCGACGCCGCCAATCGCGGGCGTGGGTAGAATGGCGCTGCCACCGCCGGTCGCCTTGCTCTCGTTGTAAAGGCTGACATTGCCGCTCACGACCGGGAAATCGAGCGCGCGGCAGGCATCGCCCATTCCCTCGAGCGCGTGGATGAACTGGCTCATGATCTCCGGCCGCTGCGGGTTGGCGAAATTGAGGCAATTGGTCACCGCCAGCGGGCGCGCACCGACTGCGCACAGATTGCGATAGGCCTCTGCGATAGCTTGCTTGCCGCCTTCGTACGGATCGGCATGGACATAACGGGGCGTGCAATCGGTCGTCATCGCCAAGGCGCGTCCCGGCCCGTCGCGATCGGTGCCGTGGATCCGCACCACCGCCGCGTCGCCACCGGTCTGAAGCGTGTCGGCCATGACCTGGCTGTCATATTGCTCGGCAATCCAACCGCGCGAGGCGAGGTGGGGGGAGGCGAGCAGATTCAGCAGGTCCGCGCCCGGATCGTCACATTGCGGTGCGTGATCGAGCGGCTTGATCTGTGCCCAGTCGCGGTACTCCTCTTTCGAAAGATAGGGCCGATCATATTCCGGCGCATCGGCGGCCAGCGGGCCGAGCGGGATGTCGCAAACGACCTGGCCATCGAATTCCAGCACCAAGTGCCCGCCATCCTCCTGAACGTCGGTGACTTCTCCGATAACCGCGAAATCGAGCTCCCATTTCTCGAAGATCGCCTGTGCCTCGGCCTCGCGGCCCGGCTTGAGCACCATGAGCATCCGCTCTTGGCTTTCGCTCAGCATCATTTCGTAGGGTGTCATGCCCTCTTCGCGGCAGGGCACGGCATTCATGTCGAGCCGGATGCCCGATTTGCCGTTGGTCGCCATTTCCACGCTGGAGGAGGTGAGGCCGGCCGCGCCCATGTCCTGGATCGCGACGATGGCGTCGGTCGCCATGAGTTCGAGGCAGGCCTCGATCAGCAATTTTTCCGTGAATGGATCGCCGACCTGGACGGTCGGACGCTTGGCCTCGGTATCTTCGCCGAAATCGGCGCTGGCCATCGTCGCGCCATGAATACCGTCGCGCCCGGTTTTGGAACCGACATACACGATCGGATTGCCGATCCCGCTGGCTGCGGAATAGAAAATCCTGTCCGCGTCCGCGATGCCGACGCTCATCGCATTGACGAGGATATTGCCGTCATAGGCGGGGTGAAAGTTGGTCTCGCCGCCAACGGTCGGCACGCCGACGCAATTGCCATATCCACCGATCCCGGCGACGACCCCCTGCACGAGATGCTTCATCTTGGGATGATCGGGCCGGCCAAAGCGCAGCGCGTTGAGGTTGGCGACCGGACGGGCGCCCATGGTGAAGACATCGCGCAGAATTCCACCGACGCCCGTTGCCGCACCCTGATAAGGCTCGATGTAGGAGGGGTGGTTGTGGCTCTCCATCTTGAAGATTGCGGCGAGTTTCTGACCGTCGGTTCCGTTGCCGATATCGATCACGCCTGCATTCTCGCCCGGGCCGCAGATGACCCATGGCGCTTCTGTCGGCAATTTCTTCAGATGCAGGCGCGAGCTCTTGTAGCTGCAATGCTCCGACCACATGACCGAGAAGATGCCGAGTTCGACCAGGTTCGGTTCGCGGCCGAGAGCGGCGAGAACCCGCTCGTATTCCTCTGTCGAGAGGCCGTGCTGTTCGATTGTCTCGGGGGTGATTGTGGGGGCGCTGTGTGTCATGCGCGCTCCTTTAGGTCACAGGGCCGACGCCGCCAAGCCGCCACGCCGCACGAAGAAACGATTTTTCGCAGTCCACGCCGCAAGTCCGGTCACCACGGCAAAGGCCGCCAGCGCTTGAAGATAGAGCCAGGCATTGGCTTCGGCGGGTTCGGGGCCGAACCAGTTGATAGCCTGCAGTGCCAGCAACGCCGCCAACAAGACGAGTGGCTGCCCCAATGGCCCGCGCGACCGTTTGATGTAGAAGACGAAGGCAGCGAGGGTCAGTCCGAGTTCGAGCGGCATGGCGATTTCCGGTCGATCCCACAGGCCAAGTCCGTAATGCCTGCCATTGCCGGCAATGGTCAGGTCCGGGCTGTGTACCGCCCAGTCGAGCGCCCAGTGCGAGCAAACCACCAGGGCTGCGACAAATCCACCCAGATTGCTGCGCCGCCAGATAGAAACGACGATTCCGAACACGATCGCGAACACCGCCGTCCCGACAAGGCTGTGGGTATAGGGCATGTGATAGAGGTCGAGCGGGTTCATCTCGGTCGCGCCCGGGACGATTCGCATTTTCTCGACCCCGATCAGCGCGAGCGAGAAAAACGCCCAGTCCACCAATTGCGCGGCGACGAAATAAGTCGCTAGCCGTGGCCCGCGCGAATAGGCGGCAGCAGCGACGAATGCTGGCGCGAAATGACCGATGAACATATGCCCGCGTCCCCCCGAACGACCTATCCACCGCGCGTTGCGGGGATTATCCAATTCCTGTCCGCTGGTGGCCTTGACCGGGCACGGCGGCGCGGTCAATGCTCAACGGCATGGACGAGGCAACAACTTCCGATCAGGGACAGGACCCGATCGAGCAACTGAATTTCGAGCAGGCGCTTGCCGCGCTGGAGGAGGTCGTCGAACAGCTCGAACGCGGCGATGTCCCGCTCGACAAATCGATCACGCTCTACGAACGCGGCGAAAAGCTTCGCGCGGCGTGTCAGGACCGGCTCGATCAGGCACAGGCCCGGATAGAGAAGATCGTGACCGGCGCCAACGGCTCGCCCAGCGGCACCGTCCCCCTCGACGAAGGACGCTGAAGCGGTGCTCGTGGGAGTGAAGAACGATCTGCTGGCCGGCGAACTGAACCGGGTCCAGCGTGACGTCGATTCGTGTTTCGAGGCGTTCCTGCCCGTTCCCGACGACATGCGGGCGCGATTGGTAGAAGCGATGCGCTATGCCGCGATCGGCGGGGGCAAGAGGGTTCGCCCGCTTCTAGTGCTGAGCACCGCGAACCTGTTCGGCGTGACCCGCGACGCGGCGGTGCAGACCGGAACAGCAGTGGAGGCGATCCACGTCTATTCGTTGATCCACGACGATCTGCCCTGCATGGACGATGATGCGATGCGCCGTGGCAAGCCGACGGTTCACCAAGCCTTCGACGAGGCGACAGCGGTGCTGGCAGGCGATGCGCTGCATGCGCTCGCGTTCGAGATGCTGGCCGATAGCGGGGTGGGTAGCGATCCCTTCGTGCGCAGCGAACTGATCGCCACCCTCGGCACGGCCAGCGGCATGAACGGCATGGCGGGCGGGCAGATGATGGATATCGTCGCGGACGAGAGCGGCGTGGATTACGATCTTCATGCCGTCACTCGCTTGCAACAGCTAAAGACCGGGGCACTGCTCGCCGCCAGTGTCGAAATGGGCGCGATCCTTGGCCGCGTTCCGCCGGAGGGCCGGGCGCATCTGCGTGCCTATGCCCGCGATATCGGTCTCGCGTTTCAGATCGCCGACGATCTGCTCGACGCGACCGGCGACGAAGCGACGGCGGGCAAGGCACTGCGCAAGGATGACGAGCAGGGCAAGCAGACGTTCGTGACGCTGATGGGTGTGGACAAGGCTCGCGAACAGGCCCGCGCGCTGGTCGAACAGGCAGTCGCGCATCTTGGCAGTCATGGCGAGGAAGCCGATACCTTGCGAGCGCTGGCTCGCTTCATCGTGGAGCGTGATCGTTGAAAACGCCTGTTTCGATCATTGTCGTCATATCTGCTGCTCTCTCGCTATCGGCCTGCGAGGCGGAACCGCAATCTGAACCCGGTTCCGATGCAGCAGACACCGCCATATCGGAAGCGGCACCGGAAGTCGGAGGCGCTTTTGACGCGCTTTCGTGTGGGCGCGGTCAGGATGGGCAGTCGCAATGCCTGCTCGGCGCGTTCGATGCTCCCGCCTGCGAGGATGTCGTCGTGCTCGAATCGATGCGACGCCTGCAGGATGGAACCCGCATCCATTACACGGCCTATGACGCCGGGGCGCAGTGCCTGGCGCAATTGCGAGAAAGCGCGCTAAAGCGCGGCTTCGCTCCCGATACCGCGTCAGCCAAAAACGGCGAACTGATCGCGCGCCCTCGTGAAAATTATACCGAAAAATTGATGATCGACGCGGCCGAGGACGGTTCGGGCAACGCGGTCTGGGAGAGAATACAGGAATGAGCATTTCACGATGAGCGAGCGGATCGGCATCTATCCGGGCACATTCGATCCCATCACGCGCGGTCATGCCGATATCATTCGGCGCGGCGCGAAGCTGGTCGACCGCCTGATCATCGGGGTCACCACCAACCCATCGAAGAACCCGATGTTTTCGACCGAAGAGCGGTTTGCGATGGTTCGACGGGAAATCGAAGCAATGGGCCTCGACAACGTCGAAGCGGTCGGATTCAACGCCTTGCTGGTAAAGTTCGCGCATAAACAGCGGGCAAACGTCATCATACGCGGACTGCGCGCCGTCGCGGATTTTGAATACGAATACCAGATGGCGGGCATGAACCAGCAACTCGACGACGATGTCGAGACGGTGTTCCTGATGGCCGACGTATCGCTGCAGCCGATCGCTTCGAAACTGGTCAAGGAAATCGCGCTTTACGGCGGCGATATCACGCCCTTTGTCAGCCCCTCGGTTCGTGACGAAGTCGTCGCGCGGGTCGAGACGATCGGACGCAAGGGCGATTATTAATCGGCACGTGGCCGGAACGCGGATTGAACCATTCATTGAAGTGTCAGACAGGGAGCGTTAGACGCGCACCCCTGACACGGGACCACATCATGAAGATCGAAATGCTCAAGATCACATTCGGCGGGTTTGCCGCAATGGCCATGTTCGCCATCGCCGCTGCCGCTCCTGGCACAGCCTTCGCGCAATCGGACGAGGGCGACATGGACACCAGCGGCGACGACGAAGCGCTGACGGAACAGGTCGACCGGCGCAGCTACCCCCCGATCACCTATGATCAGACCGAGGATCTCGACGACATCTGGGTTCTCGACCTGTCCAATGGCGAACGGGTCAAGATCCGTCTCATGGACGAATGGGCGCCCAATCATGTCGAGCGGATCAAGACGCTGACCCGGCAGGGCTTTTACGATGGCGTGATCTTTCACCGCGTGATCGAAGGTTTCATGGCACAGGGCGGCGATCCGACCGGCACCGGGCAGGGGGGATCGCAGCTTCCCGATCTCGAAGAGGAATTCAATCCGATGCCGCATGTGCGCGGCACGGTCTCGATGGCCCGCGCGAATACAGAAGACAGCGCCAACAGCCAGTTCTTCATCGTGTTCTACCCGCGCTTCAATCTCGACAAGAGATACACCAATTTCGGCCGCGTGATCGAGAACATGGGTGCGGTCGACGAGATCAACCGGGGCGAACCGCCGCAGGATCCGACCCGCATCCTGCAGGCCTCGCTTGCCAGCGACAACCGTTCCCCTCCGCCGCCCCCTGCGCCCGAACCGGTCGAAGAGGACATCACCGCGGACCTGCTGAACGCACCGCTGGAGCAGCAATAGCTCTTCCGCGCTGGTCGAAGCTGGGCTAGGCGCGCGCCAATGCGCGTTGACCTGTTCGATTTCGACCTCCCGTCTAACCTCATAGCCTTGCGACCGGTGCGTCCGCGCGACGCAGCGCGGATGCTTGTCGTGCGTGGACAATCGGCTTCGCTGGACGATCGCGGCGTGCTGGATTTACCTGACCTGCTGGAGCCGGGCGACGTGCTCGTCTTCAACGATACGAGGGTCATTCCCGCCCGCCTCGAAGGGCGGCGCGAAGGTGGCGCGGATCGGCAAGGCGCGCGGATCGGCGCGACGCTGCACAAGCGGATCGACCTGCGCCGCTGGCAGGCTTTCGTCCGAAACGCCAAGCGCGTGAAGGAAGAGGACCGGATCGTTTTCGGCGGCGGCGTCACCGCTCTTGCCGAAGCACGCGGCGATGATGGATCGATCGTGCTTGCGTTCGAAGGCACCGAACCTGTCGAAGTGTTGCTGGACCGGGCCGGCACCATGCCGCTCCCGCCCTATATCGCGCAACGTCGCGGGGTCGATGAGCAGGACCTGTCGGATTACCAGACGATGTTCGCCGCGCAGGATGGCGCGGTGGCCGCCCCCACGGCTTCGCTGCATTTTACCGACCGCCTGATTGCGGCTCTGGATGCGCGCGGGATAGGGCGTGAAATGCTGACCCTGCATGTCGGCGCAGGAACGTTTCTGCCTGTAAAGGCGGATGATACCGACGATCATGCCATGCATTCCGAGTTCGGACGGATCGATGCCGAAACCGCCGCCCGCCTCAACGCCGCGCGCGCGCAAGGCGGCCGGATCGTCGCGGTAGGGACGACATCTTTACGCCTGCTCGAAAGCGCGGCGCATGAAGATGGGACGATCCGCGAATTTTCAGGGGATACCGACATTTTCATCACCCCGGGCTACGCCTTTCGCGCAGTCGACGGGCTGATGACCAATTTCCACCTGCCCAAATCGACCCTGATGATGCTGGTCAGCGCATTGATGGGCCGCGAGCGGATGATGGCTGCCTATGGCCATGCCATTGAAAACGAATACCGGTTTTACTCTTACGGCGATTCCTCGCTGCTTTTGCCCTGAAGGCCGCCCTTTGCAACCGCGCCGCGCTCTGCCACAGGGCGGTACGTGAACGAAACCATCCTGAAAATCGAAGGCCTGACGAAAGTCTATCCCGGCAACGGCGGTAAACAGGTTCGCGCGCTGGACTCCGTGGATCTCGAAATCCGCAAGGGAGAAATCTTCGCGCTGCTCGGACCGAACGGGGCGGGCAAGACGACGTTGATCGGGGCAGTCTGCGGCCTCGTCCGCCCCACCAGCGGCACCATCACCGCGTTCGGCCACGATCTTTCGCACCATTGGCGCGAGGCACGCAGCCGGATCGGACTGGTTCCGCAGGAACTCAGCACCGACATGTTCGAAACGGTCGAGCGTGCGGTCGCCTATTCGCGCGGGTTGTTCGGCCGCTCGCCCGACCGCGCCCGGATCGAGGAGGTGCTGCGCTCGCTTTCCCTGTGGGACAAGCGCGGCAACCAGATACGCGAGCTGTCCGGCGGGATGAAGCGCCGTCTGCTGATCGCCAAGGCGCTGGCCCACGAACCCGACCTGCTGTTCCTCGACGAGCCGACGGCCGGGGTCGACGTCGAACTGCGCAAAGAGATGTGGGAGCAGGTTTCGGCGCTGCGCACGAAAGGCACGACGATCATTCTGACCACCCACTACATCGAAGAAGCGGAAACCATGGCCGACCGGGTCGGTATCATCCGGGGCGGACGCATCCTGATGGTCGATGAAAAGACGGAGATGATGCAGCGGCTCGGCACGACCGAGGCGATCATCACCCTCGCGGCCCCCATGCGCGAACTGCCCGCCGATATCGCGATTTTCCCGGTCAGCCTTTCCGATGATGGCGGCGAACTGACTTATCGCGGCGGAGCCAGCACTTCCGAAGCCGGGATCACCGGGAGCGAGGAAGTCGCCGCGCTGACTAAGGCGCTGATCGCCCACGGCATCGATTACACCCGCATCGAGGTCGCCGACAGCTCGCTCGAAGACATCTTCGTCGATCTCGTGCAAAGCGAGGAGGCCGCATGATGGGCTTCAATGCAAGAGGCGCGTGGTCGATCTATCAGCGCGAGCTGATGCGGGCGATGCGCACCGTGTTCCAGTCGATCATCTCGCCGGTAATCACGACGTCGCTTTATTTCGTGGTGTTCGGATCGGTCATCGGCGCCAGGATGGAACCTGTCGATGGGGTGGCCTATGGTGCTTTCATCATTCCGGGCCTGCTGATGCTGACCCTGCTGGGGG
>JGI12210J13797_10573968_pt1 | contig 16735 bp, 10 predicted proteins | sample ElkSlonscriptome_3_FD_13797 | JGI IMG/M metagenome (IMG submission 13797)
CTTTAATCTGTATTCTATACATCTCAAGCGGTAGCCAGCTTGTATTAATAATTAGCCTACAACAGAAGGAAAAAACCTATCCTATTCTTCCTAAATAATCTTGATTAAACAGCCTATTAATCAGGAATTTGGTGTAATATTAAGAGAGTCCGTCCATGAGATTTGAGCAAAACAGTTGACTAACCAGATACCAAACTCGCAGCGACCGCTTTTCGTCATATATCACTACATGACTTATGCTTAAATGACATGAAAGAAATAGGTTATTTGCTCTTATTAGCAATTTTTTACTCTTGCAATATAGACCCAAAAGTACAGCAAAGAAGTTCAGGAACCACGGCTTCTACTACCTTTAAACTGATAGAAAGTAGCCAATCAGGAGTAGCTTTTCAGAATACAATAGAGAGTAGCTACGATTTCAATATCCTGGAATATAACTACTTTTTTAATGGCAGCGGATTGGCAGTGGGAGACGTTAATAACGATGGACTTCCTGATCTTTTTTTTGGTGGGAATATGGTGAGTAGTCGGCTGTACATGAACTTGGATAGTTTAAGATTTAACGATATTACTGACCAAGCTGGTATTTCTACTTCAAGGTGGATAAGTGGAGTTAGCATGGTGGATATTAACACGGATGGTTGGTTAGATATCTACGCATGTGCATCAGGCTATCCGGAAAAAGAACGGAGAAAGAACCTGCTATTTATTAATCAGCAGGATGGTTCGTTTGTAGAAATGGCTGAGGTCTACGGATTAGATGATCAAGGGTATTCAACCCAGGCAGCTTGGTTTGACTACGACGGTGATGGTGATCTGGATATGTACCTGCTCAGTCACCATCAAGACAAAACCAACCCGAATTTACCTCGTCCGAAAAAAAACTCAGGTAACTCTCCCAGCCGGGATCGCTTGTACGAAAATACTGGTAAAAGTGCAGCCGGGCATCCGGTATTTAAGGAGGTGGGTAAGCAAGCAGGCATCTTGCATGAAGGTTACGGACTTGGCATTGCCGTGGAGGATTTTAACCAAGACGGGTGGCCCGATATTTACGTTGCCAACGATTTTATTTATGACGACCTTCTTTATATCAACCAGCAGAACGGCACTTTCCAGGAATCAGCTCATCAGTATTTCAAACATACCAGCCGCTTCTCTATGGGAACTGATGCCGCTGACATTAACAATGATGGAAGACCAGAGATTATTACCTTGGATATGCATCCGGAAGATAATAAGCGACAAAAGCTTATGAACACTGCTATGAACTACGATTCGTACCAATTGGCGTTGTCTCGAAACTACCTACCTCAATTTTCTAGAAACACTTTGCAGGTAAACAACGGTAATATCAACGGAGAAGCTATTCCGTTTAGCGAGGTGGGACAGTTTGCCGGTATCTCACAGACTGATTGGAGTTGGTCAGCCCTATTTGCCGACTTTGATAATGACGGGTTAAAAGACCTATTCGTCAGCAATGGTATTCCCAAAGACATCACCGATAGCGACTTTATCAAATTTAGGGATAGCCAGATCTACGAAGGCGGGTATAACTACGATACGCTGAAAAAGGAGTTGCTTAAGAAAGTAGAAACTCTAGCAGGAGTGAACAAATCAAATTTCATTTTCAAAAACGATGGTGATGTGCGCTTTAGCGATATGACTAATCGTTGGGGGATTGAGCAGCCTTCTTATTCTAATAGCGCAATATACGCCGACCTGGACAACGACGGTGACTTAGAGATCGTTACCAACAATATTAACGAGCAAGCATTTATCTTTCGTAATAATACTGCTGAGCTTTCTGACCACCATTTTCTACGTGTTGCGCTACAAGGCTCCGAAAATAACCCGCTGGGTATTGGTTCTAAAGTACAGATAGTTCAGAAGGACAAATCCCAGACAGTTTACCATTCGCCTTATCGGGGCTTTCAATCATCAATTGATCCAATTCTGCACGTAGGCCTTGGTCAGGATAGTATAGTTGACCAAATACAGGTTATTTGGCCCGATCAAAAAATCCAGATTCTGAAAAATATTTCTGCTAATCAAGTCGTAAAAATTAGCTATGAAAACGCTACTGAGATAGAAAAACCGGCTCAGAGAGAACCAGAAAGGATTTTCACTGAATTAGTTAACCTAGTGCAAACAACCCACGAAGAGAATGACTTTGCTGATTTTAAGTTAGAACCTTTGCTACCTCATAAATTCTCTCAAAATGGCCCCGGCTTAGCAGTGGGCGATGTGAATAATGACGGACTCGATGACTTTTGGCTGGGAGGTGCCCACCAGCAAGCCGGTAAGATATTTATTCAGCAACCTAATCAAGAGTTTGATGAGCAACTATTACCTGATCAGAATTTCGAAGATATGGGTGGGTTACTCTTCGATGCAGATGAAGATGGCGACCTAGATTTGTACGTGGTGAGTGGGGGTTATGAATTCAACGCTAATACGGCGGCCTACCAAGATAGGCTATACGTTAACGATGGTAAGGGTAATTTTCTTCGAAATAAATCTGCCTTACCCACTTTGTACTCCAGCGGTTCTTGCGTGGCGGCTGCTGATTTTGATCATGACGGCGATCTTGATCTGTTTGTAGGAGGAAGGGTTACTCCCGCCCGCTACCCTCTCCCTCCTCAATCCTACCTTCTACGAAACGACAACGGAACATTTGTTGACGTATCCTCACAAATAGCTCCCGAACTGTCGCACGTAGGCATGGTTACTTCAGCCTTGTGGACTGATTTTGATAACGACGACAAGATTGATCTGCTCGTTGTTGGTGAATGGATGCCGCTCACTTTTTTTAAGAATACTGGGATCTCATTTGAGAATGTCACCGATAAGCTGGGATTAACTTCAACTACCGGATGGTGGAATAGTATTACCGGAGCTGACTTTGATCAGGACGGAGATACCGATTACGTTGCGGGCAATGTAGGCTGGAACACACCTTGGAAAGTTAGCTTAGAAAAACCACTCAAGCTTTGGGCTAATGACTTTGACCGTAACGGTAGCCTAGATGCTATTTTAAGCCATTTCAAAGGAGAAAGAGAAGTGCCGATTGCTGCTAAGGATGCTTTAGTGCAGCAACTGGTAATGATGCGCAAGCGGTTTCCTAGCTATCTTTCTTACGCCGAAGCCGATATTCCAGCCGTTTTAACTGATGAGGAACGGAGAGATGCCTATCAGTTGGAAGCCAAAACTATGACCTCTTCCTACATTGAGAATCGGGGAAGTACTACTTTTAGCGTGACGCCCCTTCCTTCCGAGGCGCAATGGGCACCCATTTTCGGTATACTGACTGGTGATTTTAATGGAGATGGATACACCGATATTCTAGCCCAAGGCAACTCCTATGCTACCGAGTTTGTCTACGGACAGTACGATGCTCTGCGCGGAGTTTTTCTAGCTGGAGACGGTAGAGGCAACTTCACTCTTGTACCTTCTACCGAAAGTGGCTTTGCGGTTGAAAATGACCGTAAGAGCTTGGCGAGGATTACAATTAACCGTGGTCAAACTGCCATTTTATCGACCGCAAATAATGGCTCACTTCAGTTATTTACTCCGAAGAATCAATCCTCTTCTCGAGAAGTTGACGATAAGTGGGTTTACGCCATTGTTAAAAAGCCCAATGACAAACAGCAAAAGTATGAGTTTTACTGGGGAGCCGGATATCTCTCTCAGATACGCCACTATCTTCATACTGACGAGGAAGTTACTGAGTATCGCTCCCGTAAAGCAGATTCTACTACCCTTACCATGAGCTACGAATAAAAAAACCGCTTCCAACAGGGAGCGGTTTTCACTTCAAATTTCAACGCAAATCTACTTTATATGAGAATTTTAATCATCCAGAAGTGTTGCCAGCGTATCCTGGGTTCTGAGTAAGACTAGGGTTATTATCTAAATCTTGCTGAGGAATGGGAAACAGAATATAGTCTTCCCGCAAATAAGGGGCAATAACCAAGTCTGCGAAATCAGGACGGTTCTCTTCAATAAACTCCAGGAACCGACCCCGGCGATTTAGATCGCTGAAAAAGGACATCTCCCAGAAAAGCTCAATACGACGTTCCTGAAAAACAGCATCTAGCACAGCATCTTGCGACAAACCAGTCGGAAGGTTATCTAGTCCAGCCCGGTTTCTCACTATATTAAGCTGTTGTATTGCCTCTGAGGTTCTTCCCACTTCATTAAGAGCTTCAGCGTAATTCAGTAGTACTTCAGCGTAGCGAATTACGGGAATATTCTGCCCACTGTACTCGCTATCATTAGGGTTTGGCCCGAACCACCACTTGGTGAGCACGTAACCGGTTGAAGAAAAACCAGCCGGAACGGTATCTGGCATAGTAAAATCTAACTCAGGGTGCTTATCGCCTGGTCCTAACACCATAGCATCGTAACGGTCGTCAATAATCTCACTACTGCCATCCGTTTCAAATTCATCAACCCAGTGCGCATTAGGTACCCAGTTAGACCAACCACCGAAGGGCGCAAACTCTTGTCCAACTCCCCGAGGGGCGGAGCGTTGAGCAAGAAAATGGCCATCTCTTGATTCGCCCCAGCCTCCCGCATTCGTATCGCGGTACTGGGTAGCAAATACAGTTTCTTCGTTGTGCTCATTTTCTTTACGGAATACATCTCGGTAATTATCTACTAATCCATGAACATCTGTCGAGATCAATTCTTCCGACCGCTGAATAGTCTGCTCCCACTCACCTTTAAACAAATGTACTTTGGCCAATAAAGCTAGCGCGGAAGTACGGCTGGCCCGACCTAAGTCTGCATCTTGCCACTCGTTCGGTAGCTCACTGATTGCATCTTTCAGGTCTTGTTCTACCTGAGCGTAAACTTCAGATGATGGAGTGCGTGTTACATTAAATTCAGTAGCTGCATTCGGCTCATCCAGAATAAGCGGCACATCGCCGTAGTATCTCGTTAGCGTGGAGTAGAACAATCCCCGAAGAAATTTAGCCTGACCAATAATAGCATTCTTTTTTTCTTCCGCTAATTCCATATCAGGCACTCGTTGAATTACCGTATTGGCTCGGGAAATTCCTTGGTAGTGTACCCGCCAAATATCCCTAAATCGGCCATTATTCGGGTTAAATACTAACGCTTCTATTTCCCTATCTGCCGGTGACTCTTCCATACGCATATCTCCTACTGTTAGCCACTCCAGTTTAGTGATAAACTCGTTCTCGTATCCGCCGTACTTTTGCAAGGCATCGTAAACCGATGCCAAAGCTGCATTAGCGTCTTCTTCGGTTTTAAAGAACCCTGCCTCGGTAAGATCAGATAGTGGCTGCTTATTTAAAAATTCATCGCCACACGATACCAGTAGGTAGGTGAAAATGGCAATTAGTGGAATTATCGATAATTTCTTCATCATGATTTATTACAGTTAATGCACATAAATTAAAAGGTTACATTAATTCCCAGTTTATACGTTCGGGCTACGGGGTAAGCCCCTTCATCAATCCCTCTGGTGAGTGGGTTCTGATTTGTTTCTCCTATTTCAGGGTCGAACAGACTATATTCAGTGAGAGTGAGTAGGTTTTGCCCACCGATATAAATTCTGGCGTTGGTTATCCCGATAGTCTGAGTGAAAGTATCGGGTAAAGTATAACCGATTTCCAGATTTCTCAAGCGAGTAAAAGACCCATCTTCAATGTAGAATGACGAAGCAAATGGGTAGTTTCTCGAGTCGTTATAATCGAGGCGAGGAATAGAGTTGCTAGTACCTGGGCCATTCCATCGATCCATCATCACGGCCAGGCTATTCGTAACCCCCGAACCGTTGAAGTAAGGTATCTGATACGCCTGCTGCTTAATGGTTGAGAATATTTCGTTGCCGCTTATTCCCTGCCAAAACATGGTGAAATCAAGGTTCTTGTATCCCAAGCTCACATTCAGACCATAGGTTAGATCAGGAAATGGATTGCCCAAGTTGGTGCGGTCTTCTTCAGTGAATACGCCATCACCATCAATATCCCGGAATTTGAAATCGCCGGGCTGCACTTGAGGTCGAAACTCAGCGTCAGCATCAGCCTCTTCCTGCGTTTGGTAGATACCATCTACTACATAGCCAAAGAAGTAACCAATAGGCTGCCCTACTTCGGTTTTGGTTTCGTTAAAGCGATTGCCCGAACCAGAAAAAATAGGTTGTCCATCGCCCAACGAAGTAACCTCGTTTTGCAGTGTGGCTAAATTCGCATTGATATCATACGTAAAATCGCCCGATGATTTACGGTAACCTACTGCCAACTCTAACCCTTGGTTTCTAACCGAACCAGCGTTCACAATTGGGTTCCGTGGGATACCAGCAGTGAAAGGAATAGGAACTGCCACCAGCAAATCATCGGTGTCTTTAATAAAGTAGTCTACTGCCAAAGTTACTCGCCCGCCAAACAGGGCGGCATCTAACCCAATATCGGTTTGGGTACTGGTTTCCCAGCGAATGCCAGGGTTACCCAGCCGTTGCAAAGTAGCTCCCGGTAGACCTGACTGCGGCCCTCCGCCGAAAGTATACTCAATTCCACCGACGGTGTACACGTTAAGATAACCAAAGTTTCCAATACGGTCGCTGCCTAGCTGCCCCCAACTACCCCGAAGTTTCAGATCATCGATGAAACCCACGTTGCTCATAAACGGCTCTTGTGACAACCGCCAGCCAGCAGAAAACGAAGGGAATACCCCGTATCTGTTCTCCGGTCCAAAACGAGACGAGCCGTCTACCCGCATACTAGCCGATAGTAAATACTTTTTATTAAAGTCATAGTTAACTCGCCCAATATATGAGACCAGTGACCAAACATCAGCGGTGCCTCCCGCATTACGAAGTTCGCTATTGCTGGCACTAATTACCCGAATATCGTTGTTCTGAAACCCCGAGCCACTGCCATTCAGTGCTTCAAAGTTTGACTGCTGGGAAGTAAATCCAGCTAGAAGATTCAGATTATGCATCCCGAACGATTTGTTGTAGTTCAGGGTATGTTCTATCAGCCAGGTAATATCTTGTGAAGTACGGCTCGAGGAAGAAGCCAGCGGGTCTTGCCTTACCCCCCGGTCAATTTGTGGATTCCACCGTTGGCTATTAGAATAAAGGAGGTCAGCCCCCAGATTGATTTTATACGTTAAGCCATCTAGGATAGTATATTCAGCAAACATTGTACTTAGTAGGCGGGCAACGTTCAGCGTTTCGTCAATGTCGTTGGCCAGAAATACTGGATTGTCCAGGTCGTTCTGTAGATAAAGTGCTTGACCTTCCATAATACCGTCGGGTGCAACGGTTGGATGAGCCATCATAGCGATATTAAAAACTCCATTGGAGAAATTGGAAGTACGCAGTACATCTTGGTCGCTGTAGCTAACCTGTAGACTATTTCCGATTTTGAGCCTATCGGTAGCAGTGTAGTCAACGTTGGCGCGTAAAGAATACCGCTCAAAGCCGGAACTAATGAGTATACCTTGCTGATTAAAGTACCCGGCCGAGACGGCTGCCTGCACTTTTTCGTTTCCACCTCTTACCGACAGGTTATAGCTCTGAATAGGTGCAGTGCGAAACATTTCATCCATCCAGTCCGTGCCCTCGCCTAAATTAGAAGGGTTAGCCCACTCGGGGTTTACTTCCAAATCAGCGTTCGTATATACTTCGTTAGACAAAGTAGCAAACTGCTCGGCGTTTAAGAAATCAGGTACTTTCCATGCCTCCTGTAGTCCACCGTAGGCATCAAGCGTAATAACGGCATCTCCGTTTCTTCCGCGCTTCGTGGTAATTAGCACTACCCCGTTAGCCGCCCGAGCACCGTAGATTGCTGCTGCTGAAGCATCCTTTAGTATTTCAATAGACTCAATGTCATTAGGGTTTAAGGTCGCTAGGGGGTTAAAATTGTTATCGCTATTTCCTGCTGAACCCAGTCCAGCATCGTTATCAATAGGAAAGCCATCAATAACGTAGAGCGGCTCATTGTTCCCGGTACTTCCCACTCCTCGAATACGAACTGAAACAGCTCCCCCGGGTTCGGCTGAGTTTTGAGTAACTACTACTCCCGGCGCCCGACCTTGCAACGCTTGGTCAACACTTTGGATGGCCATATTCTTAATATCTTCTTCTTTCACCGAGGCAACAGCTCCGGTAATATCGCGTCTTTCCTGGGTACCGTACCCCACTACCACTATCTCCGATAGTGATTGTATATCGGGGGTCATCTCCAGATTAACCACTGTACGATTGCCAATTGCTACCTCCTCCGTGTTGTAACCAACTGATGAGAAAACCAGCGTTTCGGCATTGTCGGGTGCCGTAAGATTATAATTACCTTCTACATTCGTTACGGTACCAATGGTAGTTCCTTTTACAATAATATTCACTCCTGGCAAAGCCTCGCCCGAAGCAAAGTCAGTTACCTGTCCGCTAATATTTTTTTCTTGCAGTCTGCTGTACCAGTTGCCTTTAGGTACTTTTTTCGGCACCATGTTAGGTAAGTCAGCGGGCACTGTACCCGAGGTGGGACGGTCAGGTACATTTTCTAGCTTGGGTACTTTAACCCGTTTTACTTCTGGAAAAATAAGGTAGTAACGTCCCTCTTTCTGGTAGGCCAAATCAAACGGCTTCAAAAGCTTATCAAGCAGTTGATCGAGGTCTTCGTCCGCATCTAACGTTGGGGGTAGCACTTGCTTCTGCTCCAGCACTTCGCTGCGATACGTGAAATCTACGTCAAATTCACTCTGAAGTCTCTCTAGAATAGACTTGAGTGATTGTTGCGCTTGCTGTTCTGGCTCAGATGCCTGAGAGAGAAAGGCCAGTTGCTGAGCGTAGCCCGAACTGTGCCCTACCAATCCAAATAGAATGAAAACGAGAAATAGCCAAGAGTAGGTAGAGTATTTCATACGAAAAATTTAGGGTTGAACGTGTAGTTGCTGATATTTCTTCTGACTTATTATAGAGGTTTGAACATGATATGATTGTTGTTTTTTTCTATCTCCATGCTAACAATTGTCTGTAATGAGCTAAGAACCATGTCTAGGTTCTGCGTAGGAAAGGCCCCCGTAAGAATGGTTTCCGATAATTCCTGACTCTCAATGCTGATAGTGATACCGTATATATCCTCCAGTCGCTGGGCAACTTGACTAAGCGAAAGGTCCCGGAACACCATTTTGTAGTCGCGCCAGGTAGCATGTTGATCTACATTCACTTCTTTTTGCTCCACCTGCTGATTCTCCTCAGACACTACAACCATCTCGCCCGGGTGCATCTCTAATGTTCTGAGAATATCTTCCTGATCATGAATCTCCAGTTGAACACTGCCTTCGTGCAAAGTAACTTCGGCCTTGGTCCGCCGCTCTCTAATGTTAAACTCTGTGCCTAGCACCTCTACCTGTAAACCATCATTAATATGCACGAGGAATGGTTGGTTATTCTGGGTATGCGTTACCGAAAAGTAGGCCTCCCCATCGAGCCAGACCTCACGTTTCGCTTGGTTATCCCATTGAGTAGTATAGCTTATAGATGAATTGGCATTCAGTATCACCTCACTACTGTCGGGCAAAATTACCGTTTGAAGCTCTCCATAAGAAGTATCGTGGACAACTAATGATGTTCTATCAAGCAGAAACCAAACGATTGTCCCCAGAATCATTAGACTACTCACGGCCGCCGCCATAAACCACTGAGGAGAAATTCTTTTGGTTGATTCTACACTCTCAGGACCCGCACGTTTGACTTGAAAATTGGTAAGGAGTCGCTGGCTAGCATCGGGGGAGAGAAGCTCAGAGTCTTTAGTATTTTGCCAGATATGCTGATGTAGCCAAACAAATTCGGGATGATTGGGGTGCTGGCGGAAGTCTTCTATCAAAAGATTATATTCTTCCGGGCTTAGGTTTCCCTGCCAATATTTTTTAAGTAGTTGGCGGCGATGCGTCATTGTTGAATAAGTTAGGTAGCCTCTCTACTTATCTTATCCAATCGAAAAAGTCAAAAGGATTACTCGGTTATCAACTTTTTTTTTAAAAATGCGAAAAAATTACTTGATTGCTATAGTTGACTTTAGCAGTATACCAAAATGGATAGCGACCAACCTTCTAGTAGTCGGTTTTATAACCAGCTTAACCAAGGGGATTCCTATGCGTTTGATCAGCTATTTAAATCAAAGCACCAGCACATATATGCTTACTGCTTAAAAATTATTCACTCTCCTGAGCTGGCCGAAGAAGTGATGATGGATGTTTTTCTCACCGTGTGGAAGAAAAAGAAGCTCATTCGGGCCGATCGTTCCCTGGATGCCCTACTCTTTAAGATTGCTAAAGACTTAAGCATCAACTGCCTGAAAAAGATAGCTCGGGAACAAAAGTATTCGCTCACCTTGGCTACTACCGAACAGCATCCGGCTCGGAATGCAACCGAGACCCAGATTTTTAGCCGAGAATATGAACAACTGGCTCAACGGGCGATAGCCCAGTTGCCGCCCCGCTGTAAGCTCATTTACACCATGAGTTACCAACAGGACGTAAAAAACGCGATAATTGCCCAGGAACTAGGACTCTCACTTAACACGGTTAAAGTACAACTGGCGAAAGCCCGGCGGTTATTAAAAGAATATATTATAGCCCACTCCGATATTTCCTTAATGTGGGTAATAGGGTTGTGGTTTATTAGCAGGTAAATAGTTGTTTATTTATGGCTCTTGATAGTTCAAATAGCTAACGAGTAAGATTATTTTTTTAGTTGTAAACAGAACTCTCTTTCAGATAAAAAATAGCCGCCCGTTTGAATGATACGCTTTAGTGGAAGACTCTTACGCATTTTCTTAAGCGTATAGCCCAGACGGTTCAGAATGTTATTTAACGTGTCCTGGCCAAAGTCAGTTGGGCAGTACCCTTTTTCAGCGACCAAGTAGTCCTTTACACTGGCCTCGCCGGGACGCCGGTCGGTGATTTTCAAGTAACCTTTCGTATCATTATGGCAGCGTTTGGCTTGGCTATTCACGGAGGCTACGGTCTCTATGTCGTCAATTAGGACAGGCATCAAGTCTTCTTTTTTTACGACCCTTGAACGTATGGGCACCTAAGCAACGAATGCCCGTAGCTCTTTCTCTCAAACCTAGTGTTACCATCTGACGGCTCACCGCTAAAGCACGTTCGGTCTTACGAGATGATCCGTCAAAATAGGTAATGGCCAACTCGGCGGCATAGGCCCGTCGTTTATGACCTGTTAGCTTCTGTAGTGCTAAATTAAAGCTCTCAATTACAGCAGGGGATAATGGATCCATTCCGCTAAGCTAACGATTATCCCTAAACTTTGGGTAGGTTTATTCTTCTGTCGTCTCTTAAGTCCTCGTGAGAGGTTTTTATATCCAAATGGGTACTTCCTATGTCCGCCCGTGGGGTTAAGAGGTACCCTAAAGGACTATTTATCTCTTCGCTTGAGTATTAGAATTATCCCCCTGAGGTTCTTATATCTGCATTTGGCTTTTGGAAGTCGTTCAATGCTGTTGTGAATTGGGTAGGAATGGCAAAGGCTACGTATATGCCTATCTTTCCCTTGCGAAGGTGGGAAGAAGAACCTTACTCATGATGGCGAAAGGTAATTTATCCTCTTCCGAGTTGTAAGCCCCTCCGGTAAATACCGCCACCATATCCATTTCAGGAATCACTAGAATGTACTGTCCGCCATTTCCTGTGGCGATTTTAGAAATGAAAATATCATCGCCCACTTTAAACGGCAGATTCCACCAACAGTAACCATAATCAATTCCCGTAATTTTTGTTTTGGGCGTAGTCGCTTCTTCAATCCATTGTTCCGATACTATTTGCTGACCATTCCACTTTCCTTGGTTCAATATTAGTTGACCAATTTTCGCCATATCACGCGAAGTCAGGTACAAGCGTTTAGCCGACGGGATTACTTCTTTGTTGGAAGTATGCGCCCATTGTATGTTATGAATACCCAGCGGTTCAAACAGATACTTCTCAGCAAATTTATCAATCGTCATTCCCGAAGCTTGGCTAATGATTTCGGCAGCCAGTACTACTCCCATCGAGCAATAATTAGCGACGGTTCCCGGATCATTCACCATTGGTAAATTGAGCGTGTACTGTAGCCAGTCTTTCTTTTTATACACCCGATCCTCTTGCCCCCTCGATTTTTTATTCCAGTCGTTGCAATCCAACCCACTCGACATGGTTAACAAATGCTGAATGGTAATAGCCTGTTTTCTTTCGTCAAGATTTTTAGTCGGGACGGGCTGCTTGAGATATTTCGTTATAGGATCGTCGATGCTCGCAATAAATCCTTTATCAATGGCAATCCCCATTAAAATTGACCGAATACTTTTGGTGGTAGAGCGTAAGTCGTGTGGCTGATCTACTGAGTGTCCATTGAAATACTCTTCAATAATAAGTTCGCTATTCTTTACCACTAGCATACTGTGAAGTTTGTTCTCCCCACTCTGTAATTGGCTGAATAGCTGATATATTCGGGCGGTATCAACCTTTTGAAATTTCAGGTTGTTTGTTTTCCAGCCGTCCTCCAGCACGGTGGGTTGCTGGTAAGTATACGCGGTTTGTCCGTAACCGGCAGTATTTGCAAGCATCACAAAGAGTAAAAAGAGCGCTATGTTTTTCATCGTCAAATAATAACGCAGAAAATGATTATTGTATTTTATATAGTTAATATTTAATTTCAGTAATACGCAAGTAGTAGGTAAACAACTTTCTTTTCGTTACTACCTAACGAAGTTGATACTTGGTTCACAGCCTGAACTTATCTAATTTTGCAAAAAGCTGAACCAGTTGGCGGGCAATCAGTTATATTATTTTTCCGACGAAGTACATTCACCGCCCTGGTGAAGCATAGGTTAGACGTTCATGTGGATTAGGCTGGCTCATTTTATTATTCGGTTTCGGTTGTGGTTAATGCTGCTACTAGCGGTGATTACTGCCGTAATGGCCTATAAAATTCCTAGTTTAAAGCTAAGCTACGATTACGTAGAGGCGGTGCCCGACGATGATCCCGCCATGATCTACTACCAGCAGTTTAAAAAGCAGTTTGGAGAAGATGCCAATGTGCTGGTTATTGGCGTACAAGATTCCGCTTTGTACCAAGCAGAAAACTTTCGACGGTTCAAGTATTTTAGTGATGAAGTAGGCAAACTATCGGGGGTCAAATACACCGTGTCGCTGCCTAAACTTCAGGTACTTCGTAAAAATACTGAAGCGAAGCAGTTTGAGCTAAAACCATTATTTACTTCAGTTCCTGATGAGCAGGCCGAGTTGGATAGCCTGCTACAGATTGCCCGAAGTTTTCCGTTATACGCTAATCAGCTTATCAACCCAGAAAATGGAGCTACCCTCATGCTGATATCAGTAGAGAGTAATACCCTTAATTCGGATAAACGCGAGCTGCTGGTGCCTGATATTCAACAGTTGGGAAGTAGCTTTTCGGAAGTTACGGGCATTGAACTACACTACGCCGGCATCCCCTTTGTACGAACAGTAATAAACGGTAAAATTCGGGCAGAACTACAACTTTTTCTGATTCTGTCAGTGTTGGTTACTGCCTTAATTCTCTGGATATTCTTTCGCTCCTGGGATGCAGTAGTGTTTCCACTAGTGGTTATTGGCGTAATGGTAGTTTGGTCAGTAGGCACTCTGGCGTGGATGGGTTATGAAATCACTGTACTGTCGGGACTTTTGCCCCCCATTATTGTAATTATTGGCATTCCGAATAGCGTTTATCTAATTAACAAGTACCACCAGGAGTACCGTACGCACGGCGATAAGGTCAAAGCCTTGAACCGTATTATCCAGAAAATTGGAATGGCTACGCTGATTACGAACGTAACTACAGCCATTGGTTTTTTGGTGCTGTGGTTTGCGGACATTTCTATTCTAGAGGAGTTCGGTATTGTGGCCGGAGTGAATATATTAGCTACATTTTTGGTCAGTATCATTGTAATTCCTTCGGTATTTTCTTACTTACCTCCCCCCAGTGATCGGCAGCTAAAACACCTCCGCTTTTCGCTTATTGATTGGCTTCTTACTAAGTTAGATTTACTCGTTCATCGGCACCGCTATCGGGTGCTAGGTGCAGCGGTAATAGCAGCCGTTATTTTCTCCATTGGCTTACTACGTATTGAGTCGGTTTCATATTTAGTAGATGGCGTTCCGGCCAAAAGCCAGATTAAGCGCGACATGCAATTTTTCGAGGATAACTTTTCAGGGATTATGCCCCTGGAGATTGTGGTAGATACACATAAAAAACGCTCCGCTACTCGAGTATCTACGCTACGCAAAGTAGAGGAGCTAGAAAATTATCTGAATCAAGAACCGGCCATCGCTTCGCCTATCTCTTTAGCAGGATTTGTGAAGGCGGCCCGGCAAGCCTTTTACAACGGAGATTCAGCTTTTTATACTTTACCCAATAAACGGGATCAGGCGTTTGTGCTTCGTTATCTTAAGAATACTCAGGATAGCTGGAATGAGAATGCCAATGCTTCTTCACCGGACTTGCTTAATGGGCTAGCCGATAGCACCGGACAACAGGTACGTATCTCACTGCGGGTGGCGGATGTTGGTTCTAATGAGATTCAGAAACTGGTAGAAGAGAATATCCGACCCAAAGCCGAAGAAATCTTTGACGACCCAGAAACTGATGTCTTCATCACTGGAGCCAGCCTATTGTTTACCAAAGGCAATAAATTTCTGATTGATAACCTGCTAGTAAGTTTATTAATTGCCTTCGGTATTATTGCCGTCATCATGGCTCTTTTATTCGGTAGCGTGCGGATGATCTTTATTTCCCTGGCACCCAACGTCATTCCGCTAATTGTCACTGCCGGAATTATGGGGTTTGTGGGAATACCTCTCAAACCGAGTACCGCTATTATTTTTAGTATTGTATTCGGTATTTCGGTAGACGATTCCATCCACTTCCTGGCGAAGTATCGGCAAGAGCTGAAGAGTAATCGTTTTTTTGTCCCTATCGCCATTAGCAATAGTCTCCGAGAAACCGGTACTAGCATGATCTACACCTCGATCATTTTATTCTGTGGCTTTATCATTTTTGCGGGTTCTAGTTTAAATGGCACCCAGTATCTGGGTATTCTTACCTCACTTACCTTAGTGATTGCCATGTTTACCAATCTTACGGTGCTACCGGCCCTCTTAATGGTTTTTGACAATGGAAAAGGTATTGCTGAAAAAAGCTCACAACCCTTGTTTCATCTTATTGAGCACTACGACGAGTTCTATCAGGAAGATGAAGATGAAGAAATTGATCTAAGCCGCCTCCAAGTAGTTAATCAAAATAATACCGACGAAGCATATTCCGAAGCCAAGCAAAAAGATCACTAAATTCATTCTGTATTTCAAACTGCCTTGTGTTCAGTCGCTGGGCGGGTTTCACTTACTGTCAGAAAAACATAAACGCCCCCTACTAATAATGCCAAACCACTGGCAGCCGCGTGGGCGGTAAATATAGATGCATTATCAATGATCGGCTGGAGTAATATCGGAGAAAAGAATTGACCTAGAAATACGGCGGTAGTAATGCCACCAATAACTTTTCCGCGCTTAGCCCGATCAGTTACTTCAATCAGCCATAAGTTGCCATTAGGCATCAGCAAACCTACTCCGAAACCAGCTATGGCTGTGCCCAGCATTACGATCCAGATATTGGCAACTAAAGCAACCAATCCGTAGCCTGCTGCCATCAGTCCGAAGGTAAGCCCGTAGATAGCAGGGAAAGTCATACGCTTCTTTAGCAGGGGATGAAGCCGGGAAGCTACGGCGGCGAATACTGTGGCGACGATGACCCCTAGCCCGAGCAAAGATTCTTTTTCAATTCCGATTTGTTTGAGTAAGAAAGGAGACTGCACTGGAATAACGTAGAACAGAGCCATTCCGAAGAAAGTGGCGGCGTACGCCCAGATGATAGGAGCTCGTTTAAAGCTACGCCTGTTGTTTTCCGGCAAATCTGCTAAATCACCCTTATCAGCGTTAGGCTCCCTCAAAAACGTAAGAACCAACCCGATTACTGGTAGAGAAAATAAGTAGAGCAAGAACGGATACCGCCAACTTATATCAGCTAACACTCCAGCTAGTGCGACAAATACTGTCCCCCCTAGAGCCATGAAAGCAGCTTGGGTTCCCAAGAATGCGTTTCGCTCATTTCCTTCGAAGTAATCTCCAATTAAAGTAGTGGCCGTGGTCATAATAAATCCGACTGAGATTCCCAATAATGCTCTACTTGCCAGCAAATGATAGATATTGTCTAATAGAAATCCGGCACCGCCTGCCAAGGCGTATATCATCATGCCCAAAACGAATAACCTTATTTTACCAAATCGGTCAATTAACCCTCCGGCAATAGGAGCAAACAGCGCAATGGATAAAGCCGGAGCTGTAAGCACCAGTCTAGTCAGGAAGTCTGCGTTTTCCACCTCTGAAAAGTGATCAGCAATAATAGGTAATGCCGGAGCAATAAGAGCACCTGACATCACCGTTAGGCAACTAGCCAGTAAGAGAGTAATTTTTACCCAGCGAGAAGATTTCATAGAAGGGGGAACAGCACTCCCTACTGATAGTTTGCTCAATCTTCCGATATTTCTTTTTCACTGAACTAGTACCAAGCTTATTCAAATTCAATATTACCTACTTGTTAAGAAGGTTAATCTTTTATTATCAATAGGAGATCTATTTAGTCTAAAATAATTGCCCTTCTATATTTGTA
>JGI12210J13797_10136589_pt1 | contig 16730 bp, 11 predicted proteins | sample ElkSlonscriptome_3_FD_13797 | JGI IMG/M metagenome (IMG submission 13797)
GAGGGGAAGGCCATCCGCATCCATCCTCTCGTCTGCTCGGCCTTCAATGCCGACTTCGACGGGGACCAGATGGCGGTCCATGTCCCCCTCTCCTTCGAGGCGCAGCTCGAGGCCCGCGTCCTCATGCTCTCCTCCAACAACATCCTGCTGCCTTCGAACGGGCGTCCGGTGGCGGCTCCCACCCAGGACATGGTGATCGGGTCGTACTACCTGACCAATCCGACCCTCGAAGTGAAGGACCTGGAGGGTACGGTCGGGAACACGAAGGCCTCGAAGAGCGCCCGGCAGAAGGCCGAGGAGCGGCTGACGGAGATCTTCGATGGGGCTCCGCGCTACGGGAGCTTCGGCGACGTCGAGATGGCCATGGAGCGGGCGGACATCCGCTTCCATTCTCCGGTCTGGTTCTGGGTCGACGACTTCTCCGAAGAGGGGGAGGGCCGTTGGCACCGGACCACGGCCGGGCGAGTCCTCTTCAATTCGATCATCCCCGAGGCCCTGGGGTTCATCAACAAGACCTTCGGTAAGAAGGAGCTGGGTGACCTGGTCTTCGCCTGCTTCACCGAAGCCGGCCTGTCGGCGACGACGGAGTTCCTGGACAATCTGAAGTCCTTCGGCTTTCGGTACGCGACCCTCGGGGGGATCTCCGTGGGCATCGAGGACCTGGAGGTCCCTGAGGAGAAGGTCGAGATCCTTACCGAGGCCGACGAGCAGGTTGGCCGGTTCCAGAAGGCGTACGCCAGCGGATACATCTCCAACGGCGAGCGCTACAACAAGGTGATCGACACCTGGACGCACGCCAACAATGACGTGGCCGATGCCATGGTGCGGCACCTGGAGCGATCGAAGGACGGCTTCAATCCAGTGTTCATGATGATGACCTCCGGCGCCCGAGGGAACCGGGACCAGATGCGGCAGCTCGCCGGGATGCGGGGCCTCATGGCCAAGCCTCAGAAGAAGCTCACCGGAGGCATCGGCGAGATCATCGAGTCACCCATCAAGTCGAACTTCCGTGAGGGTCTCACTGTGGTGGAGTACTTCATCTCCACCCACGGAGCCCGTAAGGGGTTGGCGGACACGGCGCTGAAGACGGCGGATGCGGGATACCTGACCCGCCGTCTCGTCGACGTGGCCCAGGACGTCACGGTCACCGTCGAGGACTGTGGCACGATCCTCGGCCTCGAGATGACCGCCCTGAAGGAGGGGGAGGACATCATCGAGCCGCTGAAGGACCGGATCGTCGGCAACGTGGCCCTCGAAGATGTCTACGATCCCATCGACGGGGAGCTCCTGGTCGAGGCTCGCGAGCTGATCGACGAGGACACGGCGGACGCGGTGGAGGACGCTGGCATCCAGATGGTCAAGATCCGCTCGGTGCTGACCTGCGAGGCGAACCGAGGGGTGTGCCGAGCCTGTTACGGCCGCAACCTCGCCACCATGAAGACGGTGGACATCGGGGAGGCTGTGGGGATTCTGGCGGCTCAGTCCATCGGAGAGCCCGGGACTCAGCTGACCCTGCGCACGTTCCACATCGGTGGTACGGCGTCCCGTATCGCGGCGCAGACGCAGCGAAAGTCCAAGATCGATGGCGTGGTCAGCCTCGACCGGGTCACGACGGTGGAGACGCCCAACGAAGACCGGGTCATCACGTCCCGAGAGGGACAGATCGTGATGAAGACGAAGGAGGGGATGATCCGAAGCCGTCTCTCGGTGCCCTACGGTGCCACCCTTGCCGTGGAAGAGGGTGAGCAGATCTCGTCCGGAGACCTCCTCTTCAGCTGGGACCCCTACTCGGAGCCGATCGTGGCCGACGTCCCGGGTGTGCTCAGGTTCCGGGACATCGTCGATGACGTCACCATGCGTGAAGAGCTCGACGAGTCCACCGGGCGTCGACAGATGACGATCATCGAGGACAGGGACAAGAAGCTGCATCCCACCATCCAGATCGTGTCATCCGACGACGAGAAGCTGCGGGAGTTCATCATGCCCGTGGGTGCCCAGTTGACGGTCTCCGATGGTGAGACGGTCTCGCCGGGTGACACGCTGGCCAAGATCAGCCGGGAGGTCTACAAGACCCGAGATATCACCGGGGGTCTACCCCGGGTCGCTGAACTCTTCGAGGCGCGGCGTCCGAAGGATCCTGCGGTCATCACCGAAATCGACGGCCGCATCAGCTTTGGTGACATCAAACGCGGAAAGCGGGAAGTGATCGTGACCCCGGAGAACGGTGGGGAGCGGAAGTACGACGTCCCCGTCGGGAAGCACATGCGGGTGCACGAGGGCGACCAGGTCCGGGCAGGCGATCGTCTTTCCGAAGGCCCGATCAACCCGCATGATATCCTGCGGATCAAGGGCCCTCGGGCCGTGCAGGAGTACCTCCTGAACGAGATCCAGGAGGTCTACCGACTTCAGGGCGTGAAGATCAACGACAAGCACATCGGGGTGATCGTTCGCCAGATGCTCCAGAAGGTCAAGATCACCGATCCGGGTGAGACGGAGCTGCTGGAGGGAGAGAATGTGGATCGGGCCGAGTTCCGGGCCGCCAACCAGGCTGCGGTTTCCGAAGGGCAGAAGCCCGCCCGGAGTGAGCCGCTCCTGCTGGGGATCACGAAGGCCAGCCTGACCACGGAGTCCTTCATCTCTGCTGCGTCCTTCCAGGAGACCACGAGGGTGCTGACCGACGCCGCCGTCCGCGGCGCACGGGACGATCTCAAGGGCCTGAAGGAGAACATCATCATCGGTCACCTGATTCCCGCCGGCACCGGAATCCACCGGTATCAGGAGGTGGAGTTCATGGTCGACCAGTCCTTCTACGAGGACGAGATCCTGCCCCTCTCCGAGCCCGGTGACCTGTTGCTGGGGCTGAGTGCGGAGTCCGAGTCGGCAGGATAACAGCCGAGACCACTGGGTCGCTGTACCGACGGCGGGCCGCTCCACTCCAGGGTGGGCGGCCCGTTCGTCGTTCGGGCCCACCAGCGAGACGGAAAGTCGACCGTCTACGGCGTTGACACCTCTCGGAAGGCTGGGTAAGTTAGCAAGCTCTATTCGAAAGGCGCCTGTCTCTGGCGCAGCTCCACCACGACCCTGCGTTATGCCTACGATCAACCAGCTCGTCCGGAAGGGCCGCAAGGCGATTCAGAAGAAGAACAAATCGCCTGCCCTTCAGGGGAATCCCCAGCGTCGGGGAGTGTGCACGCGTGTGTACACCACGACGCCCAAGAAGCCGAATTCGGCCCTCCGCAAGGTGGCCCGCGTCCGGCTGACGAACGGCTTCGAGGTTACGGCCTACATCGGCGGGGAAGGGCATAACCTCCAGGAGCACTCCATCGTGCTCATTCGCGGGGGCCGGGTGAAGGATCTTCCCGGTGTGCGGTATCACATCGTTCGGGGCACGCTGGACACGTCGGGTGTGTCCGATCGTCGTCAGGGTCGGTCCAAGTACGGCGCCAAGCGGCCCAAGTAAGGAATACGGACAATGAGTCGTCGTTCTAGAGCCGATCATCGTGAGGTGCGTCCGGATCCCCGTTTTGGATCCCCGGTGGTGACCAAGTTCATCTCCGGCCTGATGCTGGACGGGAAGCGCTCCATCGCTGAGAAGATCTTCTACGAGGCCCTCGAGTCCGTAGAAGAGAAGTCCGGCCAGCCTGGCCTGACCGTCTTCGAGCAGGCGGTAAGCAACGCCAAGCCTGCCCTCGAGGTAAAGAGCCGTCGCGTCGGGGGTGCCACCTACCAGGTGCCCATCGAGGTCCGGCCGGAGCGGCGCCAGGCGCTGGCGATCAAGTGGTTGATCGGGTTTGCCCGCGGGCGCTCCGAGCGCACCATGGCGGATCGACTGGCCGCCGAGCTTCTCTCAGCAGCGCGGGGAGAGGGCTCGACGGTGAAGAAGAAGGATGACACACACCGCATGGCCGAGGCCAACAAGGCCTTCGCCCACTACCGGTGGTAGCTTAGCGGGACCGGTCGGCGGCTTTCGCCGACCACAAATCAGAAGGTGAGACACGCGACGGCCTGCGGGCCCTCTCCGGTCACCAGGAAGCGCGGTTCGTGCGGCCTGCCGGGAGGGAGGCTGACATCCGGACCGCGCTTTTCTTGCGGCTGGAACCACGGACGAAACCGGCGCACGCGCCGCTTCGCATAACGAAACGGGTACCGACAGATGGCACGGAAGACGCCTCTAAAGCATCTGCGCAACATCGGCATCATGGCTCACATCGATGCCGGTAAGACCACGACCACGGAACGGATCCTCTTCTACACGGGGCGTCTGCATCGGATGGGCGAGGTTCATGAGGGCGCGGCCACCATGGACTGGATGGAGCAGGAGCAGGAGCGTGGCATCACGATCACCTCCGCTGCTACGACCGCCTTCTGGAAGCGGCACGACATCGAGTTCCGGATCAACATCATCGACACCCCTGGGCACGTGGACTTCACCGCCGAGGTGGAGCGTTCGCTTCGGGTGCTCGACGGGTCGGTGGCGGTCTTCTGTGCCGTCGGTGGCGTCGAGCCTCAATCCGAGACGGTCTGGCGGCAGGCCGACCGGTATGGCGTGCCTCGGATCGCCTTCGTCAACAAGATGGACCGGACCGGCGCCGACTTCATGAACGTGGTCGGGATGATGCGGGACCGTCTCGGCGCGAATGCTCACCCGATTCAGTTTCCGATGGGCGAGGGTGAGATGTTCACTGGCCTCATCGACCTCGTTGAGAGGCGTGCCGTCCACTACGAGGACGAGCTCGGCTCGAAGTTCACGGAGCAGGAGATCCCTGCGGATCTCCGCGAGCAGTGCGAGGAGCTTCGTCAGGCGCTGATCGAGGCTGCCGTGGAGCACGACGAGGTGATGATGGAGAAGTATCTCGAGGGTGAGGAGCTCACCGTGGACGAGGTGCGCTCCGCGGTGCGTCAAGCGACGGTCGACGGCCACCTCTTCCCTGTATTCTGCGGGTCCGCCTTCAAGAACAAGGGCGTACAGCTTCTCCTCGATGGGGTCATCGACTACCTGCCTTCGCCTCTCGACATTCCGGCGATTCAGGGTCACCTGCCCCACCACGATGAGACGTTGGAGGATCGCGAGGCCAACGACGAGGCTCCGTTCTCGGCCCTCGCCTTCAAGATCGCCACCGACCCCTACGTAGGTAAGCTGACCTTCTTCAGGGTCTACTCCGGTACGCTCCCCTCGGGCTCGTACGTGATGAATGCCACGCAGGAGAAGCGTGAGCGGGTCGGCCGGATCCTGCAGATGCACGCCAACAAGAGGGATGAGCTCGACATGGTGTACGCCGGCGACATCGCGGCGGGCATCGGTATGAAGGATGTGAAGACCGGAGACACCCTCTGTGCAGAGGACTTTCCGATCATCCTCGAGGCGATGGACTTCCCCGAGCCCGTCATCGATGTGGCGGTGGAGCCGAAGTCCAAGGCCGACCAGGACAAGTTGTCCACAGGACTCATCAAGCTCGCCGAAGAGGATCCCACCTTCCGGGTCCACACCGACCCCGAGACGAGCCAGACGATCATCTCTGGGATGGGAGAGCTTCACCTCGAGATCATCGTCGACCGTCTCCGACGGGAGTTCAACGTCGAGGCGAACATCGGTCGGCCGCAGGTCGCCTACCGGGAGACGATTCGTCGCCCTGCCGTCAAGGTCGAGGGCAAGTTTGTCCGGCAGACGGGTGGGCGTGGTCAGTACGGTCACGTGGTGATCAACATCGAGCCTGCAGACGCCGGTGCCGGTTTCGTCTTCGAGGACAAGATCGTGGGCGGCGTGATCCCCCGAGAGTACATCAGCTCGGTGGAGGCCGGGATGCGGGAGGCTCTCGACAACGGGATCCTGGCCGGCTATCCGGTCATCGATGTGAAGGTGGAGCTGGTGGATGGTTCCTACCACGACGTCGACTCCAACGAGATGGCGTTCAAGATCGCCGGCTCGATGGCGATCAAGGAGGGCGTCCGACGGGCCTCTCCGGTTCTTTTGGAGCCCGTGATGGACGTCGAGGTGGTCACGCCGGAGGACTACATGGGTGACATTATCGGCGACCTGTCCTCCCGGCGTGGCCGGGTCGGCGGGATGACTGAGCGGGCCGGGGCCCGAGTGATCGGCGCCAGCGTCCCCCTCAGCGAGATGTTCGGATATTCGACGAACCTGCGCTCCATGAGCCAGGGACGGGCGGTCTACAGCATGCAGTTCGCCCACTACGAGGAAGTGCCCAAATCCAAGGCCCAGGAGATCATGGCCGCGGTGGGCGGTAAGGACGACTAACCCGAAACCCCTTTTCAGGTAACGAGGAACGAGCGATGGGAAAGGCGAAGTTCGAGCGTACGAAGCCTCACGTGAACGTGGGGACGATCGGACACGTGGATCACGGGAAGACGACGCTGACGGCGGCGATCACGGCGATCCAGGCGGCGAAGGGACTGGGAGAGGGGGTGTCGTTCGACAACATCGACAAGGCGCCGGAAGAGCGGGAGCGAGGGATTACGATTGCGACGGCGCATGTGGAGTACGAGACGCCAGAGCGTCACTACGCCCACGTGGACTGTCCGGGCCACGCGGACTACGTGAAGAACATGATCACGGGCGCGGCCCAGATGGATGGGGCGATCCTGGTGGTGAGCGCGGCGGACGGTCCGATGCCGCAGACGCGGGAGCACATCCTGTTGGCTCGTCAGGTGAACGTGCCGTTCATCGTCGTGTTCATGAACAAGTGTGACATGGTGGACGACGAGGAGCTTCTGGAGTTGGTGGAGCTTGAGGTTCGCGAGCTGTTGAGCGAGTACGACTTCCCCGGGGACGACATTCCGGTGATCCAGGGATCGGCGCTGAAGGCGCTGGAGAGCGGGGATCCGGAGAGCGAGTGGGGGCAGAAGATCACGGAGCTGATGGATGCGGTGGATTCCTACATTCCGCAGCCGGAGCGCGAGATCGACAAGCCGTTCATCATGCCGGTGGAGGACGTGTTCTCGATCACGGGTCGCGGGACGGTTGCGACGGGCCGGATCGAGGCGGGTGTGGTGAAGGTGGGAGAAGAGGTCGAGCTGGTGGGGATGGGCGAAGACCGGAAGACGACGGTGACCGGAGTGGAGATGTTCCGGAAGCTGTTGGACGAGGGTCGGGCGGGAGACAACGTGGGCCTTCTGCTTCGTGGAGTGGCCAAGGACGAGATCCAGCGGGGCCAGGTGTTGGCGAAGCCGGGCTCGATCACGCCACACACGAAGTTCAAGGCGGAGGTGTACGTGCTGACGAAGGAAGAGGGAGGGCGCCACACGCCGTTCTTCAACAACTATCGTCCGCAGTTCTACTTCCGGACGACGGACGTGACGGGGGCCGTGGAGCTTCCGGAGAGCGTAGAGATGGTGATGCCGGGGGACAACGTGCAGATGCTCGTCGAGCTGATCACGCCGATCGCGATGGACAAGGAGCTCCGCTTCGCCATCCGCGAAGGCGGTCGCACCGTCGGCGCCGGCGTCGTCACAGAGATCATCGAGTAACGACCTCGATCAGGGTCAGCCGGTCTGGATCTCGTCGGACTTCTCGGTCCGACGGATCCTCCACGGCTCCTGCCCGTATTCAGGCGTAGGGAGGGAAGATGGCACGAGATAAAGTGATCCTCGCTTGTCAGGTTTGCGAGGAAAGGAACTACTCCAAGACGAAGAACAAGCGACTCCACCCGGAGAGGGTCGAGTATCGCAAGTACTGTCGTCGATGCCGTACGCATACGGGCCATAAGGAGACGAAGTAACCTGATGGCGGTGCAGAAGCTGCGGGATACGAGGGAGTTCATCGAGGAGTCGTGGGCCGAACTTCAGAAGGTCACCTGGCCGGACTACGAGCAGCTGAAGAACGCCACCTTGGTGGTGATCATCTTCCTGTTCATGATTTCGGCAACCATCTGGTTCATGGACGTCGTCGTTCGGGCGGTCCTCGACCTCATCATGGGGGCGTTTGGCGCCTGATGTCTGACAAACGTTGGTATGCGGTCCAGACCTACTCTGGGCACGAGAACAAGGTACAGCGCCTCCTCGCCAAGAAGATCGACGATGAGGAAGGGGAGACTCCCGAAGAGAAGGAGATCTCCGAGTGCCTGGTTCCGACCCAGGAGGTGACCGAGATCCGGAACGGGAAGAGGGTGTCCGTGACGAAGCGTCTGTACCCCGGGTACATCCTGGTGCAGATGGTTCTCAACGAGCGTACTCAGCACGTGATCAACAACGTGCAAGGAGTCATCAAGTTCGTCGGTCCGGGTCGGGTACCTCAGGCGCTGCGAGAGGAGGAGATCAACAAGATCCTCGGCGTCGAAGAGCCGGTACCGGAGGGGGAGGCCAAAGAGGATATCCCGTTCCACTCGGGTCAGGTCGTGGAGGTCACACAGGGTCCGTTCAGCGACTTCTCGGGAACGGTGCAGGAGGTCTTCCACGACAAGGGGAAGGTCAAGGTCGAGGTGTCCCTGTTCGGGCGCCCGACCTCTGTCGAGTTGGATTACACCCAGTTGCGTGGGTTCTAGCGCGCCCTGAGCGCGCGCGAAACTCCGAGAGGGATACGAGTCATGGCGAAGAAGGTCATCGGGTTCATCAAGCTCCACGTACCTGGCGGACAGGCGAATCCCGCACCCCCGGTCGGACCGGCCCTGGGTGCTCAGGGCGTGAACATCATGGAGTTCTGCAAACAGTTCAACGCCAAGACGCAGGACAAGCCGGGTCTCACGATTCCCGTCGAGATCACGGTGTATGCGGACCGTTCCTTCTCCTTCATCACGAAGACTCCGCCCGCTGCGGTTCTCCTGAAGAAGGCGCTGGGTCTTCCGAAGGGTTCCGGTGTCCCCAACCGGGACAAGGTGGCGAAGGTCACCCGGAACCAACTCAAGGAGATCGCGGAGACCAAGCTCCCTGATCTGAACACCAATGATATCGACTCCGCGATCATGCAGATCGCCGGAACAGCTCGGTCCATGGGGATCGAGGTCGAAAACTGATCGAAGACCAGGTGGTGGCCTGACCGGGCTGTCACCCTTCACGCCGCGCCGCTCGTCGGTGTCGGCCGTCCGTTGAACCACCCGTGCGAGCCGCCGTGGGTGGGAGGACTGTAGACTCGACGGCTCAACACTGATATGCCGAAACACGGAAAGAGGTATCGCGCGAGTCGGGAGAACGTCCCGGCAGGTGTGACCTTCGCTCCCGGGGAGGCGGTCCAGCTCGTGAAGGACCTGGCGTTTGCAAGCTTCGACGAGACCGTCGAAGTCGCGACGCGACTTAGCGTGGATCCACGGAAGGCCGATCAGATCGTTCGCGGAACGGTCGTGCTTCCTCACGGAACGGGGAAGTCGGTCCGGGTGCTGGTGATTGCCCAGGGAGAGAAGGAGAAGGAGGCGTCGGACGCCGGCGCTGACTTCGTGGGTTTGGATTTCGTAGAGAAGATCCAGGACGGTTGGCTCGACTTCGATGTGGTCGTCGCGACCCCTGACGTCATGGGGAAGGTCGGCCCTCTTGGGCGCGTGCTCGGGCCCCGAGGCCTGATGCCGACGCCGAAGGCGGGTACGGTCACATTCGACGTCGGTAAGGCGGTCTCGGAGATCAAGGCCGGTAAGATCGAGTTCCGCGTCGATAAGACGGGGAACGTCCACGCACCCATCGGTAAGGTGTCCTTCGAGTCTGACCAGTTGGCCGACAACTTCACGGCTTTCATGGACCAGATCGTCCGGGCTCGCCCCGCGGCGGCGAAGGGGGCCTACGTCCGGAGCGTGACGGTCTCGAGCACCATGGGTCCGGGGATCTCGATCGATCCGAACCTGTTCCGGAGGAACTGAGGATGAAGAGGAGCGACAAGGAGTCCTTCGTCACGGAGTTCCGTGAGCGGCTGGATCGTTCGCCGGTCATGTACCTCACCGATTTCTCCGGGTTGAACGTGAAGTCGATGACAGATCTTCGCCAGAAGCTGAAGGAGAGCGGGGCGGAGTACGTCGTGGCCAAGAACCGTCTGATGGTCCTGGCGCTGGAAGGATCGGATCTACCCGATCTTTCCGAGGCACTCACCGGGCCCACCGGCGTGATCTTCGGCTACGAGGACGTGGTCGCCACCGCCAAGGCGCTATCGGAGTTCGCAAAGGCGCACGATGACCGTCCGGCCTTCAAGATCGGCGTGCTGGACAACAAGATCCTGGATGCGGCGCAGCTGGAGAAGCTGGCCAAGTTGCCGTCCCGGGACGAGCTGCTGGCCGAGGTTGTCGGCGTGATGCAGGCCCCCATGGCGTCCCTCGTGGCGGCCATGGAAGGAAAGCTCCAGGAGATGGCCGGCCTCCTGGAGGCGTACCAGGCCCAGAAGCAGGAAGCTGGCGAGTAAGCTTTCGCAACCCCACCGCCGGCTTCATGCCGGGTGAACCATCAGGAGAGAAGCAGAATGGCGATCAATACCGAAGAGCTCATGGAGACCTTCGAGAGCATGACCGTTCTCGAGCTGTCCGAGTTCGTCGATGCATTCAAGGAGAAGTTCAACGTCACGGCTCCCGTGGCCGTCGCCGGCGCTGTCGCTGGCGCCGGAGCAGGTGCTGGTGCCGAGGCCGAGGCCGAACAGGACGAGTTCGATGTCGTCCTCACCGGTGCCGGTGCGAAGAAGATTCAGGTCATCAAGGTGGTCCGGGAGATCACCGGTCTGGGCCTGAAGGACGCCAAGGCCGCCGTCGACGAGGCTCCGACCACCGTGAAGGAGGCCGTGTCGAAGGACGAGGCCGAGGAACTCAAGGCCAAGCTCGAGGAGCAGGGAGCTTCCGTCGAGCTCAAGTAGCTGGCGGAGCCTGACCGGCCGGCCCGACTCGGTTCGGGCCGGCCGGGGACTCCGCGCCTGGTTTGCTGGTAGTTCTCAGTTCGTTTGGTCCACATTCGGACCACCGCGTGCGGGTCCCCGCCGTCTTTCGTGGACGGGCCGGGGATTTCCGTGCTTGAGGGTAGTCGAACACGACATTGACGGGCCCGCCCGAGAGGGGGGTCTGTCCAAGGGGGATCCCGTTGGATATTCGCCACGATGGCCGTCCGGTAGTGAGCTTCGCGAAGCTCAAGCCGGTCATGCCCATGCCGGATTTGTTGGACGTACAGCTCCGCTCCTTCGAGAAGCTGGTCGAGGAGAACGTCGACCCGACCGAGGTCTGGGACTTCGGCCTCGACCGGGTCTTCGGGGAGATCTTCCCGATCTCGGATGTGAACGAGAACTTCACCCTCGAGTACGTCGGTGCCGCCCTGGGTGAGCCGAAGTACTCGGTGGAGGAGTGCATCGAGCGGGATATGACCTACGCGGCCCCGCTCAAGGCCACCCTTCGGCTCATCGTCTGGGAGGAGCTGGACGACGACGCCCCCAAGAACGAGCCCGTAGAGCGTCGACCTCGGGATATCATCGAGAAGGAGGTCTACCTCGGTGATCTTCCTCTCCTGACGGAGCTGGGAACCTTCATCATCAATGGGGCCGAGCGGGTCGTGGTGAGCCAGCTACACCGGTCCCCCGGCGTGGTGTTCGAGGACAGCATCCACCCGAACGGAACGAAGCTCCACAGCGCCCGGATCATCCCGTTCCGGGGATCCTGGGTGGAGTTCACGGTGGACATCAACGACATCTGTTACGTCCACATCGACAAGAAGAAGAAGTTCCCGGCTACTGCGCTCCTTCGAGCCTTCGGGTACGGCGAGGATGCGGACGTCTTCCAGATCTTCTTCTCGGTCGGCGAGGCATCCGTCGACTTCGAGGACAAGCAAGCCCGGGCTGAGATCGAAGGCGCGGTGATGGCCGAGGATATCGTCGACTCCGAGACTGGAGAGGTTCTGGTCAGCGAGTCTCAGGAGATCGACGACCACGTTCTCCAGATTCTCGAGCGTCTCGGGCACTCAACCTTCAAGATCTACACGAACGAGGAGGCGGGTTTCCGCGGGGACTCCCCCATCGTCAAGAACACCCTCAAGAAGGACCCGACGTCGAGCGAAGAGGAGGCGCTGCACGCGATCTACTCCCTGCTCCGGCCCGGCGAGGCACCGAACGTCGAGACGGCGCGCACGGCCTTGGATCGGGTCTTCTTCAACCCGAAGCGTTACGACCTGGGTCGCGTCGGGCGGTACAAGATCAATCAGCGACTCGGATTGGAGATTCCCAGGACCGAGACGGTGCTCACGAAGGAGGACTTCATCGCGATCCTCCGGACCCTGATCAATCTGTCTCAGGGGCGGGGTGGGGTGGACGACATCGACCATCTCGGCAACCGCCGTGTGCGCACCGTGGGTGAGCTGATCGCGAATCAGCTCTCCGTGGGGCTCTCCCGGATGGCTCGCCTGGTCAAGGAGCGGATGTCGATCAACACCGATCCCGAGAAGATCTCGATCGATGACCTGGTGAACGCCCGCACGGTCTCGGCGGTGATCCAGGCTTTCTTCGGGTCGAGTCAGCTTTCCCAGTTCATGGACCAGACCAATCCGCTGGCGGAGATGACGCACAAGCGCCGTCTCAGCGCGCTCGGACCTGGTGGCCTGACTCGGGAGCGCGCTGGATTCGAAGTCCGTGACGTGCACTATTCTCACTATGGGCGGATGTGCCCCATCGAGACCCCCGAGGGTCCCAACATCGGGCTCATCACCTCTCTGACCACGTACGGTCGGGTGAACGAGCTGGGCTTCATCGAGACACCGTATCGGAAGGTGGTGGACGGGAAGGTGACCGACACCATCGATTGGCTCTCGGCGAATGAGGAGGAAGAGGCTCGGATCGCACAGGCCAACGCTCCGCTCAACGAGGACGGGAACTTCACCAATGAGTTCGTGCTCTGCCGTGAGCGAGGGGACTTCCCCCTCCTTCGGCCGGAGGACATCGACTACATGGACGTTTCGCCGGATCAGATGGTCTCGGTGGCCGCGGCCATGATTCCCTTCCTCGAGCACGACGACGCCAACCGGGCCCTCATGGGCTCGAACATGCAGCGCCAGGCGGTCCCTTTGCTGCACACCGACTCCCCTCTCGTAGGCACAGGCCTCGAGTTCAAGCTCGCCCGGGATTCCGGTGCGGTGATCACCGCCCGGCGGGGCGGCGAGGTGGTCCACGTGACGGCCGACGAGATCGTCATCGACACCGGTGCCGGTGGAGACGGGAGCGCGGATCAGCCCCTGGCCAAGCTGGCCCAGTATGATCGGTATGTGCTGAAGAAGTTCTGGCGGACCAACCAGGACACGGCGATCAATCAGCGTCCTCTGGTGGAGCGAGGCCAGGTGGTCCAGCCGGGGCACATCCTCGCCGACGGTCCGAGCACGGACAACGGTGAGCTCGCCCTGGGCCGGAACGTCCTCGTCGCCTTCATGCCGTACTACGGCTACAACTACGAGGATGCCATCGTCATCAGCGAGAAGCTGGTGAAGGACGACGTCTTCACCTCGATCCACATCCAGGAGCTCGAGCTACACGTCCGTGACACCAAGCGGGGGATGGAGGAGATCACCCGCGAGATCCCCAACGTCGCCGAGGAGTCCCTCATGGACCTCGACGAGCGGGGGATCGTCCGTATCGGAGCCCGGGTCCAGTCCGGCGACGTCCTGGCGGGGAAGATCACGCCAAAGGGAGAGACAGAGCTCTCCCCGGAGGAGAAGCTGCTCACCGCGATCTTCGGTGAGAAGGCCAAGGACGTGAAGGATTCGTCTCTGCGGGTTCCCCCGGGGATGAATGGGACCGTCATCGACGTGAAGATCTTCTCCCGGCGTATCGACGATCCTCTCCTGGAGAAGGAGCGGGGTGGTCGCATCGCCGAGCTCCGGCAGTTCGAGCGGGAGGAGGTTCTCCGGATCAGCGAGGCCCGGGATGAAGAGCTCGGTGGTCTTCTCGAGAAGCAGACCGTCGCCCTCATGCTCAAGAAGGGCACCGTGGAGCCGTACCTCGACGAGGGCAGCAAGCTCAGCAAGAAAGAGATCCGCAACATCGACTTCGGAAAGGTCGACCTGTCGACGCTCAAGCTTCAGAACAAGGAGGCGAGCGAGAGGATTCGCCGTCTCGTCGATGAGGCGCAGCGCCGTATCGAGCGGGTTAGGGAGCGGACGGAGGAGCAGATCGACAAGGTGTTCCAGCCCGACGAGCTGCCCCCGGGTGTGGTCCAACTCGTGAAGGTCTACCTGGCGCAGAAGCGCAAGATCTCGGTGGGCGACAAGATGGCTGGCCGCCACGGAAACAAGGGGATCATCGCACGGATCGCACCGGAGGAGGATATGCCGTTCCTCCCCGACGGCACCCCTGTTGAGATCGTCCTGAACCCGCTCGGGGTGCCGTCCCGCATGAATGTGGGTCAGATCCTCGAGACCCATCTGGGTTGGGCGGCTCGGGTTCTGGGCTTCGAGGCCAAGACGCCGGTCTTCCAGGGCGCCACCGAGGACGAGATCGGCGTGCTGCTGAAGCTCGCGGGCCTCGACTGGGCTCAGAACGCGTTGAACCTCAGGGAGGCTCACCTCGATCTGAGCCCCGACGACCTCAGGGAGGCGATCACCGCCGCCCAGCTCCTGGATGAGGAGGGAGTTCGTCACCGGGCGGCTCCCACCAACGGCAACGGCAACGGCGCCGGGAACGGGGACGGGAGCGCCCACTCCGAGAGGATGCGGGTCTCCACCGAGGGGCTGGGTCGAACTCTTGACGAGTTCACCGCGCAGAAGCTGCCCGAGGAGTCCAAGGCGGTCTTCGACGGGATCCATACCTTCGTCGTTGCGGCAGGGAAGGAGCTCGCGGCTGCGAAGGACCAGAAGCTGGAAGAGCTGTTCCCGGCCATCGCCGAGATCGCGGACAAGAAGTCGGCGGGTGAGGGGCTCGACGCTGCGGTGTCGGAGCTCGTGGTGCACGCCGGTCTGTTCCCGAACGGGAAGGTCTGGCTTCGCGACGGTCGGAGTGGACGTCGCTTCGACTTCCCGATCACGGTGGGCGCGATCTACATGCTGAAGCTCAGCCACCTGGTGGACGACAAGATCCATGCACGGAGCATCGGGCCCTACTCCCTCGTCACCCAGCAGCCGCTGGCGGGGAAGGCCCAGTTCGGGGGGCAGCGCTTTGGAGAGATGGAGGTGTGGGCTCTGGAGGCGTACGGCGCCGCCCACACCCTGCAGGAGATCCTCACCGTCAAGTCGGACGATGTGCAGGGTCGCTCGAAGGTCTACGAGGCCATCGTGAAGGGAGACAACCTTCCCAAGCCAGGGATTCCGGAGTCTTTCAACGTGCTGGTGAAAGAGCTCCAGGCCCTGGGACTCAGCGTCACGCTGGGTTCGGAGGACGAGTAGCCGAAACGGGCCGGCACCCCGGATCCACGGGGTGCCGGTATCGGACCTTCGACGACGAGAGAACACCACCCCGGGATGATTCCCGGGACTTCAACCCAGGACGGGTTCGGACATGATTGATTTTCCCCGCGCACGTGAAGCACGGTCCGCCGACTTCGATTTCATCCAGCTGAAGCTGGCCTCGCCCGACGAGATTCGGACGTGGTCCTTCGGTGAGGTGACGAAGCCGGAGACCATCAACTACCGATCCTTCAAGCCGGAGCGGGATGGGCTCTTCTGTGAGCGCATCTTCGGGCCCGTGAAGGACTGGGAGTGTCACTGCGGGAAGTTCAAGCGCATCCGCTTTCGCGGCCACGTCTGTGACCGCTGCGGAGTGGAGGTCACCCTCTCGAAGGTCCGTCGCGAGCGGATGGGCCACATCGAGCTGGCGGTGCCGGTGGCGCACATCTGGTTCTTCAAGACGCTGCCCAGCCAGCTAGGCTACCTCCTGGGGATGACCCTTCGGGATCTCGAGAAGGTCGTCTACTACGCGAACTACGTCGTCATCGACCCCGGGAAGCAGGAGCTCGAGTTCCTGGACCTTCTGGACGAAGACGAATACTACGACCTCCGCGTGAAGGCCCGGGAGGAGGGCGACGAGCGCTTCCGGGCCGAGATCGGTGCCGAGGCCGTCCGTTACCTCCTGCGCACCCTCGATGACTCCGATCGTCGGATTGCCGACCGGAACTCCGACGGCAAGGGGTTGGATCGCCTGGCGAAGCAGCTCCGATACGAGATCGCTCACGAGACCAGCCAGCACCGAAAGAAGAAGAAGCTGAAGCGGCTGAAGGTGGTCGACGCTCTCCGGAACTCCGGGGCCACCCCGGACCAGCGCAATCATCCCGACTGGATGATCCTGGACGTCGTCCCGGTCATTCCGCCGGACCTCCGCCCCCTCGTTCCGCTGGACGGCGGACGGTTCGCCACGTCGGACCTGAACGATCTCTACCGGCGGGTGATCAACCGGAACAACCGCCTCAAGAAGCTCATCGACATGCGCGCTCCGGAGGTCATCCTCCGGAACGAGAAGCGGATGTTGCAGGAGGCCGTGGACGCCCTCTTCGATAACGGACGCCGTTCCAAGGCGATCCGCGGTCGGGGCAAGCGGCCCCTGAAGTCCCTGAGTGACATGCTCAAGGGGAAGCAGGGACGCTTCCGGCAGAATCTGCTCGGGAAGCGGGTGGACTATTCGGGCCGTTCCGTGATCGTCGTGGGTCCCGAACTCAAGCTGCACCAGTGCGGTCTACCGAAGGCCATGGCTGTCGAGCTCTTCAAGCCCTTCATCATCCACGAGCTCGAGAAGCGAGGTGAGGCCGAGACGGTCAAGCGCGCCAAGAAGATCGTGGAGCGGGATGACCCGAAGGTCTACGAGGTCCTCGAGGACATCATCAAGGACCATCCGGTTCTGCTGAATCGGGCGCCGACGCTTC
>JGI12210J13797_11888869_pt1 | contig 16725 bp, 11 predicted proteins | sample ElkSlonscriptome_3_FD_13797 | JGI IMG/M metagenome (IMG submission 13797)
CTTCTCAGCAACTCGGTCTGAGACAGGGATACTCTTTTCCCGGTACGCCATGAACCCATCTCTGGGGGCTCGACTGCAGCCGCCCAGGCCGCAGACGCCCGTGAAAAGAGCACCCCTGTCTCCCCATAATTGGCAAGGCTGAGTTTCAGGGGTAATCAGGTATCTTTTTCGGCCAGCGGCGATAAAACCTTTAACCGAAGAGTGAAAATGGACTCAGCCATTATTGTTTGCCCCTTATGCAAGCCTCATTGGATAAACTGTCACCTTCATGCTCTCCCAAAAGCAATGGTATGTTTGTGAGAGTGATTGTCAAAGCCGGTGCGTCGCCCATTTTGCATGAAGTATTGGGGCTGGCGGTGGAGGAAACAGTTTAGAAGCGATTGGAATTTTTTTGTTCCGGTATTATCTCCGAAGCGGTGCCCCTGTGGACGGATGTCCCGTACCGGGGAGCGGTGGTGTAATATTCTGGAGAGTGCATAGGGTAGATGGTATGATGTCAGAGAGAGGGAGCGGAAGTGACAGGGGTGCAGCAGAGCCGCGTCCGTAGCCAGTAATCGAGAAATCCGGTTGTGGGGGAAGATATGACTGATTTACAGAAAACCGTCTTGTATGAAAAGCATCTCGAACAGGGGGCGCAGATAGTCGAATTTGGCGGCTGGCTGATGCCGATCCAATACAGTCAGGGAGTTATCCATGAGCACCTGGCCTGTCGCAAGAAGGCTGGACTCTTCGATGTCTCGCATATGGGCAGGTTTGTCTTTGGTGGTACAAGCGGCCTGGATTTTCTGCAGAAGGTTCTCACCAACAATGCTGCGGCCCTTGATGTCGGCGAGAGCCAGTACACCATTATACCCGATGAAAACGGCCACGCCATTGACGACGCCTACCTCTATCGCTTCGAGGAGGAAGGCTATCTGCTGGTGGTCAATGCCTCCAACGCCCGCAAGGACTGGCTCCATTTACAGGAGCTTGGCGGCTCTTTTGAAAACCTGAAGATCGAGGACCGCACAGAAGAGCTGGCCATGCTCAGTCTGCAGGGCCCTGCCTCGAAGGAGATACTCGAAGGGGTCATTGAATCGGGCCCACTGCCGGCGCCGCTGCGCAATCATCTCAGCGAGGTGGTCATCGGCGGCTGCCCGGTTCGGCTTGCCCGTACCGGCTACACCGGCGATCCCCTGGGGTTTGAGCTGTTTATGGAGAAAGAGGCAGCCGAGATGGTCTGGGACAGGTTGTTGGCGCAGGGTGCCGAAGCGGTGGGGCTGGGCGCTCGCGACACACTGCGCCTGGAGGCGTCCCTGCCGCTCTATGGTCACGAGTTCGGCGACGATCCCGAAGGCCGACCGATTCCCATCTTTGCCTCTCCGCTGGCCAAGTTCGCCGTCAGTTTCTCAGATTTGAAAGGCGACTCTATCGGCAGAAAAGCTCTCGGCGAGCAATTTGCCGACCTGAAACGGATTCTGGCCATGGATTTTAGCAATATACGCTCCCTGCCCCGGCTGATAATGCCTCTTGCCGTCACCGGTCGGGGGATAGCCCGGGAGGGGTGTCCGGTTTTCTACGGAGACAGGCAGGTCGGCTATGTCACCAGCGGCACCATGGTGCCCTATTGGACCACGGCCGGCTCCGGCATTGCACAGGCCTACTCCGACATCGGCCAGAAGCGTGCCATAGCATTGGCGCTGCTCGATGCCGATATAGCCAGCGGCGATAGGGTGGAAATAGAAATTCGGAAAAAACGCACCCAGGGGGTGGTGGTGCCCTATCATATGCGCGCCGAAGCCCCGCCGCGGGCCCGGGCCATTCTCTGGGACCAGCTGGGTAAGGAGGTGCCCGCAGGACAAACCCCACCCGGCGGAGCTGCAGACCGATACTCCACCGGCGAAGCCAAGGCCCATTCTCTGCTGCAGAAGGCCCTGGAAAACAGCCAGTGGCGACAGCGCCGGTGCATAAACCTCATACCCTCGGAACAGGCGCCCTCGGCACTGGCAAAACTTTTGTCGGTCATGGACCCCTGCAGCCGCTATGCCGAGCATAAAAAGGTCAAGGCCTTCGGCGACGAGGAAATATTCTATTATCAGGGTACCGCCTTTATCAGCGAGGTGGAAAACCTGCTCATTGAAGAGTTGAAGGCGTATCTCGGCTGCCGCAACGCCGAGGCCCGGGTGATATCGGGGCAGATGGCCAATACTGCGGTGTTCTCAGGGCTGGTGGACTATCTTAACCGGGCCGATAGAAAGAGTGAACAGCGGCGTATTGGCAAGATCATCAACAATCATATACTCAACGGTGGTCATCTCAGCGCCCAGCCCATGGGCGCCCTGAGGGACTTTGTCGCCCGTGATCCGCAGCGGGAACGGCCGGCGGTGGTCAACTTTCCGGTACAGCCCGAAAACCCCTACAAGATCAATGTCGCCGCCTGCCGCCAGCTCCTCGAGATCCATGAGCCGGAGCTTATCATCTTCGGCAAGAGCATGACCATCTATCCCGAGCCGGTAGGCGAGATAAAAGCGATGGTCGACGACCTCGGTCTGTCCTGCCTGCTGATGTACGACATGGCCCATGTGCTGGGACTGGTCGGCCCCTATTTCCAGGAGCCGTTTGCCGAAGGGGCGGATGTGGTTACCGGCTCGACCCACAAGACCTTTTTCGGTACCCAGCGGGGAATCATCGCCGGCAACTATGATGTGGACGATGCCGGGTACAGCCTTTGGGAAGCCATCGAGCGAAGGACATTCCCCGGCAGTGTCAGCAACCATCACCTGGGTACGCTGCTGGGACTGTTGATGTCCACCTATGAGATGAACTGCTTCAAGGATGAATACCAGCAGCAGGTTATCGCCAACGCCAGGGCTTTTGCCCGGGCGCTCGACGACTGCGGGCTGGAGGTGGCCGGTATCCGGGAAGAGGGCTTTACCCATACCCACCAGGTGATCGTTCATGTCGGTTATGCCCGCGGCCCGGCAATGGCGCAATTGCTCGAGGACAACAATATCATCGTCAACTACCAGGCCACACCGGAGGAGGAAGGCTTTACCGCTTCCGGTTCCCTGCGCCTGGGCGTAGCCGAGATGACCAGATTCGGCATGCAGGAAAAGGACTTTGAGATCCTCGCCCAGCTCATGTCCGATGTTCTCCAGAACGACAGGACCGTGAGGGAAGAGGTTGAAAAAATGCGTTCACATTTTACCGATCTCCATTTCTGTTTTGACGATGCCGGAAAACTCGACGACCTGCTGCAGAAACTGCATGGATTGATTTGAGGGGGCATACAAGAGAAGAGACGAAAAAGCGGTGACGCTGGTGCTGGTGGCATAGACGATCAGCTACAGGAAATCGCTTTCTTTTGGCGACAATTTGTCCGTCGAGATGTGGATCGCCATTCTCACCCTTCGGATGAGGAGCCTGTCGGAGAAGGTACTTTCTCGGAGTCTCGTTGCATTCGCATACCGCCCTTCTCTCCGACACAATCCTAGCGTTTATCGGCTAAATCGCCTTGTGTTGCCGGAGTTGTAGAGACTGTGCCGGGTAAAGAAAGATGCAGACAGGCAGGACAAATAGCTGTATGCGTATCAAGGGTGTAGAGTTTGTGCGGGTGCGCGGTGCATTCCCTGTGTATTTCATCGCGGTTGAGGATCATTTCACAGCAGGAGCAGACCTGCAGAAAAATTTTTTCTCGCTGCATATACGCTGAATCTCTCATACCTTCCCTCCTGGAGACTGCTGAGGTTAAGACCGGCATCGTAGCCTTTTCCTGAAAAGAATTTTCGGCCAACAAAGAGTCCATGGCAAGTCTACAGGGGCTCTCTTACATTTTTCTTACATGATCGCAGCCAAGAGTTGGGGGTTTGTTCATGGAGAGAGGAGTATCGGGATTATCCCGATCATTTCGTAAAAACACCGAAGGTGCACTGTTTATTGACATTACTATCTTGGTAGTCTCTGTCTGTCCTCACCCTTCGGGCAAGTCGAGATGGCCAGCTCTGCTTCTTCGCTTCTGTAATTGACAGACCATCTCAACTGGTGAAATATTCGGGTTACCGACGTTTTGTGTCGTCGCTCTTCTGCTCTTTTTTGTCTTCTGTCTCGGTTGAAATAAGAACGAAAACGCCATCCTCTCCGGAAAAAGCTCCCGGGCCCGTTTTGAGACCATCGGCCGGCTGGTGGGTATAGCTCGTGCCGCCGCAGCCGAAGAGGAAGAGGCAGACGAGCAGCGAGGCTGTCAGCGGCAATGTCTGGATTCTTTTCATCAGAACTTGACGCGGGCGCCGCTCATGACGGCGCTGATGTCGTTGAAGTCGGTGCCGTCCCTGTCCAGTTGGTGGAAACGGTAGGCGAGATAGAGTTCGGTTCCCCAGTCATCAAAATTCTGCACATAGGCCAGCGCCATGCTCGAGGCCTCGTCGTCATTTGCGGCGATGTCTTCGCCCATGAAATAGTCAACGGAAAAAGCAGAGGATCCCACGGAGAAAGCATTGAGGATATAGCCGAGCTTGGTGTACCAGAAGCTCGGATCATCGCGGCCGCTCTGTTTGGCCTGGCGGAGTCCGCCGGCCAGCGAGAGGTTGAAGCCGCTGTCATGGAGGATGGAGACAGAGCCGCTGTACTGGTTATCGTAGGTGGGGGAATCGTCGATATTGACCCAGCCCAGCCCAGCGGACACCTTGACCCCACCGTAATCGCGGCTGTAGCGGGTCGCCAGATCGTAGGCATCGTCTTCGTTTATCCCTGCCGAAACGGTAATTCCAGCCAAAACGGGCGTGTCGTAGCGAAAACGGTCCAGGCGGCTGAGGCCGTCCATATTGGTGAAGACATCGCCTACTGCTGTTGAAGTCAAGATGTTTTGTGCATCATCGTAGAACAGCTGGCCGCCGGCCATATCGTAAACAGCTGACTGGGAAACCACATGGGTACCGGACAGGTCCATCTCCGAGATACCCTCAGTGGCGGAACTCCCCCTGCCGAAGGAGAATTTTCCAAAATTGTCGGCAGAAATAGAGGCGTCGGCATGACGGATGGAAAGGTCGTTGTTGGGGTTTTCATCTCTGCTGCTTACCAGATTGGAGGAGTTCGACTCTAGCTGGTATTCGATTTTTCCGCCGATGGTGAGCTTTTTGTAGGAAGCCGTGGCATTGATGCCCAGTCGGGAACTGGAGTTGTCATTGTCGACGAAATAGAGATTGCTGGAATCACCGTTGTCGGCCCAGAGTCCGGCACGGTTGACCTGCCCGTAGAATACTACTTTGGCGCCGGTATCGGCCGATTGGACGGCGGGAGGGATTTCTTCTTTTTGAGCTTTCCTGGAATCGGTGGCAATCTCTTCTTCGGCGGTGCCCTGCCTGGGAACGAGCCTGCTTTTTAAATCCTGTATCTCTGCGGCCTGGCGGTCTATCTGGGCTTGCTGCTTCTCGATCATCTGCCTGAGTTCCTGAAGTACGGCCCTGTCATTCATGCCGGTTTGAGCGGCCTGCGTCTGTGGAACGTTGGTCAGTAGACACACGGTGACGGCAAATATCGAGTGTAGGAACAATGCTTTCATCTTTTCCCCTTTGGTAATCTCATTGTATGATAGGCTGCTTCTACTCCTCAATTGCACAGATCTGGTAAAAGTCAAGGGTTCGGCCACGAAAAATGAGTTACCGACAGGAACTATAATGTAAACAGCTGGTGTCACCCCCCGGGGGGTGTGTCTGCTGGCTTCATTCCCTCAGGTAGGACCTTGATGCTTTTTACGGCCGGCAGTACTCATCAGAGGATGGCAGGCTGGCTTTGATCTGGGCTCACCTGAAATTAACGTGCATCTCAGACCCGAAGGGCGTGCCTTAAGGTCTCGACGCAACCAGTCTCGGTGCCCAGGTGCGGGCCATGTGTTAGGGTATTGAATCCTTCCGGCAGCCTCGCGGCAGAGACGAGCTGCGCATATATATCCGGGCCACCGAACACGAGCACGGCACCATGGAGGGGCTGGAGCAAATGCTGGTGCTGACTAAAGGCGGTGAAATACCCCTGCAGCAGGCAGCCAGACTGGAATGGTCACGCTCACCAACGGCGATTCTCCGTAAGGACGGCCGCAGAATCATTAATGTCACCGGTGATGTCGGCCCGCGCCTGACCACAGCAAATGCTATCTCTGGCTACACCCAGAACACCCTGATTCCAGGGTTGCAGCAGAAATACCCCGAGCTCGAATATGCCAGCGGCGGTGAACAGGAGAATCAACGTGAGTCGATGCGTAAAATATTCAAAGGACTGTTGCTGGTCTTTCTCGCCATGTATGCACTGATTGCTGCGGTCTTTAGGAGCTATACCCAGCCGCTGCTTATTTTCGTGGCCAATCCCTATGGCCGGGCAGGGGCTGTTCTCGGGCACCTGCTCTTGAGATATGATCTTACCATTGTCTCTATCTTAGGCATACTGGCCCTTTCCGAGGTTGTAATCAATGCACCTTTTTCGGACTGACACCGATGATCACCGAAACATCCATCCAGGCCAGGTTTCTCATTCCCATGGCCATCAGCCTGGGCATTGGGGTTCTCTTCGTAACCGTTATTGCCCTGGCTAGCGTCCCTGCCAGCTACCGGATACTCCACGATCTACTGCCGAAAACTTTTCCCCGGTGAACTCTCCAGCTGGCGGCTGTTGTCCGAAAGAGTCGGACATATCTTGGTTTCCCGGACATGTGTCCAGGTGAGTGTTTGAAAAACCACCAAGGCCCAGTATTTGATGAAGCTGCGCGGGTATCTAAGGAGTGGTGCGGTCGGAACCTATTGTCTGCTCTTCTACGGATTGCCGGCAAATGGCGTGGTATGCAAATTGCACGAAACAGTCAGAGAAAAGAGAAAAACAAGAGGAGCACGTTTTCCCTAGGCAGATCCATTGTTCCGGACCCTTGTCATCAAGACCTCCGCCTCGCCGACGGGTGGAGATGGTATGGCTCGAATGAGGGTTTTTTTTAAAACATGTTAGCGAGACGTTGAAAAAAGTCGCGTCTGCACAACAGAAAAAAAGGAGGAGCAAGAGTATGCAACATTATACCATTGGTGATACAGGTCTTGAAGTTTCCCGTGTAGCTCTAGGGACATGGGCCATAGGCGGTTGGATGTGGGGCGGCACCGAGGAGAGGAAATCCATCGACACCATTCACGCCGCCCTCGATAAAGGAATAAATTTGATCGACACCGCACCGGTTTATGGATTCGGCACCTCCGAGGAAATAGTCGGCAAGGCCGTGGAGGAGTACTCCGGGGGAAAGCGCCCCTACCTTTCAACCAAGGTCACGCTTGACTGGACAGACGGAGATGGTATTCGCCGCAACGGCTCCCGAGAGAGGATCATGCGTGAGGTTGAGGACTCGCTCAAGAGGCTTCGCAGTGACAGCATCGATATCTACTATGTCCACTGGCCCGATTGTACCCGGCCCATCGAGGAGACGGCGGCGGTGATGCGTGAACTCCATGAAAAGAAGATAGTCAGAGCGGTGGGGGTATCCAATTTTACCCAGGATCAGATGAATGCCTTCCAGAAGGAGTGCCCCCTCCATCTCTGTCAGCCGCCTTACAACATCTTCGAGCGGGGCATTGAAGCCGATATAAAGCCCTATTGCGAGAGGCACAATATTGCCCTGATGACCTACGGGGCTCTCTGCCGCGGCCTGCTCTCGGGGAAAATGTCCCAGGAGAGGGAGTTCGAGGGCGATGATCTGCGCAACAACGATCCCAAGTTCCAACAGCCGCGTTTTGACAGCTATCTGGAAGCGGCAAAAAAAATCGAGAACCTGGCGAAAAAACGCTTCGATGTGTCCATTTTGGCCTTCAGTCTGCGCTGGATTTTCGAAAAAGGTATCCCTATTGCTATCTGGGGCGGCCGTAAGCCGGAACAAATACAGCCTGTGGACGAGATTATGGGCTGGTCGATGGATCTGGCGACCCTTTCGGCGGTCGATTCTATCCTTGCTGAAGTCATAGAAAAACCCGTCGGTCCCGAATTTATGGCACCGCCAACGGGGCTTGTCAGTTGAGAGAAGGTTTGTAAAAAAAGCAGGGGTTTTGGGTAGAATTCTACCACAAGCCCTTGTGATGAGCGGCGGCTATCTCTTCGTGGCAAGAAAGCGGACTTCGCCGCCGCTTGCCGGCAGGACGCTGATTTCTACAGGTTCTCCCTGGGTATTGAGCCGTACCCGGCCAAGAGAGCATTCGTTGACCAGTTGGCGAGATGGGTGATGATCGGGCCTGCGCGGCATAATTCGCAGGCGCCGGCGTTTGGTAAACCAGTTCAGCGGTGAGTGGTTGGCGTAGAGCCATCGATTGAGCCGGTCAAACCAGGTGAGAAGGCCGCGGGGGAATTCATTTTTGAAGCCGCTGCAGGTAATCTGCCAGATGTTGGGACTGTTGTGGCGATATTTGAGCTTGACGTCGTAAGCGAAAGAATAGTGGACGTCGCCGGAGAGGATGATGAAATTTTTTGGTGTCCGCCGGTGCCTGAAAATGTTGAGAATGACATTGGCCGATCCGGGATGGGCCATCCAGTTTTCGGCATCTACCACCAGTGGATGGCCAAAAAAGGTGATCACCCGTTGTACTACTTCGATCAGTTTGACGCCAAAGATGGGGGCCGGCGAAACCAGCACCACGGCCGGCTCGTCCATCAGCTCCTGCTGCAGATCGGAAAGGTTTTCCCAGTCCATAAGACCGGAGGGTTTGGACAGACTCCTCTCCGACCACCAGCGCTTGGTGCGGGTATCGAGCACCACCATTTTGGGGGTTGTCGGCAGTGAATAGTTCCAGTGCTCGTAGTCGAGCAGGTAATCAATAAGCGCGTCCTGGTGTTCTCCGCCGGGATTGCGAAAACAGGTACGGACCTTTTCCAGAAAATCACCTTCGAACTGGGATGGGGTGTTTCCCCAGGCCTGGAAAAGGAAATACCCGATGAGGGTATTGCCGATGATGCGTCGGGAGAAGGGGTTTTTGTAGGCGACCTCCTCCCAGCCCCGTGTGAGGTTCCAGTCGTCGGTGATGTCGTGATCATCGAAGATCATGTAGTTGGGAATGTGGGCCAAGAGACGTTGGGTGCTTTTGAGTTTATGGGCAAAGGCTTCGACCTGGATCCGCTCCACGTCGTAAGTCTTTTGATATTCAGCAGTGATCTCTGCCGCCTGCAGATCGATTTCCGGCCAGAGAACAGGCGACCAGCTCAACAGGTACATGCCGATGACTTCGGCGAGGCTGACCAGGTGGTTGTGTGCCGAGGCCGCGGTGAAGATAGGCTTGCGCACGCCGCCGAAGAATTTGTCGCGCAGGGTCTTGGTTTCCTTGGTGCGGGGGAGCAGATCCGCCCGGCTGTAATAGCATAGCTCGCTCTCCTGCAGCTCCTGGCTGTCGGCGACGACGGCGCCGCTGAGCTTTTCCGGAAAGAGTCCCAGCAGTTTTCCGGCCTGGTGAATGGCAACCAGCATAGGTCCGCCGACATCATCGGCGTAGATCTGGTCGCCGGTCATGATCATCAGGGCGGGTCGTTTTGAGGGCTGGCTAACGGTTTTCTTCAGTTCATCGTCGAGGCGCAGCAGGGCATCCTGCCAAGGATAGTGGGGTTTACGGCAGCTGCCGTGAAGGATATGATCGAGGCGGGCTTTGCAGACAATCAACGGCCTCTTGTGGCCGGGATAAACAATGTCGGGGAAATAGTCAGACAACGATTTTTCGCCACCGTTTTCCAGCACGACGATGTCATATTCAAGCAGCCTGTCCTCAGGCAGCGAATTCTGCGGCCGGTAGTCTATGAGATAGATGTAGGCATGCTTGCCTATCTGCAGCGGCGCTGGTGAAAAATCATCGACCAGGCCGGAGAAAAGCACGCTGCCGTCATCGTTGCTGTAGAGACGAAAACTCATGGTGAGAGGTCTGCTGGTCGCCAGCCAGAGCACAAGCTCATCCCCCAAGGTTCGACGCAGGATCGGGCCGGCGATGATATCGTCTAACTGTTTCGGATCTTTGTGCATATTATGATCGTATCCATTGAATATTTTGATTACCCCTTATACCCAGCAACTCGGTCTGAGAAAGGGATACTCTTTTCCCGGTACGCCATGAACCCATCCCTGGATGCTCGACTACGGCCGTCCAGGCTGCAGACGCCCGTGAAAAGAGCACCCCTGTCTTTCCATAATCGGCTAGGCTGAGTTCCAGGGGTAATCAGGTTGAATGTTTATCGGCAGAAACAGCATGGACAGTGGCCGCGACGAATGTATCACTTTACCCTAGCCAAACACCTGGAGGCTGTCAAATTCCTTTTGGCCCTCCTTCTGGACCCAGAAGATGATGATAAACCGGGGACAGAAAAGAGCAAGGCCCGGTGGTCTGCCAAAGAGTGAAAAGGCCATTTTTCAAGGTGGCCGTTAATAAATAATTATCTAACTACCACATTCGTAAGGTTGTGTATTCGTGTGCCGCGCAATTTCAATAAGTAGCGGACCGGAATAGATCTTTTCCCGGTACGTCATGAAACCATCACTGGGGGCTCGACTGCAGCCGTCCAGGCTACAGGCGCCCGTCAAAAGAGCATCCCTGTCTCCCCATAATTGGCTAGGCTGAAATTCAGGGGTAATGAGGAAGAAGATTAAAAATCTACAAGCGTTTTGGGAAGAGCATGGGTAAACAGTGTGAATAATGAGCAAGGAATGATGGGTATGTCCATTTTCATTCACTCTTCGGGAGTCGATATGACCTTGACCTGTTCTTTTTTGTTGCTGCCGGTATTGAGCATAGCCAAGTATAGCCAGTTAGAGGACTTTTCGTCGTGCAGACCATCCCAACTTGTGAAATATTCAGACGAGATAGGCTCAATGTCGGCTCCATGGGGGTAATGATTTCCCCTTCGCCAGCCGATAAAAAAGTGTGTGGCTTCGGGCTCTCAACGGTGCCGGTGAAGAATGCCGGCAGGTTTTTACCAAGCTGTGCCAGGAGCGAACAGGAGATACTGTCGTCGATATGAAAGCTGAAAGGGGAAGCAATAAACACCTTCCATCCCTGGGTGCCCGTTTCCGCGGGCTTTTTACCAAAACCTCGGGGGATGAACTGATAGGGGCGGTACTTATTAAAAAGGGTCTTATTACCAAAGGACAGCTCAGCCAGGCAATGGATGCACAGAAACACATTCTTTTCCAGCAGGGAAAGGCGGTTCCCCTGGGGCAAGTGGTGGTCGAGCAGGGGTATGCACGTGAGGAGGATGTTGTCAGAGCAATCAATGACCACTATGATCTCTCCGTTGTCTCGCTCTCGGACAATATTCGTGACCTGGTACGCAAAGTCCGTGGATCCCTGCGTGAGCAGACGCCAACACTGCGTATTCCTATATGGTTGCAGCTCTCCATAACAATTATTTTTGTCATGGTGATATCCATGGCCATCTTCGGATATGTCGTCATGGAACGGCAGAAGGACAAACTCTTTGAACAGACCCTGAAACAGGGCATGATCAGTCTCAATTATTTCAGCAACAACGCCAAAATCCCCCTCCTCAACGACGATATCCTCGAGCTCAACAGACTCATCAATGATGCCGCTTCGGTCGAGGGGCAGTTCTATGCCTTCATCGTCGATAACGACGGGCTCATCAAGGCCCATACCGACCATGAAAAGATAGATAAACAGCTTCAACCTTTTTCGGGTGATGATGAAATTTTCCGAAAGGGACCGTTCTCCTATTTTAACTATGAAACGTCCGACGGTGCCGATGTTCTTAATCTCAGCTCCCCTGTCATGTTCAGGGAGAAACGGTTGGGGGAGGTACATGTGGGGCTCTCGGTCGATTTCGTCCGGGAACTATTTATACACGAGCGCGCTTTTCTGGCGGCCAGTATCCTCTTGGTAATCCTCTTCGGCATGATAGTTGCGGTGATATTCAGCCGGCGCTTTTCCAAGCCGATTTCGACCCTGGTCGATGCAACCGCCGAAATAGCCAGAGGCAACTACGCGCACCGGGTGGAGTTGAAGAACAACGACGAAATCGGCACTCTCGGAGAGGCCTTCAACCGTATGGGTGATGAACTGTATCGTCAGTCGTTGATGAAGGAGAGTTTCGGCAAATATGTCGGCTCCGAGGTGCTGGACATGATCATGCGCAGCCCGGAGAAGGGCTGGCTCAAGGGACGCAAAAACCGGGCTTCGGTGCTTTTCGCAGACATACGAGGGTTTACCGCTTATTCCGAGGCTAAAGAGCCCGAAGAGGTTGTCGAACGGCTCAACGAGTTTTTTGAGATCGCCACGGAGATAGTCATGCGTTTCGGCGGCTACGTCGATAAATTCATTGGCGATTCCGTCCTGGCTGTGTTCGGCGTTCCCGTCTATCATCGGAATCATGAGGCTCGATGCCTGCAGGCGGCACTGGCCATGCAAAAGGAGTTCGCTCACAATGCCGCAGAAGGCAACAGGCTGTTGGCTTCGGTGGGGATCAGCGTTGCCTCCGGTGTAGTGGTCGCCGGCAACATCGGTTCCCCGGTAAAAACGGAGTATACCGTCATCGGTGACTGCGTCAATGTTGCCGCCTATCTCAACGATCTTGCCGGCGGTGGGGAAATAATCGCCGCCGGCAGTATCTGTGGCGATTGCGGTGATCTGGCCACATTCGAAGCGCTGGCACCGCAGCGGGTCAAAGGCAAGGAGGAGGTTGTGGAGATATATCGGGTTCTGGCGAAGGTCACGACGGATGTAACGGAAAGTAAGGAGTTTCATTGAAGATGCGGAGGTTCGATGTCGGTAAGGGACGGCTGACTTCGCCACGATGGCGGTACGGTACGTCTACAGTCATTTCAACCCTTCTCCATGTTGTGATAACCTTGATTATTGTCGGCAGCTTTTTCGGCTGTGCCGCCAGGACGACGGGAATCGAAGGAGGACCGGTGCTCCTGCCGTCTACCGAGCAGCTGATTGCAGCAGCAGCTGAAGACGATGGCGAATATCGTGCAGCCCTGCAGTACTGGCGGCAGGCACGAGAAAAAATTGATGCCAGAATCGAAGAGATATCCAGGCAGCTGCGCCGGGTGTCTCAATGGTACGCCGAGATTGGAGTCCGGTTTTACCAGGACAAAAAAGGCAAGAAAGCGCTGGCGGAATTCATCGAGGCGCTGCGCTATAACCCTGAAAACACACTGGCCCTTGAGTACTTCAAGAATAAATATATCCCCCTGCGGTGGATATCGTATACCGTGCAGGAAAATGATACGATATCCTCGATCGCCGAAGCATTCTACCAAAATGCTGCCGATGGCTTTGTCATTGTTCATTGTGCCGGTATTGGCGACGAGGAAGGGTTGACAGCCGGCACCGAAATCCGTCTGCCGCGGCTGGACTCCTTCTTTTCGCCGCAACTGCAGGACTACAAGAGTGATATACTCCATGCGCGCGCTCTCTATACGGAAAAGGATTTTGCAAAGCTGCTGCCTGTGGCCGAAAAGATCCTGGCCAGTCATCCCGGGGATGAGGAAGCATCGTATCTGCTGGGCAGCGCTCTTGTCGGGCTCGGAGAAGAACTGCGCCGCCGACAAAGGTATGAGAAGGCCATCGAGGTGCTCTCCCGGGTCGATCCTCTTTTTAAGGATGTGAAGAGAGATATTGCTCAAATCCACGTTCTTCAGATGCAACAGCGAGCCGACAATACCCAGGCCCTGAACGATGAGCTCTTTGCAAGAGCCAAGACATTGCTGGAGAATGAAAAATATCTTCAAGCCCGGAGCGTTCTTGAAGAGATCGATCCGGGCGTTGCCGGAGTTCGTGAGGTTGTAGCTGATCTTCACACAATCCTGAAAGAACAGGCCGACATCCACTACAAGCGCGGAGTCACATTCTTCGTCGACGACAATCTCGCAGCGGCAATTGACATGTGGCAAAAGACCCTGCGCTATGATCCCGGCCATGAACAGGCGGCGGCTAATATTGCCAAAGCCCGCAGTCTGCTGGAAAAAGTTAAATCCATTGACTGAATGGAGGGCTATCGCTCGTGTTTCTGTGATCTTGTGCTCTTCTACCGGCTGTGTACAGCAGTGCGGATTACCTGCTCATTTTCTTAATTCTCAATGTGTCTTCCTCAGGGTGGAGCCTCATTTTTCTGCTCACTTGCCGGGACAGGACACGAACGACAAGGACATCACATTTCTGCCAGGTTGATGAAATCATTGAATAACGATTGTGTTTTTTTATTAAACAAAATGTGTGATCCGATCGACAAGAAGCATAGCATAGTGCGTTAGCAGGGGATGGGCGGCATGATGTGGGTCGTCTGAGTGAAGGCTTTACCAACCGAAAATGAACTGCGGGGTGCGGTCAATGTTGAAGAGATTTACAAACGTCAAATTTACGACGAAGCTGTTCCTGTCCATGATCATCGTAGTCGTCGTCTCGATTCTCATCACCTCCGGCAATGCGGTGCGCATGTCGAAACAGGGCTTGTATGAACTGGGCGGGGGAGCGATACGAGACATCCACCAGAGCCTCTACAACGCTCTGGCAGCCATTGACGACAATATCCGCAAAAAGCTCGACGGCGATCTGCTGCTGCTGGATCGTCAGATTCAATCCAACGGCGGTCTGCTTCTCGATGATTTCAGCATGATCGAAACCACCATGGTCAATCAGATTACCAAGCAGGTCATGACCAAAGAGATACCCAGGCTGCAGGCTGGTATCGTCTATCTCAACGGTAACGAGGAGATCGTCGACGAGATCATGGAAATCACCGGGGCCACTGCCACCATTTTTCAGTTGGTGGACGACACCTTGCTGCGTGTTGCCACCAACGTTCGCAAAACAGACGGTGAAAGGGCAACGGGAACCTATATCCCCTCCGAAAGCCCGGTATATCAGACCATTATGGGCGGTGATACCTTTCGGGGCAAGGCCTATGTGGTCAACGACTGGTATCTGACCGCCTATAAACCCCTGCGTAATATTGACGGCCAGATAATCGGCGCCATTTACGTCGGTCAGAAGATGATTTCCGAGCAGGTACGCAAGCTGATTTCCGAAACCAGAATAGGCCCCGGTTATTTCTATCTCTATACCGATGCGGGCTCGATGCTGGTGCATCCCACCCTGGGACCTGATGACAATATTTTTGAAATCGTGCCGGAATTCAAGGCGGAAGACGGAATGGTCGACTATGTTTACAAAGGTGATGAGAAAATTGCCTATAAGAAACGAATAGATGACTGGGGGGTAACCCTTGCCGTCGGTATGAACAAGGAGGATATAGTCGGCGGTCTTGATGCCAGGATGCTGCGCAACAATCTGCTGGTTGGCCTTGTGGTTGTCGTTGCCGGTATAATCGTCACCATTTTTCTGGTACGCTCGATCAACAGACCATTGAAGGAACTTGCCGACAAGGCTATCAAAGTGGGCGAGGGCGACTATACCGTTTCTTTCTCCTCGACGGTCGAGGACGCCATCGGCCAGTTGACCAATTCGCTGGGAATCATGGTCGCCAAGGGTCGGACCATGCTCGAAGATATCATCAGGTCCTCGGAATCGCTTTCTGCTGCTTCCACAGAGCTTGCGACGATTTCTGATCAGATGGTGGGCAATGCCGAATCGACCACCGCTATTGCCGACGAGTCCTCCCGCAACGCCCAGGATGTCTCGGATAATATGGCTTCGGTTTCGGCGGCCATGGAGGAATCCACCGTCAATCTCGACATGATCGCCTCGGCTTCAGAGGAGATGGGCAATACCATCAAGGAGATCGCCGAGAACAGTGCCAGAGCCAGGAAGACGACGGAGCAGGCGGTTTCGAATGCCCAAAAATCGCATGGCAGCATAACGGAATTGGGAGAGGCGGCCAGGGCCATTGGCTCCATTACCGAAACCATCACCGAGATTTCCGAGCAGACCAATCTGCTGGCACTCAATGCCACTATCGAGGCGGCCCGGGCCGGTGAAGCCGGTAAAGGCTTTGCCGTGGTTGCCAACGAGATCAAGGATTTGGCTCAGGGAACCGCCGAAGCCACGGGGAAGATCAAAAAAGCCATAGACGGAATCCAGTCACGAACGTCGGTGACGGTCAAGGAGATTGAGGAAATCACCGAAATTATCAGCGACGTCGATGAAATCGTCAATGGTATTGTTACTGCCGTTGAAGAACAGTCCATCACCACCAACGAGATTGTCAACAACGTCAATCAGGCTTCCCAGGGAATAGGCGAGATAAATGAGAATGTCGCCAGCAGCAATCAGATGACGGCGGACATGACCGAAGGTGTAGGCCAGGTCAGGGAGCGCTCCGTCGAAGTGAAGGAGAGCAGCCAGCATGTTCGCACCTCGGCGGACGATCTCTCGAAACTCGCCGAACGCCTGACCCAGCTGGTCGCCCAATTCAAGATCTGATTATAGCCGTTTCGAAGAGTAAAGGCGTCCTTCCCTGTTTTCAGGGAGGGACGCCTTTTTTTTTTACAAGCTTACCTTTCCGGCGGCTTGTTGTCTCATGTTATTAGTGTTCGCCGGAGTTCTGCATACTACTCTTTTTTTTCGGTGCCTGCTTCGACCTCATATTTTCCGGTCTCGGAGGGACCCATACCGACTTTTCCTTTTTCTTGTGACTCGCTGTGTGCCTTGTCCTTCATCTTCTTCTTGCCGCTCTCCACCTCATATTTTCCAGTCTCGGAGGGGCCCATACCGACTTTTCCTTTGTCGGTTTCGTCGGTGAGCGCCTTGGCGTTGGCATCGTCCTTGGCCTTGGTAATATCGC
>JGI12210J13797_10123834_pt1 | contig 16711 bp, 16 predicted proteins | sample ElkSlonscriptome_3_FD_13797 | JGI IMG/M metagenome (IMG submission 13797)
TCGCGGTCCCAGTAGCGATCGCCGAGGCGCACCAGCGTGTCGGCGAACTCGTGGCGCAGCTCCTGGGCCGCCGCGGTGGCGGCCTCGCCGAGGTCCGGCTCGAGGTCCTCGAGGTCGACCACCTCGAGGTAGGCGGTGCGGGCGTCGGGCTCGTCGGGGGGCGGGTAGAGGAACACGGCCCGCGCAGCGGCGCCCCGGGCCGCGACCACGCGCGAGGCGATCCGGTCGTCGACCTCGGCGGCCCGGTCGCCGTCGCGGGCGAACACGAAGCCCACGCCGGTCATGGCCAGCACCACCGCCGCGATCGCGGCGTAGATCCACAGCTGCCCCGCCCGCTCGAACGGCGCGGCGGGCTTGGGCATGGTGCGGACCAGGGCCTCGTAGCGGGCGAGCGGCTCGATCTGGGGCAGGGGCAGGTCGTCCCAGGGGGTGACGATCTTCGCGGCGATCTGCGCCTCGCACAGCGCCGCCTCCAGCTCCCGCATGTCGTCGTAGCGGTCGTCGGGATCCTTGGCCAGGCACCTCAGCAGCACCTCCTCGAGCGCCGGCGGGATCGCGACCTCGGGGTTGACCTCGGAGGGGCGGGGCGGCGGCTCCAGGCACACCCGGCGCAGCAGCTGGAACACGTCGTCGCCGTAGAAGGGCGGGCTGCCCACGAGCATGTGGAACGCCACCGCCCCCACCGCATAGATGTCGAGGCGGTGGTCGAACGCGCTGCCGGTGGCCTGCTCGGGCGCCATGTAGTTGGGCGTGCCCTCGAGCTGGACCTCGGCGCTGTCGCCCTCGGCGAGCACCGCGGCCACGCCGAAGTCCACCACCTTCACCACGTCGTCACGACCGCGGTCGCGCACGACCATGATGTTGCCCGGCTTGATGTCGCGGTGGATCACGTTGGCGTCGTGGACCGCGGCCAGCCCCTTGCACAGCTGGCGCAGCACGCCGATCAGGCGCGTGGCGTCCATGGGGCCGTCGCCGAGCATGCGGGCCATGCTGCGCCCGTGCAGCAGCTCCATGGCGAACCACATGCGCCCGTCGGGCAGCTCGCCGAAGTCGTAGACCTCGACGATGTTGGAGACCTGGCCGTCCTCGCTGCGGCCCGCCCGGGACACGGCCCGGGCCTCCTCGCGGAACATGCGAGCGCGCCGCGACTTGGGGTCGACCCCGGTGCGCAGCACCTTGAGCGCCACCCGCCGCTCGATGTCGACGTGCTCGCACTCGTAGACGACCCCCATGCCGCCCTCGCCCAGCCAGCCCACGATGCGGTAGCGGGTGCCCACCACCAGCTTGCCGGGCTCGAGGCGCACCTGCTCGATCACCTGCACGCCCCCGCTGTCGCCCTCGAGGCCGTGCGGGTCGTGGTGCCGACCGCCCTCGCTGAGGCGCACGCGGGTGAGGGTGGGATCCTTGAGGACCTCGGCGATGGCCTGCGGCTTGGTCGGCTCGTGCCGGCTGCGGAGTCGCACCGCGCTCGACTCCGCATCCTCGCCGTCGACGACGGCCTGCGGCTTGGTCGGCTCGCACCGGCTTCGGCGTCGCACCGCGCTGGGCTCGGCGTCCTCCTCGACGACCGGCGGCTCGCTCGGCGAGACCCCCTCGTCCCGCTTCGTGCCCACTCGCGGGGTGGTGGTGCGCTCGACCCCCTTGGGCTTCCGGGTCCGAATGCCGGGAGGCGCCCCCACGATCGGCGGCGGGGGCAGGGACCGGGCCCCTCTGCGATCATTGCTCTTCGCGACCATGCTCTACGAGACGAAGATCATACGCGGCATGGGCGTGGGGCCGAAGCAACCGACGGAACATATGTTCCATCGACGCGGGCGCACGGGGCCACGCCCGGCCGCGCGTTCCTTCCGAGCGGAGGGGCCGAGCGTGTATGATGCGCCCCGATGGCGTGGATCGCTCCGCTGAGCCTGGCGCTCGGTCTGATGCTCGGCCCGGACGGCCCTCGTACCCAGACCCTGCCGCTACAGGTGCCCGAGGAGGTCTCCAAGCCCGATCAGCGGGTCTTGGGCCAGCGGTTCTACGATGGGATCGTGCGCTCGGGCTTCACGGCCACGCCGGCGTCGGCGTCGGCCGCGACCTGCTCCGACGCCGCGTGCCTCCAGCAGGCGGCGCAGCGCGACGGCGTCGACTACTACCTGGGCGCCACCATCGACCGCACGGGGCCCGACTGGACCATCGAAGTGTACGCCATCTCCGGCAGCTCCGGAGAGCCGGTGGCGGAGGTCGAGGGGCTGTGTGAGATCTGCGGGGTCGGCGAGCTCGGCGACGCGGTCGGGGCCCTCGCCGCTCGCCTCCGTCCCGCGCTCGAGAACAACATACAGCCCACCACGCTCACGGTGGACAGCGAGCCGACGGGGGCCGAGGTGTGGGTCGACGGCGAGCAGATCGGCACCACGCCAATGCACACGGAGGTCTCGTCGGGCGAGCACGCGGTCGACGTGATCAAGCGAGGCCGCCGGACCGAGCACGTGGAGTTCTCCGCGAACCCGGGGGTCAACGAGTCCTACTCGTTCCGGCTGGCCCGCAGCACCGCGGTGCCCCCGTGGGTGCCCTGGGCCGCGCTGGGCGTGGGGGTGGGGTCGCTGGGCGCGGGCATCGGGCTCTTGGTGATCGACGAGGAGCCGATCGAGCGCGACTGCAACGCCGATCCCGCGGGACGCTGTCAGTACCTCTACGACACGGTCAACGGCGGGGTGGTCCTCACCGTGCTGGGCGTGGCGCTGGTCGGCACCGGAGCGGCGCTGCTCATCAACCAGGCCCAAAAGGACCGCGTGCAGCGCTCGGGCGTGGCGCGAAGGATCCACCTGGTGCCCGGCCTGGGCGGGGCGAGCGTGGTCGGCCGGTTCTGAGGCTCTGAGGCTCTGAGGTCGAGCGGGCGAGCCCGGCCGCGGGCTGGCCTCGCTCAGCCGCACCGGTCGGTCATGCAGGTCAGGCCGTCGGCGCAATCGCTGTTGTTGGCGCACGGATCGCCCTGGGTGCCCGCCTGGCACTCCCCGCTGGGGCTGCACTGGGGGGTGGGCGGCTGGCAGTCAGCATCGCTGACGCAGGGATCGCCCTCGCCTCCCGCCTGGCACACCCCGTCGGGGCCGCAGACCAGGCCGTCGGAGCACATGTTGTCGTTGTTGCACGACTGGCCGAGATCGTCGGCCCCGGTGCTCGACCCGGTGCTCGGGCCCGAGGTGGTCGGGCCCGAGGCGTCCTCGTCGGCCCCGGTGGCCGTGGCGGCCGTGGCGGCCGTGGTGGCCGTGGTGGCCGTGGTGGCCGGCGAGGAGGTGGAGGGATCGTCGGGGCCCTGCCAGTCGGGGTTGGGCTGCCGGCACGCCGCCAGCCCGACCACGCCCCCCACGAGCATCCACCAGGCCCTCACCCGCCCAGTATCGCCGCCCCGAGGGGCGGAACGCAACGATGCAGACGAGGGGTGTTGCTAGCCGGGCGGCTGGAAGTTGTTGCAGGCGCCTTCGATCACCGCGACCGCATCGGAGAAGATGGGGCCATAGTCGGGCTCGCACACGCCGCCGAGGAACCCGTTCTCCCCGAACAGCGTGACGAAGTCGCGAATGTGGGCGCCGTCGTAGGGCGCGGACGCGGGCGGGCAGGTGGGGCTGCCCTGGTAGTTGATGAGGGCCAGCGCCACCGCGTTCTCGGGGATGCCGAGCTTGGCGGCGATGACCGAGTCGTACCAGTCCTGCGGGGTGCCGGACGAGCCGGGGCTCTCGGGGTCGTTGGGCCCGTCCCACTCGTCGGTGATGATGACGACCACCAGCAGGGCGTCGTCGCGGAGGAAGCCCTCGTTGCACTGCCCGGGGCCGCCGTGGACCTTGTCGACCACGGAGACCAGGGCGTCCATGGGCCGCTCCGTGCCGCTGCCGCTGGTGCCGACCTGGGCCGCACACGCGAACGACTGCTGCAGGTCGTCGAGCTCGGTCATGTAGTTGGCGCCGGCCGCATAGGGCCCGCACTGGGAGTTGCTGGAGTACGACCCGCCGGTGCGGGTGACCAGCCCGCCCAGCACGTTGCAGCCGGCCACCGCGTTGTTCGGGCTGTACGCGTCGGTCGTCACCACGCCGACCTGGTACTCGTCGACCTGCTCCAATGAGCTCTGGATGCCGCTGATGAAGCCGGGGAAGCTGTTGACGAGGTTGGCCTGCTCGTCGTTCATGCTGCCCGAGTTGTCGATGACGAACAGGAAGTCGACCTTGGTGCAGCCTTCGTCCAGGTCCACGTTGGCGTCGGGCTGGACCCCCAGGTCGAACTTTACGCCCTGGCCGTCACCCGAGGCGTCGTCGGCGGAGGCCGAGCCTTCGGAGGCGCCGGAGGTCATGCCCCCGGTCCCGTCCCCGGTGGCCGTGTCGTCGCCGCCCTCGGACGAGCCCTGACCGCTCTGGGTCAGGCCGCCGATCCCCGGCCCTGCGCTTTCGTCGTCACGACCCCCGTCGCCGGCTCCGCAGCCTACGAGCAGACTCGCGACCCCCATCGCCGATCCCCACCATCCAATGCTCCGCATCATGTCGTCCCTCCTCGGCGGCCCGGCTCGCATGCTCCGAGGCCGCGCAGAAGTTATCACCTTTGCCCGGCTCGATCCGCGGCCATGTTACCCGGAGAAGGCCGCGTGGGCGCCACTACACCGAGGTTCGACGATGAGCGGAAACCAGTGCGAAGGGGCGCGAGTCCGACCGGGGTGGTGGTCTCGCGCCCCCGTGGAGAGCGTCGCGCCCGAGCGCTGGGCTCGCGGCGCTAGTTCGGCGGGATGTAGTTCTCGCAGGCGACGTCGATGATGGCGACCGCCTCGTCGAAGAACGGCGCGTAGTCGGGGGCGCAGATCGGGACCTGGAAGCCGTTGTCGCCCCACATGTCCGTGAACATGGCCATGCTGGTGGCCACGCCGCCCGAGCAGCCGCCCATGGGGGTGTTGATGATGGAGACCACCACCACGTTCTCGGGGATGCCGAGCTTGGCCGCGAGGATGTCGTCGTACCAGGTCATCGGCGTGCCGGTGGAGGCGGCGTCGGGCTCGTCGGTGATGATCACGATGACCAGCAGGGCCTCGTCGCGGATGAAGCCGGCGTTGCACTCGCCCGGATCGCCCTCGACCCGGGTGACCGCCTCGACGGTGGCCTGCATGGGGCGCTCGGTGGCGTCGCCCACCGTGCCCACCTGGGCCGCGCAGCTGAACGCGGTGGTCAGGTCGTCGAGCTCGGTCATGTAGTTGGCCCCCTCGTCGTAGGGGCCGCACATCATGTTGCTCGAGTCCGCGCCGCCGGTCTGCACCACCAGCGACGACAGCTGGTTGCACCCCGGCACGTTGTACGAGTAGGCGTCGGTCGTCACCACGCCCACCTGGTAGCTGTCGACCGTCTCGAGCACGGTCTGGATGCCGTTGATGAAGGCCGGGAAGTTGGCCACCAGGCTGGCCTGCTCGCCGCCCATGCTGCCCGAGTTGTCGATGACGAACAGGAAGTCGACCTGGCCGCACTGCTCGTCGATGGGCGGGGCCTCCGGGATGCCGCCGTAGTCGAAGATCACCGGCGGACCCGAGGCCTCCCCGTCGCCCTCGCCGGTGGTGGAGCCGGTGGCCGACTCGCCCGTGGTCGTGGTCGCGGGCGCAGACCCGGTGGAGCCGGGCAAGGGATCGGGCGTGGGATCGTCGGTGGTCGCAGGCACGACGGGAGCGCCCGAGGAGGACTCGGCGGCGTCGTCTTCATCGAGAGGAGACGCCGTGCATGCCAGCGGGAGACAGAGGGACAGGGCAATGATGGGCAACCGGGACGAGTGGGGCATGACGAGAAACCGACCTCGGGACAGTAAGTACCGAACAACAGCAGTGCCGAGAAATCTACCGCAATGTCGACGGCAGCGTTGGTTGGAGCCTCGCCCCCGCCCGAAGGGCGCACGGCGATCGCCCGGTGAATTTCGTTGATTCGGTGCGCAGCGGAGAAACCGGCGAGACCGGATGCACCGCCCAACGAGACCCTGACATCGGGGATGTCCTTACAGCAGCCTGGCTCCAATTCTACTCTTGACGGCTAAAGAACATCGTTTTGTTACTATCGGCCGCACTCGTCGCGGTAGCATTGCATGGAGTCGGCGGCGCCGCAGGGAGACCGGGACGGCGACCGGTGGGGCGTGGGGTGCCCTGCCCTGCCCTTCGCGAGCTTCCGCTAGGCTGGGCCCGATGGCACGCGAGATCCGGGCACCACGAGGCGACCAACGATCGTGCAAGGGCTGGCCCCAAGAGGCAGCGCTGCGCATGTTGATGAACAACCTCGATCCCGAGGTGGCCGAGCGACCGCAGGACTTGGTGGTGTACGGCGGCACGGGACGGGCGGCGCGCTCGTGGGCGGACTTCGATCGGATCGTGGCGTCGCTGCGGGACCTGGAGGGAGACGAGACGCTGGTGGTGCAGAGCGGGCGGGCGCAGGGGATCTTCAAGACCCACGAGGACGCGCCGCGGGTGCTCATCGCCAACAGCCTGCTGGTGCCGCAGTGGGCGACGTGGGACGAGTTCAACCGGCTGGAGGCGCTGGGGCTGACGATGTACGGCCAGATGACGGCGGGCAGCTGGATCTACATCGGCACGCAGGGGATCCTCCAAGGCACCTACGAGACGTTTGCCGCCTGCGCCCGGGAGCACTTCGGGGGCGATCTGCGGGGGCGGCTGCTGGTCACGGGGGGGCTGGGGGGCATGGGCGGGGCGCAGCCGCTGGCCGCGACCATGAACGGGGCGGCGGTGCTGTGCGTGGAGGTCGACCCGCACCGGATCGAGCGGCGGCTGACCACCGGGTACCTGATGAAGAGCACCACGTCGCTCGACGAGGCGCTGCGGTGGCTCGACGCGGCCCGGGAGGCGGGCGAGGGGCTGTCGGTGGGGTTGCGGGGCAACTGCGCGGAGGTGCTGCCCGAGCTGGTGCGGCGGGGGATCGTGCCCGACGTGGTGACCGATCAGACCAGCGCCCACGACGAGCTGAACGGGTACGTGCCCGACGGGATCACGCTGGCCGAGGCGGAGGCGCTGCGCCGAGACGACCCGGCCGGGTACGTGGAGCGCAGCGTCGACGCGATGGGCCGGCACGTGGCCGCGATGCGGGCGCTGCAGGACCGCGGGGCGGTGGTGTTCGACTACGGCAACAACATCCGGGCGCAGGCGGTGAAGGCCGGGGTGGAGGACGCGTTCGAGATCCAGGGGTTCATCCCGCTGTACATCCGGCCGCTGTTCTGCGAGGGACAGGGGCCGTTCCGGTGGGCGGCGATCTCGGGCGACCCCGAGGACATCCGGCGCACCGACGACGCGATCCTGGAGCTGTTCCCCGACAAGGCCCCGCTGCGGCGGTGGATCGAGCTGGCGCGGGAGCAGGTGAAGTTCCAGGGGCTGCCGTGCCGGATCTGCTGGCTGGGCTACGGGGAGCGCGAGCGGGCCGGGCTGCGCTTCAACGAGATGGTGCGCCGGGGCGAGCTTTCGGGGCCGATCGTGATCGGCCGCGACCACCTCGACTGCGGCAGCGTGGCGTCGCCCAACCGCGAGACCGAGGGCATGAAGGACGGCTCGGACGCGATCGCCGACTGGCCGGTGCTCAACGCGATGCTGAACACCGCGGCCGGGGCGACGTGGGTGTCGGTGCACCACGGCGGCGGGGTGGGGATCGGCTACTCGCTGCACGCGGGCATGGTGGTGGTGGCCGACGGCACCGAGGGGGCCGCGCGACGGCTGGCGCGGGTGCTGACCACCGACCCCGGCATGGGGGTGGTGCGGCACGTGGACGCGGGCTACGACGAGGCGTCTGCGTTCGCGAAGCAGCACGGGGTGCGGGTGCCGGGGCGGACCACGCTGATGGACGAGTCGGGCGGGCGATGACGGAGCGACCGTCCTATTCGCGGTCTACACCGAGGAATTCGCGCGGATGCGCCGAGACCCGGGTAGAGTCGTGTCGCCGCTGCTAGACTGGGCGGCATGGCCGACGAGCCCCGCGACGTTCACGCCGAGATCATCGGCCGAATGACGCCCCAGCAGAAGCTCGAGGCCTCGATGCGGCTGTACTGGTCGGCCCGGGCGCTGAAGGCGGCGTGGTTCCGCGGAGAGCACCCCGACTGGTCCGAGCAACGGGTTCAGAAGGCCGTCCGCGACGCGTTCCTCTTCCACCGTGAATGATCTGGCCGGGGCCTGCTACACCGGGGCATGCCCGAGCGTAGCGTGCTGCATCGTGCCCACCAGGTGGTGACCCTCGCCGGGGAGCCCGGCCCGCGGGCGGGGGCGGCGATGTCGGAGCTTTCGATCCTCGAGCACGGCAGCGTGGCCATCGACGAGCACGGGCGGATCGCGTGGGTGGGCCCCCACGACCAGGTGCCAGAGGGGTGGCTGCGCGAGGCCAGCGTGTTCGACTGCCGGGGCAAGACGCTGACGCCCGCGCTGGTCGACCCCCACACCCACGTGGTGTGGGCCGGCGACCGGATCGACGAGCTGGAGCTGCGGCTGGCCGGGGCGGACTACGAGGAGATCTTCGAGAAGGGCGGGGGGATCCTCAGCAGCGTGCGGCAGACCCGGGCCGCCCGCGAGGACGATCTCTACGCCCAGTCGCTGGCCCGGGTGCGACGCATGCGGGCGGCAGGCACGACCACGCTGGAGATCAAGAGCGGCTACGGCCTGGACCTCGACACGGAGCTGCGCCAGCTCCGGGTGGTCCGGCGGCTGCGGGCGGCGGGGTTCCGGGTGAAGGCCACCTGCCTGGTGGCGCATGCCATCCCGCAGGAGGCCCGCGACGCGCCGGGGGGTCGGGAGGCGTTCATCGACCGGATCTGCGAGGAGATCCTCCCGGCCGTGGCCGCCCAGCGCCTGGCCGACTACGCCGACGTGTTCTGCGACCGCGGGGCGTTCACGCCGGAGGAATCGCGGCGGGTGCTCGAGCGGGCCAAGCAGCTGGGCATGCGGACGCGGATCCACGCCAACGAGCTGGGCCGCACGGGCGGGGCGATGCTGGCGGCCGAGGTGCGGGCGGCGTCGGCCGACCACCTGCTGCACCTGTCGGGCGAGGAGCGCCGGGCGCTGCGAGAGGCGGGGGTGGTGGCCACGCTGCTGCCCGGCACGTCGCTGGTGCTGGGCAAGGGCTACGCCGACGGGCGAGCGCTGGTGAGCGACGGGGTGCCCGTCGCGGTGGCCACCGATTGCAACCCGGGCAGCTGTGCGCTGGAGAGCCTGGCGATGGTGCTGGGGCTGGCGTGCTACGGCAACCGGCTGTCGCCGGCCGAGGCGCTGTGCGCGGCCACGCACAACGCGGCGGCGTCGCTGGGGCTCGACCACGAGGTGGGGTCGATCGCTCCGGGCAAGAGCGCGGATCTGCTGGTGCTCGAGGCCGCGGACTACCGGCAGCTGGTCTATCACGCCGGCTCGCCGCTCATCGGGGCGGTGTGGCAGGCGGGGCAGATGGTCGCGTAGCTACGGGATCCTCGCGTGCGCCTGGCATCCGTTCACCCGCGAGGCCGGCCCGCGCACCGGCGCCCCTTCATCCGGCCCGCTGCGCCGAGCGACACCGCCCCGCGCCGCTGGCGGAGCGAGCCGCTCGTCGGGCCTCACCCCGCCGGGGGGCAGGTGACGGTGCCCAGCGCCTTGCCCGTCATGTCGGAGTACGTATAGGGGTGGTCCAGCCCGTTGTAGAAGTCGATCACCACGCCGGTGACCGGGTCGATCTTGAACGCCACCCCGCCCTCGGGCGTGGGCCGCTCGAGATCCTGGTAGGTCACCGCCCACAGCTGATCGTCGGCGTCGAAGCCCACGCCCTTGACCGTCTCGCTCGAGACGAACACGTGCTCGACCGCCAGCGACTGGAGATCGACGGCATAGATGCCCCCGCCGCCCGAGACGTACATGCGATCGTCGGGCCCCTCGGCCAGGCCGCTGCCCCCGAAGAAGCCCATGACCACGTCCCAGGTCTCGGTGTCGGGATCGAAGCGGGCCGCGCCCGCGCCCAGCGTGCTCGACACCCACGGCCGGCCCTCGTGGTCGACGGTGATGCCGTAGGTGGCCACGCCGGCCGGGATCGGCCAGGTCTGCACGATGAGGTCGGCCTTGCGCACCCGGGCCATCACGCTGCCCCCGAACCCGCCCAGGCCCACGACGTAGAGGTTGCCCTGGGCGTCGACGGCCCCGCCGTAGGCCCCGAACTGCCCGCCGCTGAACACCGCCTGCGGCACGTCGACCTGCTCCACGATGGCGCCGGTGCTGCCGTCGAGCAGGGTGGCCGTGACCCCGCCCGGGCCGCCGAGGCCGGGGAACAGGCCGGGCACGGTGCTGGTGACCGTCCACACCTGCGCCGCGTCGGCGTTGCAATCGCCCTCGCTGGCGGTGCCGCCGGTCCAGGCCACGGGGCGCTGGTTGCTGGTGGCGAAGTCCACGTACCAGCCTCGGCACTCCTCCACGCTCCAGGGCAGCACGTCGTTGGCCCCGGTGGAGGTCTGGATGCCGGGCATGCCGTTCGATTCCTGGCAGTCGGCCGGGTCGGCGTGGATCATGGTGAGCCCGCCGAAGCGGTTGGCCACCGCCACGTCGCCCGCGAGGTTCACCGAGGTGCGCGAGGGATCGCCGCTGCCGTCGGGGCGGGTGATGTAGCGGCCCTCCTCGATAAGGGTGGCGGTGTTGATCTTGGACACGGTGCCCTGGGCGGAGTTGGCCACCCAGATGTACTCGAGCGCGCAGCCGCAGCCGTCGAACGTGCCCGGAGGCGCGCCCACGTCGAGCTTGGGCGCATCTCCCGTGCTGTCGTCGTCGGCCGCCACGGTGGTGCCCTCGGCCCCCGCGGCGGTGCTGCCCTCGTCCACGCTGGCGGTGGCGCTGGCCGTGGCGCTGGCCGTGGCCGTGTCGCTGGTGGACGCGCTGGTCCCCGAGTTCCACACCCCGCCGTCGCCCCCGGCCCCGTTGCACGCCCCACACGACAGCAGCGCCGTCGCCAGCCACTCGCCCCTCGACCTTCGCTTCATGCCCACCCCCTCCATCTGCCGCGCGATGTTAACACGACGGCGCGGGTTCGCACGCGAGGGACACGAGCCGATCGACGACGAAGCCGCTCAGCCGAAGCCGCTGGGCTTGCTGGGCCGCTCCATGGCGAACGCCACCATCACCGCCGCGCCCACCTGCACGCTGCCCGGAGCGGCGGTCTGCGAGTCGTCGGCGTCGGCCTCGAGGCTGCCGTGGCCGACGTGGCCGCCGTGGCTCTCGCCGTGGCCGAGGCGATCGGGGTTCACGTCTTCCACGTGCAGCACCCGCCCCACGCTCACCTCGGCCGCCTCGGCGTACAGCTCGGCCTTGCGCCGGGCGGCCGCGAAGGCGCCTCGGCGCGCCTCGGCGCGCAGCTCGGCCAGCCGGGTGGTGCGAAATTCGGTGCCGTCGATCTCGTTGGCGCCGGCCCCCACCACGCCCGCGAGGATCTCCTCGAAGCGGGAGAGATCGGTCAGCCGCACGGACAAGGCCACCTTCGCGCGGTAGCCGTGGAACACCCGGTCCTTGCCGTAGCCGTCGTGCTCGGTCGACAGCCGCACCACCGAGGCCTGCACGTCGGCGTTGGCCACCTTCGCGCCGCTCAAGAAGCCCCGCACGGCCGCCACCGCCTCGCGCGTGGCCTCGAACGCCGGGCCCGGCTCGGACTCGAGCCGAGAGACGGTGAAGGTCACCAGGACGATGTCGGGCTCCACCCGCAGCACGTAGGAGCCGAAGACGTCGATGCCATGGGGGCGCGGGATCGACTGGTTGACGAGCATGGCCGCTACGGTAGCAGGCCTGGGCCCCCGCCGATCCAGCCCTGGCCCCGAGCCTGGCGCCGCCGCCCCGTGGGCACGGCCGCGGGCGCTCGGCTCGGGGCCACGGCCTCGCGGCCCGCGGCCCGCGGCCCCACGAGGGCCCGCTCGCGCCTACTGGCGCGACTGGTAGTAGGCCTTGACGCCCTCGATCGCGGCCACGCGATCGCAGTGCGCCACCAGCTCGGGAGCGAGGCGGTCGACGATGTCCTCGGGGATGTAGTCGAGAGTGCCCGAGCGGATGTGCCTGACCCACGAGAACACCTTGAGGTCGGCGATCGTCAGCCGCCCGTCGGCGAACCACTCGCCGCCGCGGGCCTGCAGCCGGGCCGCGAGGCAGCGCAGGTAGTGGGACAGCGGCCCCTCGGCATAGGCCTCGCGGGCGGCCTTGCGCTCCTGATCGTCGGTCATCCGGAAGCTCGCCGATAGCCCGACCAGCGCGTCCTCGACCGCGTCCATCGCCTCGTCGCAGAACGCCGCCTGCAGCGGATCCTCGGGGTACAGGCCGGCCAGCTTCCCGGCGTAGCGGTTGATCCCGTTGCTCTGGGCGACCGCCTGGCCGTCGATCTCCAGCACGGGCACGGCCTCGAACGGCAGGCCGGCCTTGGCGTCGGGCCACTGGGCGAAGGTGATGCGGTGATCTTCGAACTCGATGCCTCCCATGGAGAACGCGAGACGAGCCACGATGCCGCGGCCACCATCCATGTCGAAATAGCTGAGCTTGAGCTTGGGCATGTATCCTCGCACGGATCGCCGCGCCGAACGCCGATGTTACCCGGGCCCGCGGTTCCTCGCTACGGTCCCGCTGCGTCGCCCGCCTGCCGACCGCGCGGGTGGTATGTTCCGCTCCATGAACCGTTGGATCTGGGCTGGCATGAGCGTGATGGTGGGGCTGGGGCCTTCGACGGGCTGCGGCGACGATGGCCCCGCCCAGGACCCGGAGGGTTCGGGGGTGGAGGCGAGCACCGGCACCACGGGCGAGCCCGCCCCCACCACGGAGGACCCGAGCACCTCGGGCGAGACCGATCCCTCCGCCGACGCGTCCACCACCACCGCCGCCGACTCGACCGGCGATGGCGGCGAGCTGCCCGACTACGCCGACTCGCCCTGCTGGGGCTCTCCCTCGAGCACCCTGGTCTACAACGGCATGACCCACGCCACCGAGGACACGCCTGCCACCTGCCGGGCGGAGGGCGATCGCGTGCTGCTGCACGTGGCCGACTCGCTGTGGGGGAGCGAGGTCGACCAGGCGGCGGTCAACGGGCTGATGCACCAGCTCGAGCTGCTGTCGCCCGCGGGCAGCGTCGATCCCGAGCAGGGGGTGGTGCCCAACGACGAGGCCGTGTTCGGGCCGCTGGACGAGAGCATGTTCCCGGCGGGCAAGCTGGAGATCTACGTGGTGAACACCAACGGCGGAGGCGACGGCTACCTGTGCGGCTGGTGCAGCTACCCGCAGCTCCACCTCGACGGCCCGCTGCTGCAGCCGCTCGACGGCGAGTTCTCGGTGTCGATCGCGGCCCACGAGACCTACCACGTGATCCACCGGGCCTACGACGCCAACGAGACGATGTGGGTCGACGAGAGCCTGGCCGAGGCGGCCATGACGGTCAACGGCTTCTTCACCGACACCGACTGGCTCGACAGCTTCGTGACCGATCCCGACCAGAACTGGGGCCCCGGCGGCCCGGCGCTGGGCGGGTTCAACTACGGCGCGGCGCTGCTGTGGGGCTCGTTTCTGTGGGAGCGCGGCGGGGCGCCGCTGATGACCGCCATCACGGCCGAGCCCACCGACGACTGGGCCGGCCTCGACGCGGCTCTCGACGCGGTGGGCGACGACCGCGACGCCTTCGAGCTGTACCTCGACATGATGGTGGCGATGGTCCTCGACGATCCCGCGGCCGGCTACGGCTTTACGAGCTTCGAGGTGCCCCCCGTCGCGCGGGCGGCCGAGCTGATGATCGGCGCCACCGAGGCCGGCACGCTGGCCGAGTACGGGATCGACGTCATCGACGTGGTCGACACCGGCATGCTCACGATCGACCTCGTGTCGACCGGCGCCGAGCCAGTGGTGGGCCAGGCGGTGGTCGTGAGCGGCGGCGCGGTGCAGGTGGTGCCGCTGGGGGCGGCGACGCCGGTGGACGCCGAGGGGGCCGAGGCGGTGTTCGTGACGCTGACCGCTCGGGACGTGGCCAGCTACGAGCTGAGCGTGGACTGAGCGGCGGGCGCGGCAGCAACGAGCTGCTCGCCCCCGCCCAGTGGCTGGCCAACCGCCTGCGCATCAAGGTCTCCGGCACCGGCCGCGCCCTCACCTGCGACGAGGTCGGCCAAGGCACCGCCTCTGCGCTGGCGATGGGGGAGATCCTCATCCCGAGCAACGGCCCCGGCGGCGGAGAGCTGTGGCGAGACTTCGAGCCTCAGGGGCAGGTCGACGAGCTGACGAGCATGCTCCAGCAGCTGTGAGGCCGGTGCCCGGGGGCTGAAGTCCGCCGGCCGTAGGCCGTCGAGCCGGGGGGATGGTCAGTCGTTCGAGACGAGCGTGTAGCCGAGGCTGATGGTCTGCCCGTTGCGGTCGAAGCGAGCGGTCAGGGTGGTGGTCTGGTTCAGCGCCTCGAAGGCCTCGCCGACCGCGGCGAAGTCGGTGAGCCGGATCCCGTTCACGTCCCACAGCAGATCGCCGCGCCGGATGCCGAGGGCGGCGGGCAAGGAATCGGGGCCAACCGCGGTGAACAGGAAGCCCTGATGACCGCGTGACGACGTGGCCGCGGGCCGAATGCGGATGTCGTCGTCGGCGAGGATGGATAGCCCCTCGAGGAGGTCGGCGACGAAGGCGGCATCGACGTCGCACTGGCCCGGTGTGGGGCAGGTGATGACGTCGGCCCAATCGTCGTAGCCGTAGAGCACGGGGCCGCTGACGTGCACGCCTTCGGTGGTGCCCTCGGCTCCAGTGCTCGTGTCGAGGCCCGTACCAGTATCGAGGTCATCGCCGGTCCCGGTGCCGCCCTCCGTGTCGGGCGGGCCGTCCGTGCCGGGGAACCCGCCTCCACCGCCGCCTCCACCCCCTTCGGGACAGAGATCGGTGTCGAGCACACACTCGGTCGCGTAGTACGGTTCTTCGTCGTCGACCGCGACCGCGCAGGTGATCGTGCCGGGGTCGGAGAAGGTGAAGGTCGTTTCGAGCTGGGTCTGCATCTCCAGCACGCGGTTGGTGCAGGCGAGTAGGGCCTTGGCTCGTAGGTGCTCGACTTCGTTCAGATAGAACGTCTCGGCGTCGGAGCCGGACACGAGCTGACCGTTGGCCCCGAGCACCATGAGTTCGTGATCAGAGGGACAGTAGCAGGTGCAGCCTCGCATCCAGTTGCCGGCATCGTCCTGTATGGCCTCTATGAAGCCCGTAGCCTGACTCGAGCCGAGAGCCGGGTCTGCATCGAGGCACCAGCGATAGGCGGTGACGGGGTCGGGAATGTCGAGGATCGCGGTGCATCCGAGCGGCAGCGCGAGGATGGTCGCCGCGGCGGCAGTGAGGGCCAGAGGAAGCTTGAGCACCGTGCGAGTGTGCCTAGAAGCAAGAGGAATTCGCAGAGATCTCTGGACAACACAATCCGTCGGGTGTCGTGTCGTCATAGCAGCCGCGACCGTAGTCGGCGAAGGTAGGGCACTCGTACTGCGCCGTGCACGTCAACATGGCCTCGAGCGTCTGGGCGCAGCGGGGCATCTCCCACTCAGGGGTCTCGCGACAATTGTCGACGCATCCCTCGACGGTGTCGAAATCGAAGCGATCGGGAGCCCAGCGGCACTCGATCGTGCGCTCGCAGTACACCTGGCACAGCCCGTCGATGTCAGGGCCGGAGTCGCGCTCTTCGAGGATGCGCTCCGAGCAGCTACAGGCGGCGAGTAGAGCGACGCCGAGAGCAAGTGTGGGGGCGAGCTTGGGCATGGAGTGGGCTCGTGGCCATCGTAAGACGAAGCCTTACACGAAGCAAGGAAAAACGCTCGAGCCCGCTCGGGATGTCGTTCGCCTCTCACGAGCAGCGACTCGTCAGTCGAGCGTGAGCTCCGGGAGGGAAGTAACGCCCGCGTCGGCGACGATCAGGTTGGGGTCCCAGATCGCCTTGACCCCGTTGGACAGGGCGGCGGCGAAGGCAGGGCTCGGCAGGCCGCTGAAGTCGGCATAGTTCTGGAACACGACCACCTTCGTGCCTTCCTCCTGAGCCCGGGGCTGCACGACGTCACGCAGCCACGCGCAAGAGTCGTCGACGAAGCCCAAGTCGGTGTCCTTCCACCCGACCCGGACGAACGGGAAGAGTGTGTCGTCGAGAGCTTTGTGCATGGGCGCATGATACAGCACATCGCCCTCGCCCTCGCCCCCGCCCTGCTCCCCGCCTGCAACGATTTCCCCAGCTTCGAACCCGACTCCGGCGTCTCCCCCACCACCTCCCCCCAACCCATCACCTCCACGTCCCTCGACGACACCAACGCCACCACCTCTTCCGCTGTCACAACCACCTACGAGGTGGGCACCGTCGACCTCGACGCCCCCGGCGGCGGCGAGGGCTCGTGCATGGACGGCGAGCAGTTCATCAGCTCCAGCGCCCCCATCGGGGTGATCGTGGGCGGCATGTGTCCTTCTCTGGGCTGTGGGTCCCGCCCACCGATCCGCCCGGCTGATCTCCCGGCTGATCCGCTCGGCTGATCCGTTCGCGGCTCCCGCCGCGTCGCTGAACACGCGCCCAGCGCCCGGAGCCACGCCCAGCCCCGCCCCAGCCACGAATTCACCCCGCTCGCGCAACGCTGCGGCCCCGCGGTCGAGGAGCAGACCGTGTCCTCCTCCGCCGAGCCCACGCCCGCCCCGCGCCTCCGCCTCCACCCGCGCCGCTTCGGCGACTACGAGCTGCTCGAGCCGGTCGGCGAGGGCGGCATGGCCGAGGTGTGGCTGGCC
>JGI12210J13797_10300706_pt1 | contig 16710 bp, 11 predicted proteins | sample ElkSlonscriptome_3_FD_13797 | JGI IMG/M metagenome (IMG submission 13797)
TGGGAGACGAGGCCGAGGCCCGCTACCAGCTCATGCAAGACGTCAACGACCTGGTGGGGCTGTCGGAGAACCCGCGCATGCTCGGGTTCATCGCCGAGCTCGATCGCGACGATCTGGAGCAGGCCCGGGCGCGCGGCGGAGAGGGGCGGGTGACCCCGGCCGGCGTCTATCAGCTGCTCATCGATCGCTGGCTGCGCAACGAGGAGGAGCGGGCCCACCCCCCCGGCATGGAGGCCGGGCTGACCGCGGTGGAGTGCCTGCACGCGGTCACCGAGGTCGCCCTGGCGCTGTGGGGCAAGACGCTGCCGCACGTGGCCATCGACGAGCTGGTCGAGGAGGTGCGCCGCACCCTCGATCGCCTCGGCAGCGATCTCGACCGGCAGGTGGCGACCCACGCGGTCGGCTCGGGCACCCTGCTGGTGCGCGATGCGGTCGGCCGGTTCCGCTTCGTGCACCAGTCGGTCATGGAGTGGCTGGTGGCGCGCGACGCCGCTGGGTACCTCGAGCGGGGCACCACGCCCTCGTCGCTCGAGCAGCGCGATCTCTCGCCGCTGATGCTCGAGTTCCTCGCCGATCTCTCGCGGCGCGAGACCCTGGGGGCGTGGGCGCGCAGCGTGCTCGAGGAGGACGATGCGCCCAGCGATCGCCTCCACGCCAACGCGCTGGCCGTGCTCGATCACCTCGGCGAGCACACGGGCACGCCGCTGCGCCTGGCCGGCCAAGACCTCCGCGGGGAGCGGCTGGGTCGCGACCTGCACGGGGCGAACCTCGAGGGGGCCGATCTACGAGGGCTACGGCTGCGGGGCGCCGATCTGCACGATGCCTCGCTCGTGCGCGCGCGGCTGTCGGGCGCGGTGCTCAACGCGGCGAACCTGCGGGGGGCCGATCTGAGCGGGGCCGATCTGAGCGGGGTGCAGCTGCTGGGCGCCGACTTGCGCGGGGCCACCCTCGAGGGCGCGTCGTTCCGCCAGGCCGCGCTGGTGGGGGCCAGCTTCGACGAGGGGGCGCTGCAGGCCTGCGACACGTTCGGCGCGGCCCTGCCCGACGCGGCCGCCTCGGCCCAGCTCGACGTCTCGGGCTACGGCGGCGGGCGAGGGCTGGTGCTCGGCCCCGGCGGCACCTTGATGGCCATCGCCAGCTTCGCCGGTCCGGTGGTCATCCGCGAGGTCGCGGGCGGCCGCGTGCTCGCGGTGCTGCGCGGTCACGTGGGCGGGGTGGGGGGCGTGGCCTGGTCGGTCGACGGCACGCGCCTGGCCAGCGCCGGGTTCGACGGCACGGTGCGGCTGTGGGACATGAGCACGGCCACCGCCCTCGGCGTGCTGAAGGGGCACGAGGGCCGGGTGTGGAGCGTGACGTGGTCACCCCGGGGCGATCGCCTGGCCAGCGGCGGCAGCGATGGCCGCGTGATCCTGTGGGACGTGAGCGCCTCCACGCGGCTGGGCACCCTCGAGGGGCACCGCGGCCGGGTGTGGAGCGTGGCGTGGTCGCCCGACGGCACCACGCTGGCCACCGGGGGCGACGACGGCGTGGTGCGCCGCTGGGATCCCGACGCGCAGGCGAAGCTCGACGGGCACGAGGGGCACACCGGGCGGATCTGGGGTGTGGCGTGGGCGCCCGACGGCCGGGGGCTGGCCTCGGCGGGCACCGACGGCACGGTCCGGCTGTGGTCGGTCGACGCGAAGACGGCCATCGCCACGCTGCGGGGGCACGAGGGCAAGGTCAACCACGTGGCGTGGTCCAGCGATGGTCGCGGGCTGGCCTCGGCGGGCAACGATGGCTCGATCCGCCTGTGGGATCGCGACGCGGGGCGGGTCACCGCCACCCTCGAGGGGCACTCCGGATCGGTGTGGGGCGTGGCGTGGTCGGCCGACGATCGGCGGCTGGTCAGCACCGGCAGCGACGGCACGGTGCGGCTTTGGGACGTGCCCGCCGGCAAGCAGCTCGCCAACCTCGATCGCCACGCGGGCTCGGTGTGGGGCGCGGCGTGGGACATGGGCGGCATGCTGCTGGCCTCGGCGGGCAGCGACGGCATGGTGCGGCTGTGGGACACCAGCGCGCTGCAGCAGCTCGCCTCGTTCGGCGGGCACACCGGGCGGGTCAACGCGGTGGCGTGGTCGCCCCGCAGCAAGTGGCTGGCCTCGGTCGGCTACGACGGCTCGATCCGCGTGTGGGACACCAACACCGCGCGCCAGCTCGCCTGCCTCGAAGAGCACGAGGGCTCGGTGTGGAGCGTGGCGTGGTCGTTCGACGGCACCCGCATGGTCTCGGCCGGCGACGACGGCGTGGTGCGGGTCTGGGACATGCGAAACACCGCGCGGCACGAGTCGCTCGAGGGACACGCGGGCAAGGTGTGGAGCGTGGCGTGGTCGGCCCGGGGCGAGCGGGTGGCTTCGGCCGGCGACGACGGCACGATCCGCCTGTGGCACGCCGCCGCCGGCGGGGCGCGAGCGATGTTCCACATCGAGGGGCACGACGGGCGGATCAACGCGGTGGCGTGGTCCAGCGACGGCCGACGGCTGGCCAGCGTGGGCGACGACGGCTCGATCCGCTTGTGGCGATCCGACGCGGGGCAGGGCACGATGGAGCCGCTGGGCAGCTTCGAGGGGCACGCGGGCGCGCTGTGGGCGGTGGCCTGGTCCGACGACGGCTCCCATCTCGCCAGCGCGGGCAGTGACGGCACCGTGCGGCTGTGGGACGTCGGATCGGCCCGCCAGGTCGCGACCATGCTGGGGCGTGGTGGACCACTCTATACCGTCGCGTTCCATCCCGGCGGGCGCTGGCTGGCGGCCAGCGGCCCCTCCGGCACCCTCGATCTCTTCGACGCCCGGGGCGGAGCGCTGGTCGCCTCGCTGCTGAGCACCAGCCGCGGATGGGCCGTCATTGCCCCCGATGGGCGCTACAAGACCAGCGGCAACGTGTCCGACGTGCTGTGGCAGCGGATCGGTCTGTGTCGCTTCGAACTCGACGAGCTCGATCCGTGGCTGCCGGAGAGTCGTCGCCTGCCCGATCGCTGGCGCCTCGACTAGCGATCACGATGTGGCCCACGGGTGGGCCAGCTCGTCGAGTCGTGCAACGCCGAGGGCGAACGGTCGATGCAACGAGCATGCAGTACGTACGACCCCGCATGCTCGCCCCACCCCCATGGCGCAGACTGGTACATCTTCACCCAGTCGTCCCCTCGACCTCGACCTGCTACGCTGGAGGTCGGTCATGAGTGCGTCGGACATCACGGTACGGATCCTCCACGGCATCCAGCAATCGCTCGCGGAGATGAACGGCCGCTTCGACGGCATCGATGCCCGCTTCGAGAGGATCGACGCCCGCTTCGAGAGGATCGACGCCCGCTTCGAGAGGATCGACGCCCGCTTCGACACCGTCGATGCTCGGCTCGAGTCGCTCGAGCGGAACACGGCCGCCACCACGGAACTTCTCGGGCTGATGCACGACCGGCTGAGCTTCTTCGAGCGCTCGGCCACGGTGGCGCAGGAGGGGCGGGCCCGCCTCGAGGATCGGGTCGATGTGGTGGAGGCACGGCTCGAGCGCCTCGAAGCTCCGCCGAGCTCGTCCCCTTGACGGTTCGTGCTTCGAAACGAAGGAGGCGCGTGATGGCTCTCGCCGTCACGCGCCCTCATCACCCCGGAGCACGAGCGGTCGTTCGTGCTTCGAAACGAAGGAGGCGCGTGATGGCCCTCGCCGTCACGCGCCTTCGTCGTTGCGGGCGGGCGTCAGGCGCAGGTGCCCTCGCCGCACGCCGCCTCGGCCGACGGCTTCTTCTTGGTCTTCTTGCGCGCGGTCGGCTTCTTCTTGGTGGACGTGCTCGAGGTGGACGACTTGGGCTTGGGGGCGTCGACCGCCTCGGGCTCGGGCTCGGCGATGGGCGCCTCGGCCATCGCGGCCGCATCGGCCGCGGCACTGGCCCCGTCGGGCTCGGCGTCGGTCTTGGCCCCGCCGCAGCCGGCTTCGCCGCCACAGGCGGCCTCGGCCGCGTGCCCCTCACCGTCGGCGTGCTCGGTCTTGGCGGCGCCGCAGCTCCCCGCTCCGCAGGAGGCCTCGGCCTCGGATGCGCCCTCCGCAGCAGGAGGCGTGACCTCCTGGGCGTCTTGGTTCTTGGCCGCGCAGGCGGTGAGGCTCAGCCCGCCGCCGAGGAGTGCCAGCGTACGCGTGATCGACTTGAGATCCATGAGGTGTCCTTCGTTCGGTGTGGGAGCAGGCCGCCCGCCATCCATGCGTCGCGACGCATCGGGCATCATGCCATCGACCCGGGGGGCCGACGAGGGGCGGTCTTGCTGCGCTGTCTCCGAGCATACGCGGGGCAGCCCGCCGTGGTTACCTCCAGTGGGTCCACGGTCACGCCGATCCGCGGAACATCCGCCGCTCCCGGGGCGCAGTGGCCCCCGAAGCGCGCGCTCGCGAATGCCCGCCCCCACGCGCCGAGCCCCCGCGCGGAGGTTCCACGCGAGGGCCGAGCTTTGCAGCGCGCGAGCGCCCGATCAGCCGGTGGTCCGGCGACGCACCGCGCCGAACAGCGCGATCATCAGCGCGAAGGGGATGAACCCCGCGCCTCCGCGACCCACCGAGCACGACACCGAGCCGCCGGCCTCGCCCTCGCAGCGACCGGGCTGGCAGCTGCCCTCGGCGTAGCCCTCCACCTCGATGCCGTACCGGGCCTGCAGCGCGGTGATGCACTCCTCGAGGTTGCCGCCGTGATCCACGTACTGCCCGTCGCAGAACAGCGCGCCCTCGGGGCGGGTGCACGCGGTCTCGCAGCCGCCCTCGAGCCGGGCCTTGCACTCCACGTAGCCCTCGGCCTGGCAGTCGATCTGGCAGTCGAGGTTGGTGTTGGCCTCGCACGACCCCTCGCACGCCGCCTCGCAGCGGGCCTCGCAGGTGGCCTCCGGCGGGGCCACCTGGCACGAGCTCTCGCACGAGCCCGAGCAGTTGGCCTCGCACGAGGCGTGGCACTCGGAATCGGTGCCGCACTCCGCGTCGCAGTTGGCCTCGCACGAGCCCTCACAGCGGGCGCGACAGTCGATCGAGCCCGGGTCGACGATGCACTGGGCGTCGCAGTCGGCCTGGCACGAGCCGGTGCACTCCACCGAAGGCAGCTCGTTGCACTGGCCCTCGCAGCTGGCCGTCAGCTCCGCGGCGCAGGCCGCCTCCAGCCGAGGCGGCACGCACTGCGCCTCGCAGCCCCCCTCCACCAGCACCTCGCAGTTGGCGTTGGCCTCCACGTGGATGTTGCCGCAGGCCTCGACCCCCGCCCGGGCCTCCGTGCCGATCGTGAGGGCACCGAGGAAGGCCAGGCTCGCCACGATGGGGCGGCACGAAGAGAACGAGGGCAGACGATGGATGCGCATGGATGGAAGACCTTTCCGTCGGGAAGTAGGCGGGTCGAGCCACCGGACGATGCGAATCCCGTACCAGCCGCGCCGAGCCGGCGCGGAAGCGGTCATGGCCCATCCTGCGGCGGGTCGTGCGTCCACGGGCACGGCGATCGAGACACACCTGTGCGCACCTGACACGCTCCGACACGCTAGTCCCCTGGAACCATGATGGCTTGCAAAAGAACGGCGTCAGCGTCGGCCGTGCCAAGGCGCCCGACCGAAGGCGTAGCGGGCGTAATCAACCGATGAGGAACGAAGGCATGAGCCGCGGGGGCGGTGTCATGGCCGCGCGAGGGTTTCACCACGGGCTGCTAGGATGGGGGCCACCTCCCATGGCTGCGCCCGGACCCCTCGTGCTCGTCGTGGAGGACGACGAGAACCTCCGCATCACCCTCGCCGACAACCTCGAGGACGAGGGCTATCGGGTGGCCACGGCCGAGGGCGGTCGCGCGGCGCTCGAGCAGGTCGAGCACGAAGCTCCGGCGGTGGTGATCCTCGACATCATGATGCCGGACCTCGACGGCTACGCGGTCTGCCGGGCGCTGCGGCAGCGCGGCTGCACCGCGAAGATCCTCATGCTCACCGCGCGCACGCTCGAGGACGACGTGGTGCAGGGCTTCGACGCGGGGGCCGACGACTACCTGGCCAAGCCGTATCGCCTGCGCGAGCTGCTGGCTCGGGTGCGAGCGCTGCTGCGGCGCGGGGCGGTGGGGGCTCCGATCGAGGCGGTCGCTCCCGCCCCCACCAGCCTGCCCGGTCTCACCATCGATCGCGACGCCCGGACCGTCACCCGTGAGGGCCGCGCGCCCATCGATCTCACCCGCACGGAATTCGATCTGCTGGTCTTCCTCATCGACCACCCCGGCAAGGCCCTGTCGCGCGAGCACATCCTCGAGCAGGTGTGGGGGACCGACGTGGTGGTGGACCCGCGCACGGTGGACAACTTCATCTCCAGCCTCAAGCGCAAGCTGGGGTGGCGCAAGGGCTGCGGCTACGCCATTCGGGCGGTGCGCGGCGTGGGCTATCGGCTCGAGGTCGACGCGTCCGAGTGACGCATGAGGCGTGCAATGGGCTGAAACGACGAAGGCCCCGCGCGAGCGGGGCTCGCGGGGGCCTCGGCGAGGCGAGCTCGAGCGCGCGAGCCGGGGCTAGTTCGAGACGTCGGAGGCGCGGAGGTAGACGTTGATCGTGTGGTACGGCGACGCGTCGCCATCGGCGTGGCACTCGGAGACCAGCGCGTCGCCGCCGTTCGTCTGCTGCGTGCAGCGGGTGGCCTGGTTGCAGTCCTGGTACAGCTCGAAGCCGCAGGCCGCGGGATCGCTGGAGCAGGTCCGCCCAACGAGGTGATCGAGCGCCGCGCCTTGCTGGCTGCCCGCGCACACGAACTGGGCGTCGGGGTCGGCGAAGATGTTGCCGTAGAAGCTGCCCTCGTAGACGTTGTAGTGCTTGACCCGAGCCAGCCCGATCACGGGGTGGTCGGCGCGCAGCGACAGCTGGATGGTCTCGGCGTTCACGTTGGTCCGCGCGAGCATGCAGGCGGTGACCCACTGCTGGCAGTCCTCGTCGCAGTCGCCGTCCTCCCACTCGGGGGCCAAGCCGATCTGGCCCTCGAGCTCCACCGTCTCGCCGTCGACGACCTTCTCGATGACCGAGCCCGAGGGCAGGGCACACTCCACGAGGTACTGCGCGGCGATCCGGGACTCGGAGTCCACGAGCACGCCCTCGGTCTCCGACATGCCCTGAGAGGTCGACAGCGGGTACGCGGGATCGATGCCGCCGATCGAGGGGGCACTCAGCCCGTTGTTGATCCAGAGCCCGCCGCCGGGGCTGTCGTCTCGCGCGTCGGTGCGCTTGGGGGTGGTGAAGGTCGTGGTCTCGCCCTCGCGGAACTCGATGCCGTCGAGGGATTCGTCACTCGGAGCGTCGCACCCGGCCGTGGTCAGGGAAACCATGGCGACGGCAACGAGGGCAACCGAAGAAGCGAATCGGGGCGTGAGGCGCATGCTCCCTATCGATGCAGGTTCGGGGCCAACTCCGTGGCCTCGGGTTTCGGGTGCCTACGAGACCACGGGAGCCGGGAGCGTCACTTGTGGCCTGCTCCCTTCGGCTACAGCTGTGCGCTGGAGCCCACAGGGCTCTCGAACGTACTGCCTTGATCGTAAGCGGCAGCCCACTCTTCGAGAGATTCCGAGTTGGGCCGGTGCAGCATGGACTCGACCATCGCGCGGGCCGAGTCGTGGTACCCGGCCTGCCACAGGGCCGTGGCCGTCTTCGACCGCAGGTAGGACTCGCTGGGGTGCTGAGAGCGCTGCACCTGCTCCAGCGCATCGAAGCAGCGGTCGATCGCGACCTGATCGTCTTCCATGCCCATGGCGGCCATGCCCACGGCGGCGTCGCACTTGCCTGCGACGACGTAGATGGCGAGCGGGTGCTCGTCACCGACTGTAGTCTCGAGCACGGACTGGGCACGCTCATAGGCGATGAGCGCGGCATCGTACTCCTGCTCTTGGCCGCGCAGCGTAGCGAGGTTGAACCAGGCGATCCCGACATCGAAATGTGCTTCGCCGAGCGTGCGCATCTTGAGCTCGAGCGCTCGCTCCAGCGTGGCCTGAGCGTCCTTGGGGTGATCGCGCTTGGCCTCGATGATCCCGCGGTTGTTGAGCCACCACGCGCGCAGAGCGTCGTCGTCGGTGCGCTCCACGGCGGCCTGGGCGGCGAGGACGCGGGCTTCGGCGCCGGCGAGGTCACCGCTCTGCATGGACATCGCGTACAGCAGCGACAGCCACGCTCGCGCCGCGAGCCGGTCGTCGCGGACCTCCGAGGCCAGGACCACGGCCTCCGAGAGGGACTGGGTGGCCTCTTGGTGCTTCGACGACTCCGTCTGCAGCCGCCCGAGACACTCGAGGGCCTCGGCCTGGACCAGGGGGTCGCCCAGCTCCATCGCCTCGTCGCGCACCTTGCTGGCCAGCTCCAGGCCCTCGGTCACCGCACCCGCCTCGCGCAGCGTGTGCGCGCGGTCGATGCGGCGACGCAGGCGCTGGGCCTGCTGCCGCACTGCGGGATCTCGCGGGCCGTCGGCGACCGCGGCCAGCTGCTCGAGATCGGCGCAGGGCTCCAGCCCCGGCAGCTTGAACGACAGCTGCGAGCGCGTGATCAGATCGGCGCGGTCCTCGGCGTCGAGCAGGGCGGACACCGTCGATTCCAGCCGGTTGCGGCCGCGCTCGAGGCAGCGCATGCGCCGGTCGAACGTGGGCGTCGACTGCAGCTGGGTGACGAAGGTGGCGCGGCACGACGCCTCGGCCATCTCCAGCCAGTCGCCGGCGTAGCGCCCCAGCTGGGTCAACACGCGGGCGCCGAGCGGATCGTCGGCGCCCAGCCGGCGCTCGAGGGTCTGCTGGAGCGCAGCGCTGGTCGTCTCGTCCCACACGCCCTCGAGGGCGGCGGCGGTGTCTTGGCAGGGCCGGGGCTGGTCGGCCATGGCCGCCCAGCTGCCCGCCCCCAAGGTCATGCCCAGGGCGGCCGAGGCGTGGATCCTCCACCATCGTCGGGGTCGGATCAGCGCCCGCAGGCGGTCGAGCAGGTCCCGCATGGAGGGCCACCGACCCTCCGGGTCTCGGTGCAGCCCACGGCGCAGCACCGCCTTCAGGCGGCGAGGCACGTGCATGCGGGGCGGGGTGTCGGTGAGCTTGCCGTCCTCGATGGCCTCGAGCAGCTCGAGGGCGGTGTTGCCCTGGTAGGGCAGGGTGCCGTAGAGCGCCTCGAACAAGGAGGCGCAGAAGCTGTACTGGTCGCTCAGCTCGGTGGCCGGCAGGCCCACCAGCTGCTCGCGCGACATGAACGCGACCGTGCCCACCACCGAGCCCGCCTTCGTCAGGCGCTGGCTGGTACGGTCCGTGCCCGGCACGGGGGTGGCCTGGGGGGGCGTGTCGCGGGGCGTGACCTCGCGAGCCAGACCGAAGTCGAGCACCCGCACCCGGCCGTTGTCGGCGATGATGCAGTTCTCGGGCTTGAAGTCGCGGTGGATGAGCCCGTGCTCGTGCGCGGCGGCGAGGCCCTCCCCGGCCTGCATGTACACGCGCACGACCTCCTTCCAGTCGAGGTCCTTGCTCTCCCACTTGCGCAGCGTCTGCCCGTGGACGAGCTCCATCGCGATGTACAAGGTGTCGTCCACCTCGCCGATGTCGTAGACCTGCACCACGTTGGGGTGGGACAGCCGCGCGAGCGCCTTGGCCTCGCGCACCAGTCGCTCGCGGTGCCGGTCGTCGCTGGTGCGGTGCAGCAGCTTGAGCGCGACGGTGCGGTCGAGCACGTGGTCGTAGGCCTCGAGCACCACGCCCATGCCGCCGGTGCCGAGGGTGTCGAGCACCACGAAGCGACCCAGCCGGTTCGCCGGCGGGTCGTCGCGGCGAACGTCCTCCGAGCTGTCGAACGTGGAGTTCGACAGCTGGTGGGTCTGCTTCGCATCGATGGCCGTGGAGCGAGCGTCGAGCGAGCGGGTCGACGGAGGACCCTTGGGCTCGGGCAGTGACTCGGGCGGTTCCATGGTGGCTAGATCTCGGGGAGAGAGCGGCTCGGCCGGTGAAGCGGGCGCCGGCCGAGCGGGCGGGGTGCTAGATACCGAAGAAGCACTGGGCACCGGCTTCGATGGTGCAGCCGGTGAACTCGTCGCAGCTCGACTCGGAGCACTCGTCGAGTTGGTCCTGCGCGGCTTCCTTCTCGTCGGCCATGCAGTCGTTGAGCGTGTCTTCACAGTCTTGCTCGCACGCGTCGCGGTCGACGTCACCGTCGCACTCGGCGGCCTGCCGGCAGTACGAGAAGCAGTCGATCTCGGTCTTGATCTCGTCGACGGAGCAGCCCACGGCGGGACTGAGCAGAGCGGTCGCAATCAGGGATAGCGCGATGGTGAGCTGGAGCTTCATGCACCAAGCTCTTAAGCGACCCCTGTGCCAAGCGAATTCATGAATGATTCCTAGAGATGTGCTGGGCGTGCACGCTCAGTGGGCGCCGGCGCTCAGGCGAGGTGTACCCGCTGGGCCCCAGGGGCTCAGACCCGCGGCAGCTCCACGCGGAACACGGTGCGCTCGTCGTCGGACGTGACGTCGATCCGGCCCCCGTGCGCGAGGGTGATCTGGTGGGAGATGTACAGGCCAAGGCCGAGCCCTTCGCTCGAGCTGCGCCCGCGGGAGAACGGCTCGAAGATCGTGGCCTGCACGTCGGCCGGGATCGCCGCCCCGAAGTTGGTGATCCGAAGCTCGGTGCGATCGGGGTGACACGACGCGAGGATCTCGACCGGGCCGTCCGTGCGCCCGTGGCGGAGGGCGTTGCCCACCAGGTTGTGCACCAGCTGGCCGATCGCGGTGGGATCGTACAGACCGTTGCCGTCGTCCTCGCAGGTGTAGGTGATCTCCCGATCGGGGTGGGCCGCCCGCAGCTCCTCCACCCGCAGCCGCACCAGCTCGCAGAGATCGATCTCGGAGCGGGTGACGGGGTAGCCGCCCGAGCGGCGCGTGCGCGTCACGTCGAGCAGCTGACCGATCATGCAGCTCATGTGCTCCACGCTGCGCGACACCAGCCCCACCGTTCGCTGCCCGCGGGTCGACAGCTCCGTCTCCTGCTCCAGCAGCTTCATCCCCATGTGCACCGACTGCAGGGGGCTGCGCAGGTCGTGGCTGACCACGCCCATCAGCCGCCGCTCGAACTCCATGCGCTGGGTGACCTCCTCGAGCGCCTCTCGCAGCCGGGCCTCGGAGCGCTCGAGCTTGTGGCGGAAGCGGGCCTTGATGATGGCGTTGTCCACCGCGCGCCGCAGGTAGGTCCCGTTGATCTCCTCCTTGTTGAGGAAGTCGTCGGCTCCCAGCTCCAGCGGGTCTTCGAAGCCCGGCTCGGAGCCGGTCAGCACGATGGCCGCGATGTCCTCGTGGCCTCGAGACCTCAGGGCGGCGAGCAGCTCGTTGCCGGTCATGCCGCCGAGGTGCTGGTCGAGGATGACCACGTCGGGCGGCTCCGACGCGACCTGGGCGAGCGCGTCTTCCCCCGAGGACGCCTCGATGATCTCGTAGGAGTGCCCCTTGGACCGCTGGAGATAGCGGCGCACCAACGCGCGATCATCCGCGTTGTCGTCGACGAGGAGGATCCGGCGCGTGCTCACGATGTACTCCGGGGGAGGCGCACCCGGGTGGTCCAGTACCCGAGGATGTCGGCGAGCTCCGCCTTCATCATGTCGAAGTCGAGGTGCTTTTGGTGGAACGCGTTGACGTGGTTGGCGTAGCAGAACTGCACGTCGCTCGGAGCGCTCGAGGTGCTGTAGACGACCACGGGCAGGGACTTCAGCCGCTCGGAGTCCTTGATCTCGGTCAGGAACGTGCGCCCGTCGGTGCCGGGGAGGTTGAGGTCGAGGAGGATGAGGACGGGCCACCCCGCGCCTGCCCCGAGGCCGTCGAGGTAGGCCCGGGCCTCGTCGGCGGTTCGACTACGCACGACCTCCAGGTTCATGCCGAGCTGCCGGCATGCGCGTTGGAAGAACAGGAAGTCGTCGTCCGAGTCTTCGACGATCAGGATGGTATGGGGGGGGGTGGGCACGCTGAGTCCTGCGCTGCGCCTAGCGGGGCGCGAGGCTGAAGTAGAAGGTCGAGCCCTCGCCGACCGCCGATTCCACGTGGACCTGCCCGCCTAGCCGCTCCACGATCTTGCGGACGATGGACAGGCCGATCCCGGTGCTCTTGCCGTAGCGCCCGTCGGGCCACAGGCGGTGGAAGATGCGGAAGACCGTATGAAGATGCCGGGGGTCGATCCCGATCCCGTGATCGCGAACGAAGAGCACCAGCATGTCGTCGGAGGCGGGCATGCCCTCGGGTCGCTGACCGGGAGGCACCATCCCGACCTCCACCCGAGGCGCGCCGTTGCTGTACTTGATGGCGTTGCCGATGAGGTTGGCCAGGATCTCCTCGAGGCCGAGCCGCCATGACGTCACCGTGGGGAGGGGGGTGGTCACCTCGACCACCGCGCCCTCCTCCTGGATGGTCGTGTCGAGGTCGCTCAGCACGTCGGCGACCAGATCCCCGAGATCGACCGGCTCGAGCTCCAGCGGGGTCCGGCCCAGGCGCGAGAACATCAGCAGCCCCTCGATGAGGGCGTACATGCGCCGCACCAGGCGATCGATGGCATCGAGGTTGGTGAGATCGGCCTCCGACAGGGCCTCGCCCGCGTCTTCGCGCAGGAACCGGGCGTAGTTGGCGATGGCCCGCAGGGGCTCGCGCAGGTCGTGCGACGCCATCGCCGAGAACCCGTCGAGCTCTTCGTTGCGCTGGGCGAGCTGCTCGTTGAGCGCCGTCAGGCGCTCGCGCTCGCGGTAGAGCACGTCGCTCAGCGCCGTGCGCAGCCCCTCGCTGGCCTCGAGGTGCACGGTGGACCAGGGCTCGGAGCGCTCGCGGACCTCTTCGATCCACTGCTCGAACGACGCGCGCGGGGTCAGCCGAATGCCGTTGGGGCCGAGGCGGGCCGGCTTGCTGGGCTCACCGGCCCAGCTCACCGAGTGGCGCCGCTCGGGCCTGAACCACAGCAGCCACGCGTCGTCGGCGTGGGAGACGGGGATGGCCAGCAGCCCCGCCGCCATCGCCGACCAGCGCTCGGCCCCCGGCACGTGGGCGGCGAGGTGATCGGTGTGGAACAGGTCCCGACAGCCCCGGCTGCGCAGCACCGCCACGACCTCGCCGACCGTTTCGTCGCTGGGCACCTCGCCCGCGCGCAGGGCCACCTCGCCCAGCCACACCACGAAGCCGCCCGCCCCCACCAGCTCTTGGAGCGTGTCGAGGCAGGCCTCCATGCCGTCGCGCATGCTCTCGTGCCCCGCGAGGGCCTGGCTGATGACGTGCAGGTCCTTGGCCGTGCGCTCGCGCGACGTGGCCTGCTCGCGCGACAGCAGCTCGGCCACCCGCATCTCGGCCGCCACGGTGATGAGCTCGGCCGCGGTGCGCATGAAGTAGGGCAAGCGCCGGGTCTCGTCGTAGTGGTGACAGGCGATCATCCCCCACAGCTGGCCCCGGTGCTGCAAGCCCATGGTGAGGGTGGCGCGGACCCCCATGTTCTCGAGGTACTCCACGTGGATCGGCGAGACCCCGCGCAGGAACGAGTAGCTCATGTCCAGCGGCACCGTGCCCGTGGGCCGGGGGGGCTGCATGACGGCCGCGTCGTACTGGACGTCGGGGATCATGCGCACCCGGTTGAGCAAGAACAGCCGCCGGGCGGGCACCGGAATGTCGGAGGCGGGGTAGTGCAGGTCGAGGAACGGCTCGAGATCCGGCCGGCGTGCCTCGGCGAACACCCAGCCGTGCCAGTCGTGGGCGAAGCGATAGATCATCACCCGGTGGTAGCCGAGGACCTTCTGGACCTGCTGGGTGAGCAGGTCGCACAGGGTCGGCAGATCCTCGGCCCGACCGAGCACCCGAATGGCATCGTTGGTCACCCGCAGCGGGTCGGCCCAGGTGTCGTCTCCGGTGGGACGCTCGTCGAATTCCAGCAGCAGCCGCCCCTCGTGCACGTGGGCGATCACGTCGAACGACCGCCCCTGGCCGAGGTCGCCGAAGTACACGTGTCGCGGGGTGGCCGACAGGGCCTCGAGGTCTCGGGCGGCGGCCTCCACCGCGCTCCACACCGAGGCGGGCAGGCGGTCGGCCACCGGAGCTCCCAGCCAGTCGCCGGGGGAGCCGCCGAGCAGAGCCGTGACGCTCGCGCTGATGCGCTCCACCGTCATCGAGGCCGGGTCGACCGCGAGCAGCACCCCATGTGACTGGATGTGCTCGGGCACGTGGATCGGCTCGCGGTCACATGTGGTGAGATCGACGTGGGCGTCGTGGTGCGGGATCTGCATGGCGGGGAGGGGGAGATTTCGGGAGAGCGAGCCTTAGGCCGGCGTCATGGCCTCGTGTACAAGGCCCGGCCGTCGAGAGCATCGAGAAATGTCACGGTCGTGCATGATCGATCCTACTCTTCGATCACATCGAATCCTCGTGTTCGGGCTCGACGAAGTATCGGTTCGGTTCGCCCGTACTCTTGGATGGGCACGCGTCACATGACGAGTCGATGGAGTAGCTACCAGCACCAGATCGTCGCCGGGGGGATGGCGGGCGAAGGCTGGTGGATGTCGGTGCTCGTGTCGAGTCGCTCCCGGCGTGTTCGTGGAGATCTGGACTCGATCGATCGGTCAGCTTCGATGGGGAGTCGGCGTCCTCGCCCCGTGCTCGTCGGCGCGACGACCCCGATCCTCGGCCCCGGTGCTCGCCCCGCTGCGAGCGGGAGCATTCGTGGTCGACTCGATCGAGGGTGGGGCGGGCGCGGCTGGCCCGGCGTGGGCCGTGACACACATCGCGTCGCCCGATCTGGCGCCGCGGGCGTCACGGGTGATGCCGCCGGGGCCGCCGCCTTCGGGCTTCAGCGAGGGCGAACCATCGCCCCCGGGAATTCCAGCACGAAGCGGGTGCCCTCGGGCCCCGAGGAGCCGATCCGGATCCGTCCCCCGTGGGCTTCCATGGTCTTGCGGCAGATGCTCAGGCCCAGGCCGCTGCCCCGAGCCCGGGTGCCGGCCACCCGCCGAAAGTCCTCGAAGATCCGGCCCTGCTCCCCTGCGGGAATGCCGACCCCGTTGTCGGCCACCTCGAGCACGAAGCGCGACCGCTCGGTGTGGCCTCGCAGCTCCAGCTGGACCGGCCGGCGCTCGTTGTAGGTGCACGCATTCTTCATGAGGTTGCGCAGCAGCAGCTTGAGCAGCTCTCGGTCGCCGTGGACGATCACGTCCAGGCCCGAGCACTCGGCCTGGACCGCGTCGAAGCCATACTGGGGGAGATCCTCGAGCAGCTCGTCCACCAGCGGCTCGAGCTCCACGTCGCTGCTCCGCGGCCGCCACCGGCCCTTGTCCAGCCGGTTGAACGACAGGATGTTCTCCACCAAGAACGCCAGCTCGTCGATGTCGCGGACGATCCGCTGCGGGTAGTCGCGGGCGGCGGGAACGTCGCGGGTGCGGCGCTCGAGGGTCTCGGCCATCAGGCGGATCGACGCCAGCGGCGTGCGCAGCTCGTGCGAGACGGTGGCCACGAAGTCGCTCTTGAGCTCCACGAAGCGATTCCGGCGGCGCTGCAGCGACAGCGCGAGCACCACGATCCCCAGGGCCAGCAGCGTGCAGCCTCCCACGAAGCCCGACTTGAGCCAGAAGCGCGCCTCGGCCTCGGCCTTGGCCGCCTGGAACCGCGGGGCGTGGACCTCGAAGGGCAGCGAGTCCAGGTCGCTGGCGGCGGGCAGCGGGGGCAGGGCGATGCGATCCTCGGGCTGCAAGAGCCCCCGGCGGAGCATCTCGTCCTGCAGCGCGTCCACGTGCCCCGCCGCGTCGACCTCCACGCCGCGCAGCTGCGTCGGCGAGTGCGGAGCCACGAACCAGCGGCCGCCGTCGAGGAGCATCGGCTCGAGCACCCGGCGCGGTCGGGGGATCGCCTCGGCCGCCGCGGGGTGGGCCGCGGCCACGAAGTCGTCCACCTCCACCCCCGATGCCTTCGACAGCGCGGTCACCCGCTCGGCCAAGAACTCGAAGTCGGCCGCGGAGAAGCGCTCGCGTCGACGCAGCAGCAGGCGCTGCAGCGCGTCGAGCTGGACGTTGGGCTTGCGCCCGTACCCGTCGCGCAGCAGCATCGCCATCAGCTCGGGCGTGGGGCGGCTGTGCTCCGAGAAGTCGTCGAGCATCGCCACCATCATCGGCACGTCGAGGGTGGAGTCGATGACGAACATGGTGCGGTGCCGCAGTAGCGCCCACGTTGCCTCCTCGATCTCCGCTCGCACGTCGCGCTCGAGCGCGTCGCGCAGCTCGAGCACCAGCTCCACCCGCCGGCGGGCGGGCGCGCCTTCCTCGAGCCCGGGGGGGATCCGGTGCGCGCGGACCTCGTCGTACAGCGCGCGAGCCGGGGTCTGGTCGCCGGGCAGGGGCACCGGGTACGGGGGCAGCCGCTGCTGGTCACCCTCGACCAGCAGCAGGCCCTCGCTGGGCGCGAGCGGATCGGCCAGCGATTGCTCGAGCGCCTCGGTGCGGTCGTGGAGCTGCGCCTGGAGCCGCAGCTCCAGCGTTCGTCGCGCGTACTCGGCCAGCGCGGCCTCTTGGCTGGCGATCCCGTCGCGGGCCTGGTGGCGCTCGTCGATCACGATCGACTCGAGCGTGGCTAGCCCCCACAGCAGCGCGGCCAGGCCTGCGCCGAGCGCGATGGCGAGGGGCAGCAGGCGTCGCATCCAGGCCATCGGGGGGCCTTCAGCGCAGCACCGGAACGCGGTCGAAGTCCATCCGAGCCACGGG
>JGI12210J13797_10240850_pt1 | contig 16709 bp, 17 predicted proteins | sample ElkSlonscriptome_3_FD_13797 | JGI IMG/M metagenome (IMG submission 13797)
CTGGTTTTCCCGGCAGCCGACGTTCTGCTGGAGCCCGATGGGCCGGTAGACCGCGTCGCTTTCGCCGAGCCTCCTGTCGATTTGGGGGAGCTCGACTTGCCGCCCGAGGACGATTTGCGGCGGAGTCGCCGCTGGACTTTCTTGATTTCGCTGACCAGATCATCCTTGCGCATGGAGTGCCAGCCGGTGACGCCGTAGTTCTTCGCGATTTCAGCTAGTTCACGTCGAGTTTGCGAAGCTAGGTCGGCGGTCGTGATCATCAGAGGGACTCCTCAATATCAATATCAAAACGTCGTGACGGGGCGAACGGTGATTCGCCCCTCGGACGCTACACAGGATGGCGTGGCGGGCAGCACCTCATCCAACCCCCCGCCGCAAAGCACTCTCGCGTGGGGTGAAATGCACGCAGGGCGACTGCCCCGCAGAGTGCATAACGGAAAAATGGCTGCCCGAGTATTATGACAAGGGGAGCAGATTGGTTCCAGGGTCGAAGTCTCGAAATGAGGCACTTCGGTAGAAAATCGTTGTCTAGATGACGACAAATACCGCCTGATCGGTCAAGTTGAGGGGGAGGGCCTGGCGGCCGCCGTCCACGAGAGCAACGGGAGTCCAGTGAGGTGAAACGAGATCCGAAACGAAAGCGAAGCGGGGCCGGCCGGTTGGCTGGGGCCGGCTTCGAACTCGCCAGTTACGCCTTGATTCTGGGGGGGATCGGCTATGCCGCCGACCAGTGGCTAGGCAATCAGCAACCTTGGATCGGCATCGCGGGGCTGATCGTCGGGTTCTGCCTCGGCTTCTACCGCTTGATCCAATTGGCGGGGGAGATCGAGTGAGCCGCCAATCGGCCGAAACGCGGGAGGCGTCGGCGTCGCCTTCCGGCACTGCGGTGCCGCGGATCTACGTCCACGCCGTCGGCGCGGTTTCGATCGTTTGGGCGGTTGGGACGGTCGTAGTCGTGCTGGTCGCGAGTCTGATCTGGGGATTCGAACGAGAGGCCACGGAGGTGGTCGTTGGTGGGCGCGACGGGCTGGCGCTGTCGCTGGCCAGCGGCGTGGTCGCGTTGATGGCCGCTGTGCCCGGCCTCACGATCGAGCATCGGGAGCGGGGGCGACGTCCGCCGTCGGGCCGAGCCGACAATGCGACGCAGCCGGGCCGAGTCGACAATGCGACGCCGTCGGGACTCGAGGGCGAGTCGGGGGAAAGGCTCGCTGACTCCGAACGCGGCAAAACGACGCACCCCGGCTCGCCACCGCGCCAGGTGGACGGTCAGCGTTTAGGATTGCCGGCCCGTGACGGGGCATCGTCGTTCGGACCATCGTCCTACGGGGCCTCGTTTTTGATCGGTCTGCTGATACGCACGGCCGGTACCGTTGCGTTGTTTTTTTGCGGCGGTTATTACATGCACGCGACTCCGGAATGGATCGCCGCCTGGGTGCTTCTTTGGCATGTGATTCTGCTGGCGGTCGAAGTATTCGTTCTGGCGAAGCATCTTCCAAATTATTGCAACTGAACTCTCCATGATCAGTCCTATGATCAATTTGCTTGCCGCGACCGGCCACGATGCGGGTGATCACGACCCAACCGATCACGCGGTCCCTCACGCCCTGCACGACTTGCCCCTTTTGCGAGTGCCGGTCAGCGAGCCGGGTAACGACAGTGCGTTTTTGGGGATACGCGACGGCTATTACGAGTTCTTCATCACCAACCACCTGATGATGACGGCCGTTGTCGGGCTGCTGCTGATTTTGGTGGGGATCTGGTTTGCTCGAAAGATCAGTATCTACCACGGCGAGGGTTTAGGGCGGTATCAAACCAAGGGCCGCGTTGCTCAGTTGTTTGAAACGATCTGCGCGTTCATTCGCGACGAGGTGGCGTATCCGAATCTGCACGGGCTGACCGACAAATACATCTACTACATCTGGACCGTCTTCTTCTTCATCCTCTTTGCCAACGTGCTGGGGGTGGTGCCGATCGGGTATATCCTGCAGCTGATCACGGGGAACGACGGCTTTAAGCACTGGGGCGGCAGTGCGACGGGAAATCTGTCGCTGACCGGCGTGCTCGCTCTGCTGTCGCTGATCATGATCATCGCGATCGGCATCAAAGAGACCAGCGTCAAAGACTTCTTCAACCACTTCAATCCGATCGGTTGGGAAGGCGGGCTCATGATGCTTCCGATCGCGTTGCTGCTATATGTGCTCGAATGGCTTAGTCTGCTGATCAAGTGTTTCGTATTGGCCATGCGTCTGTTTGGAACCATGATGGCCGGGCACTTGGTGCTCGCGGCGTTCGTGGGGCTGATTTTTGCGGCCCGAGCCGCCAGTGACGGGGTGGCTTATGCCGTTGCGGTGCCCGTCGTCTTAGCAGGCACCGCGTTGACGTTGTTGGAGTTGTTCGTGTGCTTTCTGCAGGCGTTCATCTTCACTTTTTTGACCGTGCTGTTCATTGCCGCGACGGCGGTTCACGAGCACGACGAGCATTTGGACGATGATCCTCACTCGATGACTGATGCCAACCAGATGGACCCCGACAAGATCTTTGACCCCGGGCGAATCAGCCCGGCGGTCGGTGCCAGTCACCCGGCGGGGGTTTGACGCCAAAAACTAGAGCGTTTAATTGAAAAAACTTTCGGTTGAATTGCTTTTGACGAAGGGTCCCCCGTCGACGGTCTGCTGGGGGCACTTTAAGCTTGGCGGAAAATTCGTTGGCACTGGTGCCTTTTGCGATCCAGCCGACGAATGGCTCTCCGCATACTGACCGACCGAACCCAGTTCCCTAGCTCACTCTTTTTAGTTTCTCGGAGTAAAGAATTCGATGTTTGAACTCGCAATGGTGTTGGCCCAAGAAGTTGTCTCCACGTTTGACTTCGGTCGGATGGGTTTGGGTCTGGGGATCGGCCTGATCATCATCGGTGCCGGGTTGGGCATCGGCAAGATTGGCGGGAACGCCGTCGATGCGATGTCTCGTCAGCCCGAAGCCGGCGGCCGAATCCAGACCGCGATGATTATCGCGGCGGCACTGATCGAAGGGGCGACGGTGATCGCTCTAGTGTTCGTTCTGCTATGTCGCGGCTAGCCACCGGTCGGGCCCATGCGGTCGGCTGGTGGTCGGGGTTGCCCGGCGATTCAAGCCGGTAGTGATGGGTGGTCGGCGCGGTTGCGTCGCTGGTTCGTTGCAGGCTGTCGGCCGGTGTTTTTGCCCGCAGGTGTCTGCCGCTGGCGGGCTCCGCTGTCTGCTGTTTCCTCTTTTTCCGTGTTTGTCATTCAGAGAATTGGTCATGCACCGCCTTGGTTCCGTTGCTTCGCAGCTTTCTCTCACCGGTCGGTGGGGATCGGTGTTTGCCGTATGGATGCTGTTGGCCGTGGTTTCACCCGCAGTCGTCTCGGCGGACGTGCCGGAGCCGACCGCCGATAGTACCGCCCTGGAGGCTCATGACGGCGATCTGGTGGGTGCCGACGGTGAGTTGCACCTTGACGAGTCTGGCCATGCGGAGGCGGCCGGGCACGAAGGGGACGAGCCGGCGCTGTTGTCGTTTGACTTCGGTTCGGCGGTCTTTAATCTGATCATCTTCCTCTGCGTGCTCGGGATCCTGTCGAAGTTTGTTTGGCCCGGCGTGCTGGGCGGTTTGCAGGCTCGCGAAGACAAGATTCGCGAAGACCTGGAAGCGGCGGAGAAGGCGAACGCGGATGCGAAGGCGTTGCTCGCATCGTATCAGTTGAAGCTGGACGAGGCCGCCGGCCAAGTTCAGGAGATGTTGGCCGAGGCCCGCCGTGAGGCGGAGGCGAACGGGCAGCGGATCAAAGACGAAGCGAAGAAGGACGCCGCGGTATTGCGGGAGCGTGCGGTCGCGGACATCGAGACGGCAAAGAAGGTGGCGGTGTCCGAGTTGGCGTCGCAGACGTCGCAGTTGGCGATGCAGGTGGCCCGCAGTGTGGTCGGTCGCGAATTGACGGCTGCCGATCACGCCGATTTGATCCGTCAGGCGATGGAGCGGGTTCCCAGTCAGAACTGAGGCTGCCCGTCGGCCGCTCCTTCCATTTCTTTTCCATTCATTTGCTTTGACGAGACCTCGACGTGTCGCAATCCGCTTCGCCGCCAACCGTCCTCGACATCGAAGCCGAACAGCTCGGCAAGATCTACGCGAGGGCGTTGCTGGGCGCGGCACAGGCTGCCGGTTCCACCGAAAGTGTGCTGGAAGAACTGGGGGAGATTTGTGACCGCGGACTCAGGGGCCACCCGGAACTGCTCGCTGCGTTCGCTTCGCCCCGCGTCGACATGACGGAGAAGTCGCGGATCATCGACCGGCTGTTCGGGGACGCTTCGCCTGTGCTGGTTCAGCTCATGAAGGTCATGGCCCGGCGGGGACGTCTGGGATATTTGGCCGCCGTCCGGACTTCGGCGGTGGAGCAATATGACGAATTCGCCGGCCGCGTGGTCGCCGAAGTCCGGACCGCGGTGCCGCTGGACGACGTGCTGCGGACCGAGTTGACCAACCAGTTGGCTCAGAAGTTAGGGCGGACGGTGCGGCTGCGAGAGGTGGTCGACGAGCGATTGATTGGTGGGATGGTGGTCCGCGTCGGCGACACCGTCTTTGATTCCTCGGTCGCGAGCCGCCTGGACAAGTTGGGCCGCGCCGCCAAGGCGGGGTTTGCCCATCAATTGTTGACCCACTCGGAACGGTTCAGCAGCGCGACCTGACCGATCCAGCCACACGATAGTTTTATCCAATCATTTTTCGGAAAGACGGTACGTTCCAGTGAAATTCAATAGCGATGAGATCGCCTCGGTCTTGCAGGCGGAGATCGAGCAGTTTGATAGCAAGATCGAAGTGCGGGAAGTCGGAACGGTCCTGGAGGTCGGGGACGGGATCGCGCGTGTGTACGGTCTTTTCGGGGTCATGGCCGGCGAGATGGTCGAATTCCCCAACGGCGCGACCGGGTTGGCCTTTAACTTGGAAGAAAACAGCGTCGGGGTGATCATCCTGGGTGACTACCTGACGATTCGTGAGGGCGACGAGGTCAAGGCGCTCGGCACGTTGTTGTCCGTGCCCGTCGGCGAGGAAGTGATCGGTCGGGTGCTCGACCCGCTGGGCAACCCGCTCGACGGTAAAGGCCCGGTGCAATCGGAATTGACCCGTCCGGTGGAAGTGATCGCCGCGGGCGTGGCCGAACGGCAACCGGTGACCGAACCGATGCAGACGGGCATCAAAGCGATTGACGCGATGACGCCGATCGGACGCGGCCAGCGAGAGCTGATCATCGGCGACCGGAAAACCGGGAAGACCTCGATCGCGATCGACGCGATTTTGAACCAGAAGGGCAAAGGCGTGAAATGTTTTTACGTCGCCATCGGCCAAAAGGACTCGGCCGTCGCCAGTGTCGTCGACGTGCTGGAACGTCACGGGGCGATGGAATACACCACCGTGGTTGCGGCCGGTGCCTCGTCGCCGGCTCCGCTGCAGTACGTCGCGCCGTATGCGGGAACGGCGATGGCCGAACACTTCATGTTCAACGGCGGCCACGCATTGATCGTCTATGACGATTTGTCGAAACAGGCGACCGCGTACCGCCAAATGAGTCTGCTGATGCGACGTCCGCCGGGACGGGAAGCTTATCCGGGTGACGTGTTCTATTGCCACAGCCGGTTGCTGGAGCGTTCCAGCAAGTTGTCCGAGGAACTGGGGGGCGGCTCGCTGACCAGTCTCCCGATTATCGAGACGTTGGAAGGCGAGGTGTCGGCGTACATCCCGACCAACGTGATTTCGATCACCGACGGTCAAATCTACGTTCAACCCGACCTGTTCTTCGCCGGCGTGCGGCCCGCCATGAACGCGGGCATCAGTGTCTCGCGGGTCGGTGGTGCGGCCCAGACGAAGGCGATGAAGAAAGTCGCCGGCGGACTCCGGCTGCAGTTGGCCGCTTTCCGGGCTCTAGAAGCCTTTGCCCAGCTGGGAACCGATTTGGAACCGGAAACGCAGCGTGACCTGGACCGTGGCTACCGGATGGTCGAATTGCTCAAGCAGCCGCAGTATCAACCGATGTCGGTGAACGAACAAGTGATCAGCTTGTACGCCGGCACCAAAGGCTTCCTCGATGACATCGACGTCAAATCAGTGCGGCATTTCGAGGCCGGACTGCTCCAGTTCGTCCACGACAAGTACACCTCACTGTTGCAGAAAATGGACCAGGAAAACGCCCTGTCCGACGAGATCGTCGAGGGGATCGAGAAAGCGATCAAAGATTACAAGTCAACGTACAAGCCCGTCGAATCCGCGGTATAAAGTGAGAAAGGCGGTCTAGCAGTATGGCCAACGCACGCGCCCTTGATAAACGTCGCAAGTCGATCCGTAACATCCGCAAGATCACGCGGACGATGGAACTGATCGCGACGGCTCGGTACAAGAAGGCGATGGACCGCGCCGCGGCGGCGACCGCCTACACCGACCAGATCACCAAGATCGTCGGAAGGCTGGCCGACGCGGGATTGGACGTCCAGCACCCGCTGCTGCAGCAACGTGAGGAGATTCGCTCGGCTCGCGTGTTGGTGCTCGCCAGCAATCGCGGACTGTGCGGCGGTTACAACGCCAGCATCCTCCGGACTGCGGTGCCGCATATCCGCGAGCAGAAAGAATTGCGATCCGCGATGGCGGTCGATGTCAGCGGCAAGCGGGGCATCAACGGGTTGGCGTTCCGAAAAATCACCGCCGATCAGAAATTCACACAGTTCGAAGACCAGCCGGCGTACGCCGAAGTGGAGTCGATCGCGGAGGATTACCTGTCACGGTACATCACCGGCGAAATCGACCGGTTGGACGTCGTTTACACCAAGTTCATCAGTACATCCAGGCAGACACCGGTGATCGAGACGCTGCTGCCGCTCGGATCGTTGTCGGGTGACCAGGACGGAGCCGCCGCCACGGGGGGCGGAAGTGCCGATTACGAATTCCTGCCCTCGGCGGCTAGCATCTTGGAAGAGGTCGTACCGACCAGCTTTAAGGTCCGGCTGTTCAAATGCTTCCTCGACGCGGCTGTCAGTGAACAGGTCGCTCGGATGATCGCCATGAAAGGTGCGACCGAGAGTGCCGGCGACATGATCAAACAACTATCGATGACGTACAACCGAGCCCGACAGAGCCAAATCACCGGCGAGATCATGGAGATCATCGGCGGTGTCGAGGCGCTCGAAGGTTAACCCGTCTCCTTCCCCGTCCATCCATCCTTACCGCTCACCGCATCCTACCGCGAAGAAACTTTTCCCATGTCCACCGCAACAGTCACCGCATCCAAAGTAGGTCGCGTCACCCAGGTCATCGGTTCGACCTTTGACGCCGAGTTCCCCGAAGACGCTTTGCCGCCGATCTACAACGCCCTGACCGTCAAGAGCGAGCACAAAGGGGTGACGATCGACTTGGTCGGCGAAGTACAGCAACACCTGGGCGGCGGCCGTGTCCGGGCGATCGCGTTGGGAAGTACCGAGGGCATGATGCGGGGGATGGACGTCGTCGACTCTGGCAAACCCGTTTCCGTTCCCGTCGGCCAGAAAACGCTCGGCCGCGTGTTCAACGTTTTGGGCGAGCCGATCGACAAGCGGGGACCTGTCGAGGCGGACGACTACTGGCCGATCCACCGGCAAGCCCCGCCCGTGAACGAACTTTCGACCAACACCGAATTATTCGAAACCGGCATCAAGGTCGTCGATCTGCTGACCCCGTTCGTCCGCGGCGGGAAAGCCGGTCTGTTCGGCGGGGCCGGGCTAGGTAAGACGGTGATTCTGACCGAGTTAATCGCGCGGATCGCCAGCAGCCACGGCGGGTACTCGGTTTTCGCCGGCGTCGGCGAACGAACCCGTGAGGGGACCGACCTCTGGTTGGAAATGCAGGAGACCGACATCGGCTCGACCGGTCGGAAGGTGATCGAACAGACCTGCATGGTGTTCGGTCAGATGAACGAGCCGCCGGGATCGCGCCTCCGCGTGGCGCTGTCGGCACTGACGATGGCCGAATATTTCCGAGACACTACCGGTGCCGACACGCTGCTGTTTGTCGACAACATTTTCCGATTCTCGCAGGCCGGATCGGAAGTATCCGCGTTGTTGGGCCGGATGCCTTCGGCCGTGGGATATCAGCCGACGTTGGCGACAGAGATGGGGGCGCTGCAGGAACGGATCACGTCGACGAAGAAAGGGGCGATCACCTCGGTCCAGGCGGTGTACGTGCCGGCGGATGACCCGACCGACCCCGCGCCTGCGACGGCGTTCGGGCAATTGGACGCGTTTATCTATCTGGAACGATCGATTTCAGAGAAGGGGATTTACCCCGCGATCGACCCGCTGGCGTCGAACAGTCGGATCCTGGATCCGCAGTACGTCGGTGATCGTCACTACGCGATCGCTCGGCGGGTCCAAACGATCTTGCAACGCTATCGCGAGCTGCAAGACATCATCGCGATCTTGGGCGTCGATGAGTTGAGCGAAGAGGATAAGACGATCGTCCACCGCGCCCGCCGCATCGAACGATTCTTGTCCCAGCCGTTTTTGGTGGCCGAAGTGTTCATCGGCAAGCCGGGCGAGATCACGTCCTTGGAGGATACGATTCGCAGTTTCGAAGAAATCTGCGACGGCAAATGGGATCACTTGCCCGAACAGGCGTTCATGTACGTCGGTGCGATCGAACAGGCCGAAGAGCAGGCCAAGAAGATGGAGAAGCAGTAAGCGATGGCGATTCGATGCGTAGTGGTCACGCCTGAGCGGACCGAACTGGATCGCGAAGCCGACTTCGTGGCGTTGCCGATGTACGACGGGGAGTTGGGGGTGCAACGTGGTCGCGCCCCCATGATCGGTCGCCTCGGTTATGGCGTCCTGCGGCTGCAAACGGTCTCGGGCCCGGAGCGTTATTTCGTCGACGGCGGCTTCGCTCAGGTCGAAGACGACGTGGTCAATGTGTTGACTCCGCGGTCGATCGCTGTCGATTTGTTGAGCAACGACGAGGCGACTAAAAAGCTATCGGAGGCGTTGGCGATGCCGAGTCACACGCCCGAAGAGATGCAGCTTAAGGACGCCGCCGTCCGCCGTGCCCGAGGCATGCTTCGTGCCTCACGCTAGCTGAAGCAGCGGACAATGGCGGCGCCGCGAAGCTAGCTTAAGCCTCTTCGAGTTCGGTCTCGACGGAGTCGTCGTCGACCGAGTCCGCTGCCTGGTTCTGCGGATCGAGTCCTAATTCGTGTTGTTGCTCGGGGCTGAGTTGAACGTAGCCGAGTGACCGGACGACCTCGAGCACTTCGCTGCAGGTGGGGAACATCCGGCCGGACTGGCGTTTGTAATCGTCCATGGCTCGCATGAACGTCACTTCTTGTTCGTTGTAATCGCGTTCACAGGTCGTCGGATCGATGTGACGTCGGCGTTGTTTTTGCCGCCGGGGCTTTTCCATCAGCCCGACGTCGGTGGCTTCCGGGTTGCCGCTCCGTCGCTCGTTGCGTCGACGATCCATCGTCACGATTTCATTTCCTGCGGAGGAAGTGGGGGACGAATCGGCGGTTTGCGAAGCGGGCATGCTGGTTCCTCGTGCGAAAGAAGACGATGCAAGACAGCGGCGTGGGTGTGGCCGCCTGCGTCAGGTGCTCGGGTGGCTCTCCGCTTGTGCGGGCGGCGGAAAGCTTGCCGGTCAGGTAAACCCTGCCGGCGATATGCGGACGTTCAATAAGTAGCACGCTGATCGTGGGCGCGGGTCGGAACCGGTAAACTTTTCCGGTCAGCCCGCTTGGGCCGTCGAGGCAGCCGAACGGTTGGCGCGATTGAACGGAATGTAGCAGCGACTGGAAATCCATTTTGCCTGTTTCGAAATCTTGGGATCGAGAGCATCAGCGTCGGGGGTCGAGCGTGACAGGCTCCGGCGTCGGTCGTTCGCCTTCGGGAGAGTCCGGCTTGGCGTCGACGTTGCGTCGCGCGGTGAAGACTTGGGGATCGAAGTCGCGGGAGGTCCCACTGCTGTGGCTGGCCGTCGCGGCAGTGGGAGGCGCGGCGATCGATCGCTGGCTGCACGTATCCACGACGCAGTGGGTGAGCCTTTTTTTGATCGCGGCCTGTGTGGCGGTCGCCCGGTGGTGGCGGCCGACCGTGTTCGGCACTCGAATCTGGATCGCCCTGATCGTCATGACGGCCTGTTGCATCGGGCTGAGACACCATCAGGAAGTCTTGCAATTTCGTTCGGCCACCGTTCTGCCGTTGCTGGATGAGGAGGACGAACCGGCGATGGTGACCGCACGGATCGACGAGGCGGTTCGATTGCAGCTCGACCCACTGGCGGCGGTTCGCGGAGGGTACGTCGGCGGCGAGTCGATGGGACTAAAGACTCGCATGACGGTACGGTTGGAATCGATTCGTCGCGGCCTGGAGGATCGCCCGATCAGCGGCCGGGTTTTGGTCATTGTCGACTCGCCTCAGCCACACCTCCGGCCTGGGGATCGATTGCGTTTGGGCGGCCAGATGAGTGCGTTCGGCCCACCGACCAACCCTGGCGAGCGAGATCTTCGGATTTGGGCTGCGGCCAACCATCTGCACGCGATGATGCGGGTTCGAGTGAGTCAGCGGATCGTCCCGCTGCCGAGACTCTCGCCGCTCAGCTGGCCGCAACGCTGGGAGCGTTGGATCGCCGGCTGCGCGGCATCCGCCCGCCAGACGTTGCTCGAACATGCCGGCGATCACGGGGCGCTTGCCGTGGCATTGGTCTTGGGGCAGCGAGATCTGCTTCCCGACCGCGACTCCGAACGGCTGATGGTCACCGGGACGGCTCACCTGTTGTCGGTCAGCGGGTTGCATCTGGCGATCGTGATCCTGTCCGTGCGAGGGCTGGGGTGTCTGCTGGGATGGCCGCAACGGTGGCAGGTCGTCTGGATGGTGGTAACGGCCGTTTTTTACGTCGCCATTACCGGCGGCCGCCCGCCCGTGATGCGGTCTGCCATTTTGCTGGCGACGATGCTTCTGGCGGTCTCACTCGGACGGCCCCACCAGCCGCTCAATGCGCTGTCGCTTGCCGCGATCATTTTGGCGTGCGCGATCCCGCAACAGGTCTTCGGCATCGGCGTACTTTTATCGTTCACGGCCGTGGCGACACTGCTGATGAGTGGTTCGGTGACGCGTGGCCGATCAGCTGCGGCGATCGAGGCGGATCGACTGGAGACTCAGTTCGATGTGCTGGTCGCGCAGTCGGACCGATGGTGGTGGCGGCGTCTGCGCGGCGGCTGGCAGATGCTCTTACAGGTGATCTGGTACAGCGGGTGTGTCAGCGTGATGACGATGCCGTTGGTCTGGCACCAATTTCATGTGGTCTCGCCCGTCAGCGTTTTGGTCAACGTGCTGCTTTCACCGATGATGATGGTCGCGCTGATGGCCGGGGTGATGACGGTCGTGGGGGGCTGGTTCGTCTCGCCTCTGGCGGCGATCGCCGGCTGGGGGTGTCGCTTGATCCTGGGCGGCATGGATCGGGTGTTGCGGGTTGCGGAGTCGATACCCGGCGGCCATGTCTGGCTGCCCAGCCCGCCGACGTGGTGGGTGATCCTTTTCTATGTGGGGGTCGGATTGATCCTGGTGTGGCCCCTTGGTCGGGTTTTGCCGGCCGCCGGCCGCAGCTTTTCGTTTCGGTTCTGGTCCGGTCGCCGCGGCTGGTTGTGTACTTGGGCAGCCCTGTGGTGGTTGGCCGGTTGGTCGATGGCGACAACGCCCGCGGGCTTGCCGTCCGGTTCCGTCGAGGCGACGTTCGTCGACGTAGGGCACGGAACGGCAGTGATCGTCCGGCCGACTCGAGACAAAATTTGGCTGTACGACTGTGGCTGGATGGGGAACCTCCGGGGGAGCAGTCGCGGCATCGACGACGCGATCTGGCAGCTGGGCGCCACCGAGATTCAGGCGGTGATCCTTTCGCATGCCGATTCGGACCACTACAACGCCTTTCCCGCGCTCGCCCGCCGGTTCAAGGTGCAGTGTGTGGTGACGCCTCCCGGGATGCTCAGCGAGCAAGGGGAAACGCTCGACGAAACCATTGCGACAATTAAACGCCAGCAAATTCCGGTGCTCGAGATTTTCCGAGGCCAACGGCTGCGTCAGCTACAGGATTCCTGGGTGGAACCACTTCAGATTCTTCACCCGCCGCACCAGCGGGTGGACGGGACCGACAATGCCAATTCGTTGGTCGTCCGATGGGACCATGGTGAGGGGTGTCTCGTTTTACCTGGAGACGTCGAACCGCCGGGAACCAGGATGTTGACGACCAGCGACCGGCCGCCTCCCGGCGGGGTGTTGATGGCACCGCACCACGGGAGTTTGCAGATGGACGCGGACGTGGTTTTGCATTGGTGTCGGCCGCGTCACACGGTGGTTTCGGGGGGGCGACGCGCCCAGCGGGTCGAGGTTCGTGAGCTGTTGTCGCAAGCCGGCGGCGAGGTTCATGTCACCTCGGAAGTCGGCGCGGTCCGGGTGCGTCTGGATGAACAGGGTCGGCCGTCGATCCGGCACTGGCGCCGCTCGCCTTGGTAACAAAGCGGTGTAGACTATTAGGATGATCGAATTCCTTCGCCAAGTTTCCGTCACGTGCTTTTTTACCAGCTATTTGGTAGTGCTGGTGCTGGAATCGTTCCGGCTTCTCGGTCGGGTACCTGGCCGCGGGTTGGCGGTTTTGGTGATGACATCGATCGGCCTGTTGACGCACGCCACCTATCTGTTGTTACGGGCGACGGCGACGGATCTTGGACAGGAGTCGGGACGTTTGGCGACGTGGACGGACTGGTCACTGATGCTAGCACTCGGGTTGGCGGTGGCCTTTCTTTTCTTCTATGTCCGTCGCCCTGACACCATCGTCAGCTTCTTTTTTCTACCCGCGGTGATGGCGTTAATCGGGTTGGCGGTGGCGGTACGCAATCAGCCGGCCTTCGACCGAACGGAGGCGACGGAATTTTGGCGAAACGTCCACGCGTTTTCCATGATGGTTGGCTCGGCGACAGTCTTGGTCGGTTTCTTGGCCGGGGTGATGTACCTGACTCAGTCCTGGCGGCTGAAAAGGAAACGGGCCGGCTCCTCGTTTCGCTTGCCGACATTGGAAACACTGCAGAACCTCAATCGTCGCTGTCTGGTGGCCAGTACGGCGGCCGTCGGGGTCGGTTTCCTCTCGGGGGTCGTGATGAACTGGAACCGGTGGGGCGAGGTCGGCGGAACAGACAGCGGGATCATTCTTTCAGCCGTTTTATTCGTCTGGTTGGCTTCAGCAACCACGGTCGAATTCCTTTACGCGCCGGCCAGTCGGGGCCGTAAAGTTGCCTACCTGACTTTGGCCAGTTTCGGCTTCCTCGTCCTCGCCATGACCGGCCTGCTGGCCAGTTCACACGGCCAAACTAAGGAGACACCTCCCGTCGAATCGGCGGCTGGGACAGGAGTGTTCCGGATATGACGTTGCAGATGATCGGGTGCACCCATCATGAGGCTGCGGTGTCGATTCGCGAGCAGCTGTCCTTTACCGAGCGGCAATCGCAGCAAGTTTTCGACTTGTTGGCACAGCGGTTCCCCGGCGCCGAAATGGTCTTGCTCAGTACGTGCAACCGCGTGGAACTTTACGTCGCCACCGCCTCGCCTCCGACTCCCAATTCCTCCACGACGGTCACCGCGGACGACTTGCGAGGTTTGGTGGCCGAGGTGTTGGGACTGTCTCCCGCATTCGTCGCCGACCACATGACGGTGCGGCGTGACCGGGAGGTTGTCGAGCATCTGTTCCTTGTCGCGACCAGCTTGGACAGCATGATCGTCGGCGAGGCTCAGATTTTATCGCAGGTCAAACAGGCGTACGAATTTGCCAATGCCGCGGACGCGACCGGACCGGTCACCCACGCCGCATTCCAAGCTGCCAACCGCGCGGCCAAACGCGTTCAATCGGAAACCACCATTCACCGGCGACGGTTGAGCGTGCCCAGCGTGGCGATCGGGGAAGTCGTACCGGAAGTGTTCGACACCCTCCGTGGCAAAAGGGTGGTTGTATGCGGCGCCGGCGAAATGGCCGAGGAGACGCTGCGTTACCTGAAAGACGGCGGCAGCGATGACCTGTGTGTGATCAATCGCAGCTACGAACGGGCCGTGGCGTTGGGCAAGGCGTTCGGTGCTGAGGTGGAAAGGTTTGACTCTTTGCCCGAGAGGATTATCGAAGCCGACCTGCTGATCGGCACGACTTCGGCGGAGGAACCGCTGATCGACGCGGCAACCTTCGCCGAACTGAACGATCGCCGCGGCGGCCGGATTCTACTCATATTGGATCTCGCCGTTCCCCGTGATTTCCATCCGGTGATCGGACAGCAAACAGGCGTCTATCTCTATCAAATCGATGACCTCGAAGCGGTCTGTCATCGCAACCGGCGGGAGCGAGAGCGTCAGTGGCCGAAGGCGAAACGGATCATCGATGAAGAGGTCCAAAAGTTTGTGCAGGATCTGAACCAGCGTGCCGCCGGACCGGTGATCCGCCGACTGAGATCCCGAGCGGAAAAGGTGAAAACCGAGGAGCTCGAGCGTTTGATGGGCAAGTTGAACGGCTCGGCCGACGCAGCCACCGCCAAGGAGATCGAAAAAGCGTTCGACCGACTGACGAACAAACTGCTGCACCCGCCAATGGCTTCTCTGCGGGACGACGCCGCGACGGGGCACTCCCGGGGACTGCTGGAAGCCCTTCGCGATCTTTTCAACCTTGGGGAAGACGCTTGACCGAACCTTCGCGTTCGACACGTGGAGCTCGGCCAGCGTTAAAAACCTCGCTGCAGGCCGGGTGTGATATCCAGATCCAGTGTGGCGAATTCGCCGCGGTCTATCTTCTGCCAGGCGATCGCACCCATCACGGCATTGTCGGTACAAAGATTAGGCGGCGCCACGTGTACTGCGAAACCGTCGGTGTCTGCCGCCTGCCTTAACTGGTTTCGCAGTCGATGGTTCGCGGCCACCCCGCCACCGACCAGTAAATTTTTGACACTTCGACGCCGGACCGCGCGACGACTTTTGGCGACAAGGACGTCGACGACAGCGGCTTCGAAGGAGGCGCACAGATCGGCCTTGGTTTGATCGCTGAGCCGGATGTCGGAGAAGTCTTGGCGTCCCGGGCCGGTTATCGCATATCGCACGGCTGTCTTGAGCCCGCTGAAGCTGAAATCGTCTCCCCCGTTTCGCATCATCGATCGGGGGAACGAAATAAGCGGTTTCGTCGCCCTCGCGTGCCAGTCGCGCAACCTCCACGCCGCCGGGGAAGTCCAGACCCAGCATCGCCGCTACCTTGTCGAACGCTTCCCCTGCCGCGTCGTCGATGGTGCCACCCAAGTATTCCAGATCCAGAGGATTGCGGCAGTGATAGAGTGACGTGTGTCCGCCGCTGACGATCAGCCCGACCGCCGGATAGAAGGAGTCGGTTTGCGGATACGCTTCCACTCCCGGTCTTTGGCTGTGGCCGCCCACGCCTTCCTCGCTGTCATTGCCTTCTGCCGGTGGCCTCCTTTCTCCTGGTAGCCTCCCTTCTCTTGAAGGCTTCATCGTGCAGGCGAATAGGTGGGCGTGAAGGTGGTTGATCGCCACGAGGGGCTTGTCCCAGGCGATTGCAAGCGACTTGGCGGCGACGACACCGACCAGCAGTGACCCGGCAAGCCCGGGGCGATCGGCGACAGCGATCGCGGCCAACTGACGACCGACAAGTCCCGCTTCATGGAGTGCGGTGCGGACGACCGGAACGATCCGTTCCAGGTGGGCACGGGCGGCAATTTCCGGGACGACTCCGCCGAACTGCTCGTGTAGCAATTCTTGGGTTGCGACACACTGGCCCAAAACGCGACCGCTACGCGTCAGGACGGCGGCCGCGGTCTCGTCACATGTTGACTCGATTGCCAGCAACGGGGAATTGTTGCCGGTGTCAGCAAGCGTGCGAGGTGAAATCAAGTCGGCAACTCGAATCGAGCATGAGGGCGAAGGACTGGGCAATAACGCACCAATGTAACGGGCGAGCGACCGTTTTTGGTCGCAGGCCCGGCGATGCAGCGGCGGAACCGCGTTTCGAGCGTCGCCGCTTCAGAGCGGCGGTGCACGAGTCGCGTCACCACCGCCGGTGCGTTTCCTACCGAGTCTCTGCCAAGATGCTCGATCCAGTGCCGCGTCGTCTAGTCTTCGGTTTCCACTTCCAGATCGCCGGTGCCGAACTCTCGCTCGACTTCGACTTCGCCCTGGGGCGTTTCGGCTTCCATGACCTCTTGGTCACAGCCCGTCAACGAAAACGGAACAGCCAGCAATGCGATCATCAATAAAAAACGTGGCACGGAATTACCTCTTGGAGTGTAGAGCGAACAGTGGGTGCCGGCCGCTATCACCATGACAGCGGAAGATCCAACATGGACGTGGCGTGGACGCAAAACGGCCCATAACCCCGCCGGTTGGGTCGGCTGGTGGCACTCTGTGCATCAAGCGTACCAAAAAATGCTCTGGCCCGGTGCAAAATCGGTGCAAAATCAACGCTCCGGTGCGAAATTAAAGCCCCGACGAGAAATCGGGCAATTCGAAGCCGGAGGTTCTTATAGATCGACGGTGTTCATGATCGTGTAAACCGGTCCCCGCTTTTCCAAAAAGCTGCCCACGACGTGCGTTTGACGCACCGTCAGCTCGCCCAGCCGGCCTTGCTGGAACTCCCGCCAACGCTCGATTACCTCGTCGGATGC
>JGI12210J13797_10714567_pt1 | contig 16707 bp, 14 predicted proteins | sample ElkSlonscriptome_3_FD_13797 | JGI IMG/M metagenome (IMG submission 13797)
GCGCCTGCATGGCATGCAGGAGGTCATCGGTTCGATCCCGTTATCCTCCACCATTTTAAAACCACGCATTTTGCGTGGTTTTTTTTGGTTGGGTGTGAGGGGATTTCGGAAGAAATGCCTCACCCTATTTTGTAACGAATGATCAATATATCTAAGCCCCTGTCAAAGCAGTACCGCTCCCGGATTGGATCGAAGCGGGTGCCCGGCACACCTACGTATTTCCCTTTCCCAATGGCTTACTTCGGCACCAATACTTTTAGAGCTTTGGGGCGAATTCCTATTTCGACTTCGGGTTCGCTGGGGATAAGCTCTCCATCGATCTGGATGGGTTGGGCACTTTGACGGGTCACATGCAGGTTGTGGAAACTGGTGGAGGTGATCCCCTGGACCTGATTAATTTTGCCTTCGAATAGTTTGGGTAATTGAGGAATCAGTTTGGCCACATTGGCTTTCAAGCTGTAGGTGAGCCAGAGGCAACCATCATCGGCTCTGGCTTGCGGGGCAATTAAGGCTCCTCCCCCGTATTGGGTAAGGTTCGCAATCGTGAAAAGCATAGGGTGTTGAATCTTCTCGACGGGCTGCTCATCGATTTTAATTTCAAAACGTTCAGGCTTATAGTCGAATAATTCGTAGGTGGCCGCAAAAATATAAGGCAGGATGCCTCTTACAGGGGATCGTTCAAAGCTTTTAACAATGGCCGCATCCCAGGCGAGACTGCAGGTGACAAAAAACGGTTTTCCGTTGGCGGTACCCACATCAATATCCATCACTTTGCCGTCGGCCAAACTTCGAATGGCTTTTTCCGGATTAAGTGAGATCTCAAAATGGCGGGCAAAACCATTTCCGCTTCCGGTTGGAATCACTCCGAGTACCACTCCGGTGTCGAGAAGGTAGCTTCCCACACTGTTGATCATACCGTCGCCACCCACTACAATAATGGTATCGATTCCGTTTTGTATGGCATCATCCACTTTACGTTCGGAATCTTGTTTCGATTTGCTTAATTGGTAGCTGATAATCCGATCTTCAAGGTCCCAGACTTCCTGAAAAGTATCCAGGAGCATGCGCATGGAAACCCCTAAGCCTGAACTGGGATTTATGAGAACCAAGATACGTTTCGTTTTGGGCATGGGTGTTTTTGACAAAAAAATAATCACTTCGCAATCCACGAAACACATAATTCTGATTTTATCCTTTTCTCAGGTTTTCGTGGACAGCATCGCAATGCGAGGATAAAGTATGAATGTGAATTCTAAAACCAATACAGATAGCGACACCCCATTTTTCAACGACACTGCGCGTGAGCTTATGCCTTTGTACAGTGATGTCTGCGAGGATGTGCCTGAAAACGTGTTGTCAGAATATCCAGATCCGGAAGAGGTGGAGTCCGCGTTAAAAATGCTGATCGACCTGTTGTTGCCGGGTCGCATGAAACCCGGGACGATTGGACTGGATGAGTTTAATGTCTTTCTGCTGCGGAGATTGAGCCATACCTGGCGTCACTTGCGTCCGCAAATCGAACGCAGTCTTCCTTTTCGTTGGGTTGGACGTGCGGCTATGACCGAAGGTTGCACCGTGGAAAAAACCGATGTGCATAAAGAATCTAACCGGGTTCTTGAACTTTTTTTCAGCCGACTTCCCGTAATTCGTAAGTGGGTGATTGAGGATATCCGAGCGGCCTACGAAGGGGATCCGGCGGCGCTCACTTATGCGGAGGTGCAGTTGGCGTACCCAGGATTGTTGGCCATTACCACTCACCGTCTTGCGCATGAACTGTATTTGCTGGATGTGCCGGTGGTTCCCCGGATCATGAGTGAATGGACTCATTCCAAAACCGGTGTGGACTTGCATCCCGGTGCCAATGTGGGCCATAGTTTCTTTATGGATCATGGAACAGGCGTGGTAATCGGGGAAACCACAGAAATTGGGAACCGGGTAAAAATCTATCAGGGGGTAACCCTGGGTGCAAAAAGCTTTTCGTTGGATGAAGATGGACATCCGGTCAAACATGTGAAACGTCATCCCACGGTGGAGGATGATGTAATTATTTATGCGAACAGCACTATTTTAGGGGGAGATACCCGGATTGGGTGCGGGAGTATTGTCGGGGCAAACGTATTTCTTGACGAGTCGGTTCCCTCCAACTCGGTTGTGACCACCAATCATCCCGAATTAAGAATTCAGCCTCAAAAAGGAAAAAAAGCCTGTAAAGAAACTGACAAGTAGAGCCAAGCCTCTGCTTGCGAAATACAACTTTTTTGATTAAGTATCTATTATGAACAATTTTGCAGACGACGAGTTCACACCTGAAAAAGAAATTTCTGTTGAGGAGGCTTCCCATGAATCCTCTCAAACGGATGTCGGTGAAGAGGAGGGGAATGAAGATTCCTTTTTTCGTCGCAAAGCCGTAAAGGTGCCACTGAGAATTTGTACAGGCTTATTTATTCTGGGTACGGCTATCTCTCTTTATTGGGCTAGAATTCCAGATACCTTTGATGTAACCGCGATTGCGCGGGAAAAAGCGGTGGCTTATGGACATCGTGAACTGGATGAGCCTTTACCGCGGGGATATCGCACGGTGGCCGCCACGGTGTATTTGGCTGAGCAACTTTTGGAAAAACCGGGTGGATACCAATCAAATGACTGGTCACCCATGACCCGAATTCCGGATAATATGCGGAATTGGGAATATGGTGCGGTTGTGGAGTTACGGGTGATGATTCAAGGGCTTCGTTTTGAATTAAGCCGTTCAGGACCGCAATCAACAGAGCACATTGAATTGAGAGAAGCCGATACCCGCTTCAACTTCAAACATGATTCATTGGTGCTTCCTTCTACCGAGCAACAATACCGGGAAGGAATTCAATTTCTGAAGGATTATCTGGACGCTATGAATAGCGCGACCACCGAGGGTACATATTTTGCTGCGCGGCAGGATCAGGTGATCCGCTGGTTGGAACGGCAGCAGATTATGCTGGGGGATTACGCCTCACGGCTTCAGAACAATGTGGGTGCGGTGAGTTATGATACCGGTGTGCTCACGTCCATGGATCAAAAATTTCTCAATACGGTATCCGACACCACGGATCAGCCCAAACAAGCGGACTCCGAAAAGAATGTGAGCTCACTTACTGAACGGGATGATGTGTTTTATCAGGTGCGTGGAGGGGTCTATGTGATGTATCATGTGATGCTGGCCATGCGTAAAGATTGTGAGAAACTTTTAAATGATGCACAGGCAATGGGAATCATGAACCGGGTTATCAATGAATTAGAACAGGCCTGTAAACCCATGAAGAGTCCTGTGGTTTTAAATGGTTCTGAATTTGGGGTAATACAAAACCATTCTCTGGTTCTGGGCGCGCATGTTGCAAAAGCAAACTTGGCGGTGCAGGAACTCCAGAAACAGATCGCAGGTGGCGGTGGCAGAAACTGAGCGTTTTCCGGTCTGACTGACACATCTCTGAAATCCCAGGGAAAGAGGAACGTTGTCAGTATTCAAGCCTACCTTTGGGGAAGCAAAGTTCCTTCCCTCTATTCAGTACGCCTATTTTTTGTGAGGGTCAGCACAGGAACTTTCCTGAAAAAACTTGCGGCAAGGGTGTAGATCCAACCTGTTATACTGAGGATCATACTTGGCAATACCCACGGATGAAGCTCCAGGGAGCTTCGCCAATTTCCAAGAAAGGCAAAATAAGCCGAGGTGGTCGCATTGCAGAAGAAACAAGGGTGACCCGTTCGTACCAAATATCGACATTCAGGAGTCTGAATGAATTGAGTGAGGATGAGCCATAAAACAGTACTTCCGAAAAATACGGGGAAGAGAAGTCTTCCCCATAAAAAAGAAACCCGCCGCTCAGAAAGCGGCGGGTTCGTTAAGCGTGTTGTATACACAAGATGATGATTTATTTTTCGATGACGGTTACGCCTTTGAACCAGTTTACAGCATACTTGCCAATTACGGGTAAGGGTTTCGCTTCACCTTTAGTCGTCTGCATTAGCCCCATAATATTCAGGACGAGCAGGAAGATCCCTCCAACTAAAGCGGTGATGACACCGATGCAGATAAAGGATAATACAAATGAAACGGCACTGATGACGGCACCGGTTAAACCGATGGTCAACGCCTGCTTGGCATGATAAAGGCTATATGCATTATCTCGGGTGATAAGAGGTACAATGAAGAAGGGAAGGCCAATAAAACTTAAGGCATAACTTAAGATTGCAAAAGCTTTGCCGTCTTCAATGGTTTTGGCATCAAATTCCACTGTAGGTTCAACTGTTTCCTCTTGGGGAGGGGTTTCAGCTTCAACCTCGGGGGCGGCTGCGGGAGGCGGAGCTCCGGCAGCAGGACTTTCAGGACTTTCGATAGGTTTTTCGTCAGGTTTTTCAGTATTTGGGTCTGTCATAATTTTTACTCCGTTTTCATCATGCCGTAAATTGACAAGACCTGCAACTCATTATTTCAGCTGCATTGATTTTTTTTGAAGAACGTCGGGTTTTTTACTAATTTGACCTATTGCCACTCCGTTATGCAATCACTTTCGAAACCAGGGCCTGAGCTTCGCTTTGAATCTGCTGGAGATGGTCTTCGCTTTTGAAGCTCTCGGCGTAGATTTTATAGATATCTTCCGTACCGGAGGGTCGGGCGGCGAACCACCCATTTTCAGTCACGACCTTTAGACCGCCGATCTTGGCCTGATTGCCGGGGGCCTGGGTGAAGGTTTCAGTTACAGAATCACCGGCGAGGCTGTCAGCTTTAAAATCCTCCGCACGGAGGCTGGAAAGTTTGTTGCGGGCTTCCGCTGAGGCTTCCGCATTGCTGCGTCCGTAAAAAGGACGTCCATATTTCTCTGCGAGCTCATTGTAACGCTCTCCAGGATCTTTTCCGGTGACCGCAGTGATTTCCGCAGCTAATAAACTCAGCAAGAGGCCATCTTTGTCGGTCGTCCAGGTGCTGCCGTCTTTACAAAGGAAGGAGGCACCGGCACTTTCTTCGCCACCGAATCCATATGATCCATCGGTTAATCCGGGAACAAACCATTTAAAGCCCACCGGCACTTCGGCCAGCTCCCGTCCGATTCCTTTTACGACCCGGTCGATTATAGAACTGGAGACCAGGGTCTTACCCACCTTGGCCGTGGCAGGCCATTCCGGGCGGTGGGTGAAGAGGTACTCAATGGCCACGGAGAGGTAGTGATTCGGATTCAGCAGACCGGAACTGCGGGTGACAATCCCATGGCGGTCGGCATCCGGATCGCAGCCAAAAGCAATATCAAAATCATCTTTGAGGGAGATCAACCCGGTCATTGCATGCGGACTGCTGCAATCCATGCGGATTTTCCCGTCGCCATCTATGTGCATGAATTGAAAAGAGGGATCCCACACTGGATTTACATTGGTGAGATGTAATCCATAGGTCTCCGCGATTGGAGCCCAGTAGTCGAGTGATGCCCCGCCCAGGGGATCGACTCCTAGTTTTAGTCCCGACTCCGAAATTGCATCCATGTTCAGAACCTTGGAAAGATCTTTCACGTAAGGGATTACATAATCGATTTCGTGGACGAAGTCATTTTTAATGGCCTGTTCGAAAGGTTTCCGTTTCACCTCATCGATATCATGTTCGAGCATGGCGTTGGCGCGGTCCTGAATCCATTTCGTGGCATCCGAATCGGCCGGGCCGCCGTGCGGCGGATTATATTTAAGACCTCCGTCTTCCGGAGGATTGTGGGAGGGTGTAATAAGGATTCCGTCGGCTTTTTCGTCATGTGTGCGATTATGGGTAATAATCGCCCGGGATACCGCCGGGGTAGGGGTTGGGCGTCCTCCCTCCTGAATAAACACGTTCACCCCATTGGCAACTAACACTTCGATTGTGGTGATCCAGGCGGGTTCGGAGAGGGCATGGGTATCCATCCCGAGATACAGGGGGCCACGAATTTTCTGAATGTCGCGGTATTCACAAATGGCCTGAACGACAGCGAGAATGTGGTCTTCGTTGAACCTGTTTTGATTAGCGGAGCCCCGATGGCCGGAGGTCCCGAAGCTTACCCGTTGCTCGGCACTCTCCATATCGGGATGGCGCACATAATAATGGGAGACCAGTTTTGGAATATTGGGAATATGGGAGGGGGGGACAGATTTTCCTGCGAGATGATGAAGTGACATATATTTTCCTCGTGAATTGAGACTTACTCATAAACAATCACGATTGTTTCACAAGCAGATTTCGGTTAGAGAAGGATGAATGTCGGTTCCTTTTACCTATGCGGCCATTGACTTTGAAACCACCGGTTCGGTGGCGGGGTATCCTGTGGAGCCCTGGCAGGTTGGAGTGGTGATGTGCCAGCCGGGAGAGGAACCTGTCTTTTGGGAATCCTACTTACGAATTGGGGAACGTCCTTTTCATCCCAGAGCGCCCGGTCGTCATGCGAAAATTCGCCAAAAGTTAAAGCAGGCTCCAAGCCTGGAGGAATGTCTGAAGGATCTGCGCAGGCTTTGTGTCGGGATTCCCTTACTCGCTCACAATTGCGCTACCGAAATCAACTGTCTGAAAAGATCCCTGGCTATGGAGCGGTTTGGACCCTGGATAGACAGCTTAACCTTGTCCCGGTCTGCCTGGCCCACATTGAGCTCCCACAAATTAGAAGACCTGCTTTCTCAATTGAATCTGGAGCAGCAGATTGCCGAAAAATTTCCAGATCGCCAAGCGCATGATGCCCTCTATGATGCGTATGCCTCCTCGTTGCTGCTTGAGTATTTACTGAAACAGCCCGGGTGGAACAAGGTGTCTGTTGATGTGCTGATGAATCCCGATGTTCAGGGGTATTATCGTCAAAAACGAAATTGACCCCTCATGTGATATGATTTTTAAACGTTATAGCTATACGCAGCAAAACCAGTCACGGAAAACGGAACTTAACTTGCGGCGGGAAGCACGCCGAGACTGAATACGAGCACAAAAAGGGCGACGGTTTCCACCATCCCGATCGTCATCAGGTAGAGTCCGAATCCTTTTCCGGTTTCTCCCAATGAATCTGCTCCGGCGGCGCCGGCTTTTCCCTGAAGGATGGCCGAGGTGGCCATGCCGATACCCGCCAGGAGTCCGCCAACCAGAAACAGGGGCCATTGCCCACTTGTCGAACTGTTTGCAGCCAAATCCCGAATGCTGTTCATAAGGATCATGCTGTAAATAATCTGCGAGAGGGGGGCTCCCACAAAGATTACCAGCAGGAAGCTGGCGGGCCGATCCTGAAGGAAAGCTCGTTTCCATGCGCCCACGGCGGCCATGCCGGCTGTTCCGGATCCGATGGCGGATCCGATAGCGGCCATACTAAGTGCTGCGATGCCGCCGAGGCGGCCAAGTGCTTCGATTGTTTGAGGGTCCAGGTCCATGTGAGATACTCCTTTGGTGTTTGTAAAGTTGTTGGGGTGTTAAAGGTTTGAGAGGTCAGAGCTCAGGGTGAAAGAGGTCAGAGGTTTGAAGAAAAGAGTTTCTAAAATCATGCCGAAAGCTCCTGATTTTTGCACTCTACACTCTGACCTTTTTCTCCCTGATTTCTTCTCCGGAACGGTGAATAAGGAATCCCGCTCCAGGTGAGTCCGAGATGTGAAGCAAATTCAAGAGTGTTTAAACGGATTCCGTGCACCATTACTCCCATTCCTGCGAGAATAAAATTGAGGGCGTGTCCGAGGATTAAAATGACCACCATGATTCCGGTGACAAGGACGTTTCGATCAGCTCCTTCCGGAAAGATCATGGTGTTGAAACTGGATGCCAGAGCAAAGGTGGCCATTCCTACCGCGTACAGGCGGACATAGCTGACCACATCGACAAAGTTATTCACAAAGGAGAGTGGAAGCATCATGTGGTCTACCCACTGCTCTTTGAAGGCTTTTGGCGGAGTCATGAAGATCACAATCAATGCCGCACTGACCATAAACAGCGGGCCGATGAAGGAAGGAAGATTTTCCCAGCCCAACACCATTTGTCCGGTAACCGCATACATGGTCCATGTGCTGCCGATCCAGCCAATTTCGGCCAGAGCCTGAGGGCTTTTCCGGCTATTCCAAAGATTCCAGAGGTGTGCAAGGGTGAGGTGGCTGGCTCCCATAAGGAAACAAACATTCATCACCGGTTTGGGATCCGACATATCCGCCAACGATGGAATGGTCAGGGTTTTCAGAACCGGGGGGAGGTGTGTAAGGCCAAAATAATTACCGGTGAGTATCCCCCAGATTACCGTAGCACCTCCCATGAGCAGGAGAAGGTTGGAAAATTTTCCACGGCTGGCCGGTTTGAAAAGGTTCAGTCCTCCTACGACGAACAGCAGAAGGAATCCATAGCCCGCATCGCCGATGATCATACCGGAAAAAATCGAGAGAAAAATCAGAAAGCTCCAGCCCACATCGACTTCGTTGTAGCCGGGAGTGACTCCCAGGAACGAGAAGACGGGTTGAATCCAACTTACAAATGCATTCTGTTTAAGCAGGGTGGGGGTAGGATCCTCCAGCGTCGGTTCGCGGATATGCAGCGCAGCACCCCATTCGGCTGCTTTCCTTTGGAGATCTTCGACGTGCATAGAGGGGACAAATCCTTCGATCCAGGTTAAATCGTGTGCGGCTTCCATTCCCGCTTCCGCCTTTAAAAAATCCAGTTCATCGGCTTTGTGGTCGGCATAGACTTTTAACTGCGGTAAAGAAGCGGCGATACCCGCTAATTCACGCTCAGCGGCTTTCCGGATAGTCTCCAGGTGTTTATGGATCTGTTTAATCCGTTTCGGACCGCGGGTCGGCATGCTCAGCGTCGGGGTTTCGACATCTTGTAGTGCGTCCATACTCACTGCGACTCCAAATCCGGGGTCTGCCGTCAGCCATGCGCTACGGGGAGGCAGGTCTACCGGAGAAACCGACGCACGGTAGAAAGCGACTTCAAGACCCTGTTGGCGTAGTTGCCGTAAGGTTTCGGGTTGAATATTGCCAAAGGGAGACCAGCTGTGTTCCTCTTTATGTAAGATGTGCTCCAGATCCTGAATCCGTTTCAGAGTTTGGTTAAGGCGTTGAGCATGAAAAATTTGTTCTTCCGGAGGGAGATCACACGTTTCGGTGGAGACTTCGTCGATTGATTCCAGTTTTTGAATACTCTGACGGAGCTTTTTGAGTTCTTCACTTCGTTTTTCGATTTCCTGATGATCATTCGGTGTGACCTTCAGGTGCATTCCGGCAAAGTCTCTCAAGGATGTCAGGAGATTCTGAGCATCCTGGTCGCGGCAAATCAGGGTCGCGTGCACCATGGGGGTGATCATGCGGCCACCTCGTTTTTCTTCTTGGCCAATTTTCCACGGGCAACACCGGCAACCTGTTCATCCCCCAGAGTGATCCGAATTATGCGGATGTTCTCCTTGGCCTCGGGGATTTTTATTTTTTCAAAGAGATTTACCCGTTGACTTGTTGTACGCAGTTCGGCCTCTATCAAGGCTTCCTGTTGCCGTAAAATTTCGAGTGTAACCGAAAAGGTCACCTCTTGCCGAAGCGCGGCCAAACCGTCATCGATCCACACCGGCTGTTCAAAACGATTTGGGCAGGTTTCTTCTATATCAAAGTGCAGCAGAACCGGCACATCCACTCCGGCAATATGCTGTTGACCTATTTCCAGTTTTTTTACAGTGAGCCAATCGGACAGTGGAAGGGGCTCTGCGAAAAGAGCCATCCAGGATTGACGTTCCCGCTGAACGTTCTTCAGATCGGCTTCGACCTCCTCCCGTTGAATTTCGATCTGCCGCAATTCAGACTGCAACTGCTGTTTTTTCAGTTGCAGGGTCGGAAGATAGCGCTGAAATCGCTTAAGCGAATCGCGCTGTACTCTGAGTTCCGATTTGGTGCGTTTCAGGGGCATGAGTTAAAAATGACGATGAAGGATGGCGGATGTTTTTTACGTAGATATCGTGCGGTCAGTTTTTTGATGTAGGCCAGAACTCGTTGATGAGTTCGGTGGGCATTCCGCATTCGTCGGCTTCGAAACAATCGGCGAGAATATCCCAGCAGGTGTCGAGAGCTTCTTCCAGATGAAGGGTCACGCGAAGATCCATGAGTTTCGTTTCGAACAAGTCACCGAATTTCACCAGTTTGTTGTCGTACTCTGTCATCCGGAAGCCCATGGAGCGCTTTTCTTCGGTGGAGCGGAACGACGCATAAAGTTGAATCATTCGGTCCATGATTTTCCGGTGGTCAGGCCGGGTTTTGTCGTTCACAAATTGTTTGAGCCGGCTGAGACTTCCGAAGGGCTCAATTCGTCCGTTGCGGAGATAAAACTGTCCTTCGGTAATATATCCGGTGTTGTCGGGAACCGGATGAGTAACATCGTCACCGGGCATTGTGGTGGCCGCGAGAATGGTAATGGACCCAGCACTTTCAAAATCGACCGCTTTCTCATATCGCGCGGCGAGCTGGGAGTACAAGTCCCCTGGATATCCGCGGTTGGACGGAATTTTTTCCATGGTGATCGCAATTTCTTTCATGGCATCCGCGTAATTGGTCATGTCGGTGAGCAACACGAGAACTTCTTTGTTTTCGAGCGCGAATTTTTCCGCGACTGACAGGCAAAGGTCGGGTACAAACAGACATTCCACAGTGGGGTCGGCTGCAGTATGAACATACATCACGGTGCGGCTGAGGGACCCGGCGGCTTCGAGGGTTTCGCGGAAAAACAGATAGTCGTCGTATTTTAATCCCATGCCTCCCAGAATGATCACATCCACTTCCGCCTGCAGCGCAATACGGGCAAGCAGGGGGTTGTAGGGTTCACCGGCCACCGAAAAAATGGGGAGCTTTTGGGATTGCACCAGGGTGTTGAATACATCGATCATGGGGATCCCGGTCCTCACCATTTTGCGGGGAATAATCCGCTGGGAGGGATTCACCGATGGTCCGGCTACGCCCACAGGGTCTGCATCCAGTTCGGGTCGACTGTCGCGGGGCCGTCCGCTGCCGTCAAAAATGCGACCGAGCAATTCGTCGGAAAAAGGAACGGTTAATCCGTGGCCAAGAAAACGGACGGTTGCATCGGTGGGAACTCCGCGACTTCCGCTGAAGATCTGCAAATAGACCTGCTCGCCATCGAGTTGAATGACCTGAGCTAATGACCGTTCATCGCCGTAGGTGACTTCCGCGAGATCGCCGTAGCCGACATGTTGTGCGCGGAGCATCAGGACATTTCCGACAATGTTTTCAATTCCGTGGTACAACGCTTGCATATCAGTTCTCCTCCTCATTCCTGCGGTGGGATTCCACCGCGGCCAACAATTTTTCCCGGGCGGTTTCGAAGTCGGGACTTTCCATGGGGGTACGATTCCAGTCCTTGGCGATTTGTTGCCAGCGTAGGAACTCCTGACGCGCATTGTCCCGGGTTTTAAAGGTGAGCGGGGTGGTTAAAATTTGATGAATAATTTTGAAAACATGGGTTTGCCGTTCCGCGCTGGAAGCTCCGTCGACATCGTGAAAGGCGTCCTGTTGAAGATAGACCTCGTCCAGAAATTCGGCTTTAAGGAATTGAATGAAATCAGGCATAGCGGTTCCTTCTTCGCCAACCACTTTCATCATTTGTTCGACATCCCGTCCGGCTCTGAGTCCACGGCGGGTTTGGTCCAGTTTTTCGGGATCGACCAGACTCGGATATTTACTCCAGCTTTCCAAAGGATCAATAGAAGGGTAGCGTCGCTGATCGGAGCGTTCGCGGCTGAGGCCATGGAAAGCACCTACCACTTTGAGGGTACTTTGGGTAACGGGTTCTTCAAAGTTTCCGCCCGCAGGTGAGACGGTTCCGCCAATCGTCACCGAGCCGATTTTGCCATCTTTCAGGCGCACCAGGCCGGCACGTTCATAGAAGTTGGCGATAACGGTTTCGAGATATGCGGGGAAGGCCTCTTCTCCCGGAATTTCCTCCAGACGCCCTGAGAGCTCCCGTAAGGCCTGAGCCCAGCGGGAGGTGGAGTCTGCGAGTAACAACACATTCAGTCCCATTTGACGGTAATATTCGGCAATCGTCACGCCGGTGTAAACCGAGGCTTCCCGGGAGGCGACCGGCATGGAACTGGTATTGCAAATAATCAGGGTTCGTTCCATCAAGGACTTTCCGGTGCGGGGGTCCTCCAGTTCGGGGAATTCCCGTAGAGTTTCCACGACTTCCCCCGCACGTTCTCCACAGGCGGCAATTACAACAATATCCACGTCCGCACGGCGACTGGTGATTTGTTGAAGTACGGTTTTTCCTGCACCGAAGGGGCCCGGAATACAATAGGTTCCCCCCTTGGCCACCGGAAAAAAGGTATCCAGAATCCGCACCTGAGTGGTCATGTTATCGGTGGGGCGTAATCGTTCTTCGTAAGCGGTGATTGCCTTTTTGACCGGCCAGGATTGAAACATTTTGACCTCGCGAAGTTCTCCTGCGCTGTCTTCAACCTTGGCCACTACGGTGTCCACGGTGGATGTAATCGAATCGGAGATTTCTTTGACGGTGAATTTCCCTTTCCACCCAAAAGGGATCATGATCTTGTGAGTAAACATGCCTTCGGGTACGGTCCCCACAGACTCACCGGCTTCGAGGACATCCCCGATCTGTACACAGGGAGTAAAATCCCATTTGGCGGTTCGATCAAGTCCGTCAATGTACTGTCCACGCTCCAGAAAATATCCACACTGTTCGGCTAATTCCGGCAGAGGATTTTGCAGTCCGTCGTAAATGGACGTCAGTAGACCCGGGCCGAGTTCGACGGAAAGGAGTTCACCTGAAAATTCTACGGAATCTCCTACCTTAAGTCCTGAAGTGTCTTCGAAAACTTGCAGCCAGCATTGGCGTCCGCGTACCCGCACGATTTCCGCTTTCAGTTTTAAAGAGCCGAGGACCGCGTAGCCCACTTCGTTTTGCATGACGGCATCGGGAAAGGTCACGCGGATGAGGTTGCCGTTTACACCGTCGATGGTGCCGGTGGTGGTTAAGTTGGGTTCACTCATGCGGAAAGGTCCTGTTTGCGTAATTCCTCCAGCACAGGCTCGAGGAACGATTGGGTGTGTTCTTGAAATTGGGTTTGACCCTCGGATTCGTTCCAAAGTGCCATGCGTTCGAGGATGCGCAGTTGCAAAGCATAGCCGATAAGATCATCAAGGGAAAAGGGGGCGGAGCGCCGTTGAGTTTCGATCCAGTTCCAGAGACTTCCCGCTAACGCTTTTTCACGCAGGAGCGGATCGTTTGTCTGCCAGGCGGAATAAAGATCCCCCCGGAGTTGATCGGAATCGATATAAATCTCCCGCCCTTTTTCTCGTCCCAGTTTTTGTTTCCGTTCCTGAGTGTTAAATGACCTCCAGTCCGCCAGCGTTGTACGCCATTTGCGGGCAAAAGAGGAATCGCCCTCGGGTGGAGTGGAGCAAACGGCATCCAGTTCGGAAAATTCGGAAGGAGGCAGATGGGAGGAACAGTTCTGCAGAAAGGAATTAAATTCCATGGGGCAGGGGCCCTCGAAAGCGAGGGCAGGAAAACTGGCAAGCAGATAGGTTCTCATCCGGTCACTCGCTGTCCGTTCCGGGGCGCAACAGTGCGGCAATCTCTGGACGAAGGAACTGGCTGACCCAGTCGGCTACGGCCTGAGAACTGAAATCAATGGCTTCGGCAGATTCTGAAAAGCGAAGTTGAAATCCTGCACCTGATTTGGGATTCATCACGATTTCACCTTCTTTTCCTGCATCCCGGAGCAGGGAAGGAAGTAAGGCGTTTAGCTTCTCTGCGGTAGGACTGCCAGCTTCCAGGGTTAGCTGACCCGAACCGGATTTGGCAAGTTCGGGAAGTACTTGTAAGAGAAGTTCTTCACTGCTTAAGGCGGCAGCGGACGCTTTTTCGGCGGCCACGTTCACTTGGCGGGCGAGTTCGGTACGAAGCTGAAGTAATAAATCCCGGGCCGCCTGTTCCAGAGAGGCTTTTCCACGGGCTAGGCTCGCTTCTGCTTCATTTTCGGCATCGGCTTTTATGGTTTCTGCCATTTTTTCAGCATCTTTCAGGGTTTCTGCCGCTTTGCTGCGGGCCTGTTCCAGGATTCTTTCCTGAGCGGCTTCGGATTTTTTAAGTCCTTCCGATTGAATTCGTTCTAAGAGGGGTTGGATGGGGTCGGTCATAGGATTTGCTTGTAGAGAGGGAGCTTCTGACTTCAATTCATTAAGAAATAAATTTTCACGAATTTAGTCCAATTGTTTGAAAAAGTCGTTGCCTTTATTATCCACTACGATGAAAGCGGGAAAATTCTCGACGCGGATTTTACGGATGGCTTCCATCCCCAGTTCGGGAAAGTCGATCACTTCCACCTCTTTGATGTTTTCCTGGGCAAGAATCGCTGCAGGCCCTCCAATTGAGCCGAGATAAAACCCTCCATGTTTTTGACAGGATTCGGTTACGGATAAGCTCCGGTTTCCTTTCGCCAGCATCACCCGGCTTCCCCCTTTGGCTTGAAAATTAGCGACGTAGGGGTCCATACGACCAGCAGTGGTAGGACCAAAACTTCCGCTGGCCATGCCTTCGGGAGTTTTGGCGGGACCCGCATAATAAATCGGATGATTTTTAAAGTAGTCCGGCATTTCTTCGCCACGGTCCAAAAGTTCCTGAATCTTAGCGTGGGCGATGTCACGGGCCACAATCAGAGTTCCGCTGAGGTTTAGACGGGTTTTGATAGGAAAACGGTTAAGAACTTCGAGGACGTTGTCCATTCCTTCATCCAAATTTACGCTGACGGGCGGAGCCATATCCGGAGCGGCGGTGGGCAGAAACTTTTCGGGGTGGTACTCGAGTTGTTCAACAAAAACACCGTCTTTGGTGATTTTTCCTTTGATGTTGCGGTCTGCACTGCAGCTGACACCCAATCCAACCGGACAGGAAGCGGCGTGTCGGGGCATTCGGATAACCCGCACATCATGGGCAAAGTATTTCCCGCCGAATTGAGCACCCACTTTGGAGTTGGCGGCGATGTCGCCCATTTTCTTTTCCCATTCCGTATCCCGGAAAGCTCGTCCACCCTCACTTCCGGAGGTCGGAAGGCTGTCGAGATATCCACAGGACGCCAATTTAGTGATTTTCATGGTGGTTTCGGCGCTGGTGCCGCCGATGACCAGTGCGATATGATAAGGAGGGCAGGCGGCGGTGCCGAGGTCCATCAATTTTTCCGTGATAAATTTGGTCAACGACGCTTCGTTGAGCAGGCTTTTGGTTTGTTGATATAAATACGATTTGTTTGCGGATCCCCCGCCTTTGGCGATGAAGAGAAATTTATAAGCGTCACCGTCTTCAGCCACTAAATCGATTTGGGCGGGCAGATTTGTTTTGGTGTTCTTTTCCTCGAACATACTCAGGGGAGCAATTTGAGAATAGCGGAGGTTTTTTTCCTGATAGGTTTGGTGGATTCCTTTGGAGAGGGCTTCCTCGTCTCCGCCTCCTGTCCATACCTGTTGACCTTTTTTCCCGAGAACGATGGCGGTGCCTGTATCCTGACAGGAAGGAAGATTACCGCCCTTCGCGACGACTGCATTTTGCAGAAGGGTATAAATGACAAAACGGTCGTTATCACTGGCTTCAGGATCCAGTAATTCGTTGGCCAGCATTTCCAGATGCGCGGTGCGTAAGAAAAAAGAAACGTCACTAAAGGCGGCATAGGCGAGTTCAGTGAGCGCTTGCGGATCAATTTTCAGGATGGGTTTGCCTTCAAATTCGCGTACGTCCACATGCTCTGAGCTCAGTTTCCGGTATTCGGTTTTGTCTTCTCCGTATTGAAAAGTGGGTTCGTACGTGAAAGGTTCCATTGCGTTTCCTGGGTAGGTTGTGAAATCGGATACGATTTGTTAAATATTTCACGACTTGTCAAGTTTTGCCGGGAATTATTGTATAAATTATTCCTGATTTATTTTTAACGCAGGGTTTTCGTGGTGAATGTCCGCTGAGTGATCTTGAGATCCAGCTTGTCTGCAATTTCGATTAGTCTTTTTTGATTACCGGCCTGTAAGTGGGTGGAAACCAGAATCTCATTCGCCTGGGTGCTCTCCACTAAATTCCTAAGGTCATTCAGAGAGCCCAGAACCAAATGGCCATGGACGAAACGGCCTTTTAAATAGGGGTCATCATCAATGAGCCCCAGTAAACAATATTTGTGTTTTTGGGAGCTGTCGTCATAACTTTCTGCCCGGGTGATCAATGTGTACCCGTATCCGGCTCCATAGATGAGGACGCGACGTTCAGACTCCTCAGAATGGGATGTATTTTTTCGGTCATGGTACTGCATCATATCTTGGACTAACCGTGGAAAGGCACGTACCATGACCATACAAGGCACGGAGCAGGTGAGCAGGACCATTGAGAATAAAATTACATCTTTTATCGCGTGAATCTTAATTAAGGGGGAGATGGCGATGCCAATAAGTATACCGGCGGTCAGGGTGGTGCCTAAGGTAAAATAATCCAAAGCCCGGGCCCGGGTCCATTGCAAACGGTAATAGCGTGTCCCCCACACGAAAATCATGGGAGTTCCAATAAGTGCCGGTGCGGTTTCCCGTATCATTTTTCCCATGCTGAGATCTTTATGGGTTTCGGAAAGAAGCCAGGACAGGATGACCATGGCGAAAGAAAGAATAAGGATGTCTGCCACGGGCATAAAACTGCTGTATAACTGCATTTTTCCGGGA
>JGI12210J13797_10977144_pt1 | contig 16701 bp, 16 predicted proteins | sample ElkSlonscriptome_3_FD_13797 | JGI IMG/M metagenome (IMG submission 13797)
CGCGGCGACCGTCGGCGGGAGGGATCCCGCCGTCGAGCTGACACGGAGGTCCTGGCAGCCTGTCGCAGCGAGCCGTCTCCGATTACTTTTGCAGCCCTCAATATCTCGGGGCCGGGCAGCGGCGGCAGGGGACGCCGTGAACCCAATCCCTGGGGGCTTGACGACAGCATCCCTGCCCCCGCTGCCCGGCCCAGAAACCGAAAAGGCATTTGCGATGGGTATACCCTGGAAGCCGTCGGAATGCCATTCCTGGGTTGAGCGTCTGTAAAGGCAGGCTATCGAAACAGCGATGTCAAGGATCTCGCCGAGCGAGAAGATGTCGGTGGTATTAGCGTCTTCTGATGCACTTCCGGCCTTGACGAAACGGGCGAGTTTAGGCGCTAATAGAACGCGCCTACTGGAATCGAAGTCTCACTAGAAAAAACAAATAACAATAGCAAAAAAGGCAGATAAATTCACTAAGAAATTCTCTGCGATCATGCCGATTCGCAGCAGGCGTAAGACGGCGATCGGGCGGGGGAGGCTGGTTCTTCGGCTCGGCGTCCGGGTTCGAGACGGCCGGCATTGACCGAGGCACAAGCGGAGGATCCCTAAATTGAGCGTCCAACACGAAGAGGCAACCGTTGCCATGATCGATGCCGGCCGACGGAGCGGTCCCGAGGTGGAGATGGTGACCGTATCGATCATGGGCAAGCCCGCCCGGGTCCCCGCCGACGCGACCATCATGCGGGCCATCGAGTACAGCGGTCAGCAGATCATCCGTGGTGCCGGTTGCCGAGAGGGTTTCTGCGGCGCCTGCGGCACCATCTACCGGCTCCCCAACGACTATCGGATCCATACCGGCCTGGCCTGCACGACCTTGGTCCAGGACGGCATGGCGCTCTCCCAGATACCCTCCGTGCCCGTCGAGAAGGCGATCTACGACCTCGAGGCGTTGACGCCGGACGTCGACACCATCAAAAGGATCTATCCGGTCACCTTCCGGTGCGTGGCCTGCGGCACCTGCACCAAGGCCTGCCCCCAGGGGCTGCAAGTCATGGACTACATTCAGGCGGCCATGCGCGGCGACATTACCGAGCTGATGGAGCTCTCCTACGACTGCGTCTGCTGCGGTCTGTGTGCCCTGCGTTGCCCCGCCGAGATCGTCCAGCACAAGGTCGGCGTGCTCGGCAAGAGGCTATATGGGCGCTATCTGCGCAAGGAGAGCAAGGAGCTGGACGCTCGCCTCCAACAACTGAGGGATCGCGAATACGACAGCGACTATGCCGAGCTGATGTCCCTGGGTCGGGAGGAGCTCAGCAAGCGCTACTATGCGCGGGATACGGAGTAGCACGCTTTCCGGCGGGCTTCGGAGAGTGACGACATACCACTCGTCGGGACGCTTGTAGACGTCGGTGTCGCATCGACGGCGGGCGTGCTTTCGGAGGAGATGAATGTATCCGGATTATCTCAAAGGCCTGCTCGAGAAGGTGGAGCAGACGCGATCGAAGCGGCTCGAGCTCGCCAGAAGCGGCACGCCGGTCTATCCGCCGATGAATGCAGCGGAGCGGGAGGACGTGCTCACCAAGTTCCACCCCGATTCCGCGGGCGCCGCGCGTAGCCGCATCCGCGTCGGTCCGAACAAGGGCGAAGAGCTCACCACCGAGGTCAAGTGGATCCTCGAGGCCAACTCGATGGTCGACCCGAGTCGGATGCAGGGGAATCTCGCCAATCCGGACTACGAGACCGATCTGCTGATCATCGGTGGCGGCGGTGCCGGCTGCTGGGCGGCCATCACCGCCATGAAGAGCGGCGTCAGCTCCATGATCGCCACCAAGCTGCGGTTGGGCGATGCGAACTCCATGATGTCGGAGGGCGGCATGCAGGCTGCCGTCGCCCCTCAGGATTCACCGACCCGCCACTACCTCGACGCCATCGGCGGCGGTCACTTCGACAACAACCCCGACCTGGTCCGCGCCCTGACCGAGGACGCTCCGGAGGTCGTTCGGGAGCTCGAAAACCTGGGCGTGATGTGGGACAAGATGGAGGATGGCTCGCTCCAGGTCCTGCACGGTGGCGGAACCTCCCGCAAGCGCATGCTCTCCTGCCGCGACTACGTCGGCGCCGTGATCATGCGCACTCTGATGGACGAGGTGGAGAACCACCCGGACAAGATCCGCATACGCGAGTTCGAGCCTGCGGTGGAGCTGTTGCTAGACGACAAGGGCCAGTGTGCCGGTGCGATCCTCTACAACCTCGACACTGAGCAGTTCCTCGTAGTCAAGGCCAAGGCGACCGTGATCACGACTGGCGGCTTTGGGCGTCTGCATATCCGCGGTTTCGCCACCACCAACCATTACGGCGCTACCGGCGACGGGCTGGTGATGGCCTATCGGGCCGGCGCGCGCCTCGAGTTCATGGATTCGGTCCAGTACCACCCGACCGGGGCCGTCTACCCTGAGCAGATCGCCGGTTTCCTCGTCAGCGAGAAGATCCGCGGTGCCGGCGGGCAGCCGCTGAACAAGGACGGCGAGCTGTTCGTCTTCCCGCGCGAGCCCCGCGACGTGGAAAGCGCCGCCATCATCCGCGAGTGCAGCAGCGAGCGCAGTATGGGCATCCCGACCGCCTCCGGGCGCGTTGGCGTGTGGTTGGACTCGCCGATCATCGACATGCTCCAGGGCGAGGGCTATACGCGGCACCAATTTCCAGGAATCTGCCGGGCGTTCGATCGTTACGGCATCGACATCGTCAGGCAGCCGATGCTGATCTATCCCTCGCTGCATTACCAGAACGGTGGCGTCGAGATCAATGACCGTTGCGAGACCAATATCCCGGGCCTGTTCGTCGCCGGCGAGGCCTCGGGCGGTGTCCATGGTCGTAACCGGCTGATGGGCAATTCGGTGCTCGACTACAACGTCTTCGGCCGCCGCGCCGGCAGGTATGCTAGCGAGTACGCGAAGTCGGCGCAGCTCGGCAACCTGAGCCTGGACCACGTCACCGCCTACGCCAAGGAGATGGCCGATCAGGGTATCGAGACCGATCTGATCTCGCCCGTGATCCTTCCCTCCTACACCCCGGAGGACGTCAAGCTGCAACAGCTGGCTCGTCTCGGCAATGTCCCGGCGCGCCACTCGATGCTGCGCAGCCGAATCGGTTTCGGTGCGGAGAAAACCGAGCTGTGAAGGCCCTCGACAGCGGTCCCGCTCCATCCTCTGTGATGACATTCGCGCCGCACCTTCGCTCCATCGCCCTCCGGAGGAGGGTTGGGGTGAGAGAAGGCTCAGGGGCGAGGCGACCGTTCATCATCTGGGGTGGTCCGCCTCGTCCCATGATCCTTTGCGCAGGAGGCACGGTATGACGGTGATCGTTTCAAGAGAGAAGGTCCACAGCCGGTTCACGACTCGAGTGCAGCGGCTCGCCGACCAGAATCTCCTGGCCTGCTATCAGTGCGGCAAGTGTTCCGCTGGCTGCCCAATGGCCCCGTATATGGATGTCCCCCCGGCACAGATGATTCGGCTGGCGCAGCTTGGGATGGAACAGGAGCTCCTCGACGCGGAGGCGATCTGGCTCTGCATCTCCTGCATGACCTGCAACACGCGCTGCCCCAAGGGGGTGCGGATTGCCGAGCTCTTCGAGTCCATGCGCCAGGTCAAGCTGCGCGCGCGGCAGGACCACCTGCGGGTGGAGGATGTCGCCGGGGCGGAGCTCCAGGCGATTCCGCCCATCGCCCTCATCGGCAGCATGCGCAAGCTCACGTCTTGAGCGGATACAGGCACCTTGATGAAGCTCAGCTATTTCCCCGGTTGCACCCTCAAGAACCACGCCCGGAACTTTGAGGATTCCACGCTCTATGCGATGGAGCGCCTCGGGGTCGAGGCGGCGGAGCTCGATCGCTGGAACTGCTGCGGGACCGTCTACTCGCTCTCGGCCGACGACGTCATGCGCCAGGTGGCCCCGATCCGCAACCTGATCCGTACCAAGGAGGCGGGCAACTCGCAGCTCATGACCGGCTGCTCGATGTGCTACAACACCGTCAAGCGGGCCAACATCCACGCGCGCAATAGCGCCGAAGACCTCGCCCTCATGAACGAATTCATGTATGAGGAGCCGGTCGACTACGCAGGCGATGTCGACGTCGTCCATGTCCTGGAGGTGGTGCGCGACGAGATCGGGTTCGAGGCGCTTCGCGAGAAGGTGATCAAACCCCTCGAAGGCCTGAAGGTGGCCTGTTACTACGGCTGCCTGTTGGTGCGGCCCAAGGAGGTGGCCTTCGACGATTCGGAGAACCCGACCGTCCTCGAGGATCTCGTCGCGGCCCTCGGCGGCGAGCCCGTCGACTTCAGCCACAAGACCGAGTGTTGCGCGGCCTACCAGACCGTGGACAAGCCGCATATCGTGGCCGACAAGACCTACCAGATCGTCGGTGCTGCAATGTCCCAGGGCGCGGACGTGCTCATCGTCAGCTGCCCCCTGTGCGCCTTCAACCTGGACCAGCGCCAGGCGCTGACGATGCAGACCTATCGTGACTTCCAGACCATGCCCGTGGTCTATTTCACGCAGTTGATGGCGATCGCCCTCGGCGGCCCCGAGTCGGTGTTGAGGTTGGATCTCCATCACAAGTCCCCTGCTCCCTTGCTGACCGCGAAGGGCCTGCTCTGAGGAGAACGGTTATGGCATTCGGTAAAGTCAAGAACATTACCGGCGTTGTCACCATCAACAAGGCATGGTGCAAGGGGTGCGGTTTTTGTGTCGCTTTCTGTCCCACGAATGCCCTGGCGATGTCCCCCGAGTTCAACGCCAAGGGCTACCACCCACCCTATATCAAGTCACCAGAGGATTGCCGGAACTGCGATTTCTGTCAGTCGATCTGTCCGGAATTTGCCATCTACGTGACCCGCAAGGCAGAGCAAAGGGAGACCGAGGATGCTTAGAACTGCCGCCGATCCGAAAGGGGTTCTTTCGGGTGCCCACTTCCTCGACGGCGATCACGCCATCGCCGAGGGGGCGTTGGCGGCCGGTTGCCGCTTCTTTGCCGGCTATCCGATCACGCCTTCCACCGAGACCGCCGAGCGCTTCGCCGAACGTTGTCCCTCGGTGGGCGGCCTGTTCATCCAGATGGAGGACGAGATCGCCTCCATCGGCGCCTTGGTCGGCGCCGCCTGGGGTGGCCAGAAGGTCATGACCGTGACCTCCGGCCCGGGACTCTCCCTGATGCTGGAGAATCTCGGCCTGGCCGTGATGACCGAGACCCCGATGGTGATCGCCGACGTCCAGCGTGCCGGCCCCTCCACCGGATTGCCGACACTGCCCGGCCAGCAGGACATGATGCAGGTCCGCTGGGGCTCGCACGGCGATTACCGCATCATTGCCCTCAGCCCGGACTCTCCGCAGGAGTGCTTCGACCTGACCGTTGAGGCATTCAACCTCTCCGAGACCTACCGGGTCCCGGTCTTCATCATGACTGACGAGACCGTCGGGCACATGCACGAAAAGGTCGTCATTCCCCCCGCCGAGGCGATCGGGGTGGTTCCGCGGAACCTCTACCAAGGGCCCAAGGAGGACTACCGCCCCTACCAATTCACCGGCAAGGATGTGGCCCCGATGGTCAGGGCCGGCGACGGCTATCGATTCCATATCACCGGCCTGACGCACGACGAGCGCGGTTATCCGGCCCTCACACCGGCGCAGAACGAGAAGGTCGTCACCCACCTGTGCGAGAAGATCGACTCCAACGCCGACAAGATCATCCGGCTCGAAGAGGAGGAGGTCGACGGCGCGGATGTCCTCGTCGTCTCTTACGGCATCACCTCGCGCATCGTCTCTCGCGCGGTGCAGTTGGCGCGGGAGGCCGGGATCAAGGCGGGGACCCTGCGGTTGATCACCGTTTGGCCGTTCGCCGAGGAGCGGATCCGCGAGCTGGCCGGAAAGGTCCGCGCCATGGTGGTTCCAGAAATCAACTACGGCCAGATGGTGAGGGAGGTCGAGCGCAGCGCCGCCGGTCAGTGCCGCGTCATCAGTGTTCCCCATTGCGCCGGCGCAGTGCACGATCCCAACGTCATCCTTGCCGCCATCAAGGAGGCCAGCACATGAGCACCGCACTAGACGAAGCGACCTTCCGCTCCGAGAGCCCGATGGCGGAGTTTCTGCGCATGGAGCGCATGCCCCATATCTGGTGTCCAGGCTGCGGCATTGGCAGTGTGGTCAACTGCTTTGCCGAGGCGGTGAAGAAGAGTGGCTTTGACATGGATAAGTTGGCCGTGGTCTCCGGCATTGGCTGCAGCGGCCGCGTGGCGGGCTACGTGAAGCTCGATTCGATCCACACCACGCACGGTCGCGCCGTCCCCGTCGCGACCGGCCTCGCGTTGGCCAACCCCGAACTCAAGGTCGTCGTGTTCAGCGGCGACGGCGATATCGTCGGTATCGGCGGCAACCACTTCATCCACGCCGCCCGGCGCAACATGGACCTGATGGTCATCTGTATCAACAACTTCACCTATGGCATGACCGGCGGGCAGGTGACGCCGACCACGCCGCAGACGGCCAACGCGTCCACCACGCCTTACGGCAATTATGAATACCCCTTCAGCCTGCCGTTCCTGGCGGACGCCTGCGGGGCGACCTATGTGGCACGCTGGACCTCGCTGCATGCGCGCAACGTCACCAAGTCCATCCGCGAGGCGCTGAACCACAAGGGCTTCTCGTTCATCGAGGTCATCTCCCCTTGCACCACGCTCTATCAGCGCCGCAACCGCCTCGGTGACGGCATGGATGCGCTGTCGTACTACCGCGAGGAGGCCGAGGTCGAAAAGGAGGTCGATACCCGCGACGTGGGCATCGACTTCCAGGGCGACATCACCATGGGCCGGTTCGTGCGCCGCGAAAAGCCGACCTACCTCGACGCGGTGAACGAGCGCTACGCCAATGTCCTGGGCGACGAATACCAGCTCTATGGCATGACCACGCCAGAGCGCGAGGAGAAGGAGCGGCGCGAGGCCGAGGGCCGAGCCAAGGCCCGGGCCCAGATGGAGGACGAGGAGGCGCGCCTGATGGCCGAAGACCTGGGCGCGGACGAGGAGGGTCTGGGATGAATTGGGAGGTCAGATTCTCTGGATTCGGTGGCCAGGGCATCGTCCGCTGTGCGCTGATCACCGGCAAGGCGCTGTCGATGTACGAAGACAAGTTCGCGACGATGACCCAGAGCTTTGGCCCTGAGGCGCGCGGCGGTGCCTGCGCATCCCAGCTAGTGATCTCCGAGAGTCGGGTCCTCTATCCCTACGTCACCCTGCCGGGCGTATTGATCGCCCTGTCCCAGGACTCCTATAACACTTACGAGCCGAAGCTCCACGACGGCGGCGTCCTGATCTACGAAGAAGATTTGGTCAAGCCCAAGGAGGATACCGGGCGGGTGCAGATGTATCCCGCGCCGGTCACGCGCATGGCGGAGGAGATCGGCAATCGCATCTTCGCCAACCTGGTGACGCTCGGCTGTTTCGCCGCGATTACCAAGATCGTCAGCGCCGAGGCCATGAAAAAGGCCCTGCCGGGCCTGGTCCCGGACCGTTTCCTGGCGATCAACCAGAAGGCCTTCGACCGCGGCTATGAGTTTGGCCTCGAGCTTCTCGAGGAGCGGCCGCTCAGTGTTGAGGTTGCATAATGAGCAAACGCACCGGTCTCTTCGTCTGCCACTGCGGCAAGAATATCGCCGCCACTGTCGACGTCAAAAAGGTCGCGGAGCAGTTGGGCAAGGACGACGGTGTGGTCTTCTCCCAGGACTATGTCTACATGTGCTCGGACCCCGGTCAGGGTGCAGTCATCGACGCCATCAAGGAGAACAACCTCGATGGCATGGTGATCTCCTGCTGCTCGCCGACGCTGCATGAGAAGACCTTCCGAGACGCCTCGGAGTTGGGGGGCTTAAGCGGGTTCCGCTGCGAGATCGCCAACATCCGCGAGCAGTGCTCCTGGGTCCATAAGGATCGGGATCAGGCCACGGACAAGGCCATCAAGATCTCTCGCGCGGCGGTGAGCCGGGTGCAGCATGACGAGCCGCTCGATCCCATCGGCGTGCCGGTGACGCGCCGGGCCCTGGTAGTCGGCGGCGGTATCGCGGGGATCCAGGCCGCCCTCGATCTGGCCGAGGCCGGCCTCGATGTGGTGATGGTCGAGAAGCAGTCGACCATCGGCGGCAATATGCTCAAGCTCTCGGAGACCTTCCCAACGCTGGACTGCTCCCAGTGCATCCTGTCGCCGAAGATGGTCGCCGTCTCCAAGAACCCCAAGATCAAGCTCTTGACCGAGAGCGAGGTGGAAAACGTCAGCGGCTTCGTCGGCAATTTCAACGTGCGCATCAAGAAGAGGGCGCAATACGTTGATCCAGACCTGTGCAAGATCTGCGATGATTGCAGCAATGTCTGTCCGGTCGCCGTGCCCAATGAGTACGACGAGGGCCTGACCAATCGCCGCGCCATTTTCATCCCCTTCGCTCAGGCGATACCCGCCTCCTTCACCCTGGACGACCAGGCCTGTCTCGGCCTCAAGCCTGTGGTCTGTGGCAAGTGCGAGGAGGTGTGCGAGGCCGGAGCGATCGACTATGACAGGCGCCCCACGGTCATCGAGGAGGAGGTAGGGGCGATCGTTGTGGCCACCGGCTACGATCTCTACGGCATGGACAAGCTCGGCGAGTATGGCGCTGGGCGCTATGCCGACGTCCTCGACGGGCTGCAGTTCGAGCGCCTCTGCTCCGCCTCCGGCGCCACCGAGGGCCATATCATGCGGCCCTCGGACCACAAGGTGCCCAAGGAGATCGTCTTCATTCAGTGCTCCGGTTCCCGGGACCCGGAGAACCACTGTGCCTGGTGCTCCAAGATCTGCTGCATGTACACGGCGAAACATGCCACCCTCTACAAGCACCATGTCCCCGACGGCCAGGCCTACATCTTCTATATCGACATCCGTTCCGGCGGCAAGGGCTACGAGGAGTTCGTACAGCGCTCCATGGAGAAGGACGGGGTGGTCTACCTGCGTGGTCGGGTTTCCAGGGTCTACGAAAAGAACGGCAAGCTGAAGGTGCTGGGCGTCGACACCCTGTCGGGACGCAACGTCGAGATTGACGCCGATATGGTCGTGCTGGCCCAGGCCATGGAGCCATCGAGGGGCACCGCCGAGATCGCCAAGACCCTCAAGATCGGCCTCGACAAGGACGGCTTTTTGGCCGAGTCCCATCCCAAGCTCAAGCCGGTGGAGAGTGTGACGGCGGGTATCTACCTGGCCGGCGCTGCGCAAGGGCCTAAGGACATACCCGAGACCGTCGCCCAGGCGAGCGCCGCCGCCAGCAAGGTCATTGCCTTGCTCTCCAAGGACGAGCTGCAGCATAGCCCCACCGTGGCCAAGGTCCGCGACCCCTATTGCACCGGCTGCGAAATGTGCGTCGACGCCTGCCCTTACGATGCCATCTCCCTGGTGGCCGGCAAGGCGTCGGTCAACGAGGTGCTGTGCCAGGGCTGCGGCTCCTGCGTCGGCGTTTGTGTGCGCGCCGCTATCGACGTCAAAAACGTCAGCCAGCTGCAGATTCACGACATGATCAGCGCCGTGTTGGCGGCCTGACAGGAGGACTATTCCGTTGCCGAACCCGTTGCACTCCAACGCAAGCGAGGCGCAGGAGCACGAGCCACGCGTCGTGGCCTTCTTGTGCAAGTGGTGCTCCTCCGCCGGCAGCGACTTGGCAGGTGTGTCGCGCATCCAATATTCGGCGAACGCGACGCCGATCACCATCCCCTGCACCGGGTCGGTCTCGCCGATGTACATCCTCGCCGCCTTCAACAAGGGCGCGGATGGCGTCTTGGTTTCCGGCTGTCACCCCGGCGACTGTCACTACATGGAGGGCAACTACCTGGCTCGCCGCAAGCTGTATCTGGTCCAGCAGCTGCTCCGGTTCATCGGTCTGGAGGCAGACCGCTTCCGCATGTCCTGGGTGTCAGCCGCCGAGGGTGCCAAGTTCGCCGAGATCGTCGACGAATTCGTCGGCGATCTTCGCGCCCTCGGTCCTCAGAACAGACTCAAGGCGAGGCACTGATGGTCAATGTCGACGAGCTACGTTCCCTCGCGGCCGAGCTCCTGGAGCAGGGGCAGGTCAGATCCCTGATCGGCTATCGCCGCGGTACCGCCGGCGTCCTGGCCGAGCCCTGCACCATCGCCGCGCCCGGGGAGGCGGAAACACTGGTGTGGGATCCCACCTGTCTCAACAACCTGGCGCTCTTCCTCGTCGAGGAACGCAAGCAGCAGGCGGCCGCCAGTGCCCCGGACAAACGCCCGGTTGGCGTTGTCGCGAAGGGCTGCGACAGCCGTGCCGTCAGCGTCCTGCTGCAGGAGAACTACTTCAAGCGCGAGGACGTGTTCATTCTTGGCGTCTCTTGTGAGGGCACTGGCGTCATCGATCCGCGCAAGCTCTCCGCGAGACTCAAGGGCCGCTGGCCGACCCGGGTGGAATTCGCCGGGGAGGACGGTTTCAAGGTCAGTGCCGGCGGTGACGAGACGCTGGTTCCGGCCCGCGAGCTTCTGGCCGACCGCTGCCTGGAGTGCCGCGAGGCCTCACCTCGGCTCAACGACGTGTTGTTCGGCGAGGTCGTCACCGAGCGTGGCTTCGACGAGCCCTTCCGTGCCGCCAAGGCCGCGCAGGAGGCTACCGAGGATGCACGTTGGGCGACCTGGGAACGCCACTTCGATCGGTGCGTGCGCTGCTTCGCCTGCCGCGCCGTCTGTCCGATGTGCTACTGCCCGGAGTGCGTGGTCGACAGCACGACCTTCGTCAACACGCCGGGGACCAGTGCCGAGGAAAAGGCCACCCGCATCCGCTGGTGCGAGCGTTCCGCGAACGTCTCTGAGAGCGCGGTCTACCACTTGACCCGGGCCATCCACCTGGCCGGGCGCTGCATCGATTGCGGCGAGTGCGAGCGGGTTTGCCCAGTCAACATCCCGCTGCGCCTGCTCAACACCAAGTTGGAAATGGAGGCCTTCCAGCAGTTTGAGTACGAGGTCGGGCGTGACTTTGAGCGGCCCTCTCTGCTTTCGTCCTTCCGGGACGAAGATCCCAACAGCTTTATTAGGTAGCGCCCATGGAAAAGATCCTGTTCAAGGAGAAACTCCGGCAGTGGGTCGATACCTTGAACGACTACGAGGTACTGGCGCCCGCCTTCGCCGATTCGGTTTGGGATTACGCCCGGGTCGAGGCCGAGACCGAGATCGACCTCTCCCATACCAACACCGTCAATCCCCCGAAGCAGTTCGCCTTTCCGCAACGGGAGGTCTTCTTCCGTTTTGAAAGGGTGGACGGCGTGCCCAGATTGACCCCCACTGTGCCGGATCCGAAACCGACCCTGGTCCTCGGCGTGCGGCCCTGCGATGGCCGTGGCATGCCCTGCAACGATACGGTGTTCAGCAAGGAGTATCGGGACCCCTACTATTGGGCGCGTCGCGAGAAGCTGACCCTCGTGGGTCTCGCCTGCAACGAGCCCTACGCCCCCAACTGCTTTTGCCAGTCGGTCGGCGGCTCGCCTCATTCGACTGAGGGTCTCGATGTCTTAATGACCGACCTAGTCGACCGCTTCCACGTCAGGGGGATCACGGAGAAAGGGCTCGAGGTCATCGAGCGCGGCGGCGACGCCTTCGATCGAGTCAAGGATGACGATGCGGCCGAGGTGGAAAAGGTCCATGCCGCGGCACGCAGCCGCCCCCAGCGCCCGGTCGCCGAGATGGACGCCGTGGCGAAGGCCATCCGCGAGCAGTTCGACTCGCCGTTGTGGGAGGAGATGGCGCGGCACTGTATCGGCTGCGGTATCTGTACCTACCTTTGCCCCACCTGCCACTGCTTCGACATGAACGACGAGGTGACGGGCCCCAACGCCGGCACCGGCGAGCGGGTGAGGACCTGGGACAACTGCCAATTCCCAGAGTTCACCATGCACACCTCCGGGCACAACCCCCGCGGCGACCTTGCCGCGCGCCTGCGCCAACGGGTCGCCCACAAGTTCCTTTACTTCGTTGAGAACCACGCGACCCGGCAGTGCACCGGCTGCGGCCGGTGCATTTCCGGATGTCCGGTCGGTATCGATATCGTCGCGGTCGTGGATAGGGTGACCCGGTCATGATGGAGAACGTCTATCTACCGCAGATTGGGCGCATCGCCGGCATCCGGGAAGAGACTCAGGGCGCCAGAGCGATCAAGACCTTTCAGGTCGAATTCCCTGACGGCGATGCTTTCGAGCACCAATGCGGCCAGTGTGCCATGCTGTCCGTGTTCGGCAGGGGCGAATCGATGATCTCCATCGCCTCCTCGCCGCTCGTCAAGGAATACAAGCAATTCAGCATCATGAAGATGGGGCGTGTCACCAGCGCCTTCCACGCCGCCCGAATCGGCGATTTCATCGGTGTGCGCGGCCCCTTCGGCAACCAGTTTCCATTGGCGGACTGGAAGGGCCGAGACCTGGTCTTCGTCGGCGGCGGTGTCGGCCTAGCGCCGATGTGGGGGGCGCTCCAGACGGCGGTGGCCCGGAGCCAGGACTACGGCAAGATCAGTCTGTTTTACGGCGCCCGTACCGCCGGCGATCTCATGTACAAGGCGGATATCGAGGCGCTCCAGACGTCGGTCGCGGTGCAGCTCTCAGTGGACAACCCGGAAGAGGGTTGGCAGGGCTACACGGGCTTCGTCCCTGCCAACCTGATGGAGAAGGCGCCGTCCTCGAATAACGCGATCGCGATCACTTGCGGGCCGCCCATCATGATCAAGTTCGTCCTCCAGAACCTCAAGGCTTTGGGCTTTGCGGACGAGCAGATTTACACCACCCTCGAGAACAAGATGAAGTGCGGCATCGGCAAATGCGGTCGCTGCAACCTGGGCAAGGACTACGTCTGCACAAAGGGCCCCGTCTACTCGTGGGCCGAGCTGAAAAAGCTTCCGCAAGAGTACTAGCGAGGCTGTGCCGCACACCGACGAGTCGTGATCGCTGAAGTTGCCGCCGCTGTCGGGATCGAAATCGAGTTTCAGGATTATTCATCCGGGGGGTAGAAAGATGGCCTTCACCGATTCGCAAATGGTCGAGATCGTCAAGCAATCCATTAAGCTGGAGCTCGCGGGCAAGGGATTCTACGAACGAGCTGCCGAGGTGACCGAAGATGACCGCGGAAAGGCGATGTTTGCCCGTCTCGCCGAGGAGGAGGACGGCCACCTGGAGGTGATAGAAGAGATCTTTACCGCCATGGCCAGCGGAGAGGAGTGGCGGGTGGTGGCGGATGAGGAGATGCACAAAAAGGGGCCCGCGCCATTGGTCGCCCAACTGGAGGCGGCGATCGCCAAGCGCGGCACGGACGGCAAGCACGCCAACGGCGCCGCGGCGCTGAAGATCGCCATGGAGATGGAAAGAAAGGCGATCGCATTCTTCGAGGACCTGTTGAAAAAGGCGAAGACCCCGAGAGCGCGCGAGTTGGCCGCATCCCTAGCCGACGAGGAGAAGTTCCATTACGACCTGCTCCAATATCAATACGACAATGTGCTGAACATGGGGTTTTGGCTCGACTCCGCCGAGTTCCGGATGGATGCGAAATTCTGAGTCGGCTGCTGACCAGCGGCTCACCTGCCTGGTCGAAATACTGAGAGACCGAAACCATGAGCTTCGAATTCAACGCCGATGAAGTCTTCGAGATGGCCGAACAGATCGAGCGAAACGGGGTGGAGTTCTACCGCAGTGCGGCCGACACCCTGGCCGGAGACCCAGAAGGCCGGAGCTTCCTGATCAAGCTTGCCGAAATGGAAGAGGACCACGAAGACGTCTTTTCGGAGATGAGGGCGTCCCTGACGAACGAACAGCGGGTTGCCACGGTGGGCGATCCCGATACTGACGCCCTCGGCTATCTGCGGGCGCTCGCCGACACCCGGGTCTTCTTCAAGAAACAGATCGATACCTCATCGATGGTCGAGATCCTCAAGGCGGCCATCACCGTCGAGAAAGACTCGATCGCATTTTATCTGGGCATGAAGGAGATGGTCCCGGCGCGGCGCGGCAAGGAGAAAATCGAGGAGATCATCAAGGAAGAGATGGATCATATCCGCCTTCTCAGTAACGAGCTGATGGCGCGCAAGAGTGAGGTCGCTTAGTCGGCTAGCCTGGCGGCGATTGACAATGAATTCCGAGAAGCACGCTCGCTCCCGCGCGCTCAGGGAGGGTTGGCGTGAGGGAAGGATCAGGGGCGAGGCGACCTGTCATCATCTGGGGTGGCTCGCCTCGCCCCATGATCCTTAGGCCCAAGACATCTTGAGAACTTCGAAGTGGCGAAGTGGCCGGAGCTCGGGATGAAAGCCGTTTACCGAATCGAGTAACGGGGTTTCCGGACTTTTTCCTGGTATCGGCTTCGCCGTCGCCGCGTGCATCGCAGCCAAGGCGACCGGGAAGTCCACTCGGCAAGTCGCTTGCAATACTGCGTTGATTCGCAGGTTCCAAGCGGCCGGCGACCACAACCGCTTCCGCCTGCTGGCTTCGCACTCCGGCGGGCCTTCCCCCTCGCAGACCGCGTGAATGCCATGCACTCGGCGCTGGCCTGGTGCGCCGTCATGGCACATGCGGTTGCCAGCCCATGAGAACGAGCGCCAAGCTTTCCAATTTGCGCTATATTCCGCACAAGAATAACCATAAAGCGCTGTCGCTCCATTGTGGCGGGCAGCCGCATCGCCAAGGCATACCAATCCTGCAGCCGTCTCTGTAGGGATAACCGCGAGAGGAGGATACGCCGATGAGACCCATGAACCTGACCGAGAAGGTCTTCGCCGCCCATCAAGTCCATGGTGGGGCGCTGCCGCAGGCCGGCGAGGTCGTCAAGCTCCGAATCGACCAGGCCTTTACCCAGGATGCGACAGGCACCATGTGCATGCTCCAGCTCGAAGCCATGGGTATCGACCGGGTCAAGCCCTTATCGGTCAATTTCGTCGATCACAGCATGATGCAGCAGGGCTTTCGCAACCCGGACGATCACGAATACCTGCGCACCGTCTCCAAGAGGCTAGGTATCGTCTTCTCACCCCCCGGCACCGGGATCTGTCACTTCCTCAACATCGAGAACTTCGTCAAGCCGGGCGCAACGGGGGTCGGCGCGGACAGCCATACGGTCAACGCTGGGGGGATGGGCGCCATCTATTTCGGTGCCGGCGGTTACGACGTCGCGCTGGCCATGGCCACGGGCGAGTATCAGATCCCGATGCCGCAAGTCGTGCGCGTCGTGCTCGAAGGGGTGTTGCCCAAGGACGTCATGGCCATGGACGTGATCCTAAAGATGCTGTCGATCCTCGGCGTCAAGGGCGGCAAGGGCAAGGTGCTCGAGTATACCGGGCCGGGCGCGGCCAGCTTGTCCGTCCCCGAACGGGCAACCATCACCAACATGGGGGCCGAGATGGGGGCCTCGACCTCGATCTTTCCGAGCGACGACCGGACCCGCGCCTATTTGGAAAGCCGGGGGCGCGGCGGTGACTACCGACCCCTCTCGGCAGACGAGGGCGCGGAGTATGCAGAGGAGATCCACATCAACCTGTCGGAGCTGGAGCCCCTGATCGCCATCTATCCGTCCCCGGGGAACGTCGAGACGGTCGCGAGCCACGCCGGCGCCAAGGTCCACCAGGTCTGCGTCGGTAGCTGCACGAACAGCTCCTTCGAGAACATCGCCAGCTTCGCCGAGACCTTGAAGGGCAAGAAGGTGGCGGTCGATACCCTGCTTTACCCGGGCTCCCGGGCCGTGGCCATGCAACTGGCCGACTCCGGCTACCTGACCTCCCTGTGGCGATCCGGGGTGCGCGTGATGGAGAATGGCTGCGGGGCCTGCATCGGTCAGGGCGGCTCTCCGATCAGCAAGGGCGTCAGCCTGCGCACCTTCAACCGCAACTTCCCGAAACGCTCCGGCACGCCGGACGCCGAGGTCCACCTGGTCAGTCCACTGGTGGCCGCCGCCAGCGCGCTAGCCGGTGAGATCGCGATGCCTGGGCATCCGGCCGAAATCCGGCACGCCGATCAGGTCGACGACAGTGCTGCATTCGTCATGCCGGTGCCCATCGCCGAGGCCCGACACACCGAGGTCGTGCGCGGGCCCAACATCATGGCGCTGCCGGATTTCGATCCCCTGCCGAGCCGGCTCGAAGGGGAGGTGATGCTGAAGCTCGGCGACAACATCAGCACCGACGACATCCAGCCCGCCGGCATCTACCTGCCGCTGCGCTCCAACGTCAAGGAGTACGCGATGCAGGCCACCTTCAATCAGATCGATCCGACCTTCGCGGAGCGCTGCGTCACGGTGCGCGACTCCGGCGGCCACGGGATCCTGGTCGGGCGAGACAACTATGGTCAGGGGAGCTCGCGCGAGCACGCCGCGCTCTGCCCGCGTTGGCTCGGCATCCGCGCCGTCGTCGTTGTCCAATTCGCTCGGATCCACGTCGCCAATCTGGTCAATTTCGGCATCGTGCCGCTCACCTTCCGCGACGCGGACGATTACGATCGGATCAGCCAGGGCGATCAGGTCCGAATCGACGTTTCCGACTTGCAGGGCGAGCTGTTCCTGGAGACCGGCGGCGAAAGGATCCCGCTGCAGCCGGCCTTCGAGCCAAAGGACGTCGAGGTACTCCAGGCCGGCGGGGCGCTGCCCCACTTCAAGGCGAGCTTCCGGGGCTGATTGGGCTATTGCGGGTTGCAAGAG
>JGI12210J13797_10230894_pt1 | contig 16696 bp, 8 predicted proteins | sample ElkSlonscriptome_3_FD_13797 | JGI IMG/M metagenome (IMG submission 13797)
CAATCCCCTGCTGAAGTAGCCGGTCCGCCTCTGCCTTGCGGTCATTCTCAACCGCTGGTGCTTCCGCCTCACTGCTCTCGGGCGATCGCGTCTCCACCGGCCTCACCGTCAGCCGATACGCTCCCCGATGTTCTGCATCAGCGGCGTTGGCAATGACAGTGTAGGTGCCGTCTTCCGGCAGCGCCACCACGAGGCCCGCGTTGGTGGTCGTCTCATCCAAATCATTGTTCTGGGCGATGGTTTCTCTCTGTGGGCCTAGCAGCAGCAGGTAAGTGTCGAATACCTCGCTCTCCATCACAATCTGTAGCGTTTGCCCCGCTCGCCCTTCAATGGGGTAGGCGTCATACAGGCTGTCATCGTCTGGAATGACCCGGTCGCCCTCCTCCAGCACCCCCTCCACCTGCAAAATCGGCGATCCGTCCTGCTCTACCTCCTGGGCCAAAACACTACCTGCCGCTAGCCCATCAGCCATCAGTAAAACCGCCGCCGCGCCAAACCACATTATGAGAAACCGCATCAGACTCTCTCTTCCAAGTGACTTCGATAGTATATATTTCCAGACCGAGAAGAGGTATGGAGATTAAATATCGCTGCTTGCCAGAAATATATGATATTATCAGCCCCGTGCAACGTATATCGCAACTGAAAGTATATGTCTGCCGCTCTTCAAATTGTGGGGTTAACATCAAAGCGCCCTATGCTTCTATCAACTTTTCTGTTACCTGCACTGACCGTAGCTTCTGCAACATGTCCACCCAAGAATTTTGCAGGGCCACCAGCTTTGGGGGCCTGCATCTCTCAGATTCCTAACCCAATTGAACCAAGAACTCCACCCCTTGAGCCGACCCCTGAACCTGAGGCTTTGCCCAGTGAGCAAAACTTACTCGACTCTCCAGCACCGCCTTCTTCAGAGGCAGATGACGTGCGCCAAGTCCCTGGAACCATTGTCGTAGAAAGATTTTTGTTTACTGGAGACTATACGGCGTTTACCGATGAAGAACTGGCAGAAGCAGTATCTGATCTGACGGACAGATCAATCTCCTTCGCTGAGCTGCTTTCTGTAGAAGCGAAGCTAACTCAGCTTTACATTGATGCTGGGTACATCAATTCTGGCGCGGTCGTCCCCACTGGCCAGACGCTAGATCCGGAGAGCTCTATGGTTGAGGTGCGTATTGTTGAAGGTGGCCTCGAAGAGCTTCAAATCGTTGGAGAGAGCCGTCTCGATGAAAGCTATATTCGACAACGTCTTCGCCGCGCAACCAACCCGCCACTAAATCAAGCTGAGCTACTGGAGGCACTACAGCTTCTTCAGCTTGATCCCCGAATTGAAACTATTTCTGCTGAGTTATCTGCAGGACCACAGCCCAACTTAAGCTTTCTAGACGTCACTGTAACTGAGGCAAACACCTTCTCTCTGGATGCCTTTATCGACAACGGGCGCTCTCCCAGCGTTGGCAGCGTTCGCCGCGGCTTTGGGCTCAGCGAAGCTAATCTGTTTGGTATCGGCGATCGCATTGAGCTTGACTACATCAATACAAAAGGCAGCAATACCTTTGAAGGCCTCTATGCTGTTCCTTTCAATAGCCTAAATGGTACTATCTTTGTCTCTGGTGGATTTACCAATACATCGATTGTTGAGGCACCTTTTGACCAGATCGATATTACGGGAGACTCCTTTTTTATTGAAGCTGGCCTGCGTCAGCCGCTCTACCGTACTCCGACAGAGGAATTCGCGCTGGGTCTGAGTTTCTCTCGCCAGCAAAGCCGTACTGAACTCTTTGACATCGGCTTTCCGCTATCGGTTGGGGCTGATGAAGATGGGGAGACCCGTATTTCTGCCCTGCGGTTTTCTCAAGAGTGGACCCGAAGAAATGCCCGTCAGGTGCTAGCGCTGCGATCGCGGTTTAGCCTAGGTATTGATGCGTTTGACGCGACGTTGAACGATAATGCTCCAGACAGTGAATTTTTTGCCTGGCAGGGGCAAGCCCAATATGTACGTGCGCTGGCTCCCGAGACGCTGCTAGTGCTGCGCTCTAACCTACAGCTTGCAACTGATTCTCTGGTGCCGTTAGAGCAGAGTCCATTAGGAGGGCTGGGCAGCGTTCGGGGATATCGTCAAGATACGCTACTGACCGATAACAGCTTTTTTACATCCGCTGAGGTACAACTTCCCATTGCGCGATTTCGGCGCGTTGATGGGTTGCTGCAAGTAGCACCATTTGCTGATCTAGGGCTTGGCTGGAACAATTCAGGCACTCTAGATCCAGACCCTGACACCCTATTCGGTCTTGGGGTGGGCCTGCAGCTGCAGCTAGGCGATCGCTTTAGCGCCCGCTTTGACGTCGGTTTCCCATTGAGCGACTTGGATGACGGAGATGAGACTCTTCAGGAAGATGGTCTTTATTTTACGGTTCGCTTTAGTCCGTTTTAATCGCCCTGTAATCACCTTATCGTGCCTATCGTGAGCAACGTATATATGGAGGCTGGAATGGAACAGAGAATGCACAGTGGTGGTCGAAGCTTTTTTCAAGCTGGCTTGGTTTCTCTGGCTGTCGGCCTGCCGGTGCTGGCTTTCAGTGGTCCTGGTCATGCACAAGCGCAGATTCTGCCGGACAACACTCTAGGCGCTGAGTCGTCGGTGGTTTTGGATGGGGGTACGCTACTCTTTATTGATGGCGGCGCAACGCGCGGTGGCAATCTATTTCACAGCTTTGAGGAATTTTCGGTTCAGACCGGGAATACGGTTTTTTTCAATAACGCACTGAATATTCAGAACATTCTCAGCCGGGTTACAGGCTCTTCAGCTTCTTCGATTGATGGGACAATTGCGGCTCAAGGGACCGCAAATTTGTTTTTGCTCAATCCAAATGGTGTGGTATTCGGCCCAAACGCAAGTTTGCAGGTGGGCGGAGCTTTTTTGGCAACGACAGCAGATGGACTGAATTTCGAAGATGGATTTGAATTTAGTGCTGGTGACCCACAAGCGCCGCCGCTGCTGACGATCAATGCACCAATTGGTTTGACTTTCAGAGGTAGTCCTCAGCCCATTACCAATCAGTCTAGTGTAGTTAGCCTGAACACCGGTGCACCGGCGGGGTTAGAAGTTTCGCCCGGCAGTACGTTGGCTCTTGTAGGGGGTGATGTGACTCTGTTAGACGGCGGGCGATTGACTGCACCGGGGGGTCGAGTCGAATTGGGGGGTTTGGCGTCAGAGGGAACCGTCGGAATGTCGGTGCTAGGTGACACAATTACTCTAGGCTTTCAAGATGGAGTTCAGTTTGGAGATGTCAGCCTTCTTGACAGCTCTGTTATAAATGTGCGTGGTCAAGGTGATGGTGATGTTCTTATCAATGCTGACCTCATTTTCTTTACTAATGGATCAGGAATTGCCGCTGGGACTGCAGGAGTAGGTGATGGTGGTGACGTTGTTTTCAATGCAAATACTGTGAGCTTTTTCGGCACTGATTCTGTCGGCTTTGGTAGCGCCGTATTCAACGTAGCATTACCAGGTAGTTCTGGTAATGCTGGAGATATTATTGTCAATGCTCAAACGGTAACATTAGATGGCGATCGCGATTTTGTAATTCCTGAAGACAATCTCGGTTTTGAAACTGGTTTTCAGAGTCAGACTGCTCCCGGTGCTGCAGGTGATGCCGGAAATATCATTATCAATGCTGAAACATTTAGTGCGATGTCTAACGCTGGAGCGCGATCGCTTAGCCTTCCGGGCAGCGGCGGCGGTACTGGAGACGTAACTGTCAATGCCCAGTCGGTCAATTTGTCTACGCTTGGCTTTATCGAGGCCGTAACGCAAAGTGAGCAGCCCGGTGGAATAGTAACTATCAATGCTGACACACTGTCAATTGCCAACGGCTCAGCCGTTGGCACATCCACTTTAGCCAGTGGAGATGCAGGACCAATCAACCTCAACATTGATGACCAGATAAGTATCACAGGGGTTCACCCAGAACAAGTGCCAAGCAATATTTCGTCCTTCACAAATGGAACTGGTAATGCCGGCGTTATTACTGTCAATACGGGGGATCTCACCATTCTGAATGGTGCTACTCTCGGCGGATCTTCAACAGATGTGCTACTCCCTGAGACTGGTGACGGCGGCGATGTCAACGTTGATGCTAATGGATCGATAGCGATTCTCGGTCAATCTAGTGATAGCTTTTTTCCTAGTCGAATAACTACCCTAACGAACTCGTCCGGAGCTGCTGGAAATATTTCGCTATCGGCTGATTTAATCCGGGTAGCCAATGGCGGTAGTATTTCTGCCGCGACTGATGCAGCTGGCGGCGCTGGCTCAATCACATTGGAAGCACTAGATGTCAAAATCACGGGTGGGGGAGACGGATTTTTCCCATCACCGAGCCAAGTCTCAATCCAGGCAAGCAGCAGTGCAACAGGTTCAGCTGGTAGTCTGACTATCGATGCAGAAAGGCTATCGGTGAGAGATGGCGCTGCTATCTTTGCTGGTACGCTCGGTGCGGGAAATGCGGGAGTAATTGACATCAGTGCCTCTGAGTCTGTTGTCATTGCTGGCGAAGCTGACATTCCTATAGCATTTGGTGTTCCTCTCATTAGCCAAATATCAACGGCATCAGACGGTTCTGGTGGAGCAGGTCCCATTGTCCTTGAGACTGAGCGCTTAGTACTACGAGATGGTGGCCGTATCATTGCCAATACTTCGGGATTTGGTGACGCTGGAGATATTTCTATAAGTTCTAATGAGATTAGGATTCGCGGAACTGATAGCACTGGAATGTTCCCAAGTGGGTTATCGGCAATACTTGGCTCACCTGGTTTACCAGGCGTTGGTAACCCCACCGCGAGTGGTGGTGATATTACGCTGGTAAGCGATCGCCTATTAGCTCAGGGCGGTGCCGAGATATCTGTAGCGACTCAGGGATTGGGCAATGCGGGAACGATAGATATTGATGTGGCAAATGTAACGCTTTCGGGTGCGGGAAACTTGCTTCCAACACGAATATCTGCCAGCGTATTAATGGATGGCTTTGGGAACGCAGGCGGTATTATTCTCGATACTAATCAGCTGAAAATTGAAGATGGAGCAACAATAACAGCTGATACAGCAGGGTTGGGTAGTGCAGGCTCAATTCAAGTTGACGCTTCCGACATTACATTAAGCGGTGCTTCAAGCGATGAGCCTTTCCGCAGTAGTTTATCTACCCAAGTAAACCCGTTGTCTGATGGCGATGGCGGTCAGATAATAGTTAATACTGATGCCATAACCGTACTCGATGGAGCTATTATTTCCGCAGCTACCTTCAGTAGCGGAGAGGGAGGTGACATCACTATCAATGCGGAAGATCAGGTGCTTTTAAGTGGAGAGAATATCAATGACCCAGAGTTTATCTTTGTTGGGAGCCTTTCCGCTGGAGTTGGGGATGAGGCTTCAGGTGATGGCGGAAGTATAGTGATAAATACTGATGAACTTATAGTGCGTAACGCCGCCGACATAAACGTCAGCAGTATTGGCACTGGTGATCCAGGTGATATCGAGAGTAATGCAAACTTTTTGCTAGTTGAAGATCGAGGTAGTCTCAATGCTTCATCTGCTACGGGACAAGGTGGTAATATTGACCTCAACATTCTAAATATTCTTCTCCGTCGTCAGGGACAGATTACGGCAGCAGGAAGCTCGACCAGCATTACGACTGAGGGAAACATTGATATTCGCGCTGAGACTCTAGTCCTCTTAGAAGAGAGCCAAATCATTACCAGCTCTATCGATCCTGAGGGCGGTAGCAACATTTCTATTCTTCCCCTCGACGGTGAGGATCTAGTTGTTCTTGTCTCTTCTGACAGTCTCATCAATGCTGAAGGTGAACTTGTCATTGCAGAAGAGCTAGAAGCTGACCCGCCTGAAGTGCCAGAGTTAGAGGTCGTTGATCCGGCAGAGCAGATTGCGCAAAATGCCTGCACCCAGGGTGAGGGAAGTGAGTTTGTCGTTACCGGGAGAGGCGGGTTGCCTGCTAATCCCATTGATGTCATTGGCGGAGATGCGACTCAAGTTGAACTCGTTACTCCCGTATCATCTGGCAGTGACATTGGCGCAAGTCAGCCTCAAAGCGAGGTGGCAGTTTCTGCTGAATCTGAGGCCTCGGATGCTATTGTTCCTGCACAAGGTTGGGTTCTCAATGAAAACGACAAAGTTGTGTTGACGGCCCAAAATCCAACGTCTCTTCGTTCGAGGCAATCACATTCTACTGCTCTTTGTTCCCCACGCTAGATCCCCTTGTCTGGGGTGTTTTGCAAATGACTAGAACATTTTTTGTCCGGTGGCTACGTCGATTCTCCTGGCTCAAATTACGGCTCAGCGGGCTAGCGCTGCTGTTTTGCCTATCTGTGCTAATACCTATTCTCTTTTCCTCTAGCTCATACTCGGCTACACGGCAGCCCCAAATGACGTCGGCTGACGCTGAGCTCGCTGATGCTGAGGTTGATGTTGATTTTGGTCAAGCACAGATGCTGTATCAAACAGGGCAATATGAAGCAGCTACTGATCTCTGGCAACAGCTCATTACCACATACGAAGCGGCAAACGATAGCTTGAACCAGTCCGTCGCCCTGAGCAACTTATCGTTGACATATCAAGCGCTAGGTCAGTGGTCTGAGGCTAGCAATGCGATCGCCAGTAGTCTAGGTTTGCTGGATTCTATTACTGAAGGTCCGAAACAGCAGCGTATTTTAGTCCAGACTCTAGATATTCAGGGTCAGCTGCAGCGGCGCACAGGACAGCTCGAAACAGCTCTTGAGACTTGGCAACGAGCCAGTGTTCTTTATCAGCGCATAGGAAATGAGACCGACATAGCTCGCAGTCAGATCAACCAGGGCCAAGTGCTACAAGATTTGGGGCTAAATCCTACGGCCTGCACAACTGTGCTAACGGCTCTGGGAATAGAGTCTTCTACATGTCAAATATCCAACGAGCAGCTACAAGTCTTATCTCGTCACCCTGCTGACACTGTTACTGTCTTGGGTTTGAGAAGTTTAGGGAACATCTTGAGAGTCACTGGCAGTCCTCAGCAGGCTTCTGATATCTTGCAGCTGGCTTTAGAGAAAGCCCAAGTCTTGAATAGCGCTGATGAACTTGCTCAAATCTACTTGAGTATGGGAAATCTCAACCGTACCCAAGCAAACAATCTTCTGCTGGAGCCCAACCAGGAGGCTGGGCTTCAAGGTTTAGGCCTTGCCAGATATCAGTCTGCTGCAGAAATTGCAACGACCCCATTACTCCAGTTTCAGGCCGAGTTGAACCAGCTCAGTCTTTTGATTCAAATGGAGCGCTATGCCGAGGCGTTAGAGGTCTGGCGATCGCTGAACGATCGCCAGCAAGAGCTTAACCAAGAGCGTGGTAGCATCTACGCCTCGGTCAACTTAGCCCAAAGCGGAATTCAGCTTCTGTCGGCAACTCAATCGGTCACTGTTGCCGATATTGACGGTATCTTGTCCATTGCCCTACAGAACGCCGATGCCGCTGATGATCTGCGAGCCCGCGCCTATACTCTCGGGATCAAGGGGCGTCTTTATGAGCAGGTCAAAGAGTTAGACCAGGCCAGAGACTTAACACACCAGGCTCTAAGTATCACCTCAACCTATAGTGACCAAGACATTACATATCAGTTTGCTTGGCAGCTAGGTCGTATTCATAAGTCTCAAGGCAACCGCGAGGAGGCGATCGCCGCTTATAGTCAGGCTTATAATGTTCTGCAGACCTTGCGCAGCGACCTTGTTGCTGTTGGATCTGAAGTTCAATTCTCGTTTCGCGAAAGTGTTGAACCAATCTATCGTCAATTTGTCACGTTGTTGCTCGAGACCGAGGATAGTGAGCCGAGCCAGGCTAATCTAATTCAAGCCCGTCAGGTGATTGAGTCCCTTCAGCTTGCAGAGCTAGACAACTTTTTTCAAGAAGCCTGCACCACCGTATCGCCGGTCCAAATTGATCAAGTTGATCCCAACGCGGCGGTTCTATACTCCATTATTTTGCCTGGTCGGCTTGACATCATCTTGTCTCAGCCAAGGCAGTTGCTGAGACATCGCAAGGTAGACGTGTCAGAGTCGCAGCTCACGACTCAAATTGATCAACTTCGCCGGGCAATCGCGTTTGATGCACTGCCCAGTCGCAGCCGGGGCGAAGTTGCCCGTGCAACAATTACAGTGGAGCCGCTCGACGGGGCGATCGCGTTTGCGGAGGCATCTCGAGATTTTCTTTCGCCTGCACAACAGCTCTACGATTGGCTCATCGCTTGGACGGCGCCATTTTTGGACGAAACGACTGAAACACTCGTCTTTGTGCTAGATGGTGAGCTGCGCAACATCCCAATGGCAGTACTCCATGATGGTGATCAGTACTTGATTGAGCGCTATGGTATTGCACTAACGCCAGGACTACAGCTGTTAGAGTCCACTCCTATTGTTCGCAATGATCTCAGGACACTTGCGGCTGGGCTGAGTGAGGCTAGACAAAACTTTCCACCACTACCCAACGTCGACCGCGAGGTTGCCGAGATTGAGGCAGAAGTTCCCGGCCAAATTTTGCTAAACGAGTCATTTACCAAGTCCAACTTTCGCACAGCGGTAGATGCTACCCCTTTCTCCATTGTCCACGTTGCTACGCATGGTGAGTTCAGTTCCGAGCTTGAAAATACCTTTGTGCTAACTTGGGACGATCGCCTCAATGCTAACGAACTTGATAACCTTCTCAGGGCTGCACCGCGCCAGCAGGAACCAGTTGAGCTGCTTGTGCTCAGTGCCTGTCAGACAGCTGTAGGCGATCGCCGTGCGGCGCTAGGTCTAGCTGGCATTGCCGTTCGGGCTGGAGCTCGTAGTACGATGGCATCGCTGTGGCTTGTAAATGATGAGGCTACAGCAACGCTGATGGCAAATCTATATGGTGAGCTCGCCACAGGCGAAACCACGAAGGCCGAGGCTCTTCGCCGCGCACAGCTTACCTTGCTAGATAACGAGCAATTTGTCCATCCCTACTTTTGGTCTGCTTTTGTATTGGTGGGAAGCTGGCTTTAGTTTTGGCGTTGCATCGGTTAAATTTCATAGGCTCAAAGCTTCTAGAGCTATGTCCTGTCAGTAGGAGATTCTGTAGTCTGATGACATAGTGTCCTACCAACTGCAATCATTAGAGGACCGACGATGGAGCATGCCTCTCACTACTGGACGTTTCTGTACCTCAGTGCTTCTGGGACGCCGCAGCATAAGACCATTGAGAGGGCTCGCAGCTGGCTCGAGCAGCAGTGCGGCGATCTGATCTCGCAGCCGGATCTCCCCCACCGGGCCATCCAGCGTCGGCTGAAGGCCCAACAGATGACTGCGGCAGAAGCCTGTTTGCGCTGCTACATCTCCCAGCAAATTATTTACGCCTGCCGAGATCTGGAAACGAGCTTCGGCAAACGCCATAGCTTCAGCGGCTCAGACCTGCTGCCGCTAGTGTTGGATGACGCCTCTCTAATCAGCGATGGCTACGCTAAAGCAGCCAGACTAGTACCAGGGGAGCATCGCTCCCCATCGGCATACCGATCGTTTGCCACCAAAGTTCTCGAAAGCTTTGATCCGCAGCAGAGTAGTCTCAGCTCCTGGACCAGTCGGCTCGTGCGGCAAGACAGCGAGGTTAATGTTGTTTTGCTGGAGAAAGGGGTATATCTTGTCAGCGACTGGGCCATCTTGAACGATACAAAGCTATCTCAGCTAGAGAGCGCCCTGGGTGGATTCCATCAACTGAGCGCCGCCGAAGTGAAACAGGCGATCGCGCTGCTAGAGGGTTACCACGCCGTCTACCGCCACGACCGCTGGCGGCAGAAGCAATCGGGGCGGTGTTCTGCACCCGCCACCAGCCAACTCCAGCGCATCGCGGCCTACCTCACAGGAGAATATGCGCTGGCGCTCTCTGCCAATCAGGTGATGCAGCGGCTGCAGACCCTGGCCCAGCAGCTTCGCATCCTGCGTATCTACAACCGTAGTAAGGTTCTACCTGCCGACTCGCTCGACATTTCTGACCAAGCCGTAACTCTCGACAGCTTAGCTACCGAGGCTGACCCAGAAGATGACTCAGTTGACGTATTCCTGGCAAAATACCGGCAGCAATTCCTTTCTAGCCTAGATGATGCCCTGAAAACCGTGGTTGAGCAGCGGGTGACCTGCTTGGGACAACGCAAGGGCGATCGCCCCCAGCGGTTTCTCAAAGGGCTACAGCTCTTTCACTGCCTAGGTGAAGCCATGAAAGATATTGCCCCTCAAATTGGCTGTGTCCGTCAAGACCAGGTGACCTCTCTCCTGAAGTTGAAGCCCCTGCGGACCGATGTACGGCACCAGATGCTGATGCTATTGCGCGATCGCATTTTGCCGCTGGCTGAGGCATTCACCAATCCAGCCAACCTTGAGGATTTAGACCAGCGATTAGATCAAGCCCTGGACGAAGAAACGGCAGACCTGATTCGTGAAACCGAATTGGAGACGAGCATTCGCCGCGACGGCCCCTTAAAAAGCCGCTTTGCTCGCCACCTGTGCCGATATTTAGATAACAGAATTTAAGATTAGGAGACTGAGTCGATGACGTTTACAGAAGAGTCGATGGCCCTTGATGCTGAGATATACCCGCCCAACATAATTGTCCTCTCCCACGAAGACATAGCGCGAGCGGTTACACAAACGGAAACCATCCGTCCCGCTGAGGGCTGGCAGGCCTACCTCAACGCGATCGCCTGGGTGGGGGTTCAGCAGTGGCTGTCTGAGCGCGGTCTCGAGATCGAGACCGCAAGATGCTCCGTCACGCGCCCTGAGGTATCGGGGCTGCTAGGGGCGGTGTGCAATCTAAAGGTGAACGATTTTCATCTATGCCTGGTTCCTGCTAGCGGTCTCGACAAGGAGACTGTTGCCATTCCTCGAGCGGCAATGGAGCTAACCGCATTCGCGCCCCAGATTTTTGTGTTAGTTGATGTGTGGGAAGAGGCGGGCCGTATAGCTGTGCAAGGATGCCTCCGCTACGACCATTTGAGCGCTCGAATCGCGGAGCTATCAGAGGGACTACCGAAAAATTCAGACTGGACTTACAGCGCTCCCCGAACCTGGTTTGACACTAGTCCTGACTCTCTGCTGCTCTACCTGCGCTGCCTGCCCCATGAGACTTTACCCCAAGCAGCGGCGATCGCCCCCCCAGTGCTACCATCCGTTGCGCAGGTGCAAGACACCCTCTCCACCCTGTCAAACCGCTTGCAGTCTATGGTTCCTGTCTGGAAGCTGCTCACTTGGCAGCAGGCGGCGGTGGTGCTGAGCCAGCCAGAGCTAGGGCAGTTGCTCCTGTCGAGTCCGGCACCTGACCTGGTAGAACAGGCCGCCACTAATGTCAGGCAATGGTTTCAGGACTCAGTAGACCAGGTCACCCAAGATCATAAGTGGCAATTGCTCCCCCCCTTATCGCGGCTCCAGGAAGCGACCTCAATGCGGTATTCGCGATCGCCTGTGGAGCAGTTTGAAGACATTGTGACCACCCTATCTCAAAGCGGCACTTCAATTCCATCCCAAGCACGAGCAGCCTACCGCGACCTCTCTTGGCAAGCGGTGTCAGTGCGTCTTTACGCCATTACCTGGGACTTGTCGCCTATCACGCCGGATGAAGCTTGGTGTCTGCTGCTACTGTTGGGACCACAGCCTAACCGTAAACTGCCCGTTGGTATTACCCTCAGGGTCAGCGATGATATGCAGGTGCTGGACGAACAAACCCTAGTGGAAACAGGGCCGGATGCTTATCTGTTTTCTCAGGTGATTGGCGAGTGGCACGAGCAGTTTCAGGTCACAGTCAACCTGACCAACGGTGCAGAAATCACTTTGCCACCTTTTACCTATATGCGACATGACTAACTTTCGGCTAACAGTAAAGCATATAGAGCGGCAGTGCTCTTTTACTCTGATGTGGGATGGAGGGCGGCAGCTTGAAGCTGAGGTCCCGTTTCCAGAGCAGCTGATACAGCGCTACAGCGATTGGCAGCGGCTTTACCATCGCTTTTATCAAACGGTGCCCATTTCTCTAACCCCTGCTGAGGAAGGAAATGGGCTACGGGGTAAGGCGGTTGGTGGCGGCAGCGTTACGGCAGTGGCTAAGGACTGGCGCATGGTCCTAGTGGATGCGGAGACCCGGCTGCTCCATGACTTTCACCAATGGCTGCGCTGTCGTGAACTGTATGACATCCGCGCTCAAATTGACCAAGCTAGCCGCAGCGCCGAGGCTGGCCCTGTTGACATCTTTATCAACTGCTCTAAAAACATTGACCGTTTGCCCTGGGAGGCTTGGGAGTTGGGGGGGGGCGGTACCAGTAGAATTCGCATCGCTCGCATACCAAGTCAGGTGCGCGCCGATGCGGCCCGTCCCTTGCTTCGGCGTCCTCGCATCCTGGCAATTTTGGGAGACGAAACGGGACTCAATTTTCAGGGCGATCGCGAAGCGGTGCAGTCGCTGGCATCTCGGGCCGAAATTCGGTTTGTGGGGTGGCAACCTGGCGTTGATATTGACGTGCTGAAGAACGATATCGTCAGAGCGATCGACGATGAGCGGGGGTGGGACGTCCTCTTTTTTGCAGGACACAGCAATGAGAAGCCGGATTTGGGTGGAGAGCTGGCAATTGCACCGAATACCGCGATCGCGCTCAACGAAATTAGATCCAACCTAGAGACAGCCAAGCAGCGGGGCCTGCAGTTTGCCATCTTCAACTCCTGCAGCGGCATGGATATCGCCGCCACTCTAATTGACTTAGGGCTTAATCAAGTGGCGGTCATGCGTGAACCGATTCACAACCAGGTGGCCCAGACGTTTTTGCGATGGTTTTTGCAGAGCTTGGCCGCCTATCAAGATGTTCATACGGCCCTGATTACGGCGACGGAGTCCCTGAAAACTAAAACGAACTTAACCTATCCATCGGCCCACTTAGTTCCTGCACTGTTCTGCCGCCCTGAGTCGTCGCTGTTTCAACTTCGGCCCTATGGATGGCGACAGCGGCTGCAGAGCCTCCTGCCCAGTCGTCAGGAGGCGATTGCAGTGGGCCTATTGGCGGCGCTGAGCTGGCCGCTGCCAGTACAAGACTGGCTGTTGGACCGGCGGGTGCTGGCTCAAGCAATGTATCGGCAGTTTCGGGGCCATGTCGAGTCTACTGCTAAGCCACCAGTACTACTATTACAGATTGACGAAGACTCGCTACGAGCTAGGGGAATCTCAGAACCAAACCCAATGGACCGTAGATATCTAGCAGAGATTGTTGAGCAGCTAACGAATTACCAGCCAAACGTTGTTGGGATGGATTATTTGCTTGACCGCCCTCGTGATGATACGACAGTCTTGGCTCAATCAGTACAGAGAGCGATTGATCAAGGAGTTGACTTTGCTTTTGTCGCTTATCGAAAGCACGGCCAGTGGCTCTATGCTCTACCCGAAATTGGCGAAGGGAGTCGCTCAGCCGATATGGGCATACGCAAACGCCATTTAACAATGCCTTTTGGCGAAACTGATAATCCGCTACCGCTGTTTTACGTCCTTACTGAATTGTATCAAGCAGATCTGCTCGGTTCTCGGTCAGTTCGCCATCCCATTACGGCCTTTTCGTTTGGCTTGAGTCAGCGATGGCTTGAGCCCATCATGGATTACTCAATCCCGCTGGAGCAGGTATACGATACTGTCTCAGCCAAGGCCCTGCTTGACGATACCGCTGCTTTGCCTCAAACTCTAGACCAACAGGTGGTTATCATAGCGCCAGGAGGCTACGCCGAAGCGGGGCTTAATCCGGGGGAAGATAACTTCTCAGCGCCGCTGGCGGTGAGCTACTGGTACGAGCAAAGAGATCCGCGAGACCGCCACCGTAAGACCACCGGTAGCGAAATCCATGCTTATAAGGTTCATCATCTCCTACGGCAGCGATTGGTTATCCCCATACCCGACCTATGGGTAGTCCTCTCCGTTGCTCTGCTGACAAAATTGTTGCTGAGCCAGCGCCATCGGGGGGAAGATCCCCTCAAGCGAAAATATCTAGGCATCGCTGGAGGTCTCACCATCGCCTATGCGCTGCTGTCCTTTGAGCTATACCTTTCCCCTGCGGCAATTTTGCTGCCTGTTATGTTGCCTGTCGCAACAGTATGGAGCTACCTTTTTGTGTGGTGCATGGCCAAATCTACTCTATTGAAATAACCTTATCAAAGATGTCCACTATGCCCCGTTCTTTGGCTCAACACTATCGTCCCTTGATCCTGTCCGGTCTGATTGCTAGCGCGAGTTTGACGCTGTTCGCCACGGCAGGTCAGGCGTTGTCCTGGAGTAACCTTTTCGACAGTCCGCCACCAGACCCTCCAGAATCTGCCGGTGGCTCAAGGGGAGATTCCTTCTGCGCGATCGCTCCATATAACACCGGCAGAGTGCAAAGCGATCGCCCTACATTCATCTGGCAAGGGGCAACCGAGCGGATCGAAATTCACAGGGAGGGTGAACTAGAGCCAGTGTGGTCGGCTCCGGTGTCGGAGGCAGATATTCTGGGGCGATCGCAGTTTGAGTTTGAGTCACATTTGCTCAATAACGTCACCTACGCGGTCAGCCCAGCAGACCTGCAGCTTGAGCCGGATCAGGTCTATCAGCTCTCTGTTGTTTCCCCACTGTCGTCGTCGTCCTTGGTGACCTTTTCCACCCTCTCTTCTGATGCAGAGCAGCAAGTCGAGGCCCAGCGCACCGACCTCCCTCCTGCCAGCGATGTGGAGAGCGCTCTTGAGCGCGCTGACTTTTTTGCTGAAGCGGGTCTTTGGTCTGGGTTTTGGGGCGAGGTTTTCTCAATTCAATCTCCCTCAGCGGAGCTGATTGATGTATTGGAATTGGAGCTTAAAACCATCTGCCAAATTTCTGAGTGATGGGATTAGAGACCATTGCCAATCAGAATAAACGGGGCCCAATAGTAAGGATGGCTGAGATTATCGGCGGTGATGGGCTGCCCCGTTGCGGTGCTGACCACTTCAATACTGCCGCCCCGCGTCTCGCCGACGATAGATAGGTCGTCGGCAATTAGGGCCTGCTGAGCCCGCTGCAGCGCTTCGGCTTTGCTGTAGCCATTACTCAGAGCCGTATAGAAGGCCTCCATCAGCGCCTGGGTGCCGCCGTCGCTCACCTGCCATAGGGAGGCAACTACGGCCTTCGCGCCCCGGCTCTGGAACTGGTAGCCCAGCCCCAAAATCTGCTCACCGTTGTTGTCAAAGCCGCCTAGCCCCGTCTCGCAGGCGCTCAGCACCACTAAATCGATGTTGGACAGGGACCAGTTGCCCACATCCCGCAGCGTTGGGGCATCGCCGTTGCCAAATAGGATAAAGGACTCTGAAGGATCGCCGGGGACAAAGGCGGCATGGGTGGCAAAATGCAGGATGTTAAATCGTCCCAGCTCGGGCACCACCTGCTCTAGGCCAAAGCCCTCATCCACAAGCGCCGTTGTCCCCGGCAAAGCCGCCTTGAGCAGGGAGACCTCTCGCCCAGCACCGGCCAACCCCCGAAAGCTGAGGTCTCCCACCGGATAAGTGGTCTCGGTATTGGCAAAGGCTCCCGCCAAAATGCGCGGCTCAGCGGCGGGCAGGGCGGTAAGCTCCTGCAGCGATCGCGCTGTGATGGTGTTGACCTGGAATCGCTGGGTCAGCCACTGGTCGCCGTCGTGCAAAGCGCCCAGGGGAAGGTAGCGCAGCGCCCCATCAGGCGAGTAGAGCAGGGTGGTCACCCCCGCTGCGGCGAGGTCATCTTCAATGGGTTCAATGAGCCAGCGGTAAAGCTGCTGCGCTGGAGCCATAGCATCTACGGTTGGGTCTTCTAGGGCTTGGCGGAACTGGGTCACGGCGGCGTTGAGCTGCTCGCGGCCTACCCCTTCGATGGTGCGGCGCAGGGGCTCTGCGTTGGCGGTGGTGATCACAAGCTCAATACGGTCTTCGAGGATGAGCGGATAGAGCAGGGCGGCGTTGAGGTCGTCGAGCTGGTTGCGCAGGGCGGAGAGGTCCGCAAGGTCAACGGTTTGTCTGAGCGTGCGGCGATCGAGCTGGTCGAGTAGGGCTTCGATGGCGTCGCTATAGATAAAGTCGTTGAACTGGCCGGCTAGGTCTTGCTCTAGCCCAGCAATAGCCTGCCGCCGCTCTTCTTCAGCGGTGGTGATGGTGCCTGCGGTTTTCTTGGCGTTGAGCTGGGCTAGCTCTTGGCCTAGGGCAATTGCGCTGTCTTGGAGTGCTTTGTAGCGATCGAGGATTTCTTGCTCGGGCCGCCAGTATTGGACGCCGCTGGCAGTTTCGGCGTTGCCGCGTACGGTGTCGAGGTAGTTGTCGAGTTCTTGGACTTTGAGCAGGTCGAGAACGCGCTGTGCTTCGAGGATGCGATCGGATTGGAGGAGGAGGTCGGCGAGTTTGCGGTAGGTGCCTTCGATGGTGCCGGTGTAGGACTGCTGCTGTTCGAGGCTAAGGCCTTGAATTTCACCACGAATTTCTTCGTATTGGTTGACGGACTGTTTGAAGAATAGAATAGCGAGTTCAGGCTGCTCTAAAGCTTCGAGCACGTAGCCGATGTTATTGAGGGTGGTGCCTTCCCCAGCGCGATTGCCAATCTCCTGATGAATAGCTAGAGATTGCTCAAAGGTATTGAGAGCGAGTTCCTGCCGCCCCAGAC
>JGI12210J13797_10037261_pt1 | contig 16690 bp, 14 predicted proteins | sample ElkSlonscriptome_3_FD_13797 | JGI IMG/M metagenome (IMG submission 13797)
CCGCGCCAGTTTGACGTTATTTTGACCGGCAACATTTTCGGTGACATCCTGTCCGATGCTTCCGCCACACTCGGCGGCTCTCTCGGCCTTCTGCCTTCGGCCTCCGTCGGTGGGTCGGTCGGTATTTTTGAGCCGGTTCACGGTTCCGCTCCGGATATTGCCGGCCAAGGCAAAGCGAACCCGTTCGCGATGATCCTCTCTGCCGCCATGATGCTCGATACGCTGAATGAAAGCGACGCGGCCAATGCCATCCGCGCCGGCGTTGAAAAGATTCTCGATCAGGGCTACCGCTCCGGCGACCTGTGGAAAGAGGGCAACACCCTTGCCTCCACCACCGAGCTGGGCAATCTGGTTAAAGAAGCGGCAGTGGCAGCGCTGTAATTCATCGTTCCAGAACTCTAAAGGCACAATGGTCGCTCTCCGGCCTTTGTGCTTTTTTCATTCCCGGTTGTAGCGTCGGCTCTGCGAGCCGATAACGTGCACACTCGGCTCATAGAGCGATACTACAACTAAACCCGGTCAATCCTGACGATTTCGCCCTGCCACGGCCATTCGCTTGCATGATCAACTAACCCTGCGCGCACGGGGTTATTATACACATAGTTCCACTTTTCGAAATAGCTGTCTGAATGACGTAGCAATCGGTCAAAAAAACCGGGCTGCCAAATTTCGTCGTCAATCTTCAGGGAACGTAGCTCTTTTGTCAGTGCTTGCTTTAGGAGTCGAATAAAGTCCGATAATTTCGATTCCTCACCGATCCGCACAAACAGATGAATATGGTCAGGCATGATGACATAGCGCCCAATGGCCCTTCCATCCGGAACGTTTCGTTCTCCATAGGCAACAAATGCCTGGTGAATTTCCCGTCGATGTAGAAGCTTGCGACGATGCATGGTATTGAACGTGATAAAATAGAGTGGCGAATCGTATTGCTGGAACACGCGATCAAGGCGGGGCGGTGTACCTTTGAACTTCCTCGGTGTGCCTTCTCGGCTCATAGAGCCGACGCTACAAGAACGATCCTCCTCACATTGTAGCGTCGGCTCTGCGAGCCGAACTTCCTTCCGTAGCTCCGTCGAGCTGATGTCCATGCGAAAGAGTTCCTCGGGAACCGAAATAAAGAGCTCTTCAAAGCCGGTTGGAATCTGAATATTTTCCAAGGATTGGAAAAGGCCGTTGTGCAGACGGCCGGCCACCACAAATCTCGTTTCCAAGGATTGGAACTTTTGAAGCATGGCGGGAACGTCGGGGTGATACCTTGGATCGATGAGACGAATGGCGGTGTCGTAGCCCATCGCAAACCAGGAGCCGGGAAAAAGTTCGGCTTTTTCGATGAAGGTCGGCGCGCGGGTCAGAATGACGGGTTCAAAAATGAATTCCAAGCGACGTTCAATTTCATCTAAACCCAGCTCTGGTTTATCGACATTTTTAATTGAGAGTTCGAGCAGTCCATGGCGACCGCAGAGCTGTTCGGCGGACCGCAGTAAGTGCATGTGTCCGACGTGCAATGGATTGAAAGATCCCGGATAAATGAGTAAATCAGCAGGCAACTCATCGGTACCCAAAAGTACGTGCGAAGCGGCTCCACGGATCAGCTCCTGGTAGCGCTCCATCATTTTGCCGATCCAAACTGGGCGAGCATGGAAAGCAACATCCCGCTGACGAAGGCATCCTGTTCGGCGCGCGTCCCCGGTTCTAGATCAATTTTTTCGCAGACGGTTTTGTCCAGTGATTGGATACAAATATAGGCGCGGTCGGCACCTTTGCGCTCGCGATTGGTTTGAAGTGCGGCTGTACACGCGACGCCCAGCGTCCCCTTTTTCAGTGCTTTCTCGGCCATGCGACGGGCCGTTTTTTCGGAGCATGCCGTTTCCGGCTTTTCGCCAAGGAATTCTTCGAGCGCTTCGGCGCTGTAGGGAATACGAACATCGAGCACGAAGCGTGATGCACCGGCATGCGAGAGGATGCAATGCACAGCGCCGACACCACCGCCGGTTATGGCCCAAACGGATTTCCAGCCGCTGGACTGGATTTTTTCGATCAGCTGTTGGCCTTGTTCATTCATGGCAAAAAGAATGCCGGAACATTCCAATGATTGGAAGTTCCGGCATGCGTCGTTTTCCAATGTTTGGAAACGATTAGTCGATCACGGTGACTTCCGTGATGGTGACCGGCTCAACGGGGACGTTCTGATGATAGCCGGCGTTGCCGGTTTTTACACCTTTGATTTCATTGACGACATCCATACCCTCAACGACTTTTCCGAATACACAGTAGCCCCAACCATCCTGACCTGGATAGTTAAGAAATGCGTTGTCGTTGATATTGATAAAGAACTGGGCGCCGGCGCTGTGCGGATCGGGCGTACGGGCCATGGCAATGGTGCCTAGATCATTTTTCAGGCCGTTTTTAGCCTCGTTGTCGACTTTGTTCGGTGCGGGTTTTTCGTTCATTTCTTCATCAAATCCGCCGCCCTGAATCATGAATCCGTCCATAACCCGGTGGAAGATGGTGCCGCTGTAATGGCCGGACTCCACATACGACAGAAAGTTGGCCACCGTTTTCGGTGCTTTTTCGGCATCAAGCTCGAGTTTGATATCGCCTTTGGTGGTTTTCATTAGAATCATAACCGTGTTCCTTTCTTCAACTACAGGTTCTTTAACAGGGGCCGGAGCCGCCTCTTTGACTTCTTCAACTGATTTTTCCGCCAGCTTTTCAGTGGCCACGGCTTCCGGCTCAACAGGGGTTTCATCCACTTTTGCGGTCTGACATCCGAACATTAATCCGGTCATTGCGGCCAACAGGGCAATACGCTTCATCTCTCACTCCTTGATCTCATAAAACATAAGTAGAAAAAATATTGGTCTGCCTCTGGCTTGTCGATAAAGTTTGTGCCGTTTTTGAGATTTTGATGGGTACAGATACAAGAAAATTTAATAGACAGCGCAACGATCTTCGCCGTGCTCTACGGCGGCCCTTCGAGTCCGCAGCCTATCTTTTGCTAAAATGGACCGTTCCATTTCTACCTCGGCGCGCACTGATGTCTTTTTCTCAGGCGGCCGGAAAACTGGCCCTGCGGATGCCGGTGCGCGAGCGTAAAGATGCATTTATCAACCTGAATGCAGTCTTCGGGGACTCGAAGACGGATGAAGAGAAGAAAGAAATCTTTGTTACTTCCATTGCCACCTTTGTGATGACCATGCTTGATGTATTCTGGTTTTCCCGTAATTCAGAAGAGCGCATCACAACATTTGTGCAGTTTGAAGATACCCCGAATGCGGAATCTTTTTTTGAAAATAAAGCCATGATTTGCATTACCGCTCACATGGGTAGTTGGGAAATAATTGGCCAAGCCGCTGCCCTCAAAGGGGCCGACCTGGCCAGTATTGCCGCACCGGTCAAGAACAGGACGGTAGATCGCATCCTGATTGAGCTGCGGGAAAAAACCGGTCAAACGATTATTCCGCGGAAGGGCGCACTCAAGTTACTGATTGCCCGACTTCGGAAGAACGGGAAAACAGCTTTTGTACTCGATCAGAATACCGATCCCTCGGAGGGCGGAATATGGGTCGATTTTCTGGGTCTTCCGATGTCGGTTTCTCCGGCGCCCGCCGGGCTGGCCTATCGAACGGGCACACCGGTCTACTTTGGATTTTGCATTCCGCAACCGGATGGGAACTATAGCATTCAAATCACCGAAATGCTTGAGCCGCCGCCCTATGACAAGGAACGGGATACCGATCAGGTGGCCAAAGAACTGACCCAGGTCATTGAAAATCACATATCCGATCAGATCCGGAAATATCCCCAATTCTGGCTATGGTCCTACCGGCACTGGCGGCGACATGCCAGCGGCCAATTTCCCGCAAACTATCCGGCCTACTAAAGTCTTGGCCTCGCCCATGGCAATTCCTTATGGTTGAACGGAATTAAATCGGACGTGATCATGTCGGACATCAAACGCATTCAAGAGCGGATCAATTTCTGCATAAAAGGTGAGCTTTGGGAGCAATTGCCAAAGTTTTTCGAAGAACTGCATCCTGCCGACATTGCCGAAATCATCAACCATGCGCCGGCCGGCGCGCACAAGAAGTTGTTTGAACTGATCGATGACGAGCTCAAACCGGATGTTCTGGCCGAGCTCGACGACCATGTAGAAGCTGATATTCTTGAAGAACTGACCGACGAAGAAATCTCGGACATCGTGGAAGAAATGGCGCCGGACGATGCCGCAGACCTTCTCGGTGAACTCGAAGATAAACAGCGGGAAGAGATTCTCGACCTCATGGAGTCGGAGGATTCGGAAGAAGTCCGCGAACTGCTGCAATATGGCGAGGAAACCGCCGGCGGCATCATGACCACCGATTTTGTGGTGGTCCGGGCAGCCATGACGGCCAAGGAAGCTATCGATTACATCGGTTCACTTGAGCTTGATGAGCCTGTATACTATATCTATGTTGTGGATGCTGAGGGTCGACTCACAGGCTGGATCCAGCTTTGGGAATTGTTAAAAAACGGGAACCGAAATCAGACGCTGGAAGCCCTTGCAGAAAAGGAGACCATCTCCGTTCATACCGATGCCGACCAGGAAGAAGTCGCCCGCCTTGCATCAAAATATGATCTCAGTGCACTGCCGGTTCTGGACTGGCAGAATAAACTCGTTGGCCGAATTACCATGGATGACATCATGGACGTTATGGAAGACGAGGCCTCGGAAGACATTTTCAAACTGGCCGGTTCAAGCGATTCGGAGCTGGAATACACCTCGCCCCTGCATGCATCAAAAAGTCGTCTTCCCTGGCTGCTGATCACGTTGGTTACTGGATTTTTGAGCGTGTGGCTGCTGAACAGTTATCATGCCTATCTTTCTTTTTCGCACGCGGTTATTCTCGGAGCCTTTGTTCCGGTCATTCTCGCCATGGGCGGTAACACCGGAATCCAGTCCTCCACGCTGGTCATCCGCGGCATCGCACTAGGCACCGGCCGCACCAAAAATATTCCGCGCATCCTGCTTCATGAAATCACCGCCGGCGCCATGATGGGCGCCATCTGCGGCGTCGTGTTCGGCGTGTATGCACGATTTATCATTGGCCGGGAAGAGACCGGATTCAGCCCGACCTATCTTGCACTAACCGTCGGTACAGCTCTCTTTTCCGCCATGGCCTTTGCCGCGGTTTTTGGCGCCATTGTACCCGTCATCCTTAACCGGATGAAGATTGACCCGGCCGTGGCCTCCGGGCCGTTTGTCACCTCTTCGAATGATATTCTTGCATTGCTGATCTATTATGGCGTGACCTTCCTGATGATCAGCCTCGGCGCCTGATGGCTTCTCATGATCATTCGAGCCACAGCGATCCCCCTTGCGATTTATCCCTACTCCAGCACATCGCATATCGTGCACTGGATGACGCGATACCACGGGAAAATTTCCACGATTCTCAAAGGCGCGCTCCGTCTGAATAGTCGTTTCCTCGGAGAATACGAACTGTTCAGCACCTCAGAACTTCTGTATTTCGCCAAGCCCAACAGCACGCTCTTCACCGCCAAAGAGTGCTCGTTGCTGGAAAAACGCTCAGGCTTCCGCACCGACTGGCGTGCCATGCAGAGCGCCTCCTACCTGTCGGCCCTTTTTAACAAAACAACCCCCGAGGATGCCCCCCACCCTGAATTTTTCCACCTATTGGAAGAGTTGCTCGATCTGGCCCAGACCTTCGGCGCTCATCCCAACTTTATCCCTTGGGCGGAATTGAGGTTCTGCGATGCCCACGGACATGCTCCACACCTTGGAACCTGCGTTTTATGCTCGGCGAAAGAGCGTCTGAAATTCTGCGCCTCGCAGGGCGGTGTGGTCTGCTCGAACTGCTCCCGCGAACACAAACTTCCAACCCTTGAATATTCGGACGATGTACGGGCCATCCTGCAAACCTGGCAGCGAACCCATCATCCGGCCGGAATCACTAACACCCGATTGACCGAAGCGCAGGCCAATAACCTGAACACCATTATGAACACCTTGATGGCGTATCAATTCAGCCTGCCCTCCGAACTGCGCGTTGCGACCATGGTCTGATGCGAGTGGATGCTCCCCGGACAGACTCGAATTGCTGTGTTCAGCCATTCAAGGTGCAAGAGGATCCAAGCTACTCGACTTCAAAAACATGCCGGTACACAACATATCCCTGTCTGTTGCTCCACGGCTCGGACGGGCGCAGTCCGGATGCCTGAGACAACGTGTTCACAAAAGGGTCAGGATTGACCCAGATATACGGCTCCTCTGGCGGGCCTTTGACCCTGCCGGAATAGTTCTTCAGAGGGGCCCACTGCGAATCATCGTATTCCAAGGACGCCCAATTTCCTGCAGGATTGATGGCATGCTTCCAATGGGTGGAAGTACCTGTAAGGTATCCATCCGCATTGCGAACAGCAACCTGCGTCCATCGCGGATACTGCTGCCAGACCGAAGCTACGGCGAGCACATGCCGCCCCTTCTTGAGGGTCAACAACTTTGAGACGGGCTGCGCCGATTTATCGGCAACAAGGATTTTTTCGCCATCAAGATACAGCTCCGACGTCATGTTACAATAGAGCTGAACCAGTGCCGCATCCGGTTGAGTGTAAAGCGTCTTCAGTTCCGGCGCATCCGCCAGCGCCTCGACGGACGCCGCTCCCAACTCGTAGCGACATGCCAGCGCCCGCTGTTTGAGTACGTCGGCGAACGGAGGTTTAAAATCATTGGTGTAGCGTTCGATGTATTCGATTTCACCTTGCAGATCTCCGAACCTTTCATAGTTCCACAGATCGGTCATCAGGGTATGTTGCCGCACAGGATCCATCGGCCGGCTTCGATTTTCAAGGTGACTGAAGGCCGCCTGAGGCCGGTCCAGGTAATAAAAAGAGATGCTCTCGTAGGCTGCATGGCTGGCATTGTTGGGACCGCGTTCAAACTGCACTTCGAAGCGCTTATCGAACAGTACGGGTTCCGTCAGATGCAACCGGTATTGAACGGTACGAAACGGGGCCTTGACTGGCAACCCCTGCATCGGGCGCGCGAAGACGTTTCCGTAGTACCAACCGGAATTAAAATAGTCTTCAAGCCCTGTGCCCTGCCACGTTTTCCGACCATCGACATACATGCTTTCATCTGACTCCAGTGCCCAGAAACTCTTATCGAAGCTAACCTGCGACAGAATGCATCCGGCATAGCGCCCCTTGCCATTCACATTCAACACGGCATGCGGCTCTCCGGTCCTGTCGGCGCCGCTGTGTACCCATCCGGAATGGAAATATCCCCCATCGATTACTGCAGCCTCACGAATGCCGAATTTCAGATCCACCGATCGTGCACTTCGATTCTCCACCATAAACCGGGCGCTCTTTTGAAACGGCATCGGGAATCGACTGAAGAAGGTGTTGCCGACCGAACCGAACATGCTCGACTGCGCTCGCCAACGACGCCACACGCTTCCAAAAAAATCGCCCAGAGGAACCGACACCGACGGCTCTTCATTCTCATCCCAATAGATGTGGAGCAGAACATTCCTCAGCACCTCAGGGTCGTGCATGCCGGACTGGATCGTGAAGGCTTCCACCGAAGCAGCTCCCTGCCGACTCCAAAGCGAAACGGTCTCGCCTGCGCTGATTGAAAACGGCGTATCAGGCTCGGGCAACGCCCCAAACGATTCTATGTCCCAGACGCGGGCAGCCACCTGGAGTGGAGTAAAATCATCTTCTGGATTTAGACTCTCTACGGTCAGACCGGAAGCCAACGGATTCCAATTGATCTGATAATACATTTTCGGGGCACGACCATACTGATAGCCCGCATCATCCGTCGTGATGAGCAATTGCTTCTTGAACGGTACCGGAACAAAGGAATACCAGCAGTTCTGCTCATCCATGGAAAGGGGTTCGATATTGAACGGAGGAATGCCACGCCGCAGGTCGTTCCACGAAAACTCAAAGCTCGGCATTTTTTCGCCGTCAAAATAGAAACGGATTTTCTTGTCTGGATTGATCCCTGTAAACCAAAAACGCGTGACCACTCCAGGTCCCTTTAGATCGGCAAGGATGCACTGTCCATCCTCCGTTTTTCCCTGAAAATGGTTATAGTCCTCGTTGGCCCCGGTTCGATCGTATGAGCAGATCATTTCCGTGGCAGGCACATCCAGCCGCGCAATCGCATTGAGGTTCGTCAACCCGCTCAATAGTTGCTCATAAGGTATCACTTCTGCCGGTTTGCAGGCGGTCAGACCCAAGAGTATTAAAAAAAGAATGGGCCATCTATTTTTCATCGTGTCCCGAAAGTAAAAGCATGAAACGGCGAACGAGTTCATAAATTTTGGGCAGAAGTGCCTCGGGCAAGCAGGAGACCACGACAAACTGCAAGCCACTGGTGAGGCGGGCGCGTAGCGAAGGTTTATAGCCATAACGATGGCGGGCGATACCGCGCGCTTTCCAGGTTTCAAAGAAATAGGTTTTCACTTGCCGACAAAAGGTGCTCTCGGGATAGAAACGATATTTCACAAGCGTTTCGGGCAAATTGGCGATCTTTCCGTAATAGGCCAGCTTGAAAAAAAGAATGGAATCCTCGGAATAACGCCAACCTTCGAACCAGTCAAAATTATCAGGCAACAAAGCAACATGTACCATGAGCGTAGGCAGCTGAATAGGAACGGCCACATACATCATTCGGTATAGTTCATCCGGATCGGTTGGAAAGGTTTTGACTCCCGCCGGATTTCCATCGGCATCGATGCGTACTGTTTGTGTTCCTGCGGCCACGATCTCGGAATGCGCTTTCAGGAATTCAACCTGCCGCTCAAACCGTTCCGGCTCGCAAACATCATCGGCATCGAAGATGGCAATAAAGCTCCCCCTTGCCTGTTGAATGGCGTAATCGCGGGCAGCACCGGCCCCACTATTCTGCGGCATGCGGCTGAGCTGAATGCGGGAATCAGCCGCACTCATTTCTTCCAGGGTCTGGAAACTTCCGTCGGTCGATCCGTCGTCCACGACAATCAGTTCCCAAGCTTCAAGAGTCTGGGCCTGAACCGACCGTACCGCCTCTTCCAGAAAGGCGACGCTGTTGTAGACAGCCATAATCACGGAGACGGTCGGGGTCATTGTACTATTCCGAACCCTCATCGAAAGAAATCAACACATGGCGCTCATCGAGTTGTTCAACAGGCACATCGTCCCAAACGGCCCGGCGGATCTCTTCGGAATGAATTTCCACCAGCAAAGTGATGCGGTTTATCACGATCCATTTTTTAAAAACCGAAGACCGAAAGAATTCCAATTCGGCGCCCTCGATATCCATCTTAATTAACCGGGGCAAACCGAATTGTTCAACAGCTTCGTCAAATTGCATACTTTTTTTGACCGGGCCACTCTCTTTACTGTGTATCGAGTTGGTCGCATGGGCACTGGCTGGAGGCGTATACTCGAACGGCTCAATAGACAATGCCGTTGGGACCGTTTGGATGTTGAGATTATTGTATGTTGCGCTGCGTTCAAGCAAACCAATACATTCCTCTGAAATGTCAAAAGACGTGACTGGCCGTCCCTGCGAAGCGCAATAGATAGAGAACAGGCCGACGTTGCAGCCGACATCCCAAACATGACCCTTCGTTCGTTTCAAAACGTCCAAAACAGGGCCCTCCAGATTTTCCAGTTCCCGACGAGACATCGCGAGATAGAAAAGGCAGTCCCTCAAACTCAGGAACACTTTCTTTCCCCAAACACGCCGCCAGACAACAACCGGAGGAATCAACGCGCGAAATAAATTACACAGCGCTTCTCCCGGGCCAGACTCTCTCAACTTAAACAACAAATTCATGGGGCTCAATTTCCTACATACATTCAATTCATACCGGCATATCGGGCGCGTCTGAACTTTTGATATAAAGGCAAAATACTGGACATCAATACACAACCTGCCTTTTCAATGAAAGAGGCTTTCTGCCAAAATCCGAAGACCTCATTTTCTGGAGCAGGTGCCGACCCTTCAGAAAGCAACGTCAATGCGATCTCATAAAGTCGAAAACAGGTGTGTTTGTCGGGTGCGTTGTATTCCTTTAGAAACCGCTCGATAGACCTTAAATAGCCGGCATAGGTTTCGTCGCTCATTGCGCAGAGGAACTGATCCAGATCCTTTAGAGAATCGAAATCACGATAGTCGATAAAACAGTCCTTTGGAATATGGCATTCGATATCGGAGGCTCCCAAATAAACCGGAACCGAAAACGCGTAGAAACAGTCGAAGATTTTTTCGGTGACATATCCCCGACTCCAAAGCGGGTGCGCATCATTTTCAAAACACAGCGCATAGCGGTATTGCGAGAGCGTTTCCAGCTTGTTGGCCGAACGCCCTTTGTATCCGGGAACCGGCATTGGCGGCACGCCATACGTATCGAGATCAAGCTTGCCGTGGCGACTGAACCAGCGAGCGGTTTTACGTCGGCGGGAATACAGTTCCGATCGAATGAAGGAATATTTATTTCCCGCGACCTGACAGATCGCTTTCGATTTCTCTTTCCAATTCTCGGGACAAACCGGTTTTCCGGCAATGCCATGGGCGGCGCCAAACGGAAAGTCGTAGTACAGCGAGGGGAAACGGACAAACTTGCCCCCCTGTTCCAGCAACGTCTCATTCCAGGTCAGCACATAATCAAACGGCGCCCAGAACTTTTTCTGAAAATGCCCGGGATAGACCGTGAGCGGTTCGTACGTGTAAAGCATTCGACACACCGAGGGATTGGTCGAAGCGTTGCCCGGATCGTAACTATATCCGCTATGATAAACCACCACATCGGCATCCGGCTCCTCGACCGCCGTCCAAACCGCAACAGCATCGTGGCCCGGAACCTCGATTTCAAACCGCGGTTCACACATGTAGGCATAGACGATATTAATCTTTTTCATGTCTGGAACGGAGAGCAACGACTATCGCGGCAAACAAAACCAAATAACCGCAGCACTGAATATAAAAGAAGATCAGGGATGGAGAATAGCTGAGTACAACACGATGTGCGCCCGCCGGAAGTTCAACCCCCTGACAGATGAAATCAATGCGTTGAACATCGACCCGCTCACCATTAAGGGTGGCCTTCCAATCAGGATCCCAGCGTTCCGCAGCGCGCAACATACAAGGCTGATCGGCCTGAACCTCCAATTCCACCCGCCCAGGTCGATAGTTCAACACTTCAATCGATCCGGCGGCCCGGTTCTCGCCAAGAAGTGGTTTTCGGGAGTCGGCAATCCGGGCCAGTGCCTGATCGTCATTTTCCTGCTCCGCCAGATGAACCAATGCATAGCGAGGAGTCGGGCGAATGAATTCAAACACCGCATGTGCACCGGAAGGATTGGCAACGACCCTGAATCCATTTTCTGGTGCTGCAGCCAAATCGTAGGCAAACACTTTGCGTAGCTGGTTGGGAGGCAATTGCCGTTCGATCGCCGATGGGGCCAGCACGTATTTAACCCCCGAAAACCGCCACAACCGCAACGGATTCTTCGAACCGGCCTTCAACAGTTTTTCATAGTCCAGCGGCATGCGCCCAATCTGGGAATAGTTGAATGCGGGAATATGGTTGTATGGCAGAAGGTAGGAGAGCCAGACACTGTAGATACCCTGTTGAGAAACCAGAGCAACCCGGTCTTGACCCAGATCCTTTTTTAAAAAATCGGTCAGAGCATTGGCGTCGATATAGCTACGCGGCATCTCTTTGACATAATGTTTCGAAAGCTTCACCGCATCGACCGCAACAATCAACACCAGGCCGGCAAAAATCCAGTTTTTAAATCGGAGCAACCGCGCTGGCTTCTTAAACGAAAAGACCGCGAATACGCCCCCCATGAGGGCCGCCATGAAGGATGCATGCCACAGCGCGGTAATCTTATTTTGAACCATGATTTTCGCCGCATCCAAAGGCCAGCCCTGCGCCGTAAACCGGCCAATATCCCCATCTTGATTTATCATCAAAATCAGCGCTGCAAAACCGAGCAATCCCAAAAGACCGGCCATACCCCAGAAAAAGGAGCGATTGATTTTATTCAAGACCCCCTCTTCAGAATCCACACCTTTACTGCGCCAGAGTGCATCAACTCCATACGCCGTCAGAATGGCCAGACACACCTGAAAAACCTGAAGAAACTTGTTCGGATTACGTATATTATTGACGACCGGGAACGCGTAAAAAAGAGAGTAGAGCGGAAAATATTTACCAAAAGCGAGCACCAGCGCAACGAACATTGCGCCTCCCCAAAATAGGATTTCCGCTTTATGTTTTGATCGGCGGCAGGAGAAGAGCGCAAAGAATGCGAAGACCATCGGAATCAAACCAAGATAGGTATTCTCCAACTTGAAATTCCGGAAACCCTGCTTGGTTTTTTCCCACCCTGCGGAACGGCCCATCCGCCCCCAATACGGCCCCTCCGGCTCACCACTGCGCCACCCCGTGTAACCCGGGGCAACAAAGGCAATCGTCTCTTCCGGTGGAAAACTCCACTGCGTCACATACTCCCATTTTTCCTGTTTGTCTTCAGACTGCATCTGAGCCGCACCCCTAACCTGCTGCTGATAGCCACTCAGCAAAGGTCCCGCCGCGAACATGAAAGCAATGACTAGCGCCGGAACAAGACACTTAAGCCATTTTAGCGGTTTAAATCCCTGAAGTTTCCACAGACGGAAAACAAAATAGACCCCGGAAAATATAGCGAAGAACAGCGCAACATCCGGTTGCTGGGCAAACATCAACCCAACGCACCCTCCCCACACCAAAGACGCGGACACCGATCCTACAGCAGCTCGACCGACGGGAATCAGCGAACAAACAAAAAACAAAACTACATAGGGTTTAAAACCATGACCTGCATACAGCAGAGTCAGATTACTGCCCACCCACGCACTCGAAATTCCGAAAAAAATCCACCCATAAACCGTCTTGATCCGATGGCGTAGGCTATACATCCCGGCAATAGCCGTCAAAAAGCAGGCGAAAAAATAGGTCAGGTTATTCCAAATAATCGCCGGAACAAAAACCTTCAATATGGTAGGGACCTGCATCGCTCCGGCAGCCGGCAAACCTAAAAGCAAAAAGTCTCTCCAGCTCGGAGGGAACAGGCGCACCGCTTCGATGCCAATTCGGCTGCCCCCGCTGATAATCGCGTCCGTAGTCATCAAGACATGATCGCCTCCTATAAAGCGGAAGGAAATCACGACAAACAGAATGCCGAACAACAGTATAGCACCCAAAAAACCTTTTTTATTCTCTATCATGTATCGTCCTGATATCGCAGGTGATTGCGTTATTTATTGACTTCAACGTACAGTGAAAACGGCTTGTACTCACGCCCCGCATCGTTCAAATCCAATTCATAGAGTGCCCATGTATCCACCGAGCTGCTATCATAGGATTGGATTACAGGATTCCGGTATCCCAGCCGGATTAATAAATTGCAAAGATTAATCCGGTCATACATCCACTGATGCGTTTCGCCGCGCTGACGGGCATCACCAAGAACCAGATTTTCCAGCATTCGTAAAACTGGCTTTTGTTGGCTCGATCCATAGGCATCACGCCTCACACTCTGCTCAATGAGACTCGCAATATATTCGTCATGTTTCCGGGCCTCTTGATCATTTTTCTCGCATTCTTTTAGATGCTCAAGATAGGAGTTGGCAATGACCGCCAGATCCGGAACAACAATGCGCTGCACTCCGCCAGGTTTTAATACTCGTTTTATTTCCTGGAGAAACTCTTCAGCAACAGTGCGATCCAAATGCTCCAACAGGTGCGAATGATACACCATATCGACCGAGTTGCTTTCAAACGGAATCCCTCGTTTGAGATTATGCACCATAATGTTACTCGGCAACGCGTCAAACCGGCGCTTACGCTCACCGCCAATGCACTTGGATACCAGACTGCGCATCAATGGGTTACGCCGCAAGCGCAACTCGATCGACCAATCAATATTGATCACATCTGGATGATCGCAGACTTTGTTTCCGCACCCTAGATTAAGAATTCGCATGTCCCTCCCGGCTCTGAGTGGTATCAACGCCATGCTTCCTTTTCACGACAATCTCCAAGTTTGACTTTAAAGCCGGATGAGCGAAATGCAATGCCTGATGAATCCGCTGAAAGATCGACATCTTATATAGCAATTTATGATGAGCCCTTCGCTGCATGACACACTCTCCCCCCGTGGCTCCCATTAACTCCACAAGGTCGTTCATCGTATATTCACGCCAATGCGGAGAGACCTCAGCTCCCGGAAGACCTTCTGCCGAATCAATAAACGACCGAATCGCCGGATACGGATTGAAGCCCATCATCGTAAACAAACGCCGATAAAGACTCACCGCGTTCGGGACTGTGATAAACATAGACCCCGATGGACTCAAAACTCTACCGAATAAATCCTTGAATGCGAATACCGGGTTAAAATTCCAATGTTCAATGCATTGGCAACATTCGATAATGTCAAAATTATCAGCAACGGGTATGGGCGTATGAACTGATTCCGCAAAGTCGTATGCAACAACGTTCAATCCATTTTGTTCATAAAATAAGGAAGCATCGCCTCCCAATACCGCAGGATGATCTATGAGGGTCACCTCGATTCCCGTCAGTCGGCTGAGTACAATACCTGAAATTCCCGGCCACCCTCCAATGGACAATAATCGAGCTCCAGAAGTCCCTTTTTCATGAATCAACTTAAGCAGCTCATGAATCTGCGCCTTAATCCGAGGTGAATAATCCATCAGATATGTGCATGGCGAATTGGTTCCATATTCCGCGGATAGGTTACGCAGTTCGTCCACGACCCGGGCATATTCCTGATCAACAGAAATACTCAGCTCATTTTTTTCCGTTTTCATAAACCTCAATCCATTTTAAACCAACGGTTTCTTGCGAAAACTGATTTAATACAGCCGGGTCCGCAATTCGCTGCGGAATCCGCTCGGCCTTCAATCGCTGCAAAGCCTTAACCCAGGAATCCTTGACCCGAGGGCACACCGAGCAGTTTTCTTCCGGAAGATATTCGATTGCACCCACACGATCGGAAAGCAAACAATGGGTTCCGGACGCAACAGCTTCAATAGCAACAATACAAAAATTTTCATCATTTGAAGGCAAAACAAACACATCCGCAGCGGCTAGCCAATCGCAGCGAGTTGCACCCTTTGCAAATGGAATAAACTGAATCCGCACATCAGCATCCGCTTGCTCAATGAGGTCATCCAATTGTTTCCTGACTTTTTCTTCTTCCGGGCCGATAAATACGAGTTCAGCGTCGTCTAATTTTGCAGAGAAAAATGCATCCACCAAAAACGGCGCATTTTTCTGAGGAGCTAAGCGTCCGAGATGAACGATATAAAAAGTTTCCGGATCAAGTCCAAGTCGTTCACGAGCAGCCTGCCGCGACGGGGGATTCTTAAAATCACGCAAGTCAACGGGATTGGGTATGGCAATCAGCTCGGCAGCCTCCTTCAGATAACGGTCAGAGGTTCTTTTTTCCCAATTCGCAGTGACATGCATCGCCGTTGCATACCGCAAATTTCCCCGTTCCATCAACCAATACAGCACCTTGCGCACCACAGGCATTCTATCGTGATGGTATTCACTATAATGCCCACGGGTTGTGACATAGCACGGCACCTTCATCAGGCGCGCAATGCGGGTCATCATAAAGGTGTTAAAATTCCAAGCCCCGTTCAAATGCACTGCATCAAATGATTTCAGGCGAAAGCATAGTTTCACCAGAGCCACGGGGAAAAACCCGAGCAGGCTCGGCCCCCACAGCTTGGAATGAACCACCTCGCAACCGGCAATATCAAATTGATCAATCGTCAACGGGTATTTTCGGCTATCTCCAACAAAAAAGGTTACTTTGCACCCCACGGAGAGCAGCGATGCTGCCTGCTGAGCCATGGAACGTGGGGCACCGCCTCCCATGACAGACAACGATCCACCCACGATAGCGATTCGATAGTTGAATGTCTTATTTTGTTTCACCCACTGATCCCTTCAAAATTAACAAAAACGAGACGATAAGCGCTCCGGCATTGCAGACCGCAGCCCAGCCGACAATCCACAACATCGTACTGTGAAACAAAGCAACACTGATCAGATACAACATTGCAAAACCGATGACATTAAACAACGACACAAACCGGCGTTGTGCCAGAAGAAACTGAACCACTACATTCAATAAAGCCGAAATCCCCATAACCACGGCCATGAGGCCGATCAACTGTTTCAACTGAACCGAAGCATCGACAATACCGAAAAGGACCCGGGCCAGCGGGCCGGCCACCAGCACACACCCGACAATGGCCATCAGAACAAACAGCGCCGTATATCCGAACGACCGCATAAAAATCGATCGCTGCTCAACATTCGCACTTCCCCGCGAGGCCACTTTAGGAAACATGGCCACCACGATTGCACCGGGCAGAAACACCACCATCCGCCCCAGCGTTGCGGCAAAGGCAAAATCAGTTTCCGCCGGGAGATAATGTTTAACCAAAATCACGTCTGCCGTCATCAGAACCGCATAGGCGGCTTGGATAAAGAAACTCCGGATGAGATAGAAACGCATGCTCGGCAATGGAGTGTTGCTTCTGGCCTTTCCCTTAAGCATGAGAACCAGCCCAAGCAAAAGCAACGTGGCCGATGCA
>JGI12210J13797_10187112_pt1 | contig 16690 bp, 12 predicted proteins | sample ElkSlonscriptome_3_FD_13797 | JGI IMG/M metagenome (IMG submission 13797)
GGAACATTGACCAGGCGGACGTGGACGCGATTCTGGGCGCGTTAGGGACCCCCGCAGACTAGGCTGAGCCGCTGTCTCCGTCTCCGTCTTCGTCGTCTGTCTGCCGGGTTGCAATAATCATCCCGGCGATGACGTGGCCCTCGTCGTCTCGCAGGGGCACGGAGCGCATCTGAAAGCGAACACCATTCTGTGTCGTATACGTGTGATCCTGGCTTTCCCCACGCAGGGCGCTTCGGTAAATCGGCTCTAATCGGTCGGAGACCTCCACCGGTGTAATCGCATAGAGCGTTTTGCCCTCTAGCTCTTTTCTATCGTAGCCAGCGGCCTCTAAACCCTCGCCCTCGGCGATGCGATAGCGCAGGTCGTGGTCGAACACCAGGACGGCGATACCCGGTAGATGCCGGGCCATGTTGCGATAGAGCTTCTCCTGGTAGGCGATCTTCGCCTGAAGTTCTTTCTGCTGCGTGATGTCATCCTGGATAGACAGGTAATGTGTGACGCGGTCATCCTCATCGAAGATCGGGCTAAAGGTGGCATAAACCCAAACGCGGGAGCCATTCTTGTGCCAGAGCTTCATCTCTCCCTGCCACGTTTCGCCCTCAGCAAGAACATCCCATACCTCGGAAAACTTGGTTTCATCCTCATTGTGCTCGGCTTTGTTGTCCATAAGTTGCTGTAGCGTCTCTCCCACGGCCTCCCGGGAGGTGTGCCCGGTGTGCGAGATGAAAGCAGGATTGACGAACTCGATGATGCCGTGCACATCCAGCACAACGACAATGTTGGCGCTCTGCTCAATTGCATCGCTAAGGATAGAAACTTCGGTTTGCACCCCCTTTTGCAGTGTGATGTCCGCGAAGGTGATAACGACACCGTCAACATCATTATCGACGGTGCGATAGGGCCTGACGCGCATCCAGTACCAGCGCCCATCCTCAGACTCTACCTCTTCCTCTACCGAGTTAAGCGTATCTAGGACCTGTTTGGCATTGTCCACCACCCGGTCGTATCGCAGGTTGGTGACGATGTGGTGCAACGGACGGCCCACGTCAGTTTGGATCAGATTCATCAGGCCGGAAGCCATCGGGTTGAAGCGCTTGATGTGCAAATGCAGGTCCAAGAAAACAATGCCGATGCCCACACTCGCCAGCAGGTTGTTCATGTCGTTGTTGCTACGAGAGAGCGCGCTGATCTTCTTTTGTAGCTCCGCATTGACTGTCATCAACTCCTCGTTGATCGACTGCAACTCCTCCTTGGCGGTTTCTAGCTCCTCATTGGTGCTCTGCAACTCCTCGTTAGAGGATTGGAGTTCCTCATTGGTGCTCTTTAGCTCCTCGTTAGAGGTCTCTAGCTCCTCGATGGTGGTCTGTAGGTACTGGCGGGTAGACTGCAACTCCTGGTTCAGTTCCGTAATGCGCTGGTCGCGCTCGTCCGCGAAAGTCTCCTCTGACTCGTCGCCGTTGTCGGCTGAATCTCCGTCTTTGGCATCCGGGTTGATGGGCAACGGGTAAATGAGGATGAGCATTGAACTGTCTTGCGCGCTTTTCCCCTTGATGGGACGGATCACCAGGCGGACAGTTTCGCTGCTGCCGTTGGCTTGCACCAGAATATGGTCATATTCCACTACACGGCGCTGGCTGTTAGCCCGGTGTAGCGCCGTGGTCAGCGGCATCCGAAGACCTTCACGCGCCATCGTCAGCACATTGACATTCGGCTTGCCGCCAGAAAGCTCCAGGTATTTACCGGTGCGCCCGTGGGTGTAAATGATATTGCCGCTTCCGTCCACCAAAATAGCCGTCGGCACATGCTCAGACAGCAAAATTCCCTCGACCAGTTCCTGTGCATCCACTTGGTCTTCCGGGTCTTCTCGCTCATCCCGGCCACTTGTGAGGTTGAAGGTGGGCATGACCGACTTCTCGGGGCGTTCGGCGTCTAACTTTTGAAAGACCTTGGCCTTGCGGTCGATGGTCTCGAATAGATGCGAGAACTCCCCCAGCGTTTCTGACGTGCCCAGCAGCAGCATACCGTCCGGCTTGAGCGCGTAGTGAAACAGCGGGATAACGCGCTTTTGCAGGTCACTGTCTAGGTAGATAAGCAGATTGCGACAACTGATGAGGTTCATCCGGGAGAAGGGCGGGTCTTTGATGAGGTTTTGAACGGCAAACACAACGACATCGCGCACATGTTTAGAGACCTGATAGGTGTTCTCCTCGCGGGTGAAGAAGCGTTCCAACCGATGAGGAGACACGTCCGCCGCGATGTTGTCCGGATAGATGCCCTGCCGAGCGCGCTCGATAGCGCGTCCGTCGATGTCTGTGGCGAAAATTTGCACATCGTGGTGCGTTTCGCCACGGTTTTGCATGTGTTCCAGCATCAAAATAGCGAGAGAATAGGCCTCTTCGCCCGTAGAACAGCCCGGCACCCACACCCGCACAGACTCGTTAGTCTTCAGGGTGGAGAACATGCGCGGGATGAGAACCTTCTCGGTAACCTCGAAAACTTCCTCGTCTCTAAAGAAGCTGGTGACACCAATCAGCAGGTCGCGGAAGAGTGTTTGTGTCTCGATGGGGTTCTGTTGCAGGTAGCGCACATAATCCTTAAGCCGCTCGATGCGGTTAACGGCCATGCGCCGTTCGATGCGGCGGCGGATGGTATTGCGCTTGTAGCCGGAGAAGTCGTGGCTGGTTTGGTCTCTCAACAGCAGGAAAATCTTCTTGAACAAATTTTCCATATCGCTGCTGTGTGAGCTAACCTGATTGCCATTGACGGAGGCGGCATGTTTCACATAGCTGATAAGCCGATCGGGGATTTGGTCGGCTGGCAGCACAGAATCCACGACTTCATTGCGAATGGCGCTGCTAGGCATCCCGTCGTACTTAGCGTCGTCTGGGTCCTGGGTGATGGTCATGCCGCCCGCCCCCTTGACGGCCTTCAGGCCCAGGGTGCCATCTGTACCCGTGCCGCTGAGCACAATACAAATGGTGTTTTCGGCCTGGTCTTCTGCCATAGACCGAAACAAAAAGTCGATGGGTAGGCGGAAGCCACGCGGCGCAGATGGTTCAATCAGGTGAAGTTGCCCGTTGAGCAGGCCCATATCCCACTTGGGCGGGATAACATAGATATTGTTGGGGCGCACTCTCACCCCGTCGCTCACCTGCTGGATTTCCATGTCGGTATAGCGGCGAAGCAGGTCTACCAGCATGCTGTCGTGGTTGGGGTCTAGGTGTTGTACCAGTACAAAGGCCATCCCGCTGTTGGACGGCATCGCCTTGAAGAAACGCTCGAATGCCTCTAGCCCGCCAGCAGATGCGCCGATACCCACAATGGGAAAAGAAGACGAGTCCTCGTCTTGGTCCTCTTCCTCGCGGGCTTCGTCTATCTTTTGCTGCTCAATCTCATCTTCCTTCTCGCGGATTTTATCTATCTTTTCCTGATTAATCTCCCCAGGAGATCGCTTCCAATTTTCTTGTGGCATTAAGTTACAATCCTTACACTAAATCTCGGTCTACCAGGGACGACCTAACTTGAGATGCTCCTGCATCAACTTCAAACGCTTCCTATCGAGTTGGGCGTGTTGTGAGTAGTGATCTGCACTACTATGGACTTCGGCCAGGGTGGCTTCGTCTGCCAGCATATACTGCAACGAAGCGCGCTCTTTCAATAGGCGTAAAATCTTCCAATAGCAACGCTCGATGGAATCGGTCTGCTGGGAGAGCAATTGCTCCGACGTGTAGGTGTGGCCGATGTGACACCGAAAACGAACGAAGCCCCGTACCTCCGTCTGCCATAAGCCGGAGCCGCAGTCGGGGCAGGCAAAGTCGGTTGGCTCTCCAGGTTGATCTTTGATCTCGGTCAGTAAAACTTCTTCTAAATCGGTAATGTCTAGTTCAGGTTCTTCGGCAGGCTGAACAGATACCTTGTCCGAAACTAACTCCGACAGCCGACGGGGTATTTCCTTGGGTGTTAGCACAGCATCCGGAGAGAAGTAGTCCAGCGCACTTTGTGGCAGTGCGGAGAAACCTGCTGAGGACGGCTCTTGCACGATAGTATAGCCGCCTTTCTGTTGAATCTCCAACAGGCCGGACACACCGTCTGCCATCAGCCCGGAGAGCAACACCCCGATAACACCGGAGCCGTGCCGCCTGGCTGCCGATTGGAAAAGTGGGTCGATGGCGGGGCGGTGCAAATTCTGGCGGGGGCCATCGCGCAGCAGCATGTAGCCGTCCACCACCAGCAGATGCAGGTTATTAGGCGCGACATAAATATGGCCGGGCTTCATTTTCTCCCCGTTCGAGGGATGCTTGGCAAGCCAATCTGTTTTCCGGTTGATAACTTCGGCCAGGTGGCTACTACGATCTTGCCGGGTGTGGATGGTAATAAGAATACTCACGGGAAGACCAGTAGGAAGTAGCGGCAAAAATTCCTGTATCGCTTCCAAACTACCCGCAGAACCGCCAATAACAATTAGATCACGACGAGCCATTTACAGCCTCTTTCTGTACATTAAGGTTGGCAAGGTCGTATCGGTGCTGCTCTTATACACGTTGCTGATCTTTTTCCTCCAGGCTCGCACTTAGGGTGATGACAGAGCCTTCACCCTCACGGCTCTCGATGAAAATTCGCGCACCTTGGTTTCGGGCACGCTCGCGCATGCTAGCTAGACCATGATGTCCGATAAGATGTCGTTCTGGGTCAAAGCCGCTACCGTCATCGCAGATAGCCAGACGCAAGCGTTCCTCTCTAACCACAAGCTGAATACTAACACAGCTAGCCTCGGCGTGTTTAGCGATGTTGTTGAGCGCCTCCTGCGTAATGCGAAACACCAGAATCTTGATGTCCGTCGGCATCTCGCGTTCCATGTCGATTTCAACATCGACGGGGATGTTACCTCGGCTCTGGAAGCCCTCCACAAGTTGGTCAAACAGGTCTTCCATGGGCGGGCGCTCGATGTTCTCCGGCCTAAGCTCCAACAGCAGGGTGCGCATCTCCGCCTGCGACGCGCTCAGCGACTTATGCAGGTGATTCAGCCGCTCCGTCATCACTGTGTCGTCCGTCGTTGCGAGCAGCACATCTGTAAAGTAAACAGCGGCGAACAAATTTTGGTTCACCGCATCGTGTAGGTCTCGGGCGATGCGTTGCCGCTCTTCTAACACGGCCAGCTCTTGCTCTTTGTGGTGGAGCTGCGCCTTGCGGATGGCAACAGCGGCCTGTTGCGCGAAAGACTGCAAGCGTTGCGCTTCCACCTCTGTATAGAGTCCGGCTTCGTAGCTATCCACATTCAACAGGCCAATGACTTCATCCTCGATGAGGATGGGCGTGCTGACGTGAGACTGAAGCGGATTCTCTTGCATGTAATCCGGCCAGCGAAGCATATTGGCCGCCGGGGCACCAATGAGAGGCTGCTTTTCCGCTAGCAATTGCTCGGCCACTTCCTCCTCTAGTTCAAAGCTTTGGTCATAGAGCCACGTTTCTAATTTGGGATGATCATAACCCTTCAGCCGCACCACACGGGCGACAGCCTCATCTTCACTCAGCAGCATCACATTTGCCCCATTGTAGGGGATAACCTTCTGCAACGAATCCAGCAGCGTGTCTAACACGTCCTCCAGGTTTAGCGTTCCGGCAATCTCCCGCGTGGTCGTCAGCAGCGCATCTGTAAAGGCTTGCTGCTCCTCTCGGCGTGTCTCCGCGATGACCTGGGCGTGAATGTTCCGGAAGGTGGTGACGATGCGGTCTTGCTCGCCCTCGGTGAGCTGACCGCTACTCTCGAACCAGAGATCGCTGCCGTCGGCGTGGCGCAGGCGAAAGCGATGCCGCCCTAGCAGACACAGCACCGGGTCCTCAAAGTCCTCCTTGTGGATAAACTTCAGCACACCCTCGTCATACAGACGGTCTGGTGACCAGCCCAGTTGATCTGCGGCGGAGGGGCTGACGTACTCGATGTGACCTTCACGGGTATGCAGTGTGACAACATCCTGCATATTCTCCGCTAGCAGACGAAACTGAGACTCGCTCTCGCGCAGTTCGTGTGTGCGCGTTTCAACTTCACTTTCCAGCCATTCGGCCTGCTGCTTAACCTGATTGAACAGATAGGCCTGATAAACAGCAATGCCCAGTTGCACGGCGACCTCTTGGGCAGCAGGAACCAAGTCACTTGCGGGCAAGGTATGCCGATTACCCAGTCCCACCAAGCCCTCCACCTGGCCGCTACGGACAATTGGCACAAAACGGTACTGCCCTGCCGGGAGGGCCATGCCTTCCAGCACGTTGGCGTTAGTGATGGTTTTCTCTGCTTGGTCGTCGGCCTCGAAGGCCTGCAAAACATGCCCAGGCACGTTCGAAACCTTCCGGCGACGGATGCGCATGTCGTCCGGGTTGTGATAGATCGCCATATCTTGTTCATCGAACAGCAAAATAGCCACCACATCGCAGCCGGTGATTTGTTGAAGTTGGCGTGAGGCCGCCCAGACAATTTCCTCGCCGTCTTGCAGCCGCAAAATAGCACGGTCTAGCTCTCGCAGGCGGCGCAGGCGCATCTCGGACTGCCGCCGACGAGTAATGTCCGTCAGGCTGACTCGAATACGGTCAGTATCGTCAATGACCGTGCTTTGTGCCTGCACATAGATACGCTGTCCGTCGCTGTCTTTGATCTGAAACTCGTCCATTTGTGGCTCCCGCGTGCGGGTGAGCCGGCGGTGATGACGATAGAAAATATCGCTGTCTTCGTAGACCACAAACTGGGAGAAGCGCTTGCCTGTGAGCCGATCCACTCCCTGGTCAATCAGGTTAGCGGCGGCAAGGTTGGCCCGCTCGATATAGCGTTCCTCGTCCAGAATGAAGTAAGCTACAGGCGCAAAATCGAACAGGTCTTTGAGGGCCTCCTGCGATTCCATCAATTCCTTCTGTGACTGCATAAGGTCTTGATTTTGAACCTCTAGCTCAATCCTGTGGACTTGCAACTCGTGGACGAGCTTCTCGATGTCTTCCCACTCTTTCTGTTCATCGGCACTCAGATCGCGGTTTTTGAGGATGCGCTCAGCCGAGGAGCGGAGTTCTTCGAGAGGATTTTTGTCGTTTTGTTGTGTCATCGGCTACCTCCTGGGGTCATAGTTTCGAGATAATAATGCGGCATCGGCCAAGTTTTGATGTCTGAAAGAAGTTATAAGCGCTCATGTTCATTTCATTATAATGTCCTCAAAGCTGAAATGTCATCTCTGCCGAGTTTGTGAGGAGATTTCACACGAAACCTCAATTATTAAACAGCGCGGCGAATGAAGCCTTAATAAACACAAGCTCTGGGTCGTGTTTGTGGCACACAAGGCACCACGGGGCGCATAGACGGTCGATAGGGCTTGCGATAAAATATCTGTTCTCATCCGTTCGTCCTGCCGGAGCGCCCACCACATGAGCATGTCCCCACCCGATCATCTGCCGCTGCCCATTACCACCGACGGCTCGGACGAATTCGCTTACCTCACTATGCGCGGGCGGCACCCGCAAATGCTTCAGAAGGTGATAGACGCTAATCCCAATTATCCAGAGACGATTCGGGAAGAACTCACCTACCTACAGCAGTCGCTCCAGGGCAATGTACCCCTCTCCATGCTCAATCTGTATCCTAGTCCGCCGCCCGACTACATCGACTGGGCCACTGCCTTTTACGCTCGGCGTTCTGCCTACGGCAAGGAGGGCCGCCTGATGTGGTGGGACATCGACTGGTTTTTTGCGGAGACCTATCTGTTCCGGCTCATTATTGAGGCGGTACGCTGGTGGGAACTCGGCAGCGACCCGTTCGCCCCCATGAAGCAGGAAGAACTCGACAGCCGAGACCTGTGGACGCTGCTCGACAGCGCCTTGCAGCTCCCAGGCGGTGCCTACGACCGCCTGCCGGAGTTGCTGCGTCTGGCGACCTTTGGCAACCGCATTGACCAGAGCTACCAAGCCAGCGTAGACCAGGGCACCACCGCCAACGCCGCCGATCTACTGGTGGATGACAGTGAAACCACGCGTGAGCATCTGCTACAGGCGCAGCTCGAAGCCTTCCCGCAGCCTCAACAGGGCGTAGCGCATATTATCTGTGACAATGCTGGCACAGAGCTAGCGATGGACTTGGCCCTGACGGATGCGCTGCTCACGGGATTTTCTGACGTGGTGATTTTGCATGTCAAATATCATCCGACGTTTGTGAGCGATGCCACCGCTTTCGATGTGCGCAACACCATCACCCAGGCCGTGGGCGGAAATCACGGCGGCAGCACTTTCCCGGCTGTGTTTGGGATGGGCCGTCGGCTACAGGAGGCGCTGAGCGGCGGACGGTTGCGGCTGGCTCCCCATTTGTTTTGGAATAGTTCGCGTTATTTGTGGGAGATGCCAGAGATTTTGCAGCGGGTGTTCGACGACGCCCAGATTACGATCCTCAAGGGCGATGCGAACTATCGGCGGGCGCTGGGGGATGCAGCCTGGCACCCGGCCACACCCTTCGAAGAGATTGTAAGCTACTTTCCCTGCCCTCTGCTGGCCCTCCGCACCCTAAAAAGCACGCCCATCGTGGGTTTGCCGCCCGACGCAGCCCAGCGGCTGGACAGCGAAGACCGCGAATGGCGCACTAACGCTCAGCGGGGTGTGGTGCAGTTCAGCCGCTAGCAGGATGCGTAACTTGAGAAAGGACACCCATGCCTAAACCCCAAAAGCCGCTGCCTATCGAGATTCGGGTGATAACCCCGGACTTTGCCGACCAACTCGGCGAATTACAGAAGCTAGTTTTCCCCACCCTGACGGAAGACGAATTGTTCAGCGCGGCCAATTACCGACGACACATCGAAATTTTCCCTGATGGGCAATACATGGCTGTACTGCGCCACCCGGACGGCGAACGCGTGGTGGGGGCGTGCAGCGCCATTCGCCAGCACTTCGATTTTGACCATATCCAGCACAAGTTCGCGGACTTGACGGACAACGGCTGGCTGAGCACACACGCGCCCGATGGCGAATGGCTCTACGGCATCGATATGGCGATCCATCCCAGCTACCGCCGCCGCCGTCTTGCCACACGCCTGTACCGCGTGCGAGCCAATGTCGTCCAGCGGCTCAACCTGCGCGGAGAGATCATCGGCGGTATGATGCCAGGCTATCACCGCTTTAAGCAGAAGCTGAGCCTGGAAGAATATGTGCAGCAGGTGGCCGCCGGGGAAGTCAAAGACCCAACGCTCACCGCGCAGATGAAACAGGGCTTTAGCCTGCGCGGGGTACTCTACGACCACATTACCGACCCACGCTCAAACAACGCGGCGGCTTTACTGGTGCGAGAGAACCCCAACTACGTAGAAACGTCGCTGGCAGATTTGCCGGATGTGCCCTAGGGGGTAATCACATCCACAATGAAATCAACGCTCAGGTTGGGCATGGCCTGTGCGAAAATCAGTTCCTCACCCCCCTCCACCAGCGCATCCACTAGGTAACGCTCTCGCAGTGAGCGCGCCATGAGCACCACCTCGTCATCCTGTATTTGGAAAAACTCAACATCTGTCAGAACTAGTGTCACTACATTCACGCCTCCAGCGGCCTCTGTCTCGATGAGCAGATTACCGCGCTGGCCAATCTGAGCTTCGGTGTCATTGGCCATGAGCATCAGTAGTTGATCGGCGGGGATAGTAATGGGCATGCTGCCGTTGCCCATGCGCTGGGAAACATCCCCGTCAATGGTGGCGCGCTGAGGGATAGGATAGAACGCTGGGACATCGAACAGAACCGATTTGCCTACTGCGTCTTCAAGCTGGGTGTGCGGCGCGCTGGCGAAGTTGGTGCGGCTGTTCTGCAGGTCATTGAGCACGCGGCCCGGCATTTGCACAGCAACAAGCATCTCCGCTGTAATCTGCGTGCCGCGCAGAAGTCCGTGCGGCGCGACGATAACAGTTACGAACTCGTCGTCTGGATAGGGTATGGGTGTGGGGCTGGGTATAAGGGTGATGACGGGTTCCGCCCCAATGGGTGGGGGCGGCAACGTCGGGTCTTGTGCCAGTGTACGGCTGGTCAGTGCTAGCAGTATGCAAAGCGTCAGCCAAATTGTTTTCCTCAAGGAAGTGCTCCTGTCTTCTGTGAATAGATACACATCAAGACAGTCTACCGGAGCGTGAGGTTCGAAAAAGGTGCGCCTACCCTACGCTCGCAAGCGACGTTTCCAGGCGTAAGCGCGCTGCTGGCACGGGGCGATAAAAGCACTTTTGGCGTCGGTATAGTCGCCCACACTGTTGTGCTTGCCCATCAAGTCCCGCTTAACGCGCTCGTAGTCGGCGGCCTCATGCGGGTGAGCGCGCAGGTAATCGCGGAACAGCATATGTCGCTCATACTCAGAATCCTCACGCTCCCACAGGTGAATCTGGTGCGTGCGGAGTCCGGTCTCGTCAGATTTTCGGAAGTATCGGCGGCGGGGCATAGATTTTTCAAACGCCTGGATGTACTCATAGCCTAGCGACTGGATAGGTGTAAGGCAGTGCGTATCTGCCGCCCGCAAGCTATCCACCCCAATGATGATGTCGATAACGGGCTTGGCCGCTAGCCCCGGCACCGACGTGCTGCCGATATGCTCAATTGTCTCGACGTGACTTCCCACAGCGGCTAGCAGACGGTCTTTCTCCGCTGCGAACATCGCAGGCCACCGTGGGTCATAGTCCGCAAGCCACATGTGTGCATCGCGCATCGTTCGTCCTCCGATGCAGACAGATTATGCTCCGTTCTGGTCTTTGATCAGCGTGCCGACGGACAAGTCGCCCTGTACCGCTTCGGTGAGCGCGTCGTCCGCCCAGAAGTTGAGCACCATGATAGGCATGTTGTTCTCCTGGCACAGCGTGAAGGCCGTTAGGTCCATCACCCGCAGACCGCGTTGCAACACATCGTTGTAGGTCAGGCGCTCGTAACGCTCTGCATCCGCGTGCTTATGCGGGTCTGCACTGTAGACACCATCGACCTTAGTGGCCTTAATGACAATATCCGCGCCGATCTCCGCCGCCCGCAGGGCTGCCGCTGTGTCTGTAGTGAAGTAGGGATTGCCCGTGCCGCCCGCAATGATGACTACCCGGCCCTTTTCCATGTGCCGGATGGCTCGTAGCCGGATGTACGGCTCCGCGACGGAGTTCATGGGGACGGCAGTCTGCACGCGGGTGGGCACGCCCACCCGTTCTAGCGCGTCTTGCAGGGCTAGGCCGTTCATCACCGTAGCAATCATTCCCATATGGTCTGCCGTGGCCTGCTCCATGCCGCGCTCTACGCCCATGCTCCCGCGCCACAGGTTGCCCGCGCCACATACAATGGCAATTTGCACGCCCATGTCATAGACCTTCTTCGTCTTCACGGCGATGTCCTCGGCGCGGTCAGGGTCGATGCCTAAATTACCGCCCGACGGGGACAGGGCTTCCCCGCTGAACTTGAGCACGACGCGCTGGTAAGCAGCTTCATTGTTGGTCATGTGAACGTTCCTTGGACTGATATGTGAATAAATTTTTGCACAAAAAAAGGGATTAGCGCAAAGGCTAATCCCCTTCGATTAGAAGATATATGCGGTTCGAAGTTGCCGGAACCGTCTACTCATCTGCGTCCTCGTCGTTGCCTTCGCCAATGGCAAAGCGGGCCATATTGACCACATCCATGTCGTTGGCGTCGAGCAACTTCTCAATGGTTTGGCTGTCGTCCTTCAGGAACTCTTGCTCTACGAGCACAATTTCCTGGTAGAACTTGCCCATGCGCCCGGTCACCATCTTCTCTGCGATGTTCTCCGGCTTGCCCTCTTCTAGCGCCCGGTTCATCTGAATCTTGCGTTCTGCGTCGACAACATCGGCGGGGACATCGTCCCGGCGGATGTACTGCGGCTTGAGGTTGGAGACGTGCATAGCAATGTCGTAGGCGGTGTCGGCGTCATCGCTGGTCACTTCGACCATAGCGGCGACAAGCTTGTTGAAGTGCTGGTAAATGGCTACGACGCTGCCGCTGTCGGCCTCGAAGCGGGCGAAGTTGCTAATCTCTACGCTCTCGCCGATTTCCGCCACAGTGCCCTTCAGCACACCTTCGACGGTCTTGCTATCGTCCTTGTAGAACGGTTGGGACAGAAGCTCGTTTACATCCGCCGGGTTCTTCTCCGCGATGTGGTCGGCCACGTCCTGCGCGAACTGCTGGAAGATCTCGTTACTGCTGACGAAGTCCGTCTCACAATTTACTTCGGCAATAACACCGAGGCTCTTGTCGTCGCTCTGATGCATGGTGACCAGACCCTCGTTCATGGCCCGGCCCTTACCCAGTTTCTTGTTGGCCCGGGCCAGGTCTTTCTCGCGCAGGTAGTCTACAGCGGCTTGCATGTCGCCGTCTGTTTCCTGCAAGGCTTTTTTACAGTCTAGCGGGCCTGCGCCAGTCGCGTCGCGCAGTTCCTTCACCATTTTTGCTGTGATTTTAGCCATACTAAGGTGTGTTTTCCCTTCCTACTCTGTTTCTTCTGCGTTGTCTTCGTCAATGAGCTTGCGGCGCTGGATCTTCGCCAGGTTCGCACGAGTGCGCTCGCCCAGGTAATCCTCGTCATCGCCTTCTTCTGCGTCGTCCATATCGCCATAACGTTCCATCGCCTCTTCCATCGAGGAGACGTCGGCTCCGTCATCGCTGTCCTTGTCCATCGCCTTGCCCTCGATGACCGCGTCGGCCACAGCCTTCACCATCAGCTTGATAGCGCGCATGGCGTCGTCGTTGGCTGGCAAAATGTAGTCTACTTCGTCCGGGTTACTGTTACTGTCTACCAGGGCGACCACGGGAATATTGAGGATGTTGCACTCACGCACAGCGGTATCCTCACGCACCGTGTCCACGATAAAGACCAGGTCTGGGATACCATTCATGTTGCGGATGCCGCCCAGGCGCAGGTTCAGTTTCTCAATCTCGCGCTCTAGCGTCAGCGCCTCTTTCTTGGTCAGCAACTCGAACTCGCCGCTGTCCCGGCGCTTTTCCAGGTCCTTCATCGCCTGGATACGGGTACGGATGGTCTGCCAGTTGGTGAGCGTGCCGCCCAGCCAGCGATAATTCACGTAGGGCATCCCGCAACGGCGGGCTTCCTGCGCGATGGTCTCTGCTGCCTGTCGCTTGGTGCCCACGAACAGCACCTCGCCACCCTTTAGCACCGTGTCCCGAATCAGGTCATGATACTTGTTTAGATTCTTGATCGTTTGTTGCAAGTCCAGGATGTGAATCCCGTTGCGAGAGGTAAAAATGTAGGGGTCCATCTTCGGGTCCCACTTCTGGGTCCGATGACCGAAGTGAACACCGACCTCAAGTAAGTCCTTGAGTGTGACTTGGGAAGGCATAGTTGCTCCTATTCAGTTTCCCTGTGTTTATGGTCTGCCACACCCTTCCCCCCCGGTTGACGATCCCCGCGACGGGAGACAACACGCACCAGGTCCAGGTGTGGGATATTTGCTGTAGGGCGAATATCGCCCAACATGCGGAGGGCATTCTAGCATACGGCTGGGGGTGTGTCTACAGTGCCTGGACGCAAAAACGCGCCGAGGGGCGCGCTACTTGAGGAAGGCCTGGAGCAAATTGGAATGAACGCCAATTAAGGCGTGGGTCAGGTCATTGAGTTCATTCTACGGGAGCTGTAGGTCATCATCATGTCCGCATCGCTCCAGAGCCTTGTAGTACATTTCAGAGTATAGCAGCAAATTTACAAAACTCACAACAGTACTTTAAGTCCATTTACAAAATATAGCCCACGCCGCGTTTGTGCCTATACTGAGTAAAGGACACCAGCGCGACATTTGGGCAAAAGTAGAGCCGTCGTTAGAATGAAGGCCACTTGATAATCACAAAATAGGGCTGGAGCGCAGCATGAGCGAACACCACTTTCAACAGTATATCGGCGGGGCCTGGCAGACTGCCGACAACGGCAACACCTGGGACCTAGTCAACCCAGCCACGGAAGAAGTGATCCAGCAGGTTCCCTTTGGGGGCGCGGCAGACGCCACGGCAGCCATCGAGGCAGCAGCAGCGGCTTTTTCGGGGTGGGCGGGCCAAACCCCCTACCAGCGGGCGGAGTATCTGCTGGGGGCAGCGGCGCACATTGCCCAGCATGTAGACGACTTTGCCCGTATTACTACACAGGAGAGTGGTAAGCCGCTGGGGGAGAGCGCAGCGGAGTGGCGGAGTAGCACGAACTATCTACGCTACTACGCGGAGCAGGGAAAACGTGTTTACGGGCAGATCATCCCGGCGATGAAGCCCAGCCGCCGCCTGTTTACCTTCCGGCAGCCGCTGGGGGTGGTGGGGACGATTACCGCCTGGAACTTCCCGGTTTACAACGTGATGCGGGCCGTAGGGGCCGCGCTAGCCGTGGGCAACACGGTGGTCACTCGGCCTAGCGAGTACACACCACGCACGGCCATGTTGATTGCTGAGGCGTTTGAGGCGGCTGGGCTGCCGAGTGGGGTGTTTAACGTGATTAACGGGGAGCCGGAGGCCATGGGCCAGGTAATGCTGGCTGACGAGCGCGTGCGTAAGATTCACTTTACGGGGAGCACCCGCGTGGGCAAGATTCTGATGGACGGGGCCAGCCAAACTGTAACCCGGCTGGGGCTGGAGCTAGGGGGGAACGCGCCCGTAATCGTCATGCCCGATGTAGCCGACATCGCTGAGGTGGCACGGACGGGCGTAACTTGGAAATATCGTAACGCTGGGCAGGTGTGCGTTTCTCCCCAGCGATTTTATGTGCACGCTTCTAGGGTGGAAGAATTTACAGAGGCGGCGGTAAAGGCGACGGAGGGTATGCGCTTGGGCAATGGGCTGGATGAGGCAACGGATGTGGGGCCGTTGATTAACGCCGGGCAACGGGAGCGGGTGGAGCGCATCGTGAGGGAGACGGAGGCGGCAGGGGCGGAGGTGCTGACGGGTGGGGCACGGGCGGACGGCGCGGGCTATTTCTATCAGCCGACGGTGGTGATGGGCGTGACGCCGAGTATGCCGCTCCACCGGGAGGAGGTCTTTGGGCCGGTGCTGCCCATCATTCCGTTTGAGGAGGTGGACGAGGCGGTGGCGCTGGCGAATGACACTCACCACGGGCTAGCGGCCTTCGTGGCGACGGAGAATTTGTACAGCGCGTTGCACCTGACGGAGCGGCTGGAATTTGGCATGGTGTGTGTGAACGACTGGCTGCCCGCCACGCCGGAGGCTCCGTTTGTGGGGGCGAAGCAGAGCGGCCTGGGCATAGAGAGCGGCGCGGCGGGCGTGGCGGAATACACCGAGCTAAAGACGGTGTTCCTGGGCGGGGTGTCCTCTTGAGTGCTGCATCTATCCCCGCGCTGACACCGACCAGCAGCGGCCATCAGTTTGTCGTCTATGCAGATAGCTGCTCTGGTGTGCCTGGACATCTGCACGAGCGCAATTTAGCCGCTGTCAATCGGGTTATTCAGCGGCTGGACCCGCCGCCCGATTTCATCTGTTTTCCGGGCGATGAGATTCAGGGGCTGACGGGTGACGAGGCCAAGCTCCGTGACCAGTGGCGCTACTGGCTACAGACTGAGATGGCCTGGCTAGATCGCCAGCGAACGCCGCTGTATCACACCACTGGCAACCACACTACTTATAACACCATGAGCGAGTCCGTTTTTGCTGAGGTCATAGACGCCCCGCGCAACGGCCCACCGTCCCAGCCTGGACTTGCTTACTACATTCGGCGGGGCAACTTATTGATGGTCTTCGTGCACACGCTCTGGAGCGGGCGGGGGGGCGAGGGCCGCCTAGAGACAACTTGGCTGGACCGCGTGTTGAGCGAGCAAAATGATGCTGAAATCAAATTTGTCTTCGGACATCACCCTGCTTTCCCCGTGAATGGCTTTGCTGGCGCGTTCCAGCGTCAAATCAATGCTGATGACGCCCGCGCTCTGTGGAGCGTGCTACAGAAACATGAGGTCACCGCCTATTGGTGCAGCCACATTCTTGCTTTTGATGTGCAAGTGCACGGTGGCATTTTACAGATTGTGACCGCAGGGGCGGGGACAGATCATCGTATGCCCGCCGAGACAGAATATTTACACTGTGTACAAGCCGCCGTCGATGCAGACGAGCTGCGTTACCAGGTTTTGGACGTTGATGGGCAGCCGCGTGAACGACTTACCTGGCCGTTGCCGACGCCCGATTGGGAACCGTATGAGCCGGGGGCGATGCTTCCATCGAAGGAAGTGACGCTGTGGAGGTTTACCGGGCGGACGAACCAAGCCGCCGTTAGCGCGCCACAGACGTTGCTAGCCGCCGAGGCAGAAGCGGGCCAGCTCCCCTCAATTTGGATAGGCCTCACTGGGCCGGAGCAGCGGCTGACGGCCTATCTCTCTCATGCGCCGGAGCGTAGCCCGCATCACTGGTACGGTACGACGCTCTCCCGTGGGCAGCCCTTTGACCTCCAGTTGGCTTTACACCGGGGCATGGGGCCGGGGGGCTTGCTCTGGCGCAGGGGTGCTACCGGGCCGTGGTCGTCGATGTCCGCTGCTTCTGCCTGGGGACTCGAACGGCTGGCCCCGGTTCGTCGCTGGCAGACGGGCCACAGCATAGAGGGCGATCAACGCTTCGCTGGGGACGGCCTCAGTGTGGCATGGGCCTAAAAGCAGATTTGCGACGGGCATTCCGGCGGGATGCCCCTATGTGTCGTCTATTTGGTCGTCTTCGTCTTCGTTGT
>JGI12210J13797_10337425_pt1 | contig 16690 bp, 9 predicted proteins | sample ElkSlonscriptome_3_FD_13797 | JGI IMG/M metagenome (IMG submission 13797)
GCCTCCTCGAGCTTCCCCTCGAGCTCGATCGCGCCGAGGGGGAGGTTGGCGTAGAGCGTATCGACGTCCTCGATCGTGACCTGCTCGGAGGCGTAGGTCACCCCTTGGTAGCGGTAGGGAACCTCGGCCCCGCAACGCAGGACTTGCATCTCGCAACCCTCGTAGCGGACGGCGACCACGCCCTGTCGCAAACGTGACTCGAGGGCGACCCGGTCATTGGACGGCCACTCGATGACGAGGGGGCGGTCCTGACTGGCGTGGACCTGACACTTGGTCTGCCCCTCGGGCTCATAGGCCGGCACGACCGGATCCGCGGAGGGAACCCCTCCGCAGGCGCTGACGAGCAGCGAGCATGCGAGCAGTCGTCGAACCATGGCCTACGCGTAGTACGTCGAGGACGCCCGCGTATCCCCAGACTGGCGCCCTGCGCATGATTTCGTCGGGCAGCTTGGGTAGCTGCCGGGATACGAGGTCGAAGGCCCTCGATTTGCGCTACCCGGAGGACCGACGGACCTGCACTCGTTATGTTCCTCAGGCGGGCTACGTTTCTGTCGGAACGTCGGGCCTTCGTGATCCCGAGAGGTTGAGACGCTTGCTAGAGTCTGACGCGCCGCGTTACTACAGTTCGACAGTGAACGAACCTACGCGGGTGAAGCCGCCAGGCCGCTGGGGCCTGTACGAGCCGTCGACCGAGCACGATGCCTGTGGGGTCGGCTTCGTGGCCCACATCAAGGGCGAGAAGAGCCGAGGGATCGTCGAGCAAGGCCTCGAAGTCTTGCGGCGTCTCAGCCATCGCGCCGCCACGGGGGCCGACCCGCTCACCGGCGACGGAGCCGGGATCATGGTCCAGCTCCCCCATCGGTTCTTCTGGCGCGAGGGCACACGCCTCGGCTTCGACATGCCGCGCCGGCGCAGCTACGCCGTGGGACAGGTCTTTCTGCCGCCCGACCCCCTCGCGCAGCGGGCCATCGCCTCGACCTTCGCGCAGATCGTCGCCGAAGAGGGGCAGCGCCTCCTCGGCTGGCGCGACGTGCCCATCGACGAGGCCCACCTCGGCCCGGTGGCACGCGACGTCTTGCCCGTCTTCCGCCAGGTCTACATCGCCCGCCGCCGCCTCCCGCCGAGCGCCTTCGAGTCGAAGCTTTACGTCATTCGCAAGCGCGTCGAGAATCGCGTCCGCGAGCTCGGTCTCGACCCGGAGCAGCGCTTCCACGTGGCCAGCCTCTCGGCCGAGACCATCGTTTACAAGGGCCTGCTCCTGCCCGATCAGCTGCCGCGCTTCTTCGCCGACCTGACGGCCAAGGACTTCGTGAGCGCCATCGCTCTGGTGCACTCGCGCTTCTCCACCAACACCTTCCCCACCTGGGACCTCGCCCAGCCCATGCGCGTCATGGCCCACAACGGCGAGATCAACACCCTGCAGGGCAACCGCAACTGGATGCGGGCGCGGCGCTCGCAGCTCCAGTCGCCACGCTTCTGGGGCAAGCTCGACGACCTGCAGCCCATCATCGTGCCCGGCAAGAGCGATTCGGCGCAGTTCGACAACTTGCTCGAGCTCCTCGTGCTCGGCGGCCGGAGCGTGCCCCAGGCCGTGATGATGATGATCCCCGAGGCGTGGGAGAACGACCACCTCATGAGTGAGGAGCGACGCGCCTACTACGAGTACGTCGCCAACCTCATGGAGCCCTGGGATGGCCCGGCTGCCATTGCCTTCACCGACGGTCGTCTCGTGGGCGCCACCCTCGATCGCAACGGTCTGCGGCCGTGCCGCTACGTGGTCACCGAGGACGATCGGGTCATCCTCAGCTCCGAGGTGGGCGTCATCGACCTCCCGCCCGCCAGTGTTCGCGCGAAGGGCCGCCTCAGGCCGGGCCGGATGCTGCTCGTCGACACCGACGACGGCGTCATCCTCGACGACGCCACGGTCAAGCACGAGATCGTGCGCCGCTGGCCCTACCGTCGTTGGCTCGACAAGAACGTGGTGCCGCTGGCCAAGGTCCAGGGCGGAGAGCCCATGGCGCCGCTGACCGGCGGCGAGCTGCGCCAGGTTCAGCGGGCCTTCGGCTACACCGACGAAGACCAGCGGATCGTGCTCGGCCCCATGGCGACGGCGGGCAAGGAGCCCACCGGCTCGATGGGGAACGATGCGCCGCTGGCCGTCCTCAGCGATCGCGCCCCCTCGCTCTTCAACTACTTTCACCAGCTCTTCGCCCAGGTCACCAATCCGCCGATCGATCCGATCCGCGAGTCGCTCGTGATGTCGCTTCGCACGTTCACGGGGGCCGGCGCCAACCCCTTTGGCGAGATGCCGGAGCAATGCCACGCCCTGGCCATCGAGGGGCCGATCCTCACCCAGGCCGACATCGCCAAGGTACGCAGCGTGCGGGAAGGGGTCTTCGAGCCCACGACCCTCTCGTTGACCTACCCGGTGAGCGAAGGGGCTTGGGGCCTAGCGCGTGCGGTCGAACGTCTCTGCGCCCGCGCCGTCAAGGCCATCGACGATGGCTTCAACATCCTCGTGCTCAGCGATCGTGGCGTCGACGAGCGGCAGGCCGCGATTCCCATCCTCCTCGCCGTCAGTGCCGTTCACCAGCACCTGGTGCGAGAGGGGATCCGCCTGCAAGCGGGGCTCGTGGCCGAAACCGGGGAGGCACGCGAGGTGCACCACTTCGCGCTGTTGGTGGGCTACGGCGCATCCACGGTCAACCCCTACCTCGCCCTCGACACCGTGCGGCGCCTGGTCGACCGCGGCGAGATCAGCGGCACTTACGAGGAGGCCGAGCGCAACTACATCCAGGCGGTCGAGAAGGGCCTCATGAAGATCATGAGCAAGATGGGGATCAGCACCCTTCAGTCGTACCGTGGCGCGCAGATCTTCGAGGCGGTCGGTCTCGAGCAAAACATGCTCGATACCCACTTCACCGGCACCCGCAGCCGGCTCGGGGGAATCGGTCTAGAGCAGCTCGGCGCCGAGGTGGTGCAGCGACACGCGCGTGGCTTCGGGCCCGCGGCCGAGATGGACCCCATCCCGCTGCCCATCGGCGGCGATCACCAATGGCGCCGCCGCGGCGAGCGCCACAAGTGGAATCCCGCCACCATTGCAAAGCTCCAGGCGGCGACCCACGAGCCCGACCCCGAGCAAGCGGCGACGCTCTTCGACGAGTTCGCGGCGCTGGTCGACGACGAGCCGGAAGGACCCGTCACCCTGCGCGGTCTCCTCGACCTCGACCTCGAGGGCGTGGCCCCCGTGCCGCTCGACGAGGTCGAGCCCGCGTCCGAGATCTGTCGGCGCTTCGTCACCGGCGCCATGAGCTTCGGATCCATCAGCGCCGAGGCCCACGAGACGCTCGCCATCGCCATGAACCGCATCGGGGGCAAGTCCAACAGCGGCGAGGGCGGCGAAGAGGAGCGACGATTCACCGTCGACGAGCACGGCGACCTCCGCAACAGCGCCATCAAGCAGATAGCTTCCGCCCGCTTCGGGGTGCACATCAACTACCTCGCGCACGCTCAGGACCTCCAGATCAAGGTCGCGCAGGGCGCCAAGCCAGGGGAGGGGGGGCAGCTCCCCGGTCACAAGGTCGACGATAGAATCGCGGCCGTGCGTTGCTCGACCCCCGGGGTGACCCTCATCTCTCCGCCCCCCCACCACGACATCTACTCCATCGAGGATCTCAAGCAGCTCATCTTCGACCTCAAGTGCGCCAATCCCGACGCCCGGGTGAGCGTGAAGCTCGTGGCCGAGATGGGCGTGGGCACGGTGGCCGCGGGCGTGGCCAAGGCCGGGGCCGACGCGATCGTCATCGCGGGTATGGCCGGGGGGACCGGGGCCTCTCCCGTCTCCTCGATCAAGCGCGCGGGGCTACCCTGGGAGCTCGGTCTCGCCGAAACGCAGCAGGTGCTCATGCAGAACGACCTGCGGCGCCGCGTCCGGCTCCAAACCGATGGCGGGCTTCGCACCGGTCGCGACGTGGTGGTGGCGGCGCTCATGGGCGCCGAGGAGTTCGGCTTCGCCACCGCGGCGCTGGTGGTCGAGGGGTGCGTGCTCCTGCGCAAGTGTCACCTCAACACGTGCAGCGTAGGCATCGCGACGCAGGACCCCGAGTTGCGCCAGCTGTTCAGCGGCCGTCCCGAGCACGTGGTGCGCTACTTCGAGCTCGTGGCGGAGCAGGTTCGACGACAGCTCGCGCGGCTCGGCTTCCGAAGCCTCGACGAGGCGGTGGGGCAAGTCGAGCGGTTGAAGCGCCGTGAGCTCCAGCACGACAAGGCGCGCTCGCTCGACCTGTTGCCCTTGATGGCGCGCCACGACCACGCCCGGGACGGCGGGATGGTGCCGCCCGAGGTGGCCGAGGGAAAGGAGATCCCGAGACGCTTCGTGGCGCGCGTGGACGACCCTGGCCTCGAGCGCCACATCGACCGCACCCTGCGCGAGGCGGCGACGCCGGCCATCGAACGCGGCGAGCCGACCGAGATCGACGCCCCCATCGGGAACACCCAGCGGACCGCCGGCACCATGCTCTCCGGATGGGTGGCCAAGCGCCATGGGAGCCGTGGGCTCCTCGACGACACCCTCCGCATCCGGTTCAGCGGCTCGGCGGGTCAGAGCTTCGGAGCCTTCCTCGCCAAGGGCATCACCCTCGAGCTGACCGGCGACGCGAACGACTACGTGGGCAAGGGCCTCAGCGGCGGCCACATCATCGTGCGCTCGCCGCCGGACAGCCGCTTCGTGTCCCACGAGAACGTCATCGTCGGCAACGTCTGTCTCTACGGGGCCACGGCCGGAGCGGCCTTCTTCGCCGGGCAGGCGGGTGAGCGATTCGCCGTGCGCAACAGCGGGGCGCGCGCGGTGGTGGAAGGTTTGGGCGACCACGGCTGCGAGTACATGACCGGCGGCGTGGTCGTGGTCCTAGGCCACTGCGGGTGGAACTTCGGCGCGGGAATGAGCGGAGGCATGGCCTTCGTCTTCGACCGCGCACGGGAGATGCAACGACGCATCAACCGCGAGATGGTCGAGCTCGAGTCGCTCACCGACTCGTCGGACCAATGGTTGGTCTACGGCATGATCGAGGACCACGTTCGCCACACGGGCTCGACCCACGCGCGGCGCATCCTCGACAATTGGGAGCTGATGATCCCGCACTTCGTGAAGGTCATGCCGGTCGAGTACCGGAAGGTCATCGAGCGACGGAAGCAACCTGCGCCCAGCGAACCGCGGCTCGACGCGGCGGGGGAGGAGTGACGCATCATGGGTAAGCCCACCGGTTTCATTCAATGGGAGCGGCTCTTGGTGCCGCGACGTCCGGTCGAAGAGCGCACCGGCGACTTCGGTGAGATCGACCGCATGGCCACGCCAGAACACGCCCGGCAACAGGCGGGCCGCTGCATGGATTGCGGGATCCCCTTCTGCCAGCAGGGCTGTCCGCTCGGCAATCCCATCCCCGAATTCAACGACGGGGTCTATCGCGGCGATGTGGAGACCGCCTACCGGATGCTCTCGTCGACCAACAACTTTCCCGAGTTCACGGGCCGGATCTGTCCCGCTCCTTGCGAGGCCGCCTGCACGCTGGCCATCGCGCAGGGGGCGGTGACCATCGAGCAGATCGAGAAGGACATCGCCGAGCGCGCTTGGCGCGAAGGGTGGGTCGAGCTCGAGGCCCACCGCCCGCCGACCGGCAAAACCGTCGGGGTCGTGGGCTCCGGACCGGCGGGATTGGCCGCGGCCGAGCAGCTGCTCCGCGCGGGGCACGCGGTGACGGTCTACGAGCGCGACGATCGTATCGGAGGGTTGCTCCGGTATGGGATCCCGGACTTCAAGATGGCCCGCTCGGTGCTCGACCGACGCGTCGCGTTGATGGAGGCGGCCGGGGTCTCGTTCGTGACGGGATACGACGCGGGCAGGACGACGTCGTGGACGGAGCTGAGGGGAGCCCACGACGCGCTCCTCCTCGCGCTCGGGAGCCGTCGCCCGCGAGACCTGCAGGTGCCCGGGCGCGACCTGCCCGGCGTGGTCTTCGCCATGGACTTCCTCGAGCAGCAGAATCGCGTCGTGGCGGGGGATGCGGTGTCCGAGCAGATCTTGGCGACGGGCAAGCGCGTGGTCATTCTCGGTGGCGGCGATACGGGCTCCGACTGCCTCGGGACCTGCCACCGACAGGGCGCGGCCTCGGTGACCCAGATCGAGCTCATGCCGGCGCCGCCGGAGGCGCGGGGGGAGCACAATCCCTGGCCCCAATGGCCGATGGTCTTCACCACCTCGTCGAGCCAGGAGGAGGGCGGCGAGCGCGCCTTTGCCTTTTCTACGCAACGCTTGGAGGGAGCCGACGGTCAGCTCACCCACCTCGTCGGGGCGGAGGTGGAGCGGACGGACGGCAAGCTCGAGGTGCGGGCCGGAAGCGAGCGCAAGCTCGAGGTCGACCTGCTGATTCTCGCCATGGGCTTCGTGGGGCCCGAGACCGAGGGGCTGTCGTCGGAGCTCGGCGTCGAGCTCGACCGGCGCGGCAACGTAGCCGCCGATACCACCACCTTCGCGACCAGCGCAGAAGGGGTCTACGCGGCAGGGGATGCGCGCCGGGGCCAGAGCCTCGTGGTGTGGGCCATCTCCGAGGGACGCGAGGCGGCGCGGGCCATCGACGAGAGACTCACCGGCGGCCCGTCCATTCTGCCCACCCGGGGCGCAGACGTCCCCTTCGACGGCTAGAACGGGCTTGTCGACGGCGCGATGGTGCCCGGCCTTTCTCCGCGGGGGCTTTGCGTTACCATGGGGGCTCTCGATGGCGATGCGACGACGATGCGGTCGCGCCAGTGCCCAGATCATGGGCGTGGCGCTGGGGTGCCTTCTGACGCTGGGTTGCAGCGGAGCCAAGGGGGGCGGCGGCAAGACGCCCGACGGCACCTCGGGTGGCGGCGAAGGCGACGACGGGGGTCCCACGGTGACCGGTACCGTGGGGGCGCTCGATGAAGCGGCGGTGAAGAAGGAGGTCCGGGCCGCCACCGAGAAGGCCGAGGCCTGCGTGAGCAGAGCCCGCGAGCTTCTGCCCTACGTCGAGGGGGACATGACCGTGTTCCTGCGTGTCGATCGGACGGGCAAGGCGGTCGAGGCTTACCTCTCCGACAACGACCTCGGCCTCGACAAGACCGAGACCTGCATCCTCGACGCGTTCAGGGCGCGGACCTGGCCCAAGCCGGTGGGAGGCGACGTGGGCGAGATCAGCCAGGCGCTCGGCTTCGAATCCGGGGTGCCCGAGCCGGCCCAGGTCTGGTCGGAGGAAGAGCTGAAGTCGTCCATGGCGGAAGGCGCAGCCGAGGGGGAGGACCCCTTCGCCGCGCTCGTGAAGAAGCTCGGCGCGTGCCGTGCGCAGGCCGGCGCGGGGGCCATGAAGGCCACCCTCTACCTCGATGAGGATGGCTTGGTGCAGGGGGTTGGGACCAGCGTCTCCGACGCGAAGGGCGCAGCCGCAGCGACCTGTGTGGTCACCGAGATCCAGAGCACCAGCTTCCCGTCTCCGGATGTGGTCGTGAAGGCGACGGTGGCGGTGCCGTGATGGCGCGCTGGCTCGTCGTCGGCCTCGTTTGCCTCTTCGGCGCGAGCCTGAGCGGCACCGCGTGGGCGGAGTCCATCGCCGAGCTGGCCGAGAAGCTCCGCACCCACGAGGACTTTCGCGTGCGCACCCAGGCCGCTTTGGCGCTGGGCGCGACGGCGAGCAAGAAGGCCATCCCTCCCCTTTGCGACGGGCTCGACGATGATGTCGACACCGTGCGGGCGGCGTCGGCCGGCGGGATGGCGAGGCTCGCCCTCGGGGGCGAGGACTGCCTCGAGCGACGGCTGCGCGTCGAGACGAGCAGCAACGTCAAGAAGATGATCCAGAAGGCCTTGAGGCTCATCGCCGAGGGCGCGGGCGCTTCGGGACTCGGTCCGAGCGCGAAGTACTACATCGCGTTCAAGGCGGTAGACAACGGCACCGGCCGATCCAGCGTGAGCAAGGTCGCCGTCTCGGCGATGCGATCGCGTATCGCCGACGGGAAGGGCTTCGTCTTCGCCCCGGCCCGTGAGTCGACCAAGCAGGCCAAGAAGCGTCTGCGCAAAAGCCCCCACGTGGTGGGCTACGCCCTGAAGCCCAAGGTCTCGACGACCAAGACCACAGGCGAGCTCCTGGTGACCTGCGCCGTCGACCTCTACGACTACCCGGGCGGTGACAGCCTCGGGGGCGTATCTCGCAGCGCGGGCAAGAGCGGTATCGACGAGGACGACGCGGGCGAGGAGGACGGGCTCGTGCAGAAGGCATGCGGACAGGCGGCGGGCGAGTTCATGAGCCTCGCGGCCCGAGTGGATTGACGAACATGGCTGACAACGAGCCGAGCTACCGACGCAGCGCCAAGAACCTCCTGCTCGACCGACACTTTCAGCTTCGCTACGCGGGGCTGCTCTTCGGGCTCGCCGTCGTGCTCAGCGCGGTACTCGGCGCGCTGCTGTGGCGCACCAGCGACACCCTCATCACGCAGAGTACCCAGGCGGTAAAATCCGGTCAGAGAGCGGTCGACCTCGGTCGGCAGCTCGCCACCGAGAGCGAGAAGGTGAGCGCCGTCGTGAAGATGAACATCGTCGAGGAGTACAAGGACAGCCCCGAGCTGCTCGCGACCTTCCAGGCCGATCAGAAGAAGCAGGGCGAGAAGCTGGTGGCCCAGCAGGCGGCGCTCGAGCAACAGGCCCAGACCCTCTCGGCGCAGGCCACCGCTCTCGAGCAGCAGCAGAAGAGGCTCCTGTGGACCCTCACGATCGCGCTCGCGGTGCTCAGCCTCGGCATGGGACTCGTCGGTATCGTCTTCACCCACAAGGTGGCGGGTCCCATCTTCAAGATGACCGGTCAGCTCGAGCGCCTCGGAAAGGGCGACATGCGCGTGCCCGAGCCCCTGCGCAAGGGGGACGAGCTCACCGCCTTCTTCGGGACCTTCCGCGATACGGTCGAGCAGCTCCGCCAGCGACGCGAGGACGAGCTCGCCCGGCTCGACGAGATCTGTGAGGGGATCCAAGACGAGGTTCTCACGCGGGAGCTCGGCAAGCTGCGGTCGGAGTTGGAGCGGCCGCTCGGGACGTGACACGCTGGCTTCTTCTCCTGGCCCTGGCGAGTCTTGGATTCGCCACCGGCCTGGCGGCTGGCTGTGACGAAGCCGGCGAGACGACATCGGCCGCCGGCGGGCAGGGTGGCGCGGCCGGGATGAGCAACACCAGCGGGGGCGGCTTCGTGCCCGACTGCGAGCCGGCCCCGGCGCCCCAGAGTGACGGGAGCTGTGTGGTGCTCACTACCGCCACCATCACCACCACCACCAGCGCCGGCAGTGGCGGGGCGGGGGGCATGGCCGGCGGTCCCGCCGGGGGGGCTGGAGGCACGGGCGGGACCGGGGGCGGAACGGCGCCGACCGGCGTGGAAGTGACTTGCAACCCCGTGGCGGGAGGCGACTGCGCCGAGGGCGAGGCCTGCGACGTGCTCCTCGTCGCCGGGGTGCAGGCTGGTTTGCGCTGTGCCCCGCCGCCTAACCGGGCGCCGCTCTGCGGCCCCTGCGATCCCGTGTCTGGGCCGTTCTGCGCCCCCGGAACCACCTGTCTGGACGGTTCATGCCGTCGCTTCTGCTGCCAGGACGACGACTGTCCGCGCGACACCAACTGCTCCACCGAAGAGGGCGGGACCTTCCGCTTTTCCTTCGCTTCGAGCCTTGGGATCTGCCTCTAAAGTCGGGGGATCGCTTCTCTTCTAGAAGTGTCAAAATCCTGCGATCTCCATGGACTGGCGAGGTCCGAAATCGTGGTGTACGGTCCCCGACCACATGCGTCGTCTGCTCACCATCGGAGCGGCTGTCTTGGCCGCCGGCACCATCCTCGGTGCACCTCGTTCCGCGCGGGCGGAGGAGGAGTGCCACGACTGCGTGCCGGATGCGCCGCGCGAGCCCGAACACGCGGAGCCGGAGACCGACCCCAAGCCCGCGAAGGGCGAGGAGAAGGCCCCGTCCAAGAAGGCTGAGTCCAAAAAGGCCCCGTCCGAAAAGGCTGAGCCCAAGAAGGCCCAATCGAAGAAGGCCCCGTCTAAAAAGGCCCCGTCTAAAAAGGCTGAGCCCAAGAAGGCCCCATCCGAGAAATCGGAGGAAGCTGAGCCCGACACGCGTGCGGAGAAGGCCAAGCGTGCTGAGCCGAAGAAGGCCGAAGAGCCTGCGGCCCACCATCACCACGAGCACGAAGAAGATGGTGATGCGCCCGCGAGTCGTGACGATCGCTCCGTCGACATCGACATCTCCTCGGCCGACATCCGCCGCGCCATCCGCAAGGACCTGGGCAGCCTCGGTTCGATGTCGGTGGGTCGGCCGCAGCAGGGCGCCTTGGTCAACCCCAAGCGCTTTCCCGAGGGCAAGCACTGGCACCTGATGTCCCCGGGCAACGCCTACGCGACCGAGGAGACCATCGACTACCTCACGCGCGCCGTCGAAAAGGTTCACGCCACCATCCCCGGCGGCCATCCCCTCTACATCGGCGACATCAGCAGCCATCACGGCGGCAGCCTGAAGGGCCACAAGAGCCATCAGGCCGGTCGCGACGTCGACATCTCCTTCTTCTACCGCGCCACCAAGAACAAGCCGGTCCGCTGGTACCGGGTGGCCGATGCGGAGACCCTCGACGTGGGCCGCACCTGGGTCTTCGTCAAGGCGCTGCTCATCGAGACCGACGTGAAGTTCATCTTCATCAACACCTCGGTTCAGAAGCTGCTCAAGGACCACGCCCTCGAGGTCGGTGAGGACCCCGAGTGGCTCGACCGGGTCTTCCAGTACGATTCCAAGGACCCCTGGCCCATCATCCGCCACAGCCCCGGCCACGACACCCACATCCACATCCGCTTCTACAACCCGCGGGCACAGGAGATGGGTCGTCGCGCCTACGGACACCTCGTGGGCGCAGGCGTGATCAAGCCGCACATCTACTACACGCACTACACGGCCAAGAAGGGCGACATCCTCGGCCGGATCGCCAAGCGCTTCGACTGTAAGGTCCAGGACATCGTCGAGGCGAACAAGATCTCCGGCTCGAAGATCCTCGCGGGGAAGACCTACCGCATCCCGCGCGAGGGCAACGTGCACCAGATCGGACGCGTGAAGATCCCACCCCGGCGCCTGCCCGCGCCGCGCGGTACGTCGGGCAAGCACGCTCACGCGAGCGGCAAGTAGCGGCGCTAGCCTCGGGCTGAATGGGCGGCGCTCATCGTGGGCATGTCGTCTTCGGCTACGGCGTGTGGATGGTGATGAACAGGTCGTCTTGGCCCTGACTCTGCGTGGTCATGCCGCCGACGGTGAACGCGTTCGTGAACCAGCCGGTGAAGACGATCCTCGGGTTGTTGCCGCCGGTCGCGAGCAGGCCCTCGGAGAATTCGTTTCCGTTGCCGCTGATGGGCCGGACCCAGAGGGTGGTCCCGTCGCCGGCGAGCTTGATGAGAGCATTGTCGATGCCGTTGGAGGCGGCGATGGTCTGCTCGAACACCATCTCGTTGTTGAAGTCGACGCCGAGCACGACGGTGCCGTCATCGTCGACGTCGAGCGAAAATGAGTTCTGGTCTCCGTTTCCGCCGAAGACACGCGCCCACCGGGGAGCACCGGTGACGACGTCGAGCTGCAGGACGTAGGCGTCGTTGCCGGAAGCGCCCACCTCTCCGAAGCCGAAATCGATCTTGTCCCGAAAACGGCCCGAGATGGTGACGTGGCCGGTGGGGCCGAGGGCGAGCTCATTCACTCCATTGCTCTGGTCGTTGTCCCAGAGGCGGTCCCATTGCGGGCTCCCGGTGCCGTCGAGGCGTGCGACGTAGATGTTCTGATCGTCGCTGAGGCCGGTGTAGCTCGTGGCGAGGTTGATGTTGTCGGAAGCCCACCCCGTGATGAAGACGGAGCCGCCGAACCATTGCACGTCGCGCACGCGTTGGTCGTCGCTCCCGCCAAAGGCACGAGACCAGACGTGGCTGCCGTCGCTGCCGGAGAGCTTGACGACGTAGGCGTCCTCGTTACCGCCGTAGGTCAGCGGCAGCTCGCCAAAGGTGATCTCGGCCTCGTTGTAGCCCCCGAGGTAGACGTCGCCCGCCGTATCGAGGCCCATGCCGTAGCAGACGTCGTCGGAACTCGTGCCAAAGACCCGTTGCCACATGGTGTTGCCGGTCGCGCCGTCGAGCTTGGCCACGAAGATGTCGCGGCCGCCGAAGCCGCTCTCCGGGGGCTGCCCCTTTTCGAGCTCGATGCTGTTCTCGAAGATCCCGCAGATGACCACGTTGCCCATGGCGTCGACTTCGACCTCGCGGGCGTAGTTCGCCTGGTCGTTGGTGCCTCCAGTGGGAAAGGCGCGGTGCCAGCGGGCCGTCTGCGCGTCGGGGCTGAGCTTGATGACGAACGGATCTTGGCCCGTCGTGGTGGCCAGGGTCTCGCCGGCGAGCGTGAAGGTATCGTCGAAGCCCCCCGCGAGCAGGAGGTCGTCGAAGGGGTCGACGGCGACGTCCCAGCCGTGCTGGTCGCCGCTCGCCCCGTAGGTGGAGGCGTCGACGAGGTCGCCCTCGGCGCAGCCGCCGAGACCATCGCAGGTGCCGTCGGTCTGGCACACCGTGCTCGCGGGCTCGCGCGGCCCGCAGGTGCCCTCGCTTCCAGGGGCGTCGCAGCGCACACAAACGCCAGCGCAGGGCTCGTTGCAGCATACGTCGTCCACGCAGTGGTTGGAGATGCACGTGTTGGGGTCCTTACAGTCAGCGCCGAGGGGGAGCTTGCAGGCGCCGAAGCCGTCACAGGTCTGCCCGCCGTCGCCGCAGGGGCGCCCCGCGTCGTAGGGGTCTTCGCCGCAGCTTCCGTCGTTGCGACAGACGGTTACGAGGCAAGGACCGCTCGGCGCCGGGCATTCGGCGAGATCGCAAGGCACGGGGGTGCCGCCCGAGCCGCCGGTCGCCGTCAGGCCCCCGGCTCCCCCCGAGCCCAAGGGGGCCGTGCCATCCACATCCAGCACGCAGGCGCCCCAGGAGAGCGCGAGCAGGATGGTGGCGGCGTAGATTCGGCTGGAGCGAGCCATGGACGAAACTCTATCAGGAATGCATCGGGGTTTGCGCGGGGCCAGGGCGGAGTGTAGACAGCGCCGTGGGCGACGAGCTGACCGCAGCCTTCGAAGAGCTCTTCACCGCCATCCGTGAGGCGGCGCCGGGACGGACTTGGTCTCGGGGCATCGAGCTCGCCCGCGCCGACGCGGTCGACGGCATGTCCTACGACGAGGACAGCATCATGCTCCGCGTGGCCACGCCCGGCCGCAGGGTGCCGCCGGTGGTCACGCTCTTCCCCCTCGACGAGGAGTGGGTGTGTGACTGCGACAGCAAGACGGCCGCATGTGAGCACGTGGCGGCGGCCATCATCGCCACCCGTCAGGCCCGCAAGAAGGGTCAGCCCATGCCTCAGAGCGAGAAGGCGGGGGCGCGGCTGGGTTACCGTCTCACGATCGAGAAGGGGCGGCTGTTGATCCAGCGGGTCGCGGTGGAGGGCGACAAGGAGACGCCGCTGACGACCTCTCTGGGCGGTCACCTCGCGGGGCGGGGGGGCGGGCCCGCGATCGCCCCCACCGAGGCCGACCTCCAGATCGACCGCCTGATTCAGCTCAAACGCGTACGGCTCTGGCCCATCGAGTCGATTCATAGCCTCCTGGCCCTGCTCGCCCAGGCCGAAGACGTGAAGATCGATGGGGAGGCGGTGAAGGTCAGCGATCGGAAGATCGGACCCCAGATCACCCTGCGCGATCAGAAGGGCGGCGGCTACGTCCTGCGTTTCGAGCCCCCTCCCGGCCTGGTCCGGATCGCGGCCCACGGGGTGGCCATGATGGAGGGTGAGCCTCCGGTGTTGCATCAGCTCGACCTGACCGACATCTCGGGCATGGCCCTCGAGCAGCTCCCGGCGGAGATGCGGTTCGGACCCCACAAGGTGGCCGAGCTCATCAGCGATGTGCTTCCCAAGCTTCGTAAGCGCGCGGAGGTGGTGGTGAAGGCCAAGCGGCTACCGGACAAGGTCCGTGACCTCAAGCCGCGGCCCCATCTGTCGGTCACCCAGAAGGGGGGCGCCCTGTCGGTGCTGCCTACCCTGGTCTACGGCGATCCCCCGTGTGCACGCATCGAGGACGACCAGCTCGTCCATCTCGGGGGGCCCGTGCCCAAGCGCAACGCCAAGCGGGAGCGCGAGCTGCTCGAGCGCATGCGCGCGGAGCTCGACATGGTGCCCGGGCGCAGGATCGACGTGACGGGGGCCCGGGCGGTGGCCCTGGCCGACAAGCTCCGTGCCTGGGAGGACGGCGACCTCGTGGCGGTGGAAGGTGAGGTGCACCGCACGCTCTACCCCTCCGAGCTGAAGCCGAAGCTGAAGCTCAATCCTCAGGCCTTCGATGCCACCTTCAGCGACGGCGCGCGCAGGGCCGAAGCGGCGGCGGTCCTCGACGCCTGGCGCCGCGGCAGCGGGGCGGTCCAGCTCTTGGACGGCGGCTGGGCTCCAGTGCCGACCGCGTGGCTCGAAAAGCACGGCGAGCGCCTGTCCGACCTGTTGGCCGCGCGCGATCCCGAGGGGCAGGTGGCCACCCACGCCCAGCCGGTGATGATGAAGCTGTGCGAGGCGCTCGATCAGCCCCCGCCTCCCTCTTTGGAGCGACTGCGGCCGCTGGTGGAAGACTTCGAGGGACTGTCCAGCCCTCCGCGCCCGGACGATCTGAGGGCCGACCTGCGCCCCTACCAGCGCGAGGGGGTGGCGTGGCTCGCCTTCCTCCGCCAGGCGGGACTCGGCGGGATCCTCGCCGACGACATGGGCCTCGGAAAGACGCTTCAGACCCTGTGCATCCTGCGCGAGCGTTGCCTCGTGGTGTGTCCGCGCAGTGTGCTCCACAACTGGGCCGACGAGCTGAAGCGCTTCCGCCCCGGGCTGAGCTTCGCGACCTACCACGGCTCGAACCGCAAGCTCGACCTCGAGGCAGACGTGACCATCACGACCTACGCCCTGCTTCGGAACGACATCGACGAGCTGTCGGCCGTCGAGTGGGACACGGTGGTGCTCGACGAGGGGCAGGCCATCAAGAACCCCGACAGCCAGGTGAGCCAGGCGGCCTATCGACTGAAGGCGCGCTGCCGCCTCTCGCTTAGCGGCACGCCCGTCGAGAACCGGCTGGAGGAGCTGTGGAGCCAGATGCATTTCGCCAATCGCGGCTTGCTCGGGGGCCGAGAGGGCTTCGCCGAGCGCTACGAGCGGCCCATCGCCTCGGGAACCCCCGGCGCGGCGGCCCACCTGCGCGAGCGCATCAAGCCCTTCGTCCTGCGGCGCACCAAGCAGGAGGTCCTCAAGGACCTGCCCCCGCGAACCGACGCCCTGCTGCATTGCGAGCTCGACGAGAAGGAGCGCGAGGTCTACGACGCGTTGCGCCTCGCCACCCAGCGCGAGGTGGTGTCACAGCTCGATCAGGGCGGGAGCGTGCTCGGAGCGCTCGAAGCCCTCCTTCGCCTGCGCCAAGCTGCGTGCGACGCGTCGCTGGTGCCCGGTCAGGGCGACCTCGCCCACACGGACGACGGCTCTCCTCGCCCCAGCTCGAAGGTGCGACGCTTGCTCGAGGCCCTCGAGCTGGTGGCCGAAGACGGTCACCGCGCCTTGGTCTTCTCGCAGTGGACCAGCCTGCTCGACCGCGTGGAGCCCTTCCTTCATCAGGCGAACATCGACTTCTGCCGTCTCGACGGCAGCACCCGCGACCGCGGCTCGGTGGTGGGGACCTTCCAGGCCGATGGCGGTCCGCCCGTCATGCTCCTCAGCCTCAAGGCGGGCGGAACCGGTCTCAACCTCACCGCCGCCGACCACGTCTTCCTGCTCGACCCGTGGTGGAACCCGGCCGTCGAAGACCAGGCCGCCGACCGCGCCCACCGTTTCGGTCAAGACCGCCCCGTCATGGTTTACCGCGTGGTGGCCGAACAGACCGTCGAAGAGCGGATCCTCGCGCTACAGGACAGCAAGCGCGCTCTCGCAGAGGCCGCCCTCGGCGAAGCGGATAGAGCCACCGGCCTCACCCGCGACGACCTCATGGCCCTCCTGGCGTAGCGCGGCGTCGTCGCGCGCGGGCCGACGAGCGATGGCGCACTCGGGGCAACGCTGGCGCCGGGGCGGCCCATAGGACAGGATGAGCCGGCGATGAGCTTGGACCGCAACCTCAAGCGTGCCTTCCCGGTCGTGGTGCTGGGCGGGTTGGGTCTGGTGGCCTACTTTCAGGCCCGGGGGATCGGTCACCTCATCGGCTCGTCCATGACCGAGACCTCGGCCCCCGTCCCGGCGGGGAGCGCGGGGCCCGCACCGGCGGCTACGGAGCGCGACGGATCGCCCATCCTCGACCGCAACCCCTTCGGGCCCGAAGCCAGCCCAGAGCCCTCCTCGGCGACGGCGACCCCCAACGAAGAATCACCGACCGAGACGCCGGCCGATGGCGGGGCCTGCGACTTCGGCCGCGTGGTGCTCATCACGTCCTCCGACGATCCACGCTGGTCCTTCGCCTCCATCGCGGGCAAGGACGGCGGGGTGAAGATGCGTCGACTCGGCGACGAAGTGGATGGTTACGAGGTCGACGAGATCATCTCCACTCGGGTCTGGCTGAAGAAGGACGGCCGGCGCTGCTTTCTCCAGATGGGGAGCT
>JGI12210J13797_10647570_pt1 | contig 16688 bp, 8 predicted proteins | sample ElkSlonscriptome_3_FD_13797 | JGI IMG/M metagenome (IMG submission 13797)
GCACAAAATCGGAATCTTTTCGGACTTTTCTGATAAATAACCATTCCTGGTTACCCCATAGTATTTTTAGCTACATAAAATTACAATTTTTGATTATCTTATTCGGTCAATGTTACCCAGCTAATCATTATGATTCCAATTAATCCAGATCAAATTCCATCCGATGGGTGGCAGGGGTTTAAGCGCTACTGGCGCACAGATCTGGTAGCGGCATTGAGCGTGGCTTTGGTAGCACTTCCCTTGGGTCTGGGAATTGCGGTTGCCGCCGGTTTCCCTCCTATGTCGGGGTTAATTTCGGTGATTGTAGGCGGGTTAGTGACCACATTTATTCGGGGAAGCCACGTGGGAATTAATGGTCCGGCTAATGCCCTGATTATCGTCGCATTATCAGCGTCCGAAAGCATGAGTCTGCCCGGTCAGTCGGGACTTCCTTATACCATGGCGGTTTTTGTGGTATCTGGTGGTATACAAGCTCTGATGGGTTTACTACGACTAGGCAAATTAGGTAACTTAGTTCCTACTTCTACCATTCATGGTATGTTGGCGGCTATTGGCTTTCTAATTATTAGTACTCAGGTTCATCATGCTTTGGGTATCTCGGACGCAAGTCTTTCGGAACTGCTGACTCGCCCGGAGATACTGTTGCAGGCCAATCCGTTCGTCATAACAATTACCATTGTTTGTCTGGCAATCCTAGTCTTTTATAAGGATATAGAAAACCGAACTATTAAACTGCTGCCCGCTCCTATGTGGGTACTGATCGTCGCTATTCCATTATTCTTTGGGTTTCGCTGGCTTTCTCAGGAATATTATCCAAATACTGAGCAGTTGTCTAATGAGTTTCTCATTCAGATACCAACTGATATTACCCAGGGTCTAGCTTTCCCAGACTTCTCCCGCATAAACGAACCCATATTCTGGCTAACAGTTTTTGTAGTGACGGTAGTGCTATCGCTAGAGTCATTAGTCATTTCTAAAGCGGTGGATAAGCTCGATCCTTACAAACGGAAGACGAATCTTAACAAAGATCTATTCGGAATCGGCGTAGCTACTGTAATCTCCGGTTTTTTAGGCGGATTACCCATTACGGCCGTGATCGCCCGTAGCTCCGTGAATATTACCAACGGCGCAACCACGCGGTGGTCGAATTTTATGCACGGACTCATAGTGCTGCTATTTGTGGTCGTGTTTACTAGCTTTATTCAGAAAGTCCCTCTCGCTGCTTTAGCCGCCGTCCTTTTATTCACTGGGTACATGCTTACTTCTCCTCGGGTATATAAACGAGCCTATCAGCAAGGGTGGGAGCAGTTAGCCATACTTGTCGTTACGTTAGTTGCTATTCTCTTAACCGATCTCATGTCAGGATTACTCGTGGGTATTGGTTTTACGCTACTGCTGCATTTTTTCCGAAGCGGTATGCCACTTCCTTTGTTCCTACGCTACATGCGCCGCCCCTACATTAAGGTGGTTCAGGAGAAAGAACAGTCGTACTTACTGAAAATCAAAGGAATCATCAACTTTACCAATATTCTACAGATACAGAATAAGATTAAAAAGCTAACCCCCGATGATAATGTAGTAATAGACTTCTCTCACGCCCGGGTAGTAGACTACACTGTACTGGAATACTTACACGAATACGCTGAGAAGTATAATCAGAACGGGGGCGAGTTTCATTTTACTGGGTTAGATGTGCATAAAACCTCTTCTCACCATCCGTATGCATTGCACGTATTGGAAAAGCCCAAACCCAAGTTGATACGGCTTACCCGTCGACAAGTAGAACTTAAGCAAATGGCAGCTTCTAATGAATGGGGGTACAACCCCGAGGTTGCTTGGGATATTGGTGACCTTAATCGCTTTCTGTTCTTTAAGCCGCGCCCGGTGGAGTATATGAGTAACCAAATTAGCGGCACTTATCAAAACTTAGGCGTGCAGTGGAAAATATGCGATGTTTCGCTAAAGGATGCATTTATTTCGTTTGAGACTTATCGGCTTACCGTAGAGGTTCTTTCATTACCATTTATGCTCCCTATATTTTCTTTGGAGGAAGAGTCGTTCCTGGACCGTATTTCGGTAATTGCCGCGCAGCAAGATATTGACTTTAACGAATACCGTAACTTTTCTCGAAAGTTCTTACTACAAGGTACCGACGAAGTAGGTATCCGTGAGCTATTCACCGCTAACCTTATTCATTTTCTGGAGAAGAGTGATATTTATCACCTAGAGAGCAATGGAAAGGAGTTACTCATCTTTAGGCACCTTCGGTTAGCCAGCCCTCGCGAGATTCTAAAGATGGTAGCGTACAGTAAAAACCTAGTAACCAAGCTCCACCGAAGAACTATGCCCCCTACCATTGAGACTACTCCGGACGAAGTACACTAGCCAAATTAGCCTGAGTAGCCCGGTAGGCTAGCCAGCCTACAGTAACCCAAGCCAGTAACATAGCTCCTAACCCGGCTAGTACGAAGGGGAGCACGCTTACTTCTATCCGAAAAGCAAATTGCGTAAGCCACGACTGCATTAGAAAGTACACGATCGGGGCGGCCAGCCCAAAGGCAATTAATACTAGCTTAGTAAAATCCTTCGATAGCAATAATACTAAGCTGCCGGTAGAAGCCCCCATTGTTTTTCGTACGCCAATTTCTTTAGTACGCTGTTGTGCCGAATAGGCTGCCAACCCAAGTAGCCCTAAACCGGCGACGATGATAGTTATTACCGAAAATACGGTGAAGACTCGGCTTAGTCGCTGTTCAGCCCGGAAAGCGTGGTCAAACTCTTCATCTAAAAAGGTATATTCAAAGGGTACACCAGGAGCATACTTCTGCCATGCGACTTCAACCTGCTCTAATACTTCAGCAACATCACTTGGAGTGAAACGAACCAACAAGTTAAGGCCAGTCTCTGATAGGAAAATAGCCATTGGCTCAATATCGTGGTGCAGTGATCTAAAGTGGAAATCTTTCACCACTCCTAACACCTGATAAGAACCACCCTCAGTATCATCATAGCTAATTTCCGCTCCAATAGGGTCATCTATTTCTAGCGTACGCACAGCAGTTTCGTTGAGTAGTACCCCGGCAGTATCGGTACTGTACTCAGCAGAGAAGGTTCGCCCGTCTAGCAATTCTATTCCCATTGTTTCCAGGTGGTCATAATCACTAGTATACCAATACATCAGGCGTTTTACATCCTTACCCCGTTGCCAAAACATAGTTAGTTGGTACGTCTGAGGAATAACGTTGCTAACCACCGATGTTTCTACAACCACCGACTGCAGAGCAATAGCTTCCTTCATCGCAGTTCCCTGCTCACCTAACAAATCAAAGTAAGATAACGCCATCACTTGCTCTTTATTAAAGCCCAAGTCTTTATTTCGGGTGTAGTCAATCTGCTGGTAGGCCAGTACCGTACAGATAATTAGGCCAATAGACACACTGAACTGAAAGATCACTAATATATTGCGTAAAATTGTACTACCCTTTCGGACAAACCAGCCTCCCTTAAGTACTTCGGTAGGTCGAAAGCCTGATAAAAAGAACGCCGGATAACTACCGGCTAATAAGCCTACTATTAAGGTCAATAACAGTATTCCAATTAACAGCCAGCCTTCAGTAAATACTGCGTAAGCAATCTCCTTATCCGTCAGGTTATTAAAACTCGTCAAAAACAGCAGTACCCATACTACCCCCAGCAAAGAGGCAATCAGACCCATTAGTAACGACTCACCTAAAAATTGCACGATCAGCGCCGCCCGGGTTGACCCTAGAGCCTTACGTACCCCCACTTCCCGCGCCCGGCGCATGTAGCGGGCAGTAGCTAAGTTCATAAAGTTAACGCAAGCAATAAGCAGTAGAAATACGGCTACGGCTATCAATATGTACAAAGTCTTTATATCACCCCCTGTGTCAAGCTCACCAAGTAGGTCTGAATAGAGATGAATTTGCGTAATAGGTTGTAGAGAGAGTCGATACTCATTTCCTTCTTGTTGGAAGGTTTTGTAAGTATTATATTCAGCTACTTGAGCCGATACATACCTATCTCGCAAGGTTTGCAGGTTCTTTTCTACTGAAGCTACTGCTACTTCTTGTTCTAATAAAAGGTACGTATACAATTCCAGTCTCTCCCAGTTGTCATCTAAAGAATCGGGCAGGCTAGAGAAAGAAGCCAACACACTAAACGGTAGATGGGAGTACGGAGGTGGATTGGCTACCACTGCCGTTACTTTGTAGGGGGTACTATCACCTACCAGCACAAATTTTCCTATAGCCTCCTCATTGCCAAAGTACCTTTTCGCTATCTCCTGGGTAAGCACTAGGGAGTTAGGCTGTTGTAAAGCGGTAGTTGGGTCACCGGTAAGCAACTTGAAACCAAACATTTGAAGAAAAGGAGCATCTACGTACATGAACCCTTTTTGAGTTAAGGCTTTCTGTTCTACCTGTACTACTTGCCCACCTACCGGATATACTCGAGTTGAAGACTTCACTCCAGCAATGTTTTCTGAGGTGGCGGGCGCGAGAGCAGGAACAGTCATAGGGGTTTCTACCTCGTTATTGCTTATTTTTTCATAATGTGTTACCCGATAAAGACGGTCGGCAAACTCATGGAAGGTATCGTAGCGGAGTTCATCAAATACGTAAAGGGTAATCATTAGACAACTGGCAATCCCGATGCTGAGGCCAAAAACATTGAGAAATGCGTACCAGCCCTGGTTACGTAGGTTACGAATGGCTACCGATAGATAGTTTTTTAACATACTAATACCCGTTTAGCAGGATTATTCTCAGATTTCTGAATTTCTTCCTTAAGCGTTGGTGTATGCGTATTATAATACTTCTCTGGATGAGGCTTGGCGAGTTTTTAAGCCTACTGCTTAAGATGCCCGAACAAGTTCGGTAGCGACATACTAAGCATCTAGCATTATGCACTATAATATCGGATTAATGTGCAGATTTTTACAGAAAAGACTACTTTTTCTTTAGTAAAGTTTATACTCCACTGGAGTAAGAGCCTTATCAGTAGAATTGTGTATCAGATTCGTGCAATTGCATATTCTTATGGGTAAATAAGCCTACCGACGCCGTCGGTGGCTCATCGGAATGGATGGATGCTTTGCCGACGCGGAAATTAACCCATCGGAGTTATCCGACGGTCAATTTCCCGCGTCGGCAGCCTGTCGGAACCTTCCGATAGCCAGTTTCCCGTGTCGGCAGGCCGTCGGAACCCTCCGACAGTCAATTTCCCGCGTAGGCAACCTATCGGACGGATTTGATCTACGGCAAATACTGGTGGCAGACCGACGATTAAGAGCCAACGGCCTGATGCGATAGGAATTCTTACGTGTGTACTGTCTGCCGAGGGGCTTACTTTTATTCTGAACCGGGTTTCTCCAAATTTGAGGTGTAGAAATCAGAACATTAAACCATAAAGATATGATTGCATCCGCCACCCTCAGTAAATACCGCATCAAGGAGTTTACTCAGTTCATCCGCAACTCTTTAATCATTGTCAGCCAGCACGGCTCAGATAAATTACAGGTTAAAACTCAGTACAACACATTAAGTAGAGAGTGCTTACAGCTAGAGCGAGCTTATAAGCAGGAAAATATGAGCGAGACTGGCATAAAGCTAGTGGAGTTAGATACCCAACGCGATCAGGCCATTGTCTGCTTACGAATGATTAGCGAAGGCTACGTTCGGCACCCCAATGAAGCACTACAGACTGCGGGCGAGCAGGTGATAGAATGTATTAATAAGTACGGTACCCGATTATACAATTTAAACTACAGTGCTGAGACAGCCGCTCTAAAAAATGTTGTACGCGACCTTCAAACTATCCCTGCTTACGCTCAGGCAATTGAAGCTATGCATTTGGAGGAGGTAGTAAACGAGATGAAGAAGGCTAATCAGGCGTTTGAGAAAGTTTTTATTCAGCGACTAGAGGAAACGAGTAAGGAAGAACCCCAGAGCACCCGCGAGCTAGTACAAAGTACTTCAGAAGCGTATCGCACATTAGTAAAGCACGTTGAAGCTCGCGCTACGTTAGCCCCTTCAACTGAGTACACCTTGTTTATTAATCATTTCAACGAAAATATTGAGCACTTTAACCAGATTATAGAGCGCAGAAGGTTGGACAATGCCGATGAACCAGCAGTGGCCTAGATTTTTTGTAAGGACATGATTAATGATATTCCTGCATACCAAATCAATATACCTGTATTACATCTTGTTGAGCAAACAACTGAGGGGATACGCTTAGACCCAAGGCTAGGTTCAGCGTATAAAGCCGGAGGAACGCTAATATCTCCCAAATACAGCTCGCCGATATAGGAGCATAAGCTATTTTCTTTCAAACCTCGTTTAGGAAGGGCTAATGTAAGCGTAGCATCTGCCTGAATGGTAGGCTCATAGTTTTTTCCTTCGGTTAAATCAATACCGGAGGGAGTATCCAATGAAAGTACGGCTGCCTCAGACTGGTTCGCCCATTCAATCATAGCTCGGGCATTTCCTCGGGGATTACCCGAGAGGCTGTAGCCAATAATACCATCTAAAATTAGGTCAATCCCTTCAGGTAAGGTGTTTTCTTTCTCCGGCCACGCTTGCACCGACAGCCCCATGCATTGTAAGATACTGTACTGATGCTGCGGCACTTCGGTAAGCCGTTCAACATTAGTGATGTATACGTTTACTGTAGCCCCCCAGGCTGCTAAGCGGCGAGCGGCTACCATTGCTCCGCCGCCGTTGCCCCCGGTTCCGGCGAGCACCACTACTTGTTTACCCTCTAGATTATTCTCTAAAAAACGTTCCTTGGCTACTAGAGCCAGACATCGCCCGGCATTCTCCATCATCTGGATCAGTTCAATCCGGTACTGCTCAATCATCAGGCGGTCTACCTCCACCATTTGCTCGGTAGTAATGTAGGATACTTCGGTGTTTAGCGCAGGAAACGGTATAATAATGAATGACGTATTAGTGAGTAGTGACTAATGATGAATAACTACCGAACTTTACCATTTATTGGTTCATTTCTATTCATTATTAGTCATCAATCATCACGTACCGGATGCTCTAGCGAACTGCTACCGAGCCATCCGCTTGGTTCCAGCCGCTGGCTTCTATCATTTTATCAAAGATTGCGGTGTTCTCGTAGATACCCGCAAAGATTTCCGAGCCGGGTCCGTAGGCAAATACTGGGATTAAATCAGGAGTGTGGCCTCCAGTAGAGAATGTGCCTACTAAATCGTTATAGTTCTCTCCTGAAGAGAGGGCAAAGCCTCCGGTTTCGTGGTCGGCGGTTACTACTACCAAGGTATTACCATCGCGTTCTGCAAAATCAAGGGCTACTCCCAAAGTTTTATCAAAGTCTTTTACTTCTTCAATAATGTACTCAGCATCGTTGGCGTGCCCTCCCCAATCTATCTGAGAGCCTTCTACCATCAGGAAGAAGCCATCTTCATCTTGCGAAAGATAATCCAGGGCCATTTGCGTGGCTTGAGGAAGAAAGTCTCCTCGCCCATCTAGCATTCGGGGCATTCCGTCAGGAGCCAATAGAAAACCGTACTTTTCCTCCATAGAGAGGTTTGCTGGCTTCTGTAACTGAGCAGTATCTACTACAAAGCCGTGCGCTGTAAGGGTATCCAGGTAATTAACCTCGTCTTCTCTATCTACAAAAAACTGCGTGCCACCTCCCGCAAAGAAATCTACCGAAGAGGTTGTAAGTTGAGCAGCAATTTCCTCGTACCAGCCCCGAGCAGGTACGTGGGCGTAGAATGAGGCCGGAGTGGCATGTACAATAGATGAAGTAGCAATCAAGCCGCTGCTTAAATCGTCAGAAACCATTTCCAAGATGGTCGGTACTGAAGTAGAATCATCGGTAACGGCAATTGCGCCGTTGTAGGTTTTTACTCCAGCTGAAAAAGCGGTAGCTCCAGCGGCTGAGTCCGTAATTTTCTCCTGGGAAGAAGACGTCTTGATCAGACCAATGTAGGGAAATCGCTGAAAGTTGGGCTCGCCTTCGCCGTAGAAGAACCGACTGGTTACCTGGGTAACCCCCATACCATCGCCAATTAATAGAATGATGTTTTTAGGTTGAGTAGGCTCTTCCTTAGTAGCGGTAGTTGCTTCAGGTTCTTTAAGCTGGCACTGTGCTAATAATAATAGGGAAAGACCAAAGATGAAAACACGAATCATAGGGTAGCAGTATAGTTTGATCAGCAAAGATAATTTCTTTCGGCAAACTTATCGTAGAAGCGATATTTCTTTTGTGTTAAGAAGTAATAAGGGGTAGAAAGGTAAAGGATAGACGGTGAAGGGTTTTTGCGCTCCCTATCTTTTACCCTCTACCATTTACCTTATACCGTCAATATTATTCATCCCGCAGTGATTCTACTGGATTGCGGGTAGCAGTACTAAAGGTTTGCGAACCTACGGTGATGCCCGCCACTAGCAGCGCGGCAACTCCGGCCAAGACAAAGCTCCAGACGCTCAACGTATCTTGGTAAGCAAAGGTATCCAACCAGTAGTTCATAACGAAATAAGCTAGCGGACAGGCAATTAGAAATGCTACCAGAATCAGTTTGGAGAAGCTTTGGGTAAGTAGCAGTAGCAACTGGCTCACCGAGGCCCCTAATACCTTACGAATACCTACCTCTTTTGCCCGTTGCTCGGCGGTATATGATGCTAAGCCAACTAAGCCTAAGGCGGCAATGAAGATGGCTAATATAGAAAAGAACTGTACAATTTGTCCCAGCCGATCCTCGGCATCGTACTGCCCTTGAAAGCGGTCGCCAATGGTGTAGTAACTGAACGGAAAGCCGGGACGAAGGAAGCTCCACTGCTCTTTCAGGTAGCTAACTGTTTCATCCATTGCGCTAGCTTGCACGCGAGCTACTAAGTTATGAACTCGACCTGCGCTATAGGGAATATGGAATATAATTGGTGATATTGATTGATGTAATGACTCAAAATGAAAATCTTCCGTCACCCCAATGATATAACCCTGCCGACCACCGTAGCTAATCTTCTTATCAATAGCCTCTTCGGGTGAATTGTACCCAATAGCTTGTGCAGCGGCAGCATTGATGATGAATGCATCAGTAGAATCGCTGGCACGTTCTATATCAAAATTGCGACCAGCGGCCAGCTTAATTCCAAAAGACTCGATAAAGTCATGACCGATATCTACGTTCGCTAAGCGAAAGTCAAGCCCTTTCATCTCTCCACCTACTTCAACCTCTCCGCCTTGCGAATCATTTAGCCTCCCAGAAGGTACTCGGCTAGAAAGCGTTACGTCTGAGATGCCGGGTTGCGCCAGTAGCTGTACTTTCAGATCATCATATCGTCCGTACATTGCTTCATCCATGGGTAGCACCAGCAGGTTTTCTTGATTGAAGCCCAGTGGCTTACTCTTTACGTAATCTAGTTGTTGTTCTACCGTAATAACCCCAATCACTAACGCAATAGAAATCACAAACTGAAGCACAACCAAACCCGATCGCAAGAGCGTATTACCCCGTTGCCCACCCCGACTGCTTCGTAAAATACGGGCAGGTTGGAAGGCTGATAAATAGAAAGCCGGATAGCTACCTGCTACAATCCCAACTGCCAGAACAATAGCTGATAGTAGCATCAGTAAAAAGGGGTTGCCGAGTATATCAAACGATAGTTGCTTATCTACGAAGTCTGTAAAGAAGGGTAAGGTTAAGGTTACCAACAGAATTCCTAAAGCTAAGGCAAACAGAGAAACTAATACTGACTCGGATAAAAATTGACCTACCAGCGAGGCTTTCTCGGCGCCCATTACCTTACGCACTCCTACTTCCTTCGCCCTACGGGTAGCCCGAGCCGTAGTCAGATTAATGAAGTTGATACAAGCAATTACTAAGATAAATAGCGCAATAATGGTATAGATATAAACGTAGGCAATATCTCCATTAGCCTCAATCTCCGAATCTAGGTGCGAGTATAAATGAATATCGGTAAGTGGCCACAATTGGAGAGCCGTATACTGCGAAGCTGACACATCGGGACCGCTGGGTAAGTGCTTATCTACGAAAGCTGGAAATTGCGCTTCTAAATCTGCTGGGTTATATCCTTCGGGTAATAGAATATACGTAGAGAAGTTGTTACTACCCCAGTTGGTATTCATATAATCTTGCCCGAAGAACTCTTCTAACAGCGTAAACGAACCTAACATAGTTGGGTGAAAGTGAGAGTTACCCGGCAGATCTTCTATTACGCCCGTTACTTTCAGGTCGGCTTCTTGCTCTAGTCTTAGCGTCTTACCAATAGGATCGTCATTACCAAAATACTTCTGTGCAGTACTCTCGGTTAACACTACGGCATTAGGCAGCGTAAGGGCTGTTTCTGGATCACCAGCAACAAAAGAAAATGTAAAGATGCCGAATACCTCCTGCTCAGCAAAGAAGAATTCGTCTTCCATTATCTGCTTGTCTTCTGCTTCATAAGTAATCAACATACCCCCATTTAGTAGACGGGCTGACTTCTGTATGATACCCGAGAAATCTTCGGCCAGCAGTGGTTCAAAAGGTGGTGCTAAGTGACCCAAGTGTAAGTTAATCTTTCCATCAGGATCGAGGAATTGCCGGGAGATGCGGTAAGTGCGGTCAGCGTTTTCGTGGTAGCGATCATAACTGAGTTCGTACTGCACAAACAGCAGAATCAGGATACAAGCGGCCATTCCCACGGCTAAACCGAGAACATTAATCAGCGTCATCTGCTTGTGACGAGCCAGATTCCGTAGGGCGATTTTGAGATAGTTTTTTAGCATAGTTTATTCAGTTAGCAATGAACAATTATTAGTTCTGTGCAACCAAACAGTAATTGCTAATAATACACTGTTCATTGCTCATTATTGAAAGTTATTCATTTCGTAACGATTTTGTCGGGTTGGACAGTGCTGCTTTTACTGTTTGAAAACTTACCGCTACTAGCGCAATCAAAACTGCTATTACTCCCGCTAAAAGGAAGACCCAACTCTGTACAGGAATACGGTAGGCAAAATCTTGTAACCAATGATCAACCGCGTACCAAGCCACCGGTACGGCAATCAGCAGAGCGACGAACACTAGTTTTACGAATTCCGAAGAAAGTAAAGCTGTAATAGATCCCACACTGGCTCCCAGCACTTTCCGAATACCGATTTCTTTAGTTCGCTGAGCGGTAGTGAAGGCTGCCAGCGCAAACAATCCCAAACAGGCTAGTAGTATAGCAACTACTGAGAAAATACTAAATATTTTTCCGGTCCGCTGCTCGGCCATATACAGTGTTTCGTATTCCTCATCTAGGAAATGGTACTCAAATGGCCGGTGAGTCACTCTTTCTTTCCAGAGGGCTTGCAGAAAAGAGAGTGTCTCCGGAATGTCGTGGCCAGACACTTTTACTAGCAAGCGGTTTACAAAGTCGGGGTTTAGAAAAATAATTAGTGGCTCAATAGGCTGATGTAAGGAAGTAAAGTGAAAGTCCTTTACCACTGCTTTTACTTCTCCGGGTGACCCCTTGAGAATTGTTTTTCCAATGGCTTCTTCGGCGGTCCATCCCAATGCTCTTACCGCAGATTCATTGAGCATGAAAGTATACCGGTAATTCTGACGGTTGTTAGATGTATCAAGCTTCTGTAGATCAGCAGGCGTAAAGTCGCTCCCTTCTAGTATTTCGATATTTATTGTAGTGAGAAAATCTAAATCCACCGGCAGCCCAGTAATTGATAAGTTCTTTTCTTTCCCGCCGCTGTTTACAGTAATACCATCCCCCCATTTGACGAAGGTCAGTGTTTCGTGTGCTCCTCCCGTCCTCACTACCTCAGGATACTGCTCAATGGCATCCTTTAAGTCTTCGTATTTAGGTCGCATAGGCCCATCTACTGGAAGTACCACAACCTGTTCCTTATCATACCCCAAGTTTTTCTGTTGGATATAAGAAAGCTGCTGTCCAATCATGATGGTGGCAATCATCAGAAAAATGGATATAGCAAACTGAAATGTGATTAGCGATCGGCGACCCCATCCTCCGGAGGATGACAATCGTACCTTAGACTTTAAAATATCGACTGCTTTTGAGTTGGATAGAATAAAAGCCGGATAGGCTCCTGAAGCCAGACTGAGCAGTAGGCAAAGCACGAATAGAGCAACAAGCAAAGAGGGTTGCCAAAGTAAGGAAGCAGTAATCTGAGTACCTGCGATCTGATTACAAAGAGGTAAAAGTTGAATAGCCAGAACCACTGCTAATAGCAAGGATAGTATAGTTAGCAGGGTGGATTCGCCTAACATCTGACCAAATAATTGTATTTTCTGGGCTCCTAATGCTTTCCTAACCCCTATTTCCGCACTGCGATTGCTAGCCTGAGCTGTAGCCAGGTTAGTATAATTAATACCAGCAATCAGCAGAATGAGTAAAGCCACGCTTCCCAGAATATACACATACACAATACTGCCGTTTGGCTCCAGGCCATCTAGCGACGAATACAAGTGTACTCTTTTTAGGGACTCCAACTGCAGAGTCATGTAATTGCCTTCACCTATCTCTAATTCACTTTCCGAAACATCCATCATGTATTCGGTGAGTTGCTGCTGAAAGCCAGTTGTTAGTTGTTCGTCGTGTAGTAAGAGGTAAGTAACATAGTTGGCGGGAAACCAATCCTCTCCGGTGGAAACTGAATGAAAAGGAGCAATGAAGTCAAACTGTATTTGGGAGTTGGGGGGAGCGTCAGCTACCACTCCAACCACTTGAAAATTCTGCCCGCTACCTACTTCTAGCAGTTTTCCTACCGGGTCTTCTGAATCGAAATACCGTTTGGCTGTACTTTCTGTGACCAGAACATTTTCTTTTCCCTGAAGTGCCGTTTGAACATTACCCTCCTTCACGGGGAAAGAAAATACTGAGAAAAAGGTAGAGTCCGCATAGAGAAAGTTTAGTTCTTCCTGCATTCTATCTTCGTAGCGAACGACTCTTGTCCTCTTATACAATCTTACGTACTTCTCAACTACTGGGAATGTGCGGGCTAATTGTGGCCCCACCTTGGTTCCCGTAATAGCCATCTGATTCTGCGTGTTCCCTACTGACAAATCCATGGCCACTCGCACAATTCGGTCAGCCTTCTCATGGAACCGATCAAAGCTGAGCTCGTAATGAGTATATAGGCCAATTAGAATACAACTGCTAATTCCAATTACCAGACTAAGCACGTTAACCGAGGTATATAGCTTGTTTTTAAGAAGTTTACGAAGAGCGATAGTTAGGTAGTTCTTTAGCATAATTCTTAGGGGTTAATGGTGAAGGGTAAAAGGTTCAAGGTGCAGACACTTTTCGTACCTTACACCGTTTACCTTCTACCCCTGAACCTTTTACTCATTACGAAGACTGTCTACCGGATTAGCCACCGCGGCTCTAATAGATTGAAAGCTGATAGTAAGCCAGGCGATGAGCAGGGCAATTCCTCCGGCAATGAGGAAGGTGCTGGCTCCTAATGAAATACGATACTCAAAATCAGCCAGCCACTGGTTCATAAGAAAATATGCTATCGGAATGGCTACTAGCAGAGCAACAAACACGAGTTTGGTAAAATCTTTAGAGAAACTAACAACCAAGCTGCTCACCGATGCGCCCATCACCTTCCGAATGCCAATTTCTTTGGTGCGCTGCTCGGCAGTGTAAGCCGCTAAGCCGAATAAGCCCAGGCAGGCAATAAATATCGCTAGAGAGCAGAAGATCGTAAAGATTGTTCCTAATTTTTGATCAGCTTCGTAGATGCTATCAAATCGCTCATTCAGAAAAGAGTATTCAAATGGTAAATCAGGTTGAAATCGATTCCACTGGTCTTCTAAAATTGCAATAGTAGCCGTTATTTGCTCGGGCTGCACGCGTAATGATAGAGCCGAGATATTGCTGCCCAAAACCATCACCATCGGCATAATCTTATGTCGCAGGGTACTATAGTGAAAATCCTCTATGACTCCTACCACCGTATACGTGTCAAAATTACCCGGCTCTTCGCTGAAATTACTTAGTCTTTGCCCCAAAGGATCGTCCTTCCCAAAGAAGTACTTTGCCGCCGCTTCGTTAATAATCATAGCGGTAGAGTCAGTGGCAAAGTCACGAGAAAAATTACGACCCGTTGTAATCTCCATTCCCATGGCTGGAACATAGTCGTAGTCTACGTAGAACCAAGGTGCTGTCGTAGTCTGATCGCTATCTGGGTTATTGTCAGGAAAGATGGCATTGCTATTATTGTTAAACGGATCAGCCGGAAGAAATCCGGTCAGCGTAGCAGCGGTTACTCCGGGTTGGCGTAGAGCTTCGTTTTTGAATGTTTCGGCCTGTTTGCCTAAGTAATAAGTGTTGTGCAATACCAATACATGTTCTTTATCGTAACCTAATTTTTTGTTACGGATGTGATTGAGTTGCTGATAAACTACGACGGTACTAGTAATTAAGGTAATAGAAATACCAAATTGTAGCACTACCAAACCATTGCGAAGCCAACGCCCGCCACTTTTACTAGCTAGCTTTCCTTTGAGTACACTCGCCGGGCGGAAGGCTGATAAGAAAAATGCCGGATAACTTCCGGCCAACAGACCAATGACTGCTACCGCCAATAGTAACAGAGGAATGAAATACCAAGTCTGGAGATAATTAATCGTTAATTGCTTCCCAGCCAGGTCATTGAAGAAGGGTATAGCTACTTCAGCGAACAGTATTGCCAGCAGCAAAGCTAAGAAGCTAACCAACAGCGCTTCAGCCAGAAACTGCGTAATGATTTGTTTACGTACTGAGCCTAAGGTTTTACGAATACCTACTTCTTTGGCTCGTCCGGCGGAGCGAGCGGTAGAGAGATTCATAAAGTTGAAACAGGCAATGAGTAGTACAAACAAAGCAATCGCTGAGAAGATATAAACGTAGCGAATGTCACCGTTCGCTTCAATTTCGTGTTCTAAATCTGAGTACAGATGAATATCCGTAAGTGGTTGCAGCAAATAGTTAAAGTAGTTGCCTGAGGCTAAAAAATCCTCGTAGCTAGCGTTAGCGTATTGCTCAAGTTGCGGAGCGCCGTAAGTCTCAAACGTTTCGTTGAGTTTTGTCTCTACATCAGCCATGTTGGCATCTTCCCGCAGTAATAGGTAGGTATAATAATTATTGCTCAACCATATCTCAGACTGGCTATCCTTTAGCGAAACCATCGACAGGAACACATTGAAGTGAAAGTGCGAGTTGGTAGGAATTTCCTCAAAAATGCCTGTAATCTTGTAGGGTTTTTTATCTCTGCCCAGCAGCAGTGTTTCTCCCAGAGGCGGGTCTTGCTCCCAATCAGCCCCAAAATATTTTTCAACCGAAGTCTCACAAAGCACCAGCGAGTTCATTTCAGTCAGAGCCTTTTCCGGATTTCCGTATAGTAGCGGAATATCAAAAACGGCAAATAGCGTAGAATCCGCATACGTAACATCCTCTTCTTGGTACGCTCGGTCGTCGCGGTAAACAGTATAATCACCTTGGGTTCGGAAGCGCACTGCATTCTCTACTTCAGGGTAAGTCTCGGCCATCGTGCGCGCCAGTGGAGCTGCCGCTATCGGAAAATCACCACTTTGCCCACCTAGGCTGTACGATAGTCGTGCTCGGTAAATCTGGTCAGCATTGCTATGGTAGCGATCGTAGCTAATCTCGTCTAATACAAACAGGGTAATAAGCAAACATGCCGCCAAGCCAATAGCTAACCCTAACACATTAATAACTGAGTAAAACCGCTGCTTTAGCAGATTACGAAAAGCAATTTTAAGGTAGTTCTTTAGCATAATTTCTACAATGAACAATGTGTAATGAACAATGCCTCTGTGGCACGGTGCAATTAAGAAAAAAGGTTCTCTTGGCCTCTTTCGATCTAATTGTTAACTGTTCATTGTACATTGCTAATTGAAATACTGTGCCAGACGGAAATTCTGGGTTCATAGCGAAAAATAGCCTGTTTTCACTAAGCCCACTGTTCGAATACGGACATATTTGTACGAGGGCGTACATCATCTGGTCATTGGTGGGCACAAAAAAAGCCCGATCAATTTTCTGATCGGGCTTTGCTTAAAGAAATCTATTGTTTATAACGACTAGTAGTTATTCACTTCCTTGTAGTAAGAATAATCCGCATTATACAATGCAAGGGTATAACTGCCGGGTCGTAGCTTTTTCAGATTAACTTTTTTGTTGTAGTCTTGTAAACCAAGTACCTCTTCGGAGTAAAGCACTTCACCACTGTTATCTAAAACTACCAGCTTTAGTGGTGCGTCGGCTATATTTTTAAAAGCAATGTGTACGGAAGCACGATCTGACCGAGGCTGTATCATAATCGGTGCAAAAGATCGGTAGATCTCACTTTTGTCTTCCCGAACACTACCATCTAATCCCACAATAAAAGGTTTACGTACTTTACCCGTTTTGCTTTCTAGCACTAAAGTATATTTGCCAGGCTTCATTTGAGAAAAATTGTAGCGTTTAGCGTGCTGCTCTCCGCTGCTAACCGCTTCCTCGTATACTGCTTTATTTGCTTTATCCAGCACTTTAATACTCGCGGGAGCATTTGCGGCAATATTCCAATCTCGAACTACAACAATAGCGTGTTGCCCACTTAGCGAAATCGAAACATCAGCTTCGTTATTTTCTGGGCTATTACTGGCAAACGCTCCCAGA
>JGI12210J13797_10396793_pt1 | contig 16684 bp, 17 predicted proteins | sample ElkSlonscriptome_3_FD_13797 | JGI IMG/M metagenome (IMG submission 13797)
CGCTGTACTGCAACCCGCTGAGCGCGTGCACCTACTGCGAAAACGAGTCGCAGTGTCCCGCCGACCACTACTGCAGTGTCGGGTCGAACCTCATCAGCGCCGAGGACAACACGTGCAAGGCGAAGCTGGGCATGTTTCAGCCCTGCGCCGTCGACTACCAGTGCCTCTCGGGCATCTGTACCGTCCTGTGCCAGTGAGCGCGACGCCCTAGAACCGAAGCTGCAGCCGGACCGAGCCCGGTCCCACGGTCAGGTCGGTCGAGACCTCGTCGGCTCCTTGGTCGCCGTCGAGCGACAAGACCAGCCCCACCAACCCGAGCACCGCACCGACTCCGGCGATCGCGAAGGTTGCAGTCGAGGTGTGCGCGAGCGTTCGCTGACGGTCCAAGGTCGCGCGTTCGCTCTCGGGGCAGCTCAGATCGTCCCGGCAGTTGTCGCTGAGGGTCGAGGCATCGCTCAGCGCGAGCCCCCCCGTGACGGCGCCCACCACGAGGCCCGCACCGGCGACGGAGAACCCGGTGATGGCGAGGGGCCACAGGTCGCTCCCGCCGCGCTGGAGCATCGCGTCTCCACCGCCTTCGAGCGCGTGCATGGCGACGTCGATTTTGCGGTCCGAGCCCTCGTCGAGCACGAAGGTCTCGGCGTAAACCTCGTAGCCCTCGGCGCGCACCACCATCTCGTGGGGGCCCGGGTCGATGGGAAAGGGCCGTCCCCAGGCTTCGACCACCTCTTCGTCGATGGTCACCTCGACGTCGATGTCGGGAGACACTCCGTCGATGTCGAGCTCCAGCTTGGGGATGCGCGGCGCCAGCTTGCGGGTGCGCTTCTTCGCATCGTCTCGGGCCCGCGCGAAGGGCTTGGGCTCGCCGTCCTTCTTGGGGAAGTCGGCCGCGCGCTCGTAGGCTTCGTAGGCGGCTACGAGCTCACCGAGCTTCTCGTGCATCTTCCCCACCTCGATCGCCGTGGTGGGCACGCCCATGATGTCGTCCGCGCGGCGGTAGGCCTCGAGGGCGGCTCGGAAGTCGCCCTCCTCCACGCGCTCGTCCCCTTGTTGGACGAGCGTCCGCGCCGCGTCGCGGTCGATCTGCGACGGACCGCCGTCGGCGAAGGCTGGTCCCGTGAGGAGCAGACCCACCGCGAGAAGACACGCGCGCCTAAAAACCGAGATCGCTCTTGCCACGACGCTTCTTACTACCCGAGCTGGCCTCCGGCGTGGACGCGGACTTTGGCGCCGGAGGAGGGGGCGGTGTTGGGCGCGAGCTGACGCCCGATCGTTTCGGCATGGGGACCGGTTGTTCTTCGTCGTCGGCTTCTGCCGCGGCTGCCTCGGCGTCGAGGGAGTCCGAGGCCGCGCGTGTGCGCTCGGCGCGCCGTTGGTCCTGCGCGGCCTCAGCCATGCTCACTGCCCTGACCGACCAGGCGGGTTGCGCGCGGGTCGCCGTCGAGCTCGAGGTGAGAAAGGTGGCTGCTCCCACCGACAGAAGAACCGAAGCGGCTACGGTGAAGCCCGCCACGGCGGTGGTCCAGCTCCGCTTGGGCTCGGCCGCGGGGACCACGGAGCCAAGGTTGCTCTCGGTGAGCGAGTCGACCCTGTCGAGTGACACGAAGGCCTCGGATGCGAAGCCTGCCATCATGTCGCGGGCGGACGTGAAGCGCTGGTCGGGGTCGCGGTTGAGTGCCTTGGACATCCACCCGTCGACGTGGGCCGGCAGTTCGGGGCGCCGGACACTAGGCGGCTTGGGACGTTTGTTCACGAGGTTGAGGCAGAGCTGCCCCAGCGTGCGCCCCGTGAAAGGCATGTGCCCGGTGAGCGTCACGTAGATCACCACCCCCAGCGCCCAGAGGTCGGCGCGGTAGTCGACGTCGTGGTTCTCGAGCACTTGCTCGGGGCTCATGTACTCTGGCGTACCCACGAGCTTGCCGTCGGTGGTGAGACCCCCCATCGCCGGCAGACGCGTCTGCTTGGCGAGCCCGAAGTCGAGCACCTTGCAGAAGATGCTGCCCTCCGACCGGGTGAGGAAGATATTGGCCGGCTTGATGTCGCGGTGGATGATCCCCTGCTCGTGGGCCGCACTGAGCGCGCGCCCGACCTGGGTGAGGACCTTGGTCGCCTCGGGCACCGACATGGGCCCCTGCTGACGGACGCGGTCCTGCAGGGTCTCGCCCTCGAGAAGCTCCATCACGATGTAGGGCGCTCCAAACCGAGAGACGCCGCTGTCGAAGGTCTGAACGACGTGCGGGCTCTTTATCTGCGATGCGGTGCGCGCTTCGAGCTGGAAGCGCTTGACCGCCTCGTCTCCGTCCTCGCGGATGCTGTCCGCGACGAACTTCACGGCGACGCGGGTGTGGAGGCCGTGGTGATAGGCCACCCACACCTTACCCATCGCGCCCTGTGCGATGGGCGCGATGAGCTCGATGGTCTCTGTGACCCACTGGCCTGGCGCCGCGCCCATTCGAAGCCGAGTCTAGACGACGGGCGATACCCCCCTCAAGGCGGGGGAACACTTGCGTCCATTCCGGACCTGCGCGTGGGTTCAGCGCCGTGCAGTCTCGGTACGAGGATCCAGTCCTACGGGACGCGCCTACCGGCAACTAGTCGCAGACATCGTCGCAGGCTGGGTTGACGCACATGAGCACGTCTTCGAGCAGCTGCACGCTCTCGGGCCAATCCAAGTAGCACTGTTGCTGGCAGGTCAAGTCGAGCGGCGGGCAGTCGATGAAGCACGACCAGAGCCCGTTGCACTGCGGGTCGGCGAGGCAGATGTTGAGCACACCGGGGCAGGCGTTGAGGGCGCACTCGGCGCACGGGCTGAAGTCCTCGTTGCCCCAGAAGGGACACTTGTCGTCGCAGGTGGTCCCCGCGCAGCCGGTCACGAGGAGCGCGAGGGAGATCCCGTCCTGGTGCTGCGCGAGGCAAGTCTGCTCGCAGGCCTCGTCTTCGTTGCAGAAGTCGAAACAATTGAAGAGACCGAAGCAGTCCGGACTGTCGGTACAGTCACACCAGGCTTCGGGGCATCGCATCGCGATGCAGTCGGTGCAGTTGTCGTCGCTGTAGCAAATCTCCGGTGGGGCTCCCCCGGCCCCGGTGGTGGCGGCGCTCGAGCTCACCACGACCCCGGCGGTGGCGTCGACCGTAGACCCGACGCCGCCGGTCGCCCCGGCACCGCCCTCGCCCTCGAGGACGACGAGTCCGCCCCGACCACAGGCGGCGGACAGCGTCGCCGCGAGCAGCCACCCCGCCGCGGAAGCTCCGAGCCGCCATCCTGAGAACGCGCCCATACCCCCATTCAACACCCGCGGTGGCGGCAGGGGCAAGCGGGTCACGCGGCGGATTCAGCGCAGAGAATTCAAAGGAGCAACAGCGTGGCCGCCACGGTCACCGCCACGACGACCACCGCCACGACGGCGAGCACCGCCGCGCTGGGGCCCGACTTCTGCTGGGCCACCATCGGCGGCGGCATCTGCGGGATGGGGCCGGGAGCGGTGCCGGGCGGGCCCGGCGGAGGCATCATCCCCGGCTGCATGCCACCCTGAGCGGGATGGGCGCCGAGGGGCGCAACCTGCCCCTGTGGAGGAGCGCTCGCGAATGCACCAGGAAAGGCAGCAACCTGGCCGCTCGCCGGGGCCTGCCCAGGAACGGGAGCCGCCGCGGACGGCGGTTTCGCGGCCACCGGGGGGACGGTGGCCGGAATGGCCACGGGGCCTCCCCTCACCGCTGCATCCCAGGTGTCCACCATCTCCTTGGCGGTCGGGAAGCGCTTGTCGCGCTCCATGTGGAAGGCCCGCACGAACCAGGAGTCGATGGCCTGGGTGATATCGTCTCGGATGGTGGAGGGACGCTCGAACTTCCCGTCCTTCACCTCGGCGAAGGTCTCCACCAGGTTGGTGCCGTGGAAGGGCAGGCCCCCGCACATCGACACGTAGGTGAGCACCGCGAAGGCCCAGAGATCGGCGTAGTGGTCTACGTCGCGGGAGCTCACGATCTGCTCGGGGCTCATGTACTCGGCGGTGCCGACCATCACGCCCATGCCGGTGAGCATCTTGCGGGCCTCCTCCCCCGGTCGCTTGGCGAGCCCGAAGTCGTAGAGCTTGATCTGGAGCTCGTGCTCGTCGCCCGAGATGAAAACGTTCTCTGCCTTGATGTCTCGGTGGATGATGCCGTGGCCGTGGAGCGCCTCGAGCGCGCCGCCGAGCTGATGGACGATGAGCGTCAGCTCCTCCACGGTGAAGACGCCGTCGCGCTCGATTCGATCGACGATCTCCTCGCCGGCCATCATCTCGAGCACGACGTAGGGCTGCCCCCCCGGCGTGGTGCCCTGTCCGAAGCTGCCGATGACGTTCGGATGCCGGAAGCCCTCGAGGATCGAGCTCTCGCGTTGAAAGCGTTCGAATGCCTGAGGGTTCTCCTCTGCCTGCGAAGTCGAAACGAATTTGACGGCGACCGGGTGGCCGAGCCGCAGGTGGTCTGCGGCCCAGATGGACCCCATGGCCCCTTCGCCGAGCTTGTTGCGAAGTCTTAGCTCGGGCGTGACTTGTTGCCCGGGCTGGTAGCCCGCGTCCTCCATCGCGACCACGTTAGCCCCGTGTTGGGGCCCACGTCACTTTTCCTCGTCTACGCAGACCTCTTTGCGCACCTTCTTCAGCTTCTCGAAGGCCGCGGCGACGGTGCCCTGGCTGAGGCGGCGACGTCCCTTGGCGCACATCTGCTTGCACTCATCGGTATCGGCGTTGTCGGCGCAGGGGCCCTCGAGGGCGTCGAGGATGGTGGCCATGTCCTTCATGCGCACGCACCAGGACTTGACCTTCTCCTTGTGGACGATGGCGACCTCCTTCAGCTCCTCGGGCTTGCGCTCGAGCTTCATGATGACGCCGTCGAGCTCGCCCATCGTCTTTTCACAGCCAGATAGGAGGTCCTTCGGCGTCTTGGACTCGTCCTTCATCGCGTCGAGCAGCGCTTTCTCAGCGGGGTTCGGTCCCTTCGCCGCCACGAAGAGTGCGACTTCGGCCTTGGCCTCGTCGTCGATCGCGGCGTCGCCGAGCCGAGGCAGCGCCGCGGCTCCGGCGGCCTCTGCCTTGGTGGATGCGTCGGCGAGCGCCTCGTCGAGGGCCTCGAGCGTCGCTTTGCACTTGTCGACGTCTTGCTCGTCGTCGGGCGTAGCGCAGGCCTTGGCGACCTCGGTGATGGGGGCCGCGAGCTCCTTGGCGACCGCGGACTCGCTCCGCGTAGCCTTCTGACGCGCGTCGTTGGCCACGTGCCGGATGGCGTTGGCCGCGTAGTAGCTTGCCGCCGACAGGTCGTTGCGGTTGTCCTTGGGGGTGTACTCGCCCTCGAGCTTCGGGATGTCGAGATGGGGCTTGAAGGCCGACATCATCGCTACTGGGCCCTTCAACACCGAAGCGGCCGTCTCGTAGGCCGCCTTGTCGGGTCCCTGGCCATCCTTACCCTCTTCGCCGCATGCGCCGAGGCCCGGTAGCAGCAGGCCCAGCATCAAGGAGGAGACGCCCATCTTCGTCCGCAGGTGCATGACCAAGCGGCTATTGCACGCCCGCAGCACCGTCAAGACCGCCGCCCACGAGCCTCGCGTCGCTTGGCCAGCCGCAGCATCTCGTCGAGCAGCGCGTGATAGGGCAGACCCCCGGCCTTGGCCGCGCTGGAGAACTCCTCGAACTCGGCGATGTCGGGGTTGGGGTTGGCCTCGAGAAAGTAGAGGTCGCCCTTGCGGTCGAGCCGGTAGTCCACCCGGGCGTAGCCATCGAGGCCGAGGTGCCGGTACACGGCGCGACTCGCGACCTCGATCCGCTGGCGAACCGCGTCGGATACCCGCCGCGCGGCTCCCGCCCGGATGCGGTACTTCTCCTGGTACTTGAGGTCCCACTTGACCCGCGATGTCGCGATGCGCGGCGCACTCTCGGGCAGGCCGTTGAGGAACAGCTCCCAGGGGGGCATCACGCGCACGCGCCCGTTTCCAAGTACGGCCGAGTAGATCTCACGCCCGTCGATGAACTGCTCGACGATCGCATCGACCTCGTAGCGTTCGTGGATGAAGGCGACACGCTCGCAGAGCGCCCGCTCCCCGTGCACCACCGAGGCCTGGCTGATCCCCGTGGAAGCCTCCAGGGTTTGGCACTTCACGATGGCCGGGTACGGGAGGCCGGCTGGCGGCGTGGGTCGCGCGCCGACGGGGAAGGTCGCGAATTGGGGCACGGTGACGCCGTGAAAGGCCAGGATCTTCTTGGCCAGGGCCTTGTCGCGCGCCATGAAGAGCCCCCGGGGCCCACACCCCGTAAACGGGATGCGACGCAGCTCGAGGTAGGCGGCCACGTGAGCATCGAACCGGACGTCGCCATGGAACTCCTCGAGCAAGTTGAAGACGACCTGCGGACGAAACTGTCGCAGGGCATCGTCGAGGGGGCCCAGCTGGTCGTACAGGCCGAGCACCTTGACGTCATGGCCGGACTCTTCGAGCGCGACGAGCACGTCGTCCTCGGTTCGGACCTCGGTGATCTCCTCCTCCGTGAGACCTTCGAAGGATGGGGGAGGCACGAGGTCCTCGTGCACGAGTAACAGTACGCGCATGGGTCGCCGATACTGGATCAGCCTCAGAGCGGGTGCCACTCGGTGCCGCGATGCAGCGAGTGGATGGTGTGGACGGCGAGCATGATCGCAAAGTCTACGATGGGGTCTTCTTCGGTCTCGCGAAGTCGCAGCTTGAGCTCGCGACAACGGCCGATCATCTGCTTGAGAACCTGGTCGAGCGTGAACTCGTACTCACCGGTCCACTTGGCCACCAGCTCACGGATGTCGCGCCGCCGCCGCCGGAGAAAGGAGGCCGCAGTGGGTCGATGTCGGTCGGCCTCGTCGTCCGAGAAGATCTTCAAGAGGTCGCGGTCGTAAGCCTCCGAGTAGCCGGCTGTGTAGTGATCGCGCTTGCGCTCGTAGTGGGTGCGGAGGGTGTGGCGAAGCTTGGGAAGGGAGTAGGGTCGTGAACGATCGCGGACCTTTGGCTTCACTCCGCTGAGGTCTTCCATCAGCTCGTCCACGTACTCGAGTTTCTTGAGCGCCGGCCAACCCCGATACTGACGCCGCCAGCGTGAGCGCGGGTTGAGCCAGACCGCGAAGGTCTCGGCGAAGTCCTCCGAAGGGTGGCTCTGGGCGTACCAGCCGTCGAGGTGCTGAACGTAGCGTCGCGAGGCCGGGTTGGGACGGTAGTAGTCCGGGTAGGTCTCCGAGGCTTTTCCGAAGAGCTGTTGGTAGCGTTTTCGGCGGTGAAGCCCGAACGCATGGTCGATCGCGTGCCCCACTTCGTGCCGGATGATGCGCACACACTCGGATTTCGACCTGCCTTCGACCTCGAACATTTGCTCGCGTTCGAGCCGCATGAGGCGCTTGTGAGCGAGGTAGAAGGGCAGGGCGACGCCCGGGACACCGTCGGGCGAGAACCACTCGTCGGCCAGCCAGAAGTGAGGCGTCACACGCAAATCGCGGGCGCGCAGCTCACCGCAAACCTTGGCTGTCATGTCCTCGAGCCACGTCCCTTCGAGCTTCACGCCGAGATCGCAGAGTCTGAGGTCGAGCAGCTCCTCGCTCGAAAGGCCTTCCCATGCGAATGCCATAACTACCCAGCACCATTGTCTACGCCCGGTGGCCGGCGAGCAAGGAGTTAGGCGCCGTCGGAGACGGTGGGTGGCGATCTCATGTGACTGTTATTGTTGGTATTTGCTCCTCTTCTCGGCGCTGGCTCGACGCCGAGGCAAGGAGCCGCGGTCGCCATTGGTAGCGTCGTGCGCGCAGGGGCGGTGTGCGTGCATTTGCGATGTAGAACGTGTTCTAGGCTCTGCCCGCGCTCGAGAACGACCGTCGCCTCAGGGGGGTCGTCGTCGCCGAAGCGAGATCACGAACGGTGTTCTTCCTCGGAGCTGAGTAGAACGCGTTCTATTTTTGTGCACCTGGGGCGCGGATCGGCTCTCCGCGCCTTTCTGGCGCGCCTAGGGCAGATGTTCACGGGAGGCAAGGATGCGCCGAGAGCGGCCCGGGGTGCGAACCCGCGGAGGCGAGAAAAGTTTTGAAAACAGCCCAGTTCGTGAATAAGACGGCTTCCAACCGAGGAGGTTACCCACCCATGGCTAAGAAGAAGACGACCAAGAAGAAGGCGAAGAAGGCGGCGAGCCCCCAAGAGGTTCTGCTCGTCGGCTCGAAGGTGAAGAACGCGATCAAGGAAGCCGGCTGCAACAGCAGTGCGGACGCGGTCGAGGGACTGAACAACTGGGTTCACTGGCTCATCAGCCAGGCGACTGCTCGCGCCCAGGCCAACGGCCGCAAGACCGTTCGCGCCCACGACTTCATGGTTTGAGAAACGCAGCTCCGGCCGCGGTAGGCGTATAGCCTCCTGCGGGTGGAACACGTCTACGGGGCGGTGGGCTCACGCTGAGCTCACCGTCCTCGCTTCCTTTTCCTTCGTTCTTTTCTTGCTGCGAGGCCCCTACCGGCTCGTAGCGCTTCATTGCGGTGTAAGCCCCCTCCAACGCCTCGCGTTGGGTGAAGGTGACGCATCGAACGCCCATCATCGAACCCGACGGCTGGCGCTTCCGCGCTTCGTCCGGAATCGTGGTGACCCTGCAACGACGTCGCAAGCTCCGGCTGGTGCTCGCGGCGCTGGTGCACTGCCGCCTCGAGCGGCCGGGTCACGTTCTCTCGCCATCCCAGCTCATCGAGGCCGGATGGCCCGACGAGCGCATCTACCCCCGCGCCGCGCGGGCTAGGCTTCACGTGGCTGTCTCGTCCCTGCGCAAGCTCGGTCTCGGCGACGCCCTCGAGTTTCATCAGGGGGGCTACCGTCTCGATCCGGCGGTCGACGTCGCTCCCTTGTCCGACGCGGCCTGACACGCTGGCCGCGCTCGCGTTAGTCTCCACAGGTGGAGACGACGCATCGACTCCGAGTGGCCTACCACGGAGCCTGTTTCGCGGGCTTTTGCCGCCAGGTCGAGCGAACCACCGTCGAGGGTGTGCTTCGCACGGCGCTCACGTCGCTCGACCCCCATCTGAAGGCCATGGCTTTCGCGGGTGCGACCGATCGCGGGGTCCACGCCTGGGACCAAGTCGTGAGCTTCCGGGTGCGACGACGGTTAGACCTCGCGACGGTCCAGGAGGCCGTCCAGGCGCTTGCGCCGGCTGCGTCCGCCTCCCCGACGGGGTTCGAGGAGGTCGATGAGGTCCTCGCGGGACGAGCGCTCATGGTGCGAGAGGTGACACACGTCCCGCGACGCTTTCATGCGAGCTTCTCAGCGCGGTCGCGGCGGTATCGCTTCCGACTGCGGGCCGATGCCGACGTCGATGCCGTGGACGCCTTGCTGCGAGCCCTGGTGGGAACGCGAGACGTCCGCGCCCTCGCCCGCCAACCAAGACGCGGAGGCTCCACGCGAAAGACCATCCTGGCGGCCGGCGCCGAGCGCGACGGCGCGTACCTCTGCTTCGACGTGACGGCCTCGGGCTTTCTGCGCCGACAGATGCGGGTCTTGGTCGCCACGGTGCTCCGTGAAGCGGAAGCCGGCGCGCCCGCGAGCCGAATGGTCGAGCTCTGTGCGACCGGGGACCCGCGCCAGACCGCGCCGCCGATGAGCCCGGACGGGCTGTGCCTCTGGCATGTGGACTACGGAGTCTCGAGCGAGACTTCCGTGCCCAGCTTAGCGGTGAGCACCTCGCCCAACGACGACCAGAGCTCGGCCTCGTCGGAGGCGGTGAGCCATCGGCCGTCGCGGTAGTCGAAGTGCCAGGCCCGTCGGTCGGCCGCCATCCAGATCTGGCGTGCGGCGCGATGACTGTTCACCACGAACTTGGTGCCATCCTCGAAGAGGATGCTCAGCACGCCCATCTGGAGCTCGGGGTCGATCTCGTCTCCCAGCTCGTCGAGGGCCTCGACCAGGCGGCGGAGCTCGTCGTCAGCCACCTTTTCAAACTCGGACTCCGCGATGCCAGACATGCCTCGGCCTTAACGGTGGGACTCGGGTGCTGCAACCGAACCCCCTCCTTCTTCGCCGAGCGCCAGCCAGGTCCAGGCCACCACCGCGTGGGAGATGAGAAACGTCCCGGCGATCGCCTCGAGCACCCGGGCCGGCCAGACGGCCGCCGCCACCCCGCCGAGGAGGTAGACGAGCGCCACCCCGATGAGGCCACGGTTGAGATTGAGTCCTACGGTGGCGACCACGGCGGCCGAGACCACCATGTCGGCGGCCAGGGCGAAGCCGATGGGCATGGCCCCGAGAGCCCCCGCGACATGGACCGCGCCGCAGGCGATGACGATCGCGAAGATGGCAGCCCAGAGGAAGCGGTTGATGGCCGTAGCCAGCATGTTCTCTCTCTTGATGTAGAGCGTGACCGCCATGCCCACCGTGACCGCACCCGCCACCGCGAGCACGACCCCGTGGGAGAGTCCGCGCGCCCCCGGAAAGAAGAACGCGAGCGCCATGAACGCCGCGGCCAGGAACGCCCCGGTCACGATGCTGGAGATGGCCCGTGCCCGGCTCGCCACCCGAGGGTCACGCTCGTGGGCCCCCACGCGCAGCTCGGCGAGCTCCTTGGCCTGTGCCTCCAGCTCTTCGCGCAGAGCGTCCACCCGGGCTACGAGCTCGTCGGGGGGGCGCTTGAGCTCGGCGAGCAAGGCGGTAGCCGCCTCGGCGTTGCGGCGCTTCAGCTCGATCTCGATCATGAGACGGATGGCGGAGACGAGGCCTCCCTTGGCCTCGTAGTTCTCGGGCCAGGCGTCGAGGGCCTGGGCAAAGCCGAACCGGCATTCGATGAAGAGGCGGTCGAGGGTGGGGTTGTCCTCGGCTTTGCCCTGCAGCATCTTGGTGGCGCGCTTCTGCAGCTCTTGCCAACGCTCCGCGGCGGCCTGAGCCACGGCGTAGGAGCCTCGATGCCGGAGGTAGTCCTTGAGCGCTTCCTGCATCTCGAGGGCGGAGGCGAAGCGCTCCTCTGGGGCTAGGCGCATGGCCCGGCCGGCGATGTCCATCAGCTCGGCCGGGGCCCCGGCGGGGAAGGTGTGGGATACCGAATCCCGGATGTGCTTCAGCGCCGTCATGAGATCGTCGCAGCGGTGGGGCGGGCGGCCCGTGAGCACGTGGTGGAGGCAAGCGCCGAGGAGGAAGACGTCGGTTCGGGGGGTCAGGTGAGCTCCCGAGCCCGCGAGCATCTCCGGCGCCATGTACGCGAGTGTACCCACGATGGTTGTGCTCACCTCGCCGCCGACCGGGTAGGCGCAACCCCAGTCGAGCAGATAGACCTCACCGAATTTTCCCACGATGACGTTCTCGGGTTTGACGTCGCGGTGAATGACCCCCCGGTCGTGCGCGAAGTGCAGCGCGTTACACAGCTGCATTAGGGTCTCGAGGTGCCACACGAGCCGGTCGCCATCGACGCCGTCGGGCCAACCGGGATGGTCGGGGTCGTCGAGGAGGTCGGCCCATGGCGTGCCCTCCACCCGCTTCATCACCATCACCGGCTCGCCCTCGTCGCTGCGACCGAGGGCGTAGACGGGCACGATGTTGGGGTGCTCCAGCGAGCCCGTGATGCGCGCCTCGTCGAGAATGAGGGCGGTGGCGAGCTTGCCCTCGACGTCGTCCCGCACGCGCTTGACCGCGACCTGTCGTCGTAGCGCGCACTGCTCGGCCAGCTCGACGATGCCCATGCCGCCGGCGCCCAGCTCGCCCACGATCCTCAGCTCGGCGTCCTCTCGAGGACCCACGGAGAGCACGGGGAGGGCTGCAACGGCGAGGAACTTCTCCTGCGTCTCGCGGCTCTCGGGCGCCGGGGCGGGGATCGTGGCCTCGAGACCTCGGAACCCCACCTGATGCTCGAGCGCATAGGCCGTCTGCTCGAGGCTCTCAGCGTCCGGGCCGCCCATCGGCTCTGGTCATAGCACCCCGCGGCCGGGCTGGGCGGGCGAGCCGCCGTAGCCAGGTTCACGGGCGTCGGCGACGCCCGCATCCGGTGGCGACGAAACGCCCGAACATCTACGTCCTTTCTCGACTCTGGCGCTGTCGTACCAGGGTCGAGACCCCCACGGGGTCCCGCGCCATGTCGAAAGTAGCTATCCTGGACGCGGTGTGGGACTATGAAGTGATTCATGGTTGATGCTGCGACAGGGGAGGGGTCGCCGAGTGCCTCGCCCGTGGCCCTCATCGTCGAAGACGATCGCGAGGTGGCCCGGGCCGTCGTCCGCCGCGTGCCGGAGTCGCTCCAAACGGTGGTCGTCGCCTCCGTCGCCGAGGCGCTCGGTGCGATGGCCATGCCGGTCCCCCTCGCCGGGGCGGTGGTCGACATCGGCTTGCCCGACGGGTCCGGGCTCAAGGTCGTCGAGGCGCTTCGGGACAAGTACCCCCAGCTCGCGGTCATGGTGCTCACGGCCACCCTGGACCGCGACCTCATCAATACCGTGCACGCGCTCGGCGCCGAGTACGTCTGCAAGCCGGACTTCGACGAAAACCTCCAATCGTTTTTGGAGCGCATCGACCCCACCAATCAGGGCGACAACCGCTTCGTGGCCGCTCTCGAGGAGGCAACCAAGCGTTTCCGCCTCACCCGTCGCGAGACCCGCATCCTCTCCGAGGCCCTCGACGGCGTACCGCGCAACCGTCTGGCCGAGGTCCTCGGGGTGAGCGAGAACACCGTGAAGACCCAGATCCGCTCACTGCTCGACAAGATGTCGCAGAGCAGTCTCTCCGACGCGGTCTGGCTCGTACGAAACCTCTAGTCGGCTCATCTTCCGTCCGTGGCGTGGCTGAGCGAAACGTCGAGCGCCTCGCCCGGGAGGGCTTCGGTTGTCGGCTCTTCGACCGGAGGAAGGACCGCGGGCACGAGGAAGAGCTCGCTCGAGGTGAGGTCGGGGCGGGCCCGCGCCTGCTCACCGCCGAGGGCGCGGTACATGAAGCTCGTGAGGCCCAGGTAGTACACGGCGGCGACCATGCTCACCACCGCGGCCAGGGTGAAGGTGGCCCATCGAAAGACGTCGGTCCGCCGCGGGAGGACCGGGTTCATCCACTTGCGCATCTGGGCGTTGAGCCCGAGCGCTTCGTCGAGCTTGGCTTCGTAGCGGTCGACGGCTTCCTCGGCCTGAAAGAGCGAAGCCACGGTCTCATCCCCGGGCACCGCCTCTTCGCGGAGAGCCTCCAGGTCGCGCAGCAAGGGCCGCGACAGCCGTCGATGACTGATCGGCTGCTCTCCATCGATGCGCTGCAACCGCGTGAGGTGCTCCTCCCGACGGTCGGCCAGCGCGGACTGGGCGGTGCGGTACACGACGATCTACTTCCGGAGCTCAGTGTAGCGCGCCGAACGCGAGATCGCTCGGCTTGACGCTTGCGGCCCGGCTACCTCGGAGGTCACGATCGGGGCATGCGTTCTTATTGGCTTGTTCTGGCCCTCTTTGCCGTCGGTTGCGGCGGCGAGGCCATCATCGACCCGCCGCTCGGGAGTGGAGGCGCTACGGGCAGCACCAGCTCGAGCAGCACGACCACCAACACCAGCTCCACCTCCACCTCCACCTCGTCGGGGCAGCCCGCGGACTTCTCCATCGAGATCGTCAACGCCAGCGGCGGTGCCAACTGCCAACCGGCGGTGCCGCCCGACCCGATGGACCTGCTCATCTCGCTAGAGGTCGACAACTCGATGAACACGCAGGCCCTTCAGGTCGCGGTCAACGAGGTGTCCATCGAGGGTGAGGGGATCACCTCGACCTTCGAGGTCGACCTGGTGCAATCCGGACTCGTATCCGCCGGGACGGTGGGGCAGATCGACCTCGTGAAGGTGCCGGGCACCCTCTCCGGTACACCGGGGAGCGGCTGCGCGTGGTGCGAGCTCGGTACCCTGCAGAACTCGACGCTGGTGCTCGACGTGGTCGCCGAGGGCGTGCCCTTCACCGTCGAGGGGCGCGTCGACAGCTACAGCTGCGTCTTCTGAGTTGCGGCGTACCGTCGCCATCCTGGTGTTGCTCGTGCTCCTCGGTGCTCCGCGACGGGCGGAGGCCGTGGTCGACCTGCACAACCACCTCTTCATGAAGCCGGGCCTCGGGTGGCTCTTCCGAGGCTCCTTCGAGGATGGGATCGCCGCCGACCACTGGGGGGACCGCCTCTTCAACAAGACCGATGCGGAGAGCCTCGAGCGCTCGGGGCTCTCGGTGGTGGTCGTTTCTCTCTTCGCCCACCCCGTCTTCGTCGGTGATCTGCGCGACGCCATACGAACCCAGATCCATCGCGCGCGCGACTTCCTCGCCACCCACCCTGGCTGGGGCCTGGCGCGCAACGCGGCCGAGGCCGAGGCGTTGGTGAACGAGGGCAAGCGCGTGATGGTCTTCAGCCTCGAGGGCGCCTGGGGCGTTCTGGAATCGGAGGAGGATCTGGTCGAGTTCGTCGATGGCGAGGGGATCGCCATCGTCGCGCCGCTGCACCTCACGGATGACCATTTTGGGGGGGCGGCAGCGATGACTGGCTTTCAGGTGGTCGCCAATCCCCTCGGCTTCGTCGATCGCTTGCTCGACTGGCAGCTCAACGCCGAGGTCACGACGCATCCGCGCGGCCTGACGCCCATGGGGCGCCGGCTGCTCTACGAGCTGGTCGCGCGCGGCGTCTGGGTCGATCTGACCCACGCCTCGGACCAGGCGACCGACGAGATGCTGCCCATCCTCGCGGCGGCGGGTCAGCCCCTGCTCTACACCCACACCAGCCTCCGCGAGCTGCGCGCCGAAGAGCGGCGCCTCTCGCGCTCCCGCCTGGCCGGCGTGGCCCAGAGTGGAGGCGTTGTGGGTCTGCTGCCGAGCGAGGATGCCTTCGTCGAGAGCACGGGTCGCAGCGAGCTCTGCCCTCGCGCCTGCGCGGAGGAGGCTTGCGGTTCGGGTGTGGTCGGCTTCGCCGAGATGGTCCGACGGGCGGCCACGGTTCTTCCCCCCGAGGCGCTTCAGCTCGGCACCGACTTCAACGGCGGCATGCGGCATCTCGCGCCGAGCTGCGGGGTGGAGGGGCGACTCGCGACCGAGGGCCTGGTGGACGTGGGTCAGGTCGGAGCGCTCTGGTCGGCGGCCCGACGCCTGGGCGCGCCGCTGAAGGACCCCGAGGTCCATCGTGCGCGTTTTCTTTCTGCCTGGTCGAAGGTGGTGCCGATCCGGCTCGTACCTCGGGTCGAGCTGCCGCCCTTGCCTCCACGCGAGGATAGCGACGGCCCCTCGCTGGCGCTCGGCATGGATGTGGGGGCCGGAAGTGTAGACGGCACCCCGGCTTTTCGCCTCGCCCTCGAGGGACGGGTTCGCAAGGACCTGGGTCGCGATCAGGAGCGCGACCCAGAGGTCTACTTCGCTCGCTTTCGGGGCGAGATCGACAAGGGGCTCGACGATCCCGACGTCCCCTGGGCGAGGCTTCGGTTCGCGCCGCTCGGCGTGGTGAGCCGCGACTACGAGGACGCTCTGCGCGCCGAGGCCCTCGTGCTCGACGTTCGCCGAAGCCTCCCCCTCGACCAGGCCTGGCGCATCGATCTGCGCGCCCTCTCCGGGTCGGTGTCGACCATGCCCGCGGGCTTGAAGAGCCCGGGTCACCATGCGTGGTTCATCGGCCTCGAAGGGGCAGCCCTCGGCTACCGAGGATGGGCGCGCGAGGAAGACGGCCGCCGGCTGCACGGCGTCTACCTCGCCGGGGCCCGCGCCTTCGGAGGGCTTCGCCTCGACCCGTCACCCTCCTGGCGCATTCGCCTCGAAGGAGGCGCACGAGCATCCCTCGCCACCCTCCTCGGCGTGCGGACGCCAGACGGGTGGGCCCACCAGACGGAGCTCTCGGCCTACGGTCGCTTGACCCTCGGCGGGGCGGTCTTTTGGAGCTATGTCGACGCGAGCCTCCGGGCCGCCCGGAGTCGAAGCGATGTGGGGCGGGTCTTCCTCAGCTACCCCCACATTCTGGGTGGGTTCGCCCTACGCCCATGATAGTTTCCGACGTCTTGCCATGGATGAGCTGACCCGACGACGCGTCTGCGAGCTCATTGCGGGGGTCATCGCGACCGATGACAACCTGCACCCCGAAGAGCTGCATTTCATGCTGAAGACCTTCAAGGCCTTCGGGATCGCCACGGGTGAGGACGACGAAGCCATTTGTCCTGCGGTCAGCGCGCAAGAGGCGGCCAATGCCATGTCGTCGCTGCCCCCCGACGTGCGCGAGGAAGCGGTGGAGCTCCTCGTCGCCTCGGCTGGCCGACGGGGTCATCGCCGATGAGGAGCGGACCTACCTCTCCGCGGTGGCCAAGGCGGCGGGCCTTACCCACGACGACGTGCAGCGCCGCCTCGACGAGGCCGTCGCGAAACGTCTTCGATCCTGACTCAGCCGGTGCAGGTGGTGGCCGCGCGGTCGTCGGCCTCGGTCGCGACGACCTTCCCGGTCTTCAAATAGCGCCGCACGGTCGCTCGCATCTTGGCGCCCTGCCGCGCGTCGAAGGCGACTCGATCGGGGTTCTCACGCTCGTACGACATCACGTTGTCGACCACGGGGCTGTGCCCGTTGCCGAAGAAATGCCCGAGCTCGTGGGTCAGGACCGTGGGCACGGCCGAGGCCGCGAGGATGACGTAGTCCTTGCGCAGGTCGCGTCGCAGCCGCCATCGCACCCCCATGCGAAACCGCTTGGGGTCGTCTTTGTCGCGGAGCCGGTCGACGATCATCACGTT
>JGI12210J13797_10031328_pt1 | contig 16683 bp, 9 predicted proteins | sample ElkSlonscriptome_3_FD_13797 | JGI IMG/M metagenome (IMG submission 13797)
GTGAAACGCTGCAGCGGCGAAGATACTTTGGGGGTTGCCCCACGGGAAAATAGCTCGGTGCCAGGTTTAATTTTGAACGGCTCTTCTTGGAAAGGAGGAGCCGTTCCTTTTTGTGGGAAAATTTATCATGATGAAGAGTAATGCATGGGTAGTATAGTTTGTGTCTACATTAGAGACTAAGTCTGGAAATTTGAAAGGTAAAGTTGCTGTTGTAACAGGAGCTTCTAGAGGTATCGGCCGAGCGATTGCTATTGCTTTAGCATCAGAAGGAGCGTTTGTTGTCATCAACTATGCGAACTCTAGTCAAGCTGCTGATGATGTGGTGACAGCGATCGCTAATTTAGGATCAGAGGCAATTTCTCTTAAAGCTGATGTATCTAAAGCTGATGAAGTTGAGAATTTTTTCCAGTCAGTATTAGATAAATGGGGACGTGTTGATATCTTGATCAACAATGCTGGCATCACTCGCGATACGCTCTTGATGCGGATGAAGCTTGATGATTGGCAAAGTGTCATTGATTTGAATCTGACCGGTGTTTTTCTATGTACTCGCCAGGTTGCAAAAGTTATGTTGAAGCAAAAGTCGGGACGTATCGTCAATATTGCTTCTGTTTCAGGTCTTATGGGAAATCCGGGTCAAGCAAACTATAGTGCATCTAAGGCTGGAGTTGTAGGTCTGACGAAAACCATCGCAAAAGAACTAGCGAGCCGAGGAATTACAGCGAATGCAGTTGCTCCTGGTTTTATTTCTACTGACATGACTGAGAATTTGAAGGCTGACGACATTTTGAAGTTCATTCCGTTAGGGCGATACGGCACTGCTGAGGAAGTTGCGGGACTTGTCAAATTTCTTGCTGCTGATCCTGCCGCAGCTTATATCACGGGACAAACTTTTAACGTTGATGGCGGCATGGTCATGCATTGACTAATAGCAAGGTTAGAGTGGTTGGTCTCGTTGTCGAGAGAAGACTTCAGCAATTATGTGAAGCCTTCGGGGTTAGCTTAGGAACTTATGTCGGACACGGATTGAGGCAGCTTGAGCACTACTCAATTCAAAATCTGAACTTGTGAACTTAAGACTTCTACTCGAATTTAGCGTTCTGAGCGGGAGAGTGCTAAATTCGGTGTTAGATTACTCAATGGAGAATTGAAAGCGGTAGATTTATGGCTAAACTAGTCATCTTCGACGAAGAATCTCGGCAGGCTTTGGAAAGAGGTGTGAATGCGATCGCTGATGCTGTTCGAATCACACTGGGGCCAAGAGGGCGCAATGTTGTTTTAGAGAAACAGTACGGCGCTCCGGAAATCGTTAACGATGGCATTACAATTGCCAAAGAAATCGAGTTAGAGAACCCCCTAGAGAATACAGGAGCACAACTCATTCGAGAAGTTGCTTCGAAGACAAAAGATCTTGCAGGTGATGGAACAACCACAGCGACAGTTTTAGCGCAAGCAATGATCCGAGAAGGTCTAAAAAACGTTGCTGCTGGTAGCAACCCTGTTAGTCTGAGACGAGGGATTGAGAAAGCAGTCAACAGCATTGTCGAATACATTTCTTCGATGGCGAAGCCCATTGAGGGAAATGCGATCGCTCAAGTTGCTACTGTCTCTTCGGGGAATGACGAAGAAGTTGGGCAGATGATTTCTGAAGCAATGGATCGCGTCAGCAAAGATGGTGTCATTACTGTCGAGGAATCGAAATCTCTAACGACTGAGCTAGAGGTCGTGGAGGGAATGCAATTTGATAGAGGGTATATCTCTCCCTATTTCGTCACTGATCAAGAGCGAATGATTTGTGAATTTGACGATGCCCTAGTTCTTATTGTGGACAAGAAGATTGGCAATATTCAAGAGCTTGTCTCCATCCTTGAAAAGACTGCCCGTGAGAGTCTTCCTCTTGTGATTATTGCGGAAGACATTGAAGGTGAAGCTTTAGCGACTTTGGTGGTAAACCGTCTTCGTGGCGTTCTCAACGTTGTGGCAGTCAAAGCTCCTAGTTTTGGTGAACGTCGTAAGGCGATGCTCCAGGATATTGCGGTGCTGACTGGTGGTCAAATGATTTCGGAAGAAATTGGTTTGAGCCTAGACACGGCGTCAATTGAAATGCTAGGCCGTGCTCGAAAAGTCAGCATTACAAAGGACACCACAACGATTGTGTCTGAGGCAGGAAACAAAGCTGATATAGAGAAGCGTGTTGCCCAAATCCGCACATCTATAGAAGAAACCGATTCTGATTATGACAAAGAGAAATTGCAGGAGCGCTTGGCAAAGCTAGCTGGTGGAGTTGCTGTTATCAAAGTGGGAGCTGCTACTGAAACTGAGCTGAAAGATCGGAAACTTCGCATCGAAGATGCGCTAAATGCGACTCGTGCTGCAATCGAGGAAGGCATTGTTCCAGGTGGTGGTACTACGCTCATTCGCCTTGCGGAGAAAGCGAAAGACATGAAGCAAGGATTACCAACGGACGAGCAGATAGGGGTAGATATTGTCATTAAGGCACTGGAGGCTCCTCTTCGCCAAATTGCAGATAATGCTGGAGCTGAGGGCTCAGTTGTTGTCGAAAAAGTGCGTTCTTTGGAAGGAAATGTAGGGTTTAATGCCCTGACAGGTGCCTTTGAAGACATGATTGCTGCTGGCATCATCGATCCGGCGAAGGTCACTCGTTCAGCACTTCAAGATGCTGGTTCGATTGCCGGAATGGTATTGACAACAGAGGTTTTGGTGGTTGAGAAACCTGAGCCAGTGAAACCTGGAGCCGCCGATCCTGGTATGGGTGGCATGGGCGGTATGCCTGGTATGGGTGGCATGGGCGGCATGGGCATGCCTGGTATGGGCATGATGTAAGTCTTCTTACCAATTGTTGGCGATCGCCAACATGTCACCATAGATTCATTCTAGGAACTTGTATGAGCTACAAGTTCCTTTTTTGTGTCTCCTGAAACGGTATAGCGCTACGCGCTGATATAAAACCAATAGTTGATGGAGAAGCCGCGCACCGCGCGGCTTCTCCATTAATATCTATCCTGACCTATCTGCGCATTGCTATATGTAGGGCTTTTAAAGATAAAAGAGGGAGAAGTAAACCTTCTCCCTCTGCATTACTGGGTTCAAGATGCCTAAATCAGCTTGAAAGAGCTGATGTTAAGTTAGAAATCATTTGCAGCTTACATGATGCCCAACTGAGACAGGATGCCCTGACCAGTGAGGTACTCAGTAGCAACTCCGATGACGAAGCCAAGCATTGCTAGGCGACCATTCCAGTTTTCGGCGAACCGAGTGAATCCAAACTTGTTCTCTTGATTTTCCATAAAGCATCAATCCTTGTTGACGTCAACTCTTGTTAATAAAGTTAACACACAAGTCTTGAAAAGTGCAACGAAATAATACAAGTTTTGTGGAGAGGTTCCTATTCTGGTAATGCTTATCCCTCTATAGGTAGATATGAGGGGCTGCGAAAGTAAGGCTCGTTTAGCCCAAAACCCAATTGACTAAAGTTCTAACAGCAAATCCTGTTGCACCAGGATTGTTATAGCTACTTTCTTTTTCCACCCATACTGGCCCTGCAACATCTAGGTGAGCCCAAGCTGTCTTCTCGACATATTGCTTGAGGAACAAAGCCGCTGTGATTGCCCCTCCAGCCCTCGGCCCTGTATTTTTCATGTCAGCCACCACAGACTTCATACCCTCGAAGTATTTTTCTTCTAGGGGCATTCGCCAAAACTTCTCACCTGCTTGTGCTGCTGCTGTGAGAAGCTCTTCTGCTAAGGGGTCTTGATCACTCCACAACCCTGAGATTCCTTCTCCAAGAGCGACGATGCAGGCTCCCGTTAGAGTTGCCAAATCCACAATGGCATCGACTTCTAGCTTGTCGGCAAACACCAAAGCATCGGCTAGCGTCAGTCGGCCTTCGGCATCTGTGTTGTTCACTTCGATGGTTTTGCCGTTAGATGCGGTGAGAATGTCTCCAGGGTGCATAGCACGTCCACTAACCATGTTTTCCGTAGCGGCACTAATAAAATGAACTTCTACGTCTGGCTTGATTTGCGCGATCGCCTTCGCTGCTCCGAGGGTTGCGGCGGCACCTCCCATGTCGGTTTTCATCATCTCGATGCCACTGCCTGAGGGTTTGAGATTGAGTCCTCCGCTGTCGAAAGTGAGACCCTTGCCGATGATTGCCAGTTTGCGGCGGGGAGTCTCTGAGGGTCGATAGGTTAAGTGAATAAACTTAGGAAGCATGTCTGATGCTTGAGCGACAGCAAGAAACGCACCCATGCCCAACTTTTCACAGTCGTCACGTTCTAGGATCTCTAGCTCTAAGTCGTATTCCTGAGCGATCGCCTCAGCAGTTTCGGCTAAAACGACAGGAGTGACAACATTGGCAGGAGCCGCGACCAGCTCTCTTGCCAGGATCACGCCTAAGCAGATTTGTTTTGCTCGCACGATTGCGTCTTCTTGACCGACATAGCCAAGCAAATCGACAGTCTCGACGGAATGTTCTAGATTCTCAATGTCAGACTTGAAACGATTGTCTTGATTGAGCGCAAGTTCCATTCCCTCGACAGCAGCTTGGACGGTCGTTGCTGAATCCAATGCGAGATCAGGAAAACTGACCCCTACGGATTTGCATTTTTCTCGCTTTGCTAACTTGGCGATCGCCGCAGCGGCCTGCCGAACGACTTCCATATTGAAGCTGTTAGCTTTCCCTAATCCTACGATTGCAATTTTTCGGATAGGATTGCCTCCGCCGACTCGAGTCGCGGCACTGCTGCCTGACTTTCCTTTAAACTCAGACTCTTCAATCAGCTCGGCTAAGGTGCCAGAGAGCGCTTGGTCAAGCTCTGACAAGCTACCTGCTAGCTCAATACTGTCTTCGAAAAAGGCGATCGCCAAGCAGTCTCCAGACCACTGAACCCGTGGTGTATCTGTCCCTCGAAATTCCATTCCTATTTATCCTGAATTTTGTGCTAACGATACTGTTAACCATCAGTATGGCGCAACTTTTCAGGATTTTGAGATGTCATTTTCGTGGAGTTGGAGTTGTGAGAAGAAGTGGGGTCTACATTAGCGTCGATGACTTTCCACTGACCTGTTTCGGGGTCGCGATAGGTATTAAAAGGGTTAGTTTTGAGGGATTTTTTGGGCGAACAGGTCATGGGTAATCATTCCTGTGGGCATCAATGATTAGAGACGTATGCAGTCAAGCTCGTAGGCAAGCCCCAAACTTGAGACAATCTGTTGCAAGGAACGACTCTCTTGATCTCTGCTGATATCTTACTGATCGTGGATAGCCCTGACATCTGGTCAAAACTTCACCGATTGAACTGAATTCTCCGGCATCGTGACTCACTGTTTTGACATTTTGACCCAGAGAAGGCTTAGATTTTTCCACGCTCAGAAATAAAGCAATACCATATTTGTTGATGTGCTGGTTCTTCTTTTGGCAAGTAAGAACCAGCGCACAAATTCTTTTGTATGGATGATAAGTCGCTGACTTTTTCAGGAAGAATGCAGTCTTTAGAGTTTAATCTGATTATTGATTCATAGAATCAGATGCTCAAAGATGCAGATTGAAAAATGACGCTAGAGAAGTTCGTTCTAAATTGCTATTTATATTACTTTGATGGCTAAACCTACCACAATATGAGCCTTTTACTCAAAGGGTTATGACCCCAACATAGGCCATTGTTGAGTTTTTATCCTCCGAATCATTACGGCTGTTGGATGGTTCCAAACTAGTTTGCGCGTTGCGCGATCGCCATCCCACATAGAGGTGATACTTCCCTGGGGTAAGCTTTTCTGGAGGGTTGAGCACGTGGGCATCACGGATGAAGGTATCCGCATTAATCTGATGAGCAGGAAACAGTCCTCCCAATAAGTCGTCTCGTGTACGGTAGATGACTTGGCCTTGGCGATCGCGCAACTCGATGATCAGGCGTGATCGACGGGGAAGCTGTCGCTGAACATGCCAGTAAAACGTTATCAGTGGTTTTTCTCTTGCCAACCCACTAGTCGTTGTCAGGAGATAACCCAGCAATTTAGCGCGATCGCCATAGTTAATGTCTGCAGGGTAGGGAATTTGCTCAATTTCTTGGGGAAAAAGTTGCGGCCCTGGATAAATTTTGGCGTAATTGATGCCGTTTTGCTGAACCTCAAACTGATAGGGCTGGGTCGTAAAATACTCGGTGAATGTTGCATCGGGCAACTGACGCTGAAGCTGGTTTATATAAAACACGACTCGATGGGTTTGCTGCCAAAATTCAGCTTCATCAGTCTCTTCTGAGCGCATCGGAAGGGGTTGGATGATGGCTGGCTGAGAGCGGTTCCAATAGCCATACATCACGGCAGGATAGACCGTTGATATGCCAATAGAAACGGGATTTTCTGCGCTCGTGAGTTGCTGAGCTTCTTGCGACAACCAATCAGCCGCTTGGTCGAGTCCTTCTCCTTGTCCAATCATCAGCGTGTCGGCTGCGGCGCGAGGCCCTCCCAGTATCGGATTGTAGTAGGTCAGGTAGTAAGGTACGTGGGGCAGCAAGATGACGAGTTGAGCGATCGCCAACCCTCCAGCTAGAAGAAGGATGGCTCCCGATTTGAGTGGAGGAATTAATACGTCTGATCGAGCCTTGAGACTGGCATGAAGGATGCGGAAGAGCCACAGCCATCCCATCGCGGCCAGAATTGTGAGCAGCGGAATGACGAGAGAAAGATAGCGATCGATTTTTGTGGAGGCTATAGATAGGAAGCCAACGTAGCTGACGATCACAAGCCATAGAGCAACTTGCTCAGGTACAAAAGATGAGCGTCGCCGTCCGGCAGGAATACAAAGAGCGATCGCCCCAACCAACGTTCCGATCAATACCGCAGGTGAGAGCCGATAGAGCGAACTTAGGAGATAGAAATCTAGTCCGGGTGAGTGAACCAGGTCTCCTTTGTAAAAGAAGAAACCGCGTTGGGCCTCCTCCAGTAACCCTTCTGTCATTCGATTTAGGGTAAATCCTGGCGTCAGCCAAAGAGCAGGCCACGTGACAAATAGTGCGACTAAAGCGGTTGCTCCCCAAAGGATTAATGCTTTGGTTCGAGAACTGTATCCGATGGGAGGAAAGGCTAGAGCGCCGATCTGAAGTTCTGACCAGATCGCTAGTATTAATATTCCTGGAATAATGAAGGCGCTAATGACTTTTGAGCCGATCGCCAATCCTAAAAAAACTCCTGAACTGACCAAGAGCCAGCGCGATCGCCTCACTGATCCTTCTTGAGACCGGAGATAGAGCAAGAATAGCAGCACCGACAGCACTGAAAAATTAGTCTGTAGCGCATCGGTGGTGAGAAACCGCTGATAGGCCAAGAAAAACGGTTCCAACAGGAGCAGGACTGAAGAAAGAAGGGCGATCGCCCAGCCAAATAGACGATGCGTCAACAGATAAATGCCACCAATGCAGAGTGAGGTAATGAGGGCGTGAAGAAAACGCGGCAGCAGATACATCTCGATGGGGAAATCGCGAGTATCGAAGAACTGGCCGATTGTCGTCGGAGCCTCTGCGCCAATCCAGCCAGGGTTGAATTGTGAGACAAGACTATTGAGTGCCATGCCCAGCCCTGTCACCCACATAGTCGAAACGCCAGGATGAGGACTGGTATACGTTTCTGCCCAGTTGCCTGTGATCAGGCTGTGAAGAAACTCATCTCCGCGCGAGAGCCACTTGGCCTCGTCGGTGTTCAGCGGTAGGTCAATGTCCCACAGCCGCAAGATAAAGGACATCACTATAACCCCGAGCAGGACTCCATAGTCCTTGATGCCGTGGCTGACTCGGTCGATAACGCGAGTGGCGATCGCCTCCATTGCGGCTGTTTTTTCTGTTTTCGACTGCACCGTTCCCATGCCGATTTCAATTGGTTCCTAACTCGTGCCTGACCCTACGCTAGACAGAGCTGGATTGGAACCAGCCTAAATCTCTAGCGTTTGGGATATAGCGTTTAGGATATAGCGTTTGAGCCAAGTTAGCGCTCTTGGTTCAGCGTTTCTGATATTGCTGTGATCCAAACATGGCTTCTCGGGCTTTATCGTCCATTTTGGAGCGGCTCCGATCATCTTTCAGTAGTGCCAATCCCTTCTGAACAGCTGGACGAGCCTGAATCGCGTTGAACCAACGCTCGACGTGAGGATAGTCGGCTAAGTCCTGGCCTTGATTTTTGTGGGAGACTGTCCAGGGAAAAATGGCAATGTCTGCAATCGAGTAGTCCCCTGCCATATATTCCGCTTCACCCAAGCGCTTGTTGAGCACACCGTAAAGCCGACTGGCTTCGTTGGTGTAACGGTCAACTGCGTAAGGAATCTTTTCGGGAGCATATTGGCGGAAATGGTGGGCTTGTCCGAGCATAGGGCCAATGCTGCCCATTTGGAACATGAGCCACTGGTTGACGAGATAGCGATCGCGCATCGATTGAGGATAAAGCTGCTCAGTCTTTTCTCCCAAATACATGAGGATGGCTCCCGACTCAAAGATCGAGATGGGTTCATCGTTAGGGCCATCCGAATCAACAATGGCTGGCATCTTGTTATTGGGACTAATCTTCAGAAACTCAGGCTCGAATTGATCGCCCGCCATGATGTTGATGGGATGCACCGTGTAGGGCAAGCCTACCTCTTCGAGCATGATGCTAATTTTCCAGCCGTTGGGAGTCGGCCAATAGTAAAGGTCTATGGGCTGTGTCATGAAAATTACCTTGTTTGCTAATCGTCTGTTTTCTAGAATGAGTTTTGAGGCACTTCTGGAAAGAAAATTACTAATCGGCGGTGGGTTGCTTTGCCAACAGCACCCGCCAGAGAGAGTATTCCTTTCTCGGAAATCACCTTAGCCTAACGCCACATCATCTGGAAGCATGTCAGGAACGATGCTTTGAGCCAGCATGAGCTAACTCTTGAAGCATCGTAGCAGGCAGTCTTCAATCGACGATTCTTGCCATCGGATGAACTAGATTTAACTCGTCTGAGGCTAATTCTGTTCGTCGATGGGAAATTGAATTACTGTACCGACGTATAGTCCTTCGGGATCTTGACCGTAGGTGCTGATGAGGAGCGATCGCACCGGATCGAGCAACGAACCGCTCCAGTCAAACAACAGTCCTAAAGAAGGAAATGCTTCTGCCAATCGGGGTTTTGCTAAATCCCAATCGACCAACACGTAGCCATCATTTTTCTCTTCTAGAGAGGCGAATGCCTGCTTCATTGAATCTGATACCGCCAGAGAGTAGCGGTTGGGAAATAGGGCTTTGCCAAGAGCATTCACAGATGTTGCGATTACCTCGTGATCTTCAACAACGGCGTGAATCCCTTTGATATCGGTACGCAAGCGCACCGGAGCACTTGGATCATCGGGTGCCAGCTCTGCCCGCAACTGCGACCACAACTGCGCGGTCTGGTCTTTGATCGGAAGGTTTCCGACCGTGAGTCCTTTTTCCTTGGCGATCGCATCGAGCTTTTCCACGGCTTCAGTCGCCTCTGCAGAACCATCTGCAACAAAAAGCCAGTCTGCTGTAGTATCTGCATCTTCAGGAGCAGAGGCTTCTGGGATGGCTGGAATTTTGGTTTGAGCCAGGGCAAATTCTCCCGTAGCCCAAGGAATCACCTGATCGATGAAGGAAAAATCCCAAACATCGGCCTGAGCGAGAAATGGCTGAATGAGCTGTTGAGCAAGGCGATCGCCCGCTGTCGCCGCTGCCGACCACCGCTCCCACAACGCCGTGAGATCTTGTCCTGCGATCATCAGCGAGCTATCGGCAGGCACTTGACGTAGCACTTTGAGCGGTTGATTCAAACGAGGTTCACGGGCTGTCCAGGTTCGGCCGCTGGGCGGCAAGATGACCGTGTCAGCAACCAACCCCACAGGGGCAATGGCAATGCTCGATAGCCAACCACTGACATGGTTGAGCTTGATAGCTTGGGAGTCATTTAGGGATGTGCCATCATCTGAGTCGGTTAGAGAGGGCTGCAATTGATGTTGAAGAGCATTGGCATTGACCCACAGGACTCCGATGCGTTCGTCAGGCAATGTGGCGATCGCCTGTTTGTAGGCGAGACTNTTGCCTAAGTTGAGACTCGAGACTTGAACGTTGTTGATCGCGTTTTGCAATACGCTGACATGGTTGGACAATAGAACATAGGCATCGCCCACTTGTGCCGTTGCTAATACGGGAGTATCGGAATTTTCTTTTCTGGCTTCTGGAGTGAGTTCAGGATAGACGAGTCTAGCGCCAGAATAGTCTTCGAAGTTTAGATCACCCCAGCGAGAAGCTTGGGTTTGCCAAAGCGATTCGAGCGTGGATTGAGAGCGCTCAGCGTCGCCTACAGCGATCGCCATCAAGTATCCCCATGCTTCTCCATTGCTGGCATCTCGATCGACATCCCAGGTCGTCAGAGCAAAGGACATCTCACTCCCGACCCAGGGAAAAATATCAGATTCGTAGTCGATTCCTGTGGATGTTTCGATGCGCTTTCTAAGCTGGTTGAGATTGGAACGAGTAGTTCGACGTGCTTCTGGAGGCAGCTGATCTAGCCCGTAAGCCTGAAGCTGTTTGGCATCGGCCAAGAGCGATACCATCAGCGGAGCCTGTTTGGGCACGAAGAGGACGGTTTCGGGCGCAGCCTGGATGTTGCGAACGGCTCGGACAGGAGTGTCCAACACTTTTGTCCACACCAGACCTATCGTAACTACAAGCAAGATGACAATGCCAACAGAAATCAGTATCTTGCGAACCATATCAACCTTCATCCAGCTTAAAACTCTACGGGCGATCGCACATCAGAATATCGCACATCAGAATATAGATATAGCGAGAAACCATCAGACAAGATGAGCGTAGGAAAGAGCCTGCCGATCTCATCTGGCAGCACGCCTATTATTGCAGGCAGGGTGTCGTCATATCACCTTTCCTCAGAAGCTATTCTCTTTTAGCACGAGTCGCTTTAGCATGAGTAGGCGCATCTCGTTCAAAGCGACCATGAGTTTAGGCCGTGGGCACGAGAGAAGAGTACCCTGCTGTCGATTGCACTCGATCTTCGTCACTTCAGGAGTAAGCGGGTTATGCTATATGCACAAGCGCTTGCAAACAAGTATTGAAAAGTATAGGAAGAAACTGAAGACTTACATCTGGTTTCGTGCTCCTATTTTTTGTATGGGTGTTTGCATGAGTGATACTGGATTATCTGTCCCCCAATCTTGTTAAGTTGGGGGACTTTTATGTGTATTCGCTTCGCCTCAGCTTTGTGCGCCTTCGCCAGTTCGAGAAAATCGTCACTCTTATATTGGTTTACACCTCGTTTTAATAAAGAGTCGTTCTTTGCCAATGACGTGTCGGACAAGAGCTCAAGGTCTCGAAGTTATTAAGGTGGCAAATGGCAAAACAGGCAATTTGAGTGACTAATACAAATATTTTTTAGCGGTAACTTTTTAGCGATCAAACGGAAAAAGTTACGTTGCTAACCAAACAATTCCTTTACATTGAGGAACATTGCTCATTATTGACGCGTGCGCATCTCCTTGATTACTGATTGATTACTGATGACTCCTTCGCTTCACCCACTAATCCAACCGATTGCTTCGACGATTTCGCCGACCTCTTCCATGCAAGATGCGATCGCCCTGATGGCTCAGCAGGCTCTCGATGTTGTGTGGGTTCGGCAAGAGGATAAGGTCGAGGGATTTTTGACTGAGCGAAATGTTGTCTGTGCCTGTGCTAAGGGAATCGAGTTGGCTCACACTCCTGTGCAATGGGTGATGCGATCGCCCCCCATTTTCGTGCCTGCGGATGCGACTGCCGCCCAAGTTTATCAAGTCATGCAAGCTCAGCAGGTAACACAGGTTGTCGTTGTGGATGACACAGACCAACCTTTAGGAACTGTGTCTCAAGACTCCATTCTGCAAACCCTGAATCCTATGATGACCGGGCATGACACGGAAACTTCCCGGCCATCGACCCAAGCCCCTCTTCAAGACCCTCTAGCGCAGCAAAATCAGGAAATTGAGCCGCTGCAACGACAGGGTAGCGATACCAAATTCGATGCGGAGTTGCTCAACGCTATTCCTCTGGCGATCTGCATTTCGACTGTAGAAGAGGGACGCTTTGTCTTCACGAATCAACCGTTTTGCCAGATGGTGGGTTACACCCCAGATGAAATGCAAAACCGAACTAGCGATGAGCTAGGTTTATGGCTTGAACCGATCGATCGGAGTGATCTGGTCGCTGTGGTTCAAGACCAATCCATGATTTCTATCGAGGCTCAACTTGAGACCAAGTCTAAGCAAGTGAAGATAATTTCACTATCGGTTTCGTCTATTTCGATAGGCGGAGAGAACTATCTGCTGACGGTGATGAGAGATATCAAGGGGCTGAAGCTGATAGAAGAAGCGCTGTGGTCGAGCGAAGCCAGAGCCAGGGCAATTCTCACGGCGATTCCTGACCTGATGCTGCTAGCCGATAGAAACGGAAAATATCTAGAAATCATTCGCCAAAGCGATTCTCTTTACAATCTTTTGGATCAGCTACCTGAGGCCGTAAATCCCTTTGGCCAAAGCGCTGTAGATATCATGTCTGAAGATGTAGCGACCAGACAAATGAATGCGATTGCTCAGGCGATCGCCACAGGCAATGTTCAAAGCTATAAGCAACGCCTTTGGGTGCGCGGAAAAGTTCAGCATGAAGATGTGCGAGTTTCGCCCATTGATGACGACACGGTACTCCTGATCATTCGCGACATTACTGATCGTGAGCAGGCTGTAATAGACCTGCTCAGAAGCCAGCAGCGCTATAAGCGGGCAACTGCGGCGGCTGGAGTCGGCGTATGGGAGTGGGATGTCATAACGAATGATATGTATATCGATCCAATGCTGAAGGCAATGCTGGGCTATCGAGATGATGAAATTAAAAATCATTTCGACCATTGGGGAAACTACGTTTATGAGGGCGATCGCCCTACTGTTGCAGATGCGATCGAACGATGTTTGAGCAACGAAACCTCTGTTTTCAGAGTCGAACATCGCATGTGTCATCGAGATGGAACGCTTCGTTGGGTGCTCGCCCAGGGACAAGTCATCCACGATGTGTCGGGGCGCGTCGTTCGCCTCGTTGGCACTGATAATGATATTAGCGAGCTAAAACGACTTGAACTTTCCTTGAGGAGTTCTGAATCGAAACTCAACGATGTGCTCGACAGTATTGGAGCTTCCGTAGGCTATTTTCGATGCTATCCAGACGGAACTTGGTACGCAGACTATCACTCTAAGGGCAGCGAAACGATTTTCGGCTATATTCCGGAGGAGTTTACAGCTGATATCTGGTTCTCAGGCATTGTGACTGATAATTGGCCGGAACTGCAACGAACGATAACAGCAGCAGTTGAAGCGTCGAATCCGCTCACGATTGAATATTGTTTTCGCCGGAAGGACGGTGCCCTGCGATGGATCGAGGACACTCTCACCTCTCATTGGAGCGAGACTGACCAGTGTTGGCACGTTACAGCAGTCGGCACAGACGTGAGCGATCGCAAACGGATTGAGTTTTCGCTGAAGGAAAGTGAGAAACAATTTCGAGCCGTCTTCAATTCTGCGTTTCAGTTTATGGGACTGTTTACTCCAGAGGGATCCTACATCGACATCAACGATACTGCGCTGCAATTTTGCGGTTGCTCACGCTCAGAGCTGCTTGAAACTCCGTTGTGGGAGTCCCCTCGGGTCGCCCCCTTTCCCGATACCGTTGCCAAGATTCGAATGGCGATCGCAACTGCGGCTCAGGGAGAGCTTATGCGCGTTGAAATACAGGCGCAAGGGCAAGATGGTGCAGTGATCGATGTTGATGTTTCGTTTAAACCTTTGCTCGATCTGCAAGGGCGCTGCTACCAAATTTTGATGGAAGGTCGAGATATTACAGAACGCAAGCGTACAGCCATTGGTCTAGAGCATCAGCGAAACTTTTTACAACAGGTCATTAATGCGGTTCCTAGTGGCCTTTATGTCAAAGATTCTGAAGGACGTTATCTCATTGCCAATCAGGCTACAGCAGATATTTATGGATTACCTGCCGCTGATATTCTCGGTAAGCGCGATATCGATGTAGGGTCAGATCTCAACCAGTGGATTCAGTTTCAGGAAAACAACCGACACGTTATGACGCAGCGTCAGAGTCAGATCAATGCAGATGAATTGATTTATAACCATCGAGGAGAGGGTCACTGGTATCAAACAATGATCTGTCCTTTTGTGAATCTAGAAGGAGACGTCCAAGGCATTATTGGTACGTCTATTGATATTGACGATCGCAAAGAAGCCGAAGCTGAACTGCGTCGTTCCCTCGACGAAAAAAGCGTTCTAGTCGCTGAAATTCACCATCGAGTCAAAAATAATCTTCAGGTCATCGATAGCCTGCTCAATCTTCAGGCGATGAGGATTGAAGATACAGCTGCACGCACTGCGTTGACCAATAGCGGCAACCGAATTCGAGCTATGGCTCTCGTTCATGAAAAGCTATACCAGACGGAGATAGGCGAAGGCATTTGCTTGGACAGCTATCTTCAGGAACTCATTTGCACTATTGTCCGCAGTATTGAACTGGATGAAACGTCTGTAAGTCTTAGCTATGAACTTGACCCATCTATCGTCCTAACACTCGATCAAGCCATTCCCTGCGGTTTGGTTTTCAATGAGATGTTGACCAATGCAATCAAATATGGGGTTTCAGACCATCTTGGCTCAATGTTAGAAATGCAACGTTTTGAAACACCCAAGGCGGCGATCGCCATTCGATTGACTCAGACAAAAACGTTTGGAAAACACACGGTTTATCTTGAGGTGGGTAACTCAGGAGACACTTTACCGTCGGGGTTCTCTCTAGGGCAGTCTCACCGGACGATGGGAATCCAGCTGATGCAGGTGTTGGCTAGCCAACTGGATGGCGCGATTACATGTGAGCGAGGAGAGATGACCTGGTTTTGTCTCAGCTTTGAACATGAAGCGACTTAGAACACTAGCATTCTCCGAGCCATGCTGTGAGGTTTGATGGGTTCTACGCAAGAACTTGCTTTTACAGCGTTTTCATTAACTCAAGTGAGCGATCGCCTTTCTTCTCAAAATTTACATCAGAGCCTTTAGTGCAGAAAGTCTAACTGATCTGCTCTAGTTCTTCTGGGCTGAGCTGAACAAAGCGATCGCGCATATGCACAATGTGCTTCGGAAATATAGCAATGCGCAGATTGGGGTCGGGCAGGCTCCATTTGCGGTTGGAGATGGAGAAACCTAAGCGAAATCTTGGCTTATTCCCCTAGCACAGTCGGCTGAATCAATTGCCTTAATGTCAGAGTTGGTTAAGCTTTGAATGGAGTCGGGTCAGTGTGGGCTTCGATATCTGCCTCGGCTTCATGGGCGATCGCTCGCAATTGATCCAGCATGTTTTCATCTGCACTAGGCCACAACTCTCGCTGATGAGCTTCGAGCAGTCGCTCGGCCATGTCGCGCAACGCCCAAGGGTTTTTGTCTTGCACGAAGGTTTGGACTGCCGGATCGAGCACATAGGCTTGGGCAATCCCTTCGTACATAAAGTCTTCAACACAGTGAGTCGTGGCATCGTAGGCAAATAAATAGTCCATCGTAGCCGCCATTTCAAAAGCTCCCTTGTAGCCGTGCCGCATAACTCCGGCCATCCATTTGGGATTAACAACGCGGGAGCGATAGACGCGGGCGATCTCTTCTCGCAGGTGGCGTACTCGTGGGTTGTCGGGGCGGGAATGATCGCCAAAGTAGGTGACGGGCGATCGCCCCTGCACAGAGCGCACTGCCGCTGTAAGTCCACCTTGAAACTGGTAGTAGTCGTCGGAGTCGAGGATGTCGTGTTCGCGGTTGTCTTGGTTGTGGAGCACGATTTGCATCTGGGCGAGGCGCTGCTCAAAGGCTTCTGGGGCAGAACGACCGTCGCTGCGTCCGGTGTAGGCGTAACTGCTCCAGTTGATGTAGGCGCGAGCCAAGTCTTCATCGCTCGTCCAGTTTTGGGCTTCGATCAGCCCTTGCAGTCCGGCTCCGTAGGCTCCTGGCTTTGAGCCGAAGACTCGATAGCGCGATCGCTCAACGGCCTGAGATTCTGATAATCCTGCCGCTTGCCACTGGGCTGCATCGTGCCGCACCTGAGCCGCTAGGGGATTGTCGTCGTCTGGCTCATCCAGATTTGCGACGGCCTCCACTGCGCGATCGAATAAGTCGATGAGATTGGCGAACCCATCTCGGAAAAAGCCCGATACTCTCAGGGTCACGTCTACGCGAGGACGATTGAGCAGGGACAGAGGCAAAATTTCGAAGTCGATGACCCGCCGTGATGCGCCATCCCAGACAGGCTGTACGCCCAAGAGAGCCAGGGCTTCGGCAATATCGTCGCCTCCAGTTCGCATGGTGGAGGTTCCCCAGACCGATAGGCCGAGGGTTTTTGGGAAGTCGCCATTTTCTTGGCAGTAGCGCTCGATCAGCACTTCAGCTGCTTTCCGCCCCACATCCCAGGCGCTCTCGGTGGGAATGGCGCGAATGTCTACGGAGTAAAAGTTGCGTCCAGTGGGCAGCACATCGGCACGGCCACGGGTGGGTGCGCCAGACGAACCGCTAGGCACGTAGCCGCCGCTGAGTCCGTGCAGCAGGTGGGTGATTTCTTGGG
>JGI12210J13797_10649669_pt1 | contig 16679 bp, 15 predicted proteins | sample ElkSlonscriptome_3_FD_13797 | JGI IMG/M metagenome (IMG submission 13797)
CCAGATCCGAGCCGCCGATCAGGCCGCCGGCGTTGGCGGCACCGATCCGCGAATCGCTCAGGATGACGTCGAGCGAGTCGTCGAAATTGGCGAGCCAGCGACGCGCGCTCGTCGCCTTGCCATGCGCGATGTCGCGCTGGGTGAAGATCGTCTGTCGCTGGAGGTTGCTGGCATCGACGTCATCATCATCGATCAGGGTGAAGCGGCCAATCCCGCTCGCCGCGCAATATTGCAGCGCGGGAGAGCCGATTCCGCCCAGGCCCACGATCACGAGATGTTTTTGCGCCAGTGCGACCTGTCCCGCGCCGCCGATCTCGGGCAGGACGATATGGCGGGCAAACCGCTCGAGACGGTCAGGGGACAAGGCTGCGGGCGAACTCATGCACTGCCTGTTGGCAGGGTGGGGACGGCTTGTGAATAGGCTGTTGACGCAGCGGACGTGCCGGCGGCTTGCCGCGAAGGTCGCCGCGCCTCCGGTCAGCTTTCCAGCTGGCGTAGCAGGCTGCGCACGTCGCCGTCCATGTCGCCATCGCGCTGGCGCAGATCCTCGATCAGGCGCACCGCGTGGATCACGGTCGAATGGTCGCGCCCGCCGAACTTGCGACCGATCTCGGGATAGCTGCGCGGGGTCAGCACCTTGGATAAATACATCGCCACCTGCCGCGGACGAACCACGGCGCGCGCGCGTCGCTTGGAGCTCATCTCGCTGCGGTCGATCCGGTAGAACTGGCACACCGTGCGCTGGATCTCGTCGATCGTGATCCGTCGACGATTGGCCGACAGGATATCGGTAAGCTGTTCCTCGGCCAGTTGCAGCGATACCTCCTGCCCGGTCAGCTGAGCATAGGCGATCAGCTTGTTGAGGCCGCCGACCAGTTCGCGAACATTGCGGGTGATCGTGCGCGCGAGGAAATCGATCACGTCGTCCGGCACGGAAAGCGGGGCGAAGCGCGAAAGCTTGGACACGAGGATATTGCGCCGCAGCTCGATATCGGCGGGCTGGATGTCGGCGACCAGGCCCATCGACAGGCGGCTGAGCAGGCGTGGTTCGACCCCGTCCAGCGCCTGCGGTGCGCGGTCGGCGGCAAAGACCAGGCGCTTGCCCTCGGCCAGCAGCGCGTCGATCGTGTAGAGCAGTTCTTCCTGCGCCGAAGCCTTGCCGATGATGAACTGGATGTCGTCGACCAGCAGCAGATCGAAACTGCGCAGCCGCGCCTTGAACTCGATCATCTGGCTGGCTTTGAGTGCCTGCACGAATTCGACCATGAAGCGTTCGGCCGAACAGTAGAAGATCCGTGCGCGCGGATGCGCCTGCAGGAAGGCGTGCCCGACGGCGTGCATCAGGTGTGTCTTGCCCTGTCCGGTCGCGGCCTTGAGGTAGAGCGGCGAAAATTGCGGCGCCTCGGTGGCGGCCATGCGCTGCGCGGCGTTGCAGGCAAGCACGTTGGCCTCACCCGTGACGAAGGCGGCGAAGGTAAGCGAAGGATCGAGCCCGACCGAACTGGCAAAGCCGGTATCGTTCAGCGTGCCGGCCGCGACCGCGATCGCGCTCGCCCCGTCATTGGCCGGCCGGCGACCATCGTCCATCCGCAATTCCGGCAGCTGCCGGCGGCCGGGATGGACCTGGATGTTGACCCGGCGCACTTCGCTGCGTGCGATCGTCCAGGCGAGCTGCAGCCGGTCCTGGAAGCGATCCTTGACCCAATTTGCTGAAAACTCGGTCGGCAGGTAGAGGTCGAGCGTACCGTCATCCTTGCTGATCGAGCCGAGCTGGATCGGCTTGATCCACTGGCTGTGCAGTTGATGGCCCAGGTCCTTGCGCAGACCGGTGCTGATATCGGCCCAGTCGGCTGCGAGGTTTACGGCATCGGCATCTTCCATGAGGTCGTCGTCCGATTGGCGGCGGGCCAGCTGGGCCCGTCCGAATTTGTCATTGATTTTCTGCACTATCCGATCCCTCAATACTGTCCCGCCCCGGGGAGCGAGCCCCAGGTGAATACTGCCTTCGCAACAGATACAACTCTCCCCTAGCCGGAAACGCAATCGTTCCGGTGGGAGGGCCTTTGGACTAACGCGACCCCGTCGACCCAATCATGTGAACCCGGTATCCCCGTTCCGGATGAGAACTGAATTAAGTCGGGTTGGTGGCGCAGCGCAAGTCGAAGACTGCAATAAAACCTAAATATATCCGGTTGACTCGTTCGCGCACCGCAGACCCCCGTTCAGGTCTTTGTTTTGGAACGCATTTCTCTTTCGCGGTGTGCGAATCGTGGGTTTTCCTCGACTTGCTGGCGAACGCTTTCATCGCTTGCCCGACCAACAAAAAAGGCCGCGCCAAAATGGCACGGCCCTGATTGAATTTGAGCGATCTCGGCCGGGTGAAAACCCGTATTCTTATCGAAACCGATTCGAACCCTCGCGCTTAAAGTGCGGCGATTCGCTTGCTGAGGCGCGACATCTTGCGCGCGACCGTATTCCTGTGCATCACGCCGCGCGCGACACCGCGATCGAGTTCGGGTTGCGCTTCGCGAAGGGCGGTGCGGGCCGCTTCCTTGTCGCCCGCCTCGACAGCGGTCTCGACCTTCTTCACATGGCTGCGAATGCGGCTCATGCGGGCGCCGTTGATCTCGGCACGGCGGTTGTTGCGACGGATGCGCTTGCGGGCTTGCGGCGAATTGGCCATGTTTTGTGTCTGTCTCGCGTTCTTTTGAAGGGCCGCCCGATAGGCGACCGCAAGGGTTCTGGCGTGTTCGAATTGGCGTGTTCAATGTGCGGGGGCAATGTCTCCATCGCCCACCGGAAAGCGCGCGACATAAGGCTACAGCGCTCGATCGTCAAGAACGGCGTGCGGTCGCGCGCCGTTCGGCCGGGGGAGCGCAGCATGTCATCTCTGGCACTTCGCGCAATACCAGGTGCTGCGCCCACCTTGCGCGATGCGCCGGATCCGGCCGCCATCCTCACGCCGGCATGGCTCGCCCGTGCGCCCGTAAACATCGAAGGACGAGGCGAAATAGCCCAGTTCGCCATCGGGGGCGGCATAATCGCGTAATGACGAGCCGCCATCGCGGATCGAGGCTTCGAGAACGTCGCGGATTGCGGGCACGAGCCGGGCCAATTGCGGCTTCGTCACCTTGCCCCCCGCCTTGAGCGGATGGATTCGCGCGCGCCACAGCGCCTCACAGACATATATGTTTCCCAGCCCCGCGACGATTCGCTGATCGAGCAGGCACAGCTTGATCGATTGTGTTTTCCCCGCGAGCGCGTCCTTCAGGTGCTGCGCAGTCAGATCGGGACCGAGCGGCTCTGGACCGAGGCTCGCGAATTGCGGCCAGGCATCGAGGCGGCCGGTATCGATCAGGTCGACCGATCCGAACCGGCGCGGATCGCACAGGGCAAAGCTGTTGCTCCCCGTCTCGAGCAGCAGGTGATCGTGGCGATCGGGCATCTCGGGATCAATTCTCCACCGCCCGCTCATGCCCAGGTGGAAGACGAAGGTCGCCCCGCGATCTAGGTGGAGCAATCCGTATTTGGCCCGGCGCGACAGCCCGGTAACGCGCGCGCCGGTCATCACCTGCACGAGATCTGGCGGAAACGGACGCCGCAGATCGGCGCGATTGAGCACCACCCGCTCGATCCGCGCGCCATCGAGGAACCGGGCGAGGCCGCGCACCGTTGTTTCGACTTCTGGAAGTTCGGGCATGCTATCGAGAATATCCGCAATCCGATTGATGGGCATGGCGCTTTCCGCCGGTCGTCCGGCCGCCGTGTCCGCGCGCTGTTCCACCGGCAAATCGCCCGGTCAAGATGCCGGATAGACAGGCGTGGAGCCGGGCCGGGTTGCATCCTATTCACCACTAGGCGAGGCCCGCAATTCCATCTAGGGGACCGGATATGGACGAACACACCGACGACAGCGTCTCCTTTGGCTACGAACGCGTATCGCCGCAGGAGAAAACCCGCCGCGTGGGCGACGTTTTCACGAGCGTTGCGCGCAAATACGATATCATGAACGATGCGATGTCGCTGGGCATGCATCGCGGGTGGAAGGACCGGTTCGTGCGGCGCGTCAAACCGCAGCCGGGCGAACAGGTGCTCGACATGGCCGGGGGCACGGGCGACATTGCCTTTCGCATGGCCGCACGCGGCGCGCACGTGACGGTCGCGGATATCAACCAGGACATGCTCGACGTCGGCGCGCAGCGTGCGCTCGAACGCGGCGGCGGCGAGGATGAGGGCAGTCTCGTCTTTACCCGTCAGAATGCCGAAGAGGTCGATTTCGGAGCCAACAGCTTCGATGCCTACACCATCGTTTTCGGCATCCGCAACGTCACGTACAAGGACAAGGCGCTGGCCGAGGCCTATCGCGTGCTGAAGCCGGGGGGGCGGTTCTTCTGCATGGAGTTCTCGACCACGCAATGGTCCGGTTTCCGAGAGATCTACGACATCTATTCCGAACAATTGCTGCCGCGCATGGGGCAGGCGATCGCGGGCGATGCGGAATCGTATCGCTACCTGGTCGAATCGATCCGCGAATTTCCGAGCATGCCGGCGTTCGAGGCGATGATCGGCGCTGCCGGTTTCATCAACACGCGGGCCGAACCGATCCTGGGCGGCGCTGTCGCGATCCATTCGGGCTGGAAGGCGTAAGTGGCGTCTGATCGCCTGGCAATTCGCGTTGTGCCGTGCGCAGCAAGGGCGCTCGGGCCGGTCGGCGGACGGATGCCGTGACAGGTTCGGTCACGCATCTCTATCGCCTTTCGCGCTGGGGCATTACGCTCGCCCGGCGGCGCGCGCTCGTCGGGATCGAGGAGGATCCGAACGCGCCCGCGCAGGTGCGGCGTCTGGTCAAGCTTGCGCGGCTGGCGACCTTCACTGGAAAGCGTGGCCCGCGCGATTATGCCGGCGCATTTCGCGCGATCGGCCCGGCGGCGATTAAGCTCGGTCAATCGCTTGCGACGCGCCCTGATCTCGTGGGCGATGAAGCGGCGCACAACCTGCTGAGCCTTCAGGACAATCTGCCCCCGGTCCCGTTCGAGCGGATAAAGGCGGCGATCGAGGCTGCGTTCGAACGGCCGCTCGAAACCTTGTTCGCCGAAGTCGATCCGGTGCCGGTCGGCGCGGCCAGCATCGCGCAGGTGCACAAGGGCGTGACGCTCGACGGGCGCACGGTCGCGATAAAGGTGTTGAGGCCTGGCATTCGCGAAAAGTTCGCACAGGACATCCAGACCTATGAGTGGGCCGCGGCCCATGTCGAGGCGATGAGCGGCGAGGCGACCCGCCTTCGCCCGCGCCTTACCATCGCCAATTTCAAGCGCTGGACAATGAGCGAGCTGGACCTGCGGCGCGAAGCGGCCTCCGCGTCCGAACTGGCCGAGGACATGGCCGGCATCGCGGGCTATCGTATCCCGGCGATCGACTGGGACCGGACCAATGGCCGGGTCCTGACGATCGAGTGGATCGACGGGGTCAAGATCGCCCGTCGCGAGGACCTGCTGGAGCGTGGGCACGATCTCGAGGAACTGGCGCAAACGCTGGTGATATCGTTCCTGACGCAAGCGATCAGCGCGGGTTTCTTCCACGCCGACATGCACCAGGGAAACCTGTTCGTTCAAGATGACGGCACGATCGTCGCGATCGATTTCGGGATCATGGGCCGGATCGATCGGCGCGCGCGGCAATGGCTGGCAGAAATCCTCTACGGCCTGACGACCGGCAATTACCAGCGCGTCGCGGAGATCCATTTCGAGGCGCAATACGTGCCCAGCTATCATTCGGTCGGCGAATTCGCGACCGCGCTTCGCGCCGTGGGCGAACCGATGCGCGGCAAGCCGGTCAAGGAATTGTCGGTCGGCCAGATGCTCGACGGGCTGTTCGCGATCACGCGCGATTTCGACATGCAGACCCAGCCGCATCTGCTGCTGCTGCAAAAGACAATGGTCATGGTCGAGGGGATCGCGACACAGCTCAATCCGGAAATCAACATGTGGGACACCGCCGCGCCTTACGTCCGCAGCTGGATACGCGACGAACTGGGTCCGGAGGCGAAGCTGGCCGACCGGATCAAGGAAGACACCGAAACGCTGTTCCGGCTGCCCGGCCTGATCCGTCGGCTGGAGGAGAAATATCCTCCCAGGGGCGGCGCCCCAGAACCCGCGCCGCTGCCGGAGATCCCGCTACTGACGCAGCGGCGCGAACATACCGGAGGATCGTGGCTCGGCTATCTCCTGGCCGGGCTGATCGGGGCGGGTGCGGTGCTGAGTGCGGGCGCGCTGGGCTGGATCGCCTAAGCCAGCCGTGTGCCCATCGCAGCTAGTCCGCGCGGCGTGAAGGCGCGCCTGCCCACCAGGGCCAGCGCGACCACCAGTGCTTCGATCGTCATCGGCAGCCACCAGCCCTCGTAGAACCCGTCCAGCGCAAGGCTGAGGGCGCGCGCGGCCAAAGTGATGCCCAGAAGCAGGGCAGGCACCAACAGGATGTCACCGCGTTTGGTCCATGCGCCGAAAATCAGCGCCCCGCCGGTCACCCAGAAATAGGCGGTAAAGTCGCCGCGCAGGCTGGAAAGCCCCTGCGCTCCGACCGCATCGAGCCCGAAACTGCCGCCCTGGCTGAGCGGATAGGCCAGAAACGAGCCGCCGATCACGCAAAAGATCAGTCCGGCCAGCACCAAGAGCGAGCGGATTATCAGGATCATCAAGTTCCTCCCCGGTTTGTCCCGTTATTATCGTTCTGTTCGGCCTCGTTCGACCCGTCGGCTCGCCCATGTCAATGGGGCGCTGGCGGTCGATCGTGCGCCGAAAGCGTTTTTGTGCCGAGAGTAGTGCAATCTTAAGCATGATATCGCAAGCAACCCGACGGGCTTGGCGCGAGGTCGACGCGCGGCTAACAGTACGGCGAACCGATCGGGGCACGATGCCATGTCCGATTCTGTGCCTGTGGTGAAGTGATCGTGTTGGTGGGGAAGTGACAAGGAGAATGCGAGCAATGGGCGGCGCACGCGCCAGTTCCATCCGGGAAACGAACGGGGCGGCGCGATGAGCGCTTCGCCGTTCAAGGTCCTGCTCGTCGTGGGCGGGGGCATCGCGGCCTACAAGTCGTGCGAGCTCGTGCGCCTGATCCGCAAGGGTGCAGGCGATATTCACGGCGAGGTCACCTGCGTGGTGACCAAGGGTGGACAGCAATTCGTAACGCCCATGTCGCTCGCCGCGCTGAGCGAGAACCGCGTCTATACCAGCCTGTTCGATCTCAAGGACGAGGTCGAGATGGGTCATATCGAACTCTCGCGCGAGGCCGATCTGGTCGTCGTGTGCCCCGCCACCGCCGACCTCATGGCGAAGATGGCGGCGGGCATCGCGGACGATCTCGCGACCACCCTGATCCTTGCGACCGACAAGCCGGTGTTGGCGGTCCCGGCGATGAACGTGAAGATGTGGGAACACGAATCGACCCAGCGCAATGTCGAATTGCTGCGCGCGGGCGGTGTAAGCGTGCTCGATCCCGACGAAGGAACGATGGCCTGCGGCGAATTCGGATATGGTCGCCTGCCCGAACCGCATGCGATCTGGCGCGCGATCGCCGCGCATTTCGACATCGAGGTCGAGGAGCCATTGCCGGCTCGTGCTCCTGCCAACGATCTGCCGGAAATCGAGGGTGATGTCTTCGAGCCGCTCGAACCCGAAGAGGAAACGCCGGCCATGAGCGGCCTTGGCGGGCTGCTCTCGCGGATCATTCCGCGTTCGACCGAGCGCCGCAGCGCGGAAGAGATCGAGACCGAGATAGAGGATTACCCGGAAAACGAGGAATGGGACGAGGACGCCGAAGCGGCCGAACTCGACGCCGGGATCGAGGAGGAAGTCGAATTCAAGCCCGACTTTTCCGGCCCGTTGCTGGCCAAGAAAGGCGGAGCGGGTGCCGCGCCGCCGATCGATCCCGACGCGATCAATCACGAAGTCGACGACCGCAAATCCGCGCCCGAGCCGGTTGCGGACAACGAAGACGACCGCAGCAACGACAACGAGCGCGAGAGCGACGGCGGGGATGCCGCGGATGACGACGAAGACGTTACCGCACGCGAACCCGCCCCGCGCAAGGCCGCGGCAAAGAAAGCCGCATTGCCCGCAATGGAGGCGATCGAAGTCGCGGAGGAAGACGTCGCGCTGGGCGGGGGGGACCTGGACCCCGACTACCGCCCGCTCGAAGGCAGGCACGTGCTGGTAACCGCAGGGCCGACATGGGAATCGATCGATCCGGTGCGCTATATCGCCAATCGGTCGAGCGGGAAGCAGGGCTTTGCCATAGCTGCCGCGGCCGCAGCGCTGGGCGCGAAGGTGACACTCGTCGCGGGCCCGGTCGCGCTCCGGACGCCGGAGGGTTGCGACCGTATCGACGTCGAAAGCGCGGAAGAAATGGCCACCGCGGTCAAGCGGGCTCTACCGGCCGACGCCGCGGTGATGGTCGCAGCCGTCGCCGATTGGCGCCCGCGCGAATATCGCGACGAGAAGATCAAGAAGCGCGGATCGGCACCCCCGGCCCTGATGCTGACGGAAAACCCGGACATCCTGAGCAATCTTGCGGGTGGATCGAACCGGCCGCAGCTCGTCATCGGTTTCGCCGCCGAAACCGAGAACGTGATCGACAATGCCAAGAAGAAGCGCAAGCGCAAGACCGCCGACTGGATCGTCGCCAACGACGTTTCCGGCGACGTGATGGGCGGCGAAAGCAACATGGTTCACATCGTCAATGCGGACGGGGTCGAAAGCCTGAACGAAATGCCCAAGAGCGAGGTCGCGATGGCGATCGTTAGCCGCATGGCCGAACACCTGCAGGCCGAGGCGGCCGAGTGAGCGCCTCTGTCGGCGTGAAGATAAAGCGCCTGCCCCATTCGGCCGGCTTGCCGCTGCCGGCCTATGCCAGCGCCGGGGCTGCCGGAATGGACGTGGTGAGCGCCGAGGACACGGTGCTGGAGCCCGCCACTCGCCGGGCCATTGCGACCGGACTGGCACTCGCAATCCCGCAGGGGTTCGAAATACAGGTGCGCCCGCGATCGGGTCTCGCGCTCAAGCACGGTATCACCGTGCCGAACACGCCCGGCACGATCGATTCCGATTATCGCGGCGAATTGAAGGTCATCCTCATCAACCATTCCGACGAGCCCTTTCCGATCGCGCGGGGAGACCGGGTGGCGCAATTGGTGCTCGCGCCGGTGATCCAGGCGCAGTGGGAAGATGTGGAGGAACTGGACGCGACCGCGCGCGGCTCGGGCGGGTTCGGATCGACCGGGGGACATTCGCGCCTCTGATCAATCCGGCCGATCCCCAGCGATACGCGATACCCACACACGATCAGGGCGGCGCTGATCGCTCGCGCCGCCCTGATCATGTGGTTCCGCATCCCGTAGCGGGAATGCGTCTATTCCATCTAGTCGATCTCGCGGACCTTGGTTTCCCCGTCATCCTTGATCGTGATGCGAAGCACTTCGCCCGAATTGCCGGGGAAGTCGGTGAACAGCGCGTCGACGAGGTTGGGAACGAGTTGCTGCAACCGGCCGGAGCGCGAAACGGCCTGGGCCTCGCCTTCGAACAGACGCTCACCCGTTGCCGCGCTGTCGATCTTGACTTCGACCTCGCTGGTATAGACGGTGTAGCTGCGGACCTGCGGTGCCGCGAGCCACGGATCATAGAAACCGTAAGCCCATCCGCGGCGGAAGCCGAAGCCACCGAACCCGCCCCACGGGCCGATGAACGGGCCCGCGCCAAAGCCGGCACCATTGGTGCGGATGCGTTCGCGGCCGTTATCGACCCCGTAATCCAGGCTCACCAACAGGTCGGCCATCTCTGGCGAGGCCGCCCTTGTATAACCTTGCGCAGCCATTTCCGCGGCGACGTAATCGGCATACTGGCTGAATTCGAGGCCGCCCTGCAATGCGGGATCTTCGGCTACGACCGCGAAGGTCTGACCCTGCGGCGCGGGAAGCTGCGCCTGAAAGCGCGAGACATCCGCCTTGAACGAGGGCGCACAGGCCGCCAGCCCCACGGCAATCGCTCCGGCCAGCATGAGCCGCGAAGTGCGACCGAAGGCCGAAGTCCGGCCCGAAGAAGCGGAGGTCGAAGTCATCTTGGAGGTATCCATCTCATATCCTCGGCATATCGCCAGCACGACGTATGACGACGCGCCCGGCACAATGATCGGCGATGCAATCGCACGCCTTACCGCTTCGATCCCTAGTGATTAGCCAAAGTGTCAGTTTCGGCAAGTTCCACGAATATCCGCGGGGACGCGACCCATCCCAGTGATGCAATTTTATATCACAAAGGGCTGAACCGTGCTTGAACGCCGATGAATGCCTGTCGTGCCGATCAGGCGACTGCCCCTAGCCGCGCACAAGCCCGAGCGCCGCATAGGCAGCATCGCGCGTCGGCCTGGCCCGTTCGCGCGCCTGCGATGCACCCCTGGCAAGAATTGCGTCCAGCGCTTCCTCGTCCTGCGAAAGCTCGGCAAATCGTGAATTGATCGGGCCGAGCGTCTCCACCAGCAGTTCGCCAAGCGCGGGCTTGAACGCGCCGAAACCCTGTCCGCCATGATCGGCCAGCACCTCGGCCACGCTCTGTCCGGAGATCGCGCCGTAGATCGTCACGAGGTTGAGCGCCTCCGCGCGGTTTTCCAGGCCCGCTTCCTCGCTTGGCAAGGGTTCGGGATCGGTCTTGGCCTTCTTGATCTTCTTCATGATCGTATCGGGATCGTCGGTCAGGCTGATGCGGCTCATATCCGATGGGTCGGACTTGCTCATCTTCGCGGTGCCGTCGCGCAAGGACATGATCCGCGCGGCGGCAGGTGGTATGTAGGGTTCGGGCAGGGTAAAGAGCGGGGCGTCTTCCTTGCAGAAGTCGTTGTTGAACTTCTGCGCGATATCGCGGGCCAGTTCGAGATGCTGTTTCTGGTCCTCACCCACGGGCACATGCGTCGCCTGATACAGCAGCACGTCGGCGGCCTGCAGCACGGGATAGGTGAACAGCGCGATCGACTGCCCCTCGCGGTTCTTGCCTGCCTTGTCCTTCCATTGCGTCATCCGGTTCAGCCACCCCATCCGGGCCGTCCCGCTCAATAGCCATTGCAGCTCGGCATGGGCGGGCACCTGCGCCTGATTGAACAGCACGGTCTTCGCCGGATCGACCCCGCAGGCAACAAGAGTGGCGACCATTTCGCGCGTCGATGCGGTCAGATCGCCGGGATCGTGCGGCATGGAGAGCGCATGCAGGTCGGCGAGGAAGATGAAGCATTCGCCGCCCTGCCGATGCGCCTCGTCCTGCAGCGCCACGTAATTGACGATCGCGCCGAGATAATTGCCCAGGTGCGGCTTGCCGGTAGGCTGGATGCCGGAAACGACGCGCATCGGCTGATCATCCGGCGCGTTGGTCGATTGCGCATGGGTTGCGGGATGCGAATTGCTCATTCAGGAGCCTTCTTCCTTGTCAGGGTGACGATGCGCTGGCGGTCGATCGCGCCCAGAGCGAACGCCATGCCGAAATAGACGATTGCCGCCGCCGCGACCAGAGCGAGAAGCGCCAGCAAACGAGCGAAGAGGCCGGCCGAAAACCAGTTGGTCAGCAGATCGCGGGCAAAATACAGCGCTGCGCCCATGGCGGCTGCCGCGATAACCTGCCGCGCGATCCGCGCCAGGAGCACGGGCGGGACGCGGTAATAGCCGCGCATGGCCAGGACGCTCAGCAGGAAACCGACATTGATCCACGCCCCGATCACGCTGGCATAGGCAACGCCGAGCACGCCATAGGTATCGAGCAGGGTAAAGGCGAAGGTGATAAACACGGCCAGCGAAATGAACGCCGCGACGACAGGTGTCCTGGTATCCGACCGGGCATAGAAATTGGGCACCAGCACCTTCACCAGCACATAGGCCGGCAGGCCTAGCACCAGCGCAGCGAGCACTTCGCCGGTCACTGCGGCATCGGCAAGGTCGAACCGGCCGCCCTGGAAGATCATGGTCACGAATGGCTCGGCACATATCGCCAGCGCCACCGCGGCGGGGATCGTCAGAAGCATGGCGAGCTCGATCGCATCGGACTGGATCCGGTCCGCACCCTCCTTGTTCGCGCTGCCGACGAATTTCGACAGGGTCGGCAGGATCGCGGTCGAAAGCGCGATCCCGATGATGCCGAGCGGCAATTGGTTCAGCCGGTCGGCGTAATTCATGTAGGACACCGACCCGTCGGCAAGCTGGTTCAGGAAATAGAGCTGAACCAGCGTGTTGATCTGATACGCCCCGCCGCCGATCGCCGCAGGAAGCGCTATGATCGAAAGGCGCTTTACCTCTGGCGTGATCTGCGGCCATGCCAGTCTGGGCTGAAACCCCTCGACCCGCACCCACAGATACAGCCATGCCAACTGCATCACGCCCGCGCCCGTCACGGCCCATGCGACGCCATAGGCGATCTGCGTCACGCTAGCCCCACTGGTCTTCGCGAACCACTCGCCTGTCAGCAATGCCGCAATCAGCACGATGTTGAGAATGATGGGAAAGCTCGCCCCGGGCGCGAAGCGCGAGACCGAATTGAGCATCCCGGTAAACAGGGTCACGAGGCTGACCAGCAGGATGTAGGGAAACATGATCCGTGCGAAATCGACCGCGAGCGGATAGGTTTCGGGGTCGACCGGCTTGTCTGCCAGCACGTAGATCACCGCTGGCATGGCGATTTCGAACAGCGCGACCAGCAAGATCAGCAGCGGCAGGAACACGCTCAGCACGTCGGCGCTGAAACTGCGCGCGTCCTCCAGACCGTCCTTGCTCGCCTCGCCTCTTTTCCCGCTATCGGCGTCCGATCCGTGCAGCCGTTTCGAAAACATCGGTACGAATGCGGCCGAAAATGCCCCTTCCGCGAACAGGCGCCGAAAGACGTTGGGAATGATGAACGCCTGGAACCAGGCATCGGTCACGGCATTGGCGCCCAGCACGCGGCTGAAGATCATCTCGCGCGCCAACCCAGCCACGCGGCTGAGCATGGTCAGCGAGCCGATCGTCCCGACATTGCGAAGCAGGCTCATGACAGGGGCAGGCCGTATGGCGGGTCGAGGGTCAGCCCCATTCGCGGCATTACCGCGCGGGGACCGGCCGCATCGCGCCGATCAGGCGTTTCCGGAAGGAGCGGGCGTGTCGCCTGCGCCCTGCTCCTGCTGGCGCCGGGCCTGCAATTGCTGGACGTAGAGCCCGTTGAAATCGATCGGATCGACCATCAGCGGCGGGAAACCGGCATCGCGCACCGCGTCGGCGATTACCCGGCGGGCAAAGGGGAACAGGATCCGCGGCGCTTCGGCATACAGGAAGGCGTGGGCCTGTTCCTCGGGGATGTTGCGAATGCCGATCAGACCGCAATAGGCCAGCTCGACGAGGTAGGCCGTACCCTTTTCCGCCGTGGCGGTGATGTTGATCTTCAGCACGACTTCGCTGACCTGCTCGCCCTTGGGCTCGGCCCCGATATTGAATTGGACGTCGATCTTGGGCTGATCGGTCCACTGGAAGACATCGGGGGAGTGCGGGTTTTCGACCGAGAGATCCTTGACGTACTGCGTGATGATCCCGGCTGCGGGCTGGTTGTCGGCTCCGTTCGCGCCGTTTGCGTTGTTGTCGAGATTGGTGAGGACGTCGCCTTCGTCGGCCATGATGATTCTTCCAGTTGGTTCAAAACGTCGAAGCGGGACGGCTGTGGCGGCGCTGGTTCGCAAATCGCCGCCCGGCGCGCGCCGGGTCGTATCGGTCGCGCGCCTAGCACCGGCGCCCGGCACAGGCAACTGGCGCGCTCTTCGCGAGCCCGGTATTCAGGAACTCATGTTGGCGAATTGGAAAGAATGCCTATTTATGACACGGAACGCATCTCTTGGCCGCGCCGTTCGTAGATAATATTGTCTATAGGGTCTTGCGCGGCGAATGTGATAGGTTGCGGCAAGACGCAATCAAAAGGCTTGCGGCAAGACGCCGTCGGCGAAAGGGTATCGGGTAGTCTAGTGATCTTAGAAATTGTCATCCTCGCTGCAATTGCCGCATTCCTTGGCCTGCGCCTGTATTCGGTGCTGGGACGCCGGGCCGAGCATGAGGAAGAATCGGTCCCGCAGCGGTTCGACGCGGGCGACAATGCCAGTTCACGCCAGGGGGCGGCGCAACAAACCGCGCAGGCCGCGCAAAACGCTCCGGCGCGTGCGGTCGAACTCGAGGGCGTGATGCCCGCGGTCGAGCGTGGCGTGCGCGAAATCGCCCAGGCCGATCGCAGTTTCGATCTCTCGCAATTCATGGAGGGCGCAAAGGGCGCCTACCAGATGGTGCTCGAAGCCTTCTGGGAAGGCGACCGGGACACGCTGCGCGAACTGTGCGACGATGACGTCTACCAGGGCTTTTCCGCCGCCATTGATGCCCGCAACGAAGCGGGCCACGTGCTCGACAACAAGCTGATCCGGATCGAGGAATCGCGGATACATTCTGCCTCGCTGGACAAGCGCACGGCCCGCATTGCGGTCCTGTTCGTCGCCGATATCGCTGCGGTCACGCGCGATGCCGATGGCAATGTGGTGGGCGGATCGCTCGACGATGCGGTGGAAAGCCGCGATGTCTGGACTTTCACGCGCAATGTTTCCGCACGCGATCCCAATTGGGTGGTCGACGAAACCGACGAAGGCTGATCCTTCGTGCGACCGGGACGCGAGCGCTTTCGCGTCGGGACGGGCGCTAAAATCGGGCAATCCAAGTTGCGCAAGTTTTTCGCTCCGGCGATAGCGTTTGCAGGCGCACTTGCGCTTACCGGCTGCGCCGTTCCCGCTCCTACTCCGCCCGCGATAGCTTCGGCCTCGAACCCGGTTGCGCCCACCAGCGCCGCGCTTGCGGGGGTTTCGGCCGGGCCGGCCATCGCCGCGCTTGGTTTCGCCCCCGAAGATGCGCGCGCCGCCCTTTCCGCGTTCGTCGAATCCTGCCCGCAATTGCTGACCCGCGATGACATCAGCGGTTTGGTGGCACCCCCCGACTGGCACGCGGCGTGCGACGCCGCTGGCGATTGGCCCGCCGATGCCGCTCGCTTCTTCGCGACACATTTCGAATCCGTGCGCATCGACGATGGCAGCGCCTTTGCCACCGGATATTTCGAGCCGGAGATAGCCGGTTCGCGAACGCGCCGCCCGGGTTACGAAACGCCTGTCTACGCGGTCCCCACCGATCTCGTGCGCGCCTGGCCCGATGACGTCCCCGCCACTCAGCGCGAGGGAGAACCGCCGCTCGGCCGATATGATGCGGCTGGCGATTTGGTGCCATATTTCGACCGTGCCGCGATCGAGGCGGGCGCACTCGAAACCCGCGCCGATGTAATTGCCTATGCCGCTGATCCGGTCGACTTCTTCTTCCTGCAGATCCAGGGCTCGGGTCGGCTGAGAACGCCCGAGGGCGATGTGATCCGGATTGGCTATGCCGGTCAGAACGGGCGCGGTTACACCGCTATCGGTGCCATCATGCGAGAGCGTGGATTGCTGGGCGATGGGCCGGGGCAATATCCCGCCTCGATGCAGGGAATCACCGCCTATATCCGCGACAATCCGGAGCAGGGTCGGGAATTGATGCGGCTCAACCAGAGCTGGGTGTTCTTTCGCGAACTGGTCGGCGACGGCCCGCTCGGCACTCTTGGCGTGCCGGTCCGGGCGAGGGCTTCGGTCGCGGTCGATCCCGCTTTCGTGCCACTGGGCGCGCCGGTCTGGCTTGACCTCGATCGTGACGAAGCGGACGGATTGTGGATCGCACAGGACACCGGAGGCGCGATCAAGGGCGCGAACCGGTTCGATACGTTCTGGGGGGCAGGAGAAAAGGCCCGCGAGACAGCCGGAACGATGAGCTCTAGCGGAGAGGCTTTGATCCTGCTGCCGCTCGGTTCGATCGATCGCCTTCGAATGAAAGCACAAATGCGAGCGGAAGCACAGCCATGAACCCGCCGCGCGGCCTGAACGCGCAAGAGCAGGAGGCCTGGGCGCGCCTTGCACAAAGCGTGACGCCGCTGCCGGGGCGAAAGGCACCGCCGAAACCGGCTGGCGGCACTTCCGACAAAATTCCGGAGCATCTAGGGGCGCAGAAGAAACAGGCCGGCAATCAGTCGCGCCCGGTTGGTGGACGGCTTGAACCGGCGAAAACCGCTCGGCCGGTGCCGACGCCCGCACCCGCGACGAAGCCGCCCCGCCGCGCTTTCGCCAACCAACTCGATTCGCACTGGAATCGCAAGCTGAAGGCCGGGCAGATCGCGCCCGATTACACGCTCGACCTGCATGGACACACGCTCGACGCCGCGTATGGCCGGATCATCAGCGGGCTGGATCAGGCGCGGGCAATGGGCGCTCGGCTTGTGCTGGTGGTCGCTGGAAGAGAGCGCCCGGTCGATCCCGCAGATCGCAGCGAACGGCGCGGCGCTATCCGGGCAAAGCTGCTCGACTGGCTGGCGGCCAGCCACCACGCCGACATGATCGCCGCGGTACGCCGCGCGCATATCCGCCACGGCGGGGAGGGCGCGCTGTACCTCGTTCTGAAAAGGGACCGATAGACCAGCCCGATCTTCGTGGCACCGACTGCAGAACCGTTTGCGGGCGCGCGGCCAAATTCGCCACGCGCCCGCGAATGATCAGGCCGCTTGCGCGATATCCTCGACCGGCTC
>JGI12210J13797_10415076_pt1 | contig 16670 bp, 11 predicted proteins | sample ElkSlonscriptome_3_FD_13797 | JGI IMG/M metagenome (IMG submission 13797)
CCGGCAGCAGGGGGTCGCGGATGTCGACCACCACGCTCCCGTTGCCGTCGGCGCTCGTTCGCACGGTCGAGTGGCAGACCAGGCAGGTGATCCCTGCGTGGGCCCGCGGGTCCTCGGGCGCCACCTCCACGTCCAAGCCGCCCGTGGAGAGCAGCGCCGGGTCGTGGCAGCCGCCACAGAAGCGGCTCTCCGTGTCGCCGCGATCCTCGCGGAAGGCGTCGATCGAGGCGCGGTACCAAGGGTTGTCGAAGGAGGAGCGGGCGTGTGCGCTCGTCGACCAGGTGGCCACGACGTCCTCGTGGCAGGGAGCGCAGCTCGCGGGGCTGACGAGCGCGGCGGTGTCGCCGGTGAAGCGCGCCATCGAGGGGTGGAGGGAGGCTCCGACCCCCGGCAAGCGGGGCTCGTCCTCGGCGACCGACGAGTCGGTGACGTCGGCCTCGAGCCCCTTCGCGGGAGGCGGAGCCGACCCGTCCGCGCAGGCGGAGAGGAGCAGCGCGATCGAGAGGAGCGGACGCATCGCACCTCTCGACGCATGAGCGCCGCGAAGGTTCCATCGCTCCGTGAATCCCCCCGTCATGGCGCTACTCTCGGTTCGCGTCCGCCTCGCGGAGCGCTTGCTCGGCCTCCTGGAGCCGCTGCTCGGCCAGCTCCTTCCACGGGTCGTCGTCGGTGGCGAGCCGCACGTAGCGCTGCCAGCTCTGCACCGCCCGACGCAGGAAGCGTGCGCTCTCCGGCGGCCCGGCGTTCTCCGCCATCGCGAGGTGGCCGAGGGCTTCGTACCAGTGGATCTCCGCCGCGGGCTCGTAGAAGACCCCATCGCTCCGCAGCACATCGACGGAGCCTCCGCCGGCGCTGACTGCGTCGCCCGCCTTCTCGACGGCGCCCCCGTGTTCGCCGAGCCGGTCGAGCGCGACCGCGAGGCCGAAGAGAGACAGGGCGAGCGAGCGGCCGTGGAGCGGACCGCCGGCTCGCGAGAGCGAGACCGCGCGCTCGTAGTCCGCGACCGCGCCCTGCAGGTCACCGCTCATCATCCGGACCTCGGCCATGTTCGAGTAGCTGATCGGCGTCTGGTCGTCGGCGAGCGAGTGGGTGACCGAGCGCTCGTAGGCGGCGATGGCTTTGTCGAACTCGCGCACCCGGGTGTAGAGGATGCCGAGCTCGAAGCCGACCTCTTCCGCGCGGTGGTCCGGCGCCACCTCGTGGAGCCGTTCGTAGAGCGCGATGGCGTCCGCGTCGCGGCGCTCGGTCCGCCGGCTGCCGGGAACGGGCCGCTCGTAGAGCGCGAGCGCCCGGGCGTGGAAGAAGAGCAGCTCCGGGTCGTCGGGCACGTGGGAGCGGGCGAGGGTGAAGCGCGCCAACGCGTTGCCTACCAGCGCTGCCTTCCGAAAGGGCCGGCTCTCCTGGGCCGCCGCTTGGAGCATGCGGATCCCCTGCCCGAGGAGCTGCTGCGATCGTCGGTGCCCGGGTTGGCGCAGCTCGCGCCAGAAGTCCGAGGTCTCATCGACCGGTCGGCCGCGCTCGCCTTCGCTCGCCAGGGCCGGCGCGCCGAGCGTCAGCACCAGGAGGAACGCCAGCGCCCGAATCACCGCAGCGCCTCCGATGCCTGCCGCGCGTGCTCCGCCCAGACCCCTTCGCGTGCGTGGTCCCAGGCGGAGCGCGCTCCGGTCCGGTCGCCGATCGCCAAGAGCGCGACGGCCTTGCGCGCGAAGCGCTCCGGGTCCGGGATGGGCAGCGAGTTGAGCAACTCGTCCACCCGTCCGCGGGTCGCGACGAGCTCGGCGAGCTGACGCCACTCGTCCTCGTCGCCGTCCTGTCGGTGGAGCACCAAGGCGAGGCCAATCGCGGCGCGAGGGTCGTGGGCGACCGCGCGCAGCGCTTCGCGGTAGGCGCGCTCCGCGTCCGAGAGGCGCTCGGGGCCGAGCACCGAGAGCACGTCGCCGTAGAGCACGTAGAGGCTCTGCCGGTTCGGCCCCTCGCTCATCCGCCCGAGCAAGCGCCCGAGCAAGACGCTCGCTCGCTCGTGGTGCCCCGCACGCGCCAGCAGGTCGGCTCCCTGACCGCCGTCGAGCGGATCGTCGAGGGCGCCCGGGTCCCGCTCGAGGGCGCGTTCGAGCGCGGCGGCGCCGTGCTCGCTGTCGCCGAGCTCTCCACGGGCGAGGCCGAGCACCACGAGCGCCTCCGGCCGCTCTGGCAGCCGCTCGCTGGCGTGCTGGGCGAGCTGCGTGGCGCGGTTGAAGCGACGCGCCCGAAGCGCGCGACGAGCGCGGGTGACCTCCTCCATGTAGGCCCGGGTCCCAGGCTGCCGCACCTCGGCCCAGAAGTCCGAGTCCGCATGGGCTGCGCGCGGAGCCGCCCCCAGGAAAAGGACGAGAAGAGCCAGCGGGACTCGGCCGATCGTCACGGGTTGCTACCCAATGCCATCACCCCTCGTCGATGCGCCGCATGGCCTCGAGCAGGAGCGTCTCGGTGGGCGCCTCGATGAGGCGGGTCGTGGGCAGCTGGGTGGGATCGAGGGAGAAGTCGCCTTCGCGGATCCGCATCAGGCCGTAGAATGCTTCCTCGCCCCGGTCGCTTCCGAGGCTCGCGTCCCAGATGTGACCCTCACGCAAGTGGAGCTCACCGCTGCGCCCGCTGCTGCGCACGACCAGCTTTCCGGACTTGCGACCGTTGCCGAGGACCTGGACCACGTCCGGGAGCGCCATCTCCGAGAGGCTCCCACGAATGCCTCGGCCCGCGCCGGCGCTCAGCAGCTGCCGGACCTTGGCGACCACGATCTCCGGCGACGCCGGTTTGACCAGGTAATCCGCCGCCCCGAGGGAGAAGCCGCGGTTCACGCTCTCCCGATCCCCCTTTGAGGTCAAAAAGAGGATCGGCCCCGAATAGCCGGCGCTCTCGAGCTTCTCCATCATCGCGAACCCGTCGGTTCCGGGGAGCTGGACCTCCGAGACGATCGCGTCGATGGAGTCTTGGTCGATCTTGCTCAGGGCCTCGGCGGCGTCGCGGGCGATGCGTACGTCGTAGCCGCCCGAGGAGAGCCGGATGTCGAGCACCGTCGTCTCGTCTGGGTTGGGGTCGACCAGCAGGACCGTCCGCCGCTCCGAGAGCAGCTTCCGCTCGAGGTCGCCGATCGCGAGCTCGCGCAGCAGGCGCACCAGCGAGGGGTCGAAGAGGCTCTCGACGAAGCCTTGCATGGCGTTGATCGCCTCTGCCGCCTCCAGCGTGCGGCGATAGGGGTTCTTCGCGTGGCCCGTCAGGTCCGCGAAGGTCTCGGCGATGGCGAGCACGCGCGCGCCGAGGGGGATGTCGGTCCCCGCGAGCCGGCTGGGAAACCCCTTGCCGTCCCACCGCTCGTAGAGGTGGTTCAGGGCCTGAAGGGTCGCCTTCGGCACACCGGCGCTCTCGAAGAGCCGAGCGGGCGTCCCGTAGCTCCGCTCCGCCTGGCTCCGGTGCCCCTCGTAGCGCGAGACGTTCAGCGAGGTCAGGTGATAGTTCCCCGACTTGCCGATGTCGTGCAGGTAGGCCGCGATGACGATGCCGTGGCGCGTCTCGCCACGAAGGCCGAGCCGGTCGCAGAGCTCGCGGGTCAGCCGCGCTACCTCGAGGCTGTGGTCCTTCAGCTCGCCGCGGTCGCGCTCCAGGAGCGTGAGCATCACGTGGAGCATGTCGAGATAAGCGGCGCGCTCGGCCGCGAGCATCTCCGGCGGTGGGCTGGACGCGACGCGACGGTCTCGCGGGGCGGCGCCAGCGGCGAGGCCGGCCACGATGTCCGGCGCGCTGATCACCAGCGGGGACCCGTCCGGCGGGGGCGGTGGCGGTCCCGGTGGCGGCTTCACCGCCGGGGCAGGGCGCGCTGGGGTCGGCGCGCGGGGCGGCGCGGCGCCGAAGCCGAAGTCCTCGAGCGAGTCGAAGCCATCGAGCGGGATCGCGCCGCTGTCCGCGCTCGGGAAGGCGCCGGTGTCGATCGCCGCGCCGACGCCCGAGCGCTTCTTGCGACGGGCCGCCTTCTCGCCGACGAGGGGAACGAAGGCTCGGGCGTCGCCATCGTAGTGCTTTCCGATCGCGGCTTCGATCGCGGCGGGGCGGGCGACGAGGAGCTTCACCGTCTTGGCCGCCGCGGCGAGGCGGAGCTGTTCTTCGAGCACATCGCTCGGCTCGGCGACGACGACGGCGAGGGTGCCGCTCGCGGCCTTCCACAGAATCGGGCACGCCATCGCCCGCTGGGCCAGCTGCCGGGGCACCTTGCGGAGCAGCGGCCGCTCGACGTTGGCGCGCGAGAGCTTGTCGGTGCTGACGAACTGCGTCTTGTAGTGCGCCGCCAGCCACTTCATCAGCATCGACTCGCTCATCCCGTCGGTCGCGAGGATGGCCTCCTCGGCGCGGGTTCCGGAGGTGCGAGCCTTCGCCAACGCACGGTCGTACTGGTCCTCGGTGAGCTGCCCCTGAGAGCGGAGTTGGTCCAGTATGCTCTGGCCGGCGACGGCCGCGCTCACTGCGAGGCTCCCGGGCGGCGGACGCTGACTGCGGAAACGGGCATCGACATCGGGTCCGACCCGAGGCCGGAAGACCGCTACCGTAGCAGAGCGGGCCGCCCTGTCATGCCCTAGAGGGCGACGAAGATCTGGGTGAGCAGGGCGTCGGCGACCAGGATCGTGATGCTGACGACCACGACCGACTTGGTCGTGCTGCTCCCCACGCCCTCGGTGCCTCCGGTGGTCGTCATGCCGAAGTGGCAGCCGAGGATGGCGACGAGGAACCCGAAGACGGGCGTCTTGCTGAGCCCGCTCAGGTAGTCCTGCAATGTGACCGCGTCGAGCGCCGCGCTCAGGAACGTGGAGCCGGACAGCCCGTAGGAGGTGATCCCGACCATCATGGCCGCCATGATGCCCAGCACCAGCGCGATGCACGCGATGAGCGGCATGATGACCACACTCGCGACCACCCGCGGGACCACGAGCTTCCGGATGGGATCGGCGCCGAGCGCTCGGATGGCGTCGATTTGCTCCGTGACGGCCATCGAGCCGATCTCTGCCGCCATGCCCGCGGCGATCCGGCTCCCGACCACCAACGAGGTCAGCGCGGGCGCCAGCTCGCGGGCCTCGCTCAGGCCGATCACCCGCCCCAGCGCCTCCTTGGCGCCGTACTGCTCCATGAACACCCCGAACTGGATGGTCATGACGATGCCGACGAAGATCGCGGTGGCCGACGCGATGGCCATGCTGCGGACGCCCAGCTGCTCGAGCTGGTAAACGAACTCCCGTCCTTCGAAGCGAGAGCCGAAGAGGGTCTTGACCGAGCGTACGGCGAGGACGGCGACGCTCCCGACCTCTTCGATGGCGCTGCGGGCGCGAGAGCCGGAGCTCATCGAGTCTCGAAGCTCGCCAGCATGCCCTCGAGGTCCGAGCGCGCGCTCTCGAAGGAAGGGCCAGGCGGGGTGACGGTCGCGAAGTCGTAGACGCACTCGTTCTTCTTGAGCACCACCAGGAGCAGCTCGCGCGGGACGCCGTCGAGTTTGGCGCGCACGTGGGTGCGGAGCGCTTCGCGGCCGGCCATCGGCACCCGCTCCTGGTCCACCAGCGATCGCTCCGTGAACCCGATCATCAGGTGATTGGTCAGTGCCTCGAGCGGAATGTCCAGGCCCGGGTCGCAGCTGGAGTTGACCTGGATCACGGCTCCCTCGTGGGCCCAGGCGAGATCGTTGTCCCCCTCGACGGCGATCGACTCCCACTGCGGTCCGGGGCTCGCGAGTCGAAAACGGGTCTCCGTGTCTTCGTAGACGCCGCCCTCGTAGCTTCCGCCGCTGACGCAGCCGACACCGAGCAGGGCGAGCAGGAGTACCTGGCGGAATGGGGGGCGCACGGGCGGGACCCTAATACGACTCCGATGCCCGGTCATCCCCGGTCGAGGAGCATGTGGACCACGGCCCCGGAGATGGCGACGAGGGTGAACATCGCGATCCGCCACCGCTGGCGTCTCACCGGCGGCGGGCGTTGGCGCCGTAGACCGGGGCCGATGAAGGCCGCGAGCACGAGCACGCCGAGTGCGCCACCCACCGTGGCGGAGAGGGTCCCGGCGGCGTCGGCCGCCTCCCCCCAGGCGCGGAAGAGCGCTCCCGCACCGCTGAGGTAGGGGGCGACCAGGGTCAGGGCGATCGCGCCGAGCCCGGCGACGCCGAGGACCAGCCGGCGGCGCCAGCGCCGGCCGTTGTCGTCCGGGCTCTCGGACAGCGCCTTCATGTCTCGGTGCCGCACGTCCGAGCGCTCGACCCGCCGGGCCAGGACGCCGGCGGTGACGGCGAGATAGGCCAGCAGCGAGGCGCTTCCCAAGGCCAGCGCGAGGGCCGGGTGGCTGTCGTTGACGGCGCTGCGCTCGAGGACGACCACCACCCCGAGGGCCGCGGCCGGTACGAGTCCGAGCAGAAAGGTCGTGGCGAGAAGCCTGGAGCGCCCGCCCTCGGAGGGTGCTCGTCCGCCCAGGAGTGCGGCGCCGATGGCCAAAGGGACCAGCACCGCGACCGAAACGCCGACCCCGACCCAGTGCTGGACGATCGTCGCGGGAATCGCCCCCATCACGAGCCAGAGGTTGACTCCCAACACGAGGACACGTGCTCGTTCACTTCCAGTCGGCCGGGCCCGGCTCTCCGTTGCCGCGGGGACGGGCAAGATGGGGTTCAACGAGGGGCGCGACATGGTAGACTCGGCCCGTGCGACTCTGCCACCAGTGCGGAGCGGTCGCCACCGAAGGCGACAAGTTCTGCCGCTCCTGTGGGGCTACGATCGACAACTCGTCGAGCGCGAGCGACCCGCTGGTGGGGCGTACCATCGGGGGTAACTACCTCGTTCAGGAACTGGTCGGCGTGGGTGGCATGGGCCGGGTCTACCGCTCCGAGCAGAGCACTCTCGGCCGAACCGTCGCGATCAAGGTCATCCACCCGCACCTGCTCAGCGACGAGCAGACGGTCGCTCGTTTCTACGGGGAGGCCCGCGCGGCGAGCCGGCTGAACCACCCGAACAGCGTCTCCATCATCGACTTCGGTCGGACCGACGACGGGATCCTCTATCTCGCGATGGAGTTCCTGAAGGGCAAGGACCTCGCCCTGGTGATGCACGAGGAGGGCCCGCTGCCCTTCCCGCGAATCTGCGAGATCCTCGTCGGCGTCCTCGAAGCCCTCGACGAAGCGCACGCCTTCGACATCGTCCACCGGGACATGAAGCCGGAGAACATCATTCTCCGGCGGCTCCAGTCGGGAGACGATCTGGTCAAGGTCGTGGACTTCGGTCTGGCGACCATCGTCGGGAACAATTCCACCTCGATCACCCGACCGGGTCTCGTTTGCGGCACCCCGGACTACATGCCGCCCGAGCAGGCCCGTGGCGAGCAGGTCGACGGCCGCGGGGATCTCTATGCGCTCGGCGTCGTTCTCTTCGAGCTGCTGACCGACCAGCTCCCCTTCGACGACGAGACGCCGACCAAGGTCGTGCTCCGGCACATCAACGACCCGGTGCCCGACCCACGGGAGGTCGCGCCCCACCGCGGGATGCCGGACTCGCTCGCGGAGATCTGCATTCGTGCCCTCCAGAAAGACCGGATCCACCGCTTCGCGGCCGCCTCGGAGATGCGCGACGCGATCAAGGACGCGCTCGACGGCATGCGGGCGACGACCTCGGGCGTCATGGCGACGGTGGTCTGCGGGGTCTGCGCGACGGCGAACCCCGAGGGGATGCGCTTCTGCGGAAACTGCGGCAACCGGCTCGGCTCGACCCAGCCGAAGGTGTCCAGCAGCCGCGCGCCGCGGACCTCCTTCCGGCCGATGGGCGGCGCCCAGCGCCCCTTCGTCGGGCGGGTGGCCGAGCTCGAGAAGCTCGACGACTTCCGCCGCGCCGCCCTCGGCCGCTTGGTTCAGGTCTATGTCATGGGCGAGATGGGTGTGGGCAAGACCCGCCTGCTCGGGGAGGCCGCGGAGCGCTACGCCGCGGCGGGCGACCTCGTGGTTGGCGCCGCACCCCATCCCACCGGGGCCCCCGTGCCCTACGGCCCGCTTCGGGAGCTCGTCGCGTTGCTCCTCGAGCGAAAGGTCGAAGAGCTCGAGCAGGTCGCCGCGGAGGGAAGCATTCTCGACCCGCTCTCGCGTGCCGGGCTCCAGGAGCTGGCCGAGGCTCGCGGCCTCGAGGGGTACACCGAGCGGTCGCGGATCGGCGCCGTCGCCGACGCGGTCGCGGCAGCGATCCGGACGGGCCTCGCGCGCACCGGAGCGGCGCGGGCGGTCCTGGTGATCGACGACATCGACAAGGGCGACGGGCTCACTCAGAAAGTCCTCGCCCAGCTCGACGAGTCCCTCGGGGAGACCTCGGTCCTGCTGTTGCTCGGCCAGGGCCCGAGCAAGCGAAGCGAGGGGAACTCGATCGAGCTCGAAGGGTTGACGCTCGAGCAGGCAGGGCAGTTCCTCAAGGGCGACACCGCCGCGGTGCGGCCCGGCGAGTCGACGATCATGCCGGGCCGGCGCCTGCTGCCGCTCTACCTGGAGCAGCTGCATTCGCTCGGGGCGCAGGGGCTCGGCGACGAGACCATGCCACCGCGCCTCGCCGACGCGGTGGCGCAGCGTGTCGACCGGGTGGGCATCGCGGCTCGACGAGTGATGCAGACCGTCGCTGCGTATGGCGGTCACTGTGAGCTCGACGTGCTCCGTGAGCTGGTCGACCCGGCCGACATGGCCGGCTTGGAAGAGCTCGCGGACTCCGGGCTCGCGAGCGTCGGTGCNTCGGCGGTCGATCTCACGCATCCCTTCATCGCGGAGCTCGTCGCCGCCTTCATTCCGGCCGAGGCCCGCAAGGAGATTCACGCCCGCATTCTCGCGCTCGTCACGGAGCGGGGGGCGCCGCTCGAGGTCCGCGCGGAGCACGCCTACCGCTCGGGTCAACCGATGCGTTCGCTCATGACCCTGGAGCGGATGGGCGACACCGCGCTGCGCCGTGGCGATACGCGGGCGGCGGTGCTCGCCTACCGGCGCGCGTTGGAGCTGGCGCGCCGCGAGATGCTCGAGAGCGGCGACACCGTGATGGACACCGCGCTGGTGACCTTCAGCCGCAAGCTCGGCTGGGCGATGGCCCGCGCCGGCGACCTCGCCGGCGCCGACGGAGTCGTCCGCGAGGCGTTCGACCTCACCGGTCGCTTCTCGTCGGCCCGCGCACGGATGCACGTCGTGCTCGGCCGGATCGCCACCCTGCGCGATCGACGTCGCGACGCGATGCGCCAGTTCGGTCAGGCCCTCGAGATCGTCGCGGGCGAGGACCCGGAGGTCGAGAGCGACGTGCAGCTCGCCCTCGGTGAGTCCCGCGCGTCCGATGGCGATCCGGCCGGCGCCGCCAACGCCTACCGGCGGGCGCTCGAGCTGCTCGAAGGCGGCAAGGGCGACGCCACCACGCGCGCTCGGGTCCGGCTGGACCTCGCGGAGGTGCTCCTGGCGACCGGCGAGGGCGATCAATGCCGGGAGCAGGCCGAGACGGGCCGAGCGCTGGCCGAGGAGGCGGGGGCCGGCGCGCTGGTGGCCCGCGCATCGGGCTTGCTCGGACGGATCGCCGAGCTGGCTGGCGATCGGGAGACGGCGCGGGATCACTACGAGACCGCTGCGGCCCGGGCCGCGAGCGCTGGCGACGCGCTCGCCACCCGGCGCTGGCGCGACGCCGTGCTGCTCGCCAGCTGATCGCCGATCCCCCTACGCCGGAGCACAACGTGCTCCAATGTGCGTGAGTGGCCTCACGCTGTGCAATGCCCGCGCATCCCCTGCGATCCCGGGGTTGAATGCGGATCGCGGACAAAACCGAACGAATCGCGAGCGGAGGTCACCTTGCACCCTACTTTTCGGGGTTGCTACGTTTCGCCCGCCTGGCGTGACTCCCCACGCGCTCGGACCTAGACCGACGGCCGGACCGTCGCTCCCGCGACCCCGGTTCCCTCCCCCACTTTCATCCCGGATCGAGGCCACATGCGGCTGCGGATCTCCGCTTCTCTATCTTTTCTCCTTCTCCTGCTCGTCGGCTGCGGCGAGACGGCGCCGCCCCCGACCGCGTCGGCGGAGTGGGCGATCGTCAACGGTGAGCGCACCGTGATGAACGAGGATTCGGTGGTCGCCGTGCTCAACCGGGGAGGGGGCCTGTGCACCGGAGCGCTCATCGCTTCTCGCGTGGTGCTCACCGCCAAGCACTGCGTGCAGAACCCCGACGTGTCGGATCCGAGCCCGCCCTCCAGCTTCGTCATCGGTATCGGCGACAACATTCGCGGCCTCACTCAGACCTACGGAGCGACGGACATCTGGACCACCACCGGCTCCTACAGCGAGTTCGGCCTGCGCGGCCTCGTCGGCCAGGACATCGCGGTGATCACCCTCCGCTCCGACGCCCCCGCGCCCCCTTTCCCGGTGTTTCGCGGCGACCCGAACGAGCTCATCGGCACGGAGATGAAGGCGGTCGGTTTCGGCGAGACGCCGTCGGGCGGGGCCGGCGTGAAGTATCGCGTGGGAACGACGGTCTCGCGCTACTCGGTGGGCCAAGGCGTCATCTACACGCCGCCCACCATCTGCCAGGGCGACTCGGGTGGTCCGCTCCTCACCGCGGCCGGTGCGATCGCCGGTATCGCCAGCTTCGGCAGGGGCTGCGGCGTCGGGGAGAACGGCTACAACCACGTCGCCTCGTTCCTCGCGAACATCGACGACGTGCTCCGCGCCGCCGGTGCCTGCACCGACGACGGCCTCGAGCAGTGTGACGGCGGTGACAACGACTGCGACGGCCTCGTCGACGAGACCTGCCTGGCCGTGGGTGAGACCTGCGGCTCGGGCGACGAGTGCCTGACGAACCGCTGCGAGGACACCCCCGGCGGCCGCATCTGCACCCAGGACTGTGACCCGGTCCGCCCCTTCACCGGCTGCGGGACCGGCCTCTACTGCGCTCGCACCGAGGGCTGCGACGGTCGCTGCGAGCTCGGCGCCGAAGGGTCTCTCGCCATCGACGAACCCTGCACGACCGCCACCGACTGCGCCTCGCTCTACTGCGCCGATCCGGGCGACGGAGTGCAGCGCTGCCTCGACCCCTGCATGGGTGACGCCGGGACTTGCCTCTACGGCGAGGTCTGCGTCGCTGGTCCGGGCGCCTGCGGCGGCTGCGTTCCCCAGGACATCCTCGACGCCGCCCGCGGGCTCGGCGAGCCCTGCGAAGCCGACGACGACTGCCAGTCCGGCGCGTGTCTCGTGGAGGCCGGCGACGGCTACTGCACCCGCGGCTGCGCCACCGACGACGAGTGCGGCTCCGGCTACCTCTGTCGCGTCATGGACGACCCGAGCGCCAGTCAGTGCGTCCGGGGCGACCGGAGCGGCGCGGGTCAGAACTGCATCGACAATCTCGACTGCAGCGAAGGGCTCTTCTGCGCCGCGCGCGGCGACGACGCCTGGTGCACGCGCTTCTGCGAAGCCGACGACGACTGTCCGGTGGAGTTCAGCTGCATCTCGGTGGGTGACGCCTCTCTGTGCGCGCCCGACTCCGGCATCGTCGGCAGTGAGTGCGTCGCCGACGAGGACTGTATCAGCGGCTTCTGCCAGCCGCGCGAAGGGGACACGAGCGTGTGCACCCGCTTCTGCGACACCGAGAGCCACTGCGCGCCCGGCTTCGCCTGCGTGCGCTCGGCGGACGGCGTCAACTCCGTCTGCATCGACACCGAGTCCATTCCCAGCGACGATGGTGGCGGTGGCTGCGCGGCGGGCGGCGTGCCCACCGGCGCCGCCTGGTGGCTCGTGGCTCTCGGTCTCTTTCTCTTCCGCCGGAAAGCATCCTGATGAATCGCGCGCTTCGCCTCTCTTTGCTCCTCCTCCTCACCGCGTGCGTCGCGCCGGGTGAGCCCATCGGAGAGGGCAGCTCGCCGATCTTCAACGGCGCACGCGAGAGCGGGTACCCCGAGGTCGTCTTCCTCTACAACCAGCGCAACGGGGCCGGCTGCACGGCCACCATCGTCGCGCCTCGGCTGGTCCTCACGGCGAAGCATTGCATTCAGGGAAGCGGGAACTCGGCCGGACCGCCCGGTGACTTCCTTCTCATCGTCGGACCCGCCGCCACGAGCGGTACGGCCCAGTACCGGGTCCAAGAGGTCCGACCAGTCCCCGGCTCCTGGGACATCAACTCCGGTGACGGAACGGACGTGGCCGTGCTCATCCTCGCGCGGGCTGCGGCGGAGACGCCCCGGGAGATGACCTTCGACTCCCCCGGCGCGATCTCCGGCGGTGCCTTCACCGCGGTCGGCTACGGCACGACCGAGAGCGGCAACAACTCCCGGGCCAAGTACAGCGTGGGGGGTCGGGTCCAGGGCGTCCGCGGTCGACAGATCTTCGTCGAGCCTTCCGTATGCCCCGGTGACTCCGGCGGTCCGATCATCGGGCCCGAGGGCCGGATCTGGGGCGTGGCCTCCTTCATCTACTCGACGGAGCGCCGCCAAGCGCGCTGCGGTGATCCGGGCGCCTACAACGCGATCGCCCCCTTCCAGGGGTTCATCGAGCAGGCGCTCGAGGACTCCGGCGCCTGCGTCGTCACCGAGGAGATCTGCGACGGCATCGACAACGACTGCGATGGCGACCTCGACGAAGGGTGCACGGAGTTCGGCGCCAGCTGCACCCTCGACGACGAGTGCGTCGGTCAACGGTGCGCGGAGGTGGTGCCCGGCGCCGGCACGGTCTGCACCGAGGAGTGCGATCCGATGCGACCGGAGCTCGGCTGCCCGGCGGGCTTCTTCTGCGCCTCCGGCGGCCTCGGGGTCTGCGAAGGTCTCTGCGCTCCCGGCGCCGTCGGCACCGGCCTCATCGAGGACCCCTGCGGAGCGAACACCGACTGCCTGACCGGCAACTGCGTCGACCCCGGCGACGGGACCCAGCGTTGCCTCGCCTTCTGTCGCGGCGACCGCGGCGACTGCCTCGCGGGCGAGGTCTGCATCGCCGGGCCCGGGAGCTGTGGCGCGTGCGTGCCCCAGCGGCTCTACGCCGGCCCCTACGGCGTCGGCGAGCCCTGTGACGAGGACGAGCAGTGCCAGAGCGGCTACTGCTTCACCGACCAGGGCGTCAGCTACTGCTCGCGCATGTGCACCGATGACGAGGCCTGCGGCGAGGGCTTCCACTGCCGTGAGATGAGCTGCGTCCGTGGGCCACGCGAGGCCATCGGCGGCGGCTGCATCACCAACGAGGACTGCGGCTCCGGCTTCTGCGCCAGCTCTGGCGGCCGCAGCTGGTGCTCCGCGTTCTGCATGGGCGACGACGAGTGCCCGGTGGGCTTCATGTGCACACCCGTGGACGACACCACGAGCGTGTGTGCACCGAACCTCGGGCTGACCGGCGACAGCTGTGACGACAACGTCGAGTGCGCGAGCGGTCTGTGCGCCATGGGCACCCGCGCCGGGAGCGTCTGCACCGAGCAGTGCGGTCCCGGCGACGCCTGCTCGCCTGGTTTCGAGTGCGTCCGCATCGACGGTGGCGCGGTTGCGGTCTGCCTGCCGCCGAGCAACGACAGCGGCGGTGGCTGCGCGGCCGGCGGTCAGGGAGGCACGGGCTTCGCGCTGCTCTTCGGCGCGCTGGCGCTCTCCCGCCGTCGTCGCCGCCGCTGAACGCGCTGGCGAGGGCCCCGAGATGCGCGCATGTTGGTGTTCGTGACTCGCGCGCTCGCTCTGCTGATCGCTCTCGCCGGCTCGGGCTGCACCGAGCTCGGTGAGTACCGCGGCGATTATTCGGGAGACGTCCTCGGCGGGGTCGCCTGCGCCGAGGACGACGAGCCCTGTTCGTTCATCCGCCGCGGCTTCCGCGGGGCCACGACGCTCCGCCTCGACGGCTTCGACCCCACCATCCTCGACTACGACGATGCGACGGGGACGGGGCCGGGCCGCCTCACGACCGACGACGAGCACTGTGGCGCCGGTACGGCGACGCTGGTCGACGAGCCGCTGAGGCCCGTGCCCGCGCTCTCGCACGACGCGCTCTCCCAGCTCGAGGTGCCCGGCTCCAGCCGGTTGCGCACCTATGTCTACGCGCTCGAGCCGAGCCGCGGACCGCTGGCAGGCCGCGACGCGATGGTCTTCCTCACCTTGCTGGAGGAGGGCGACGTCGAAGTGCGCATCCTCGCGGGCGACGGCGCCGAGACCGATTGCGCGGCGCTGCCTCTCACGCCCGCTCCGCCGGCCGACTGCGACCTCCGGTCCCGCCAAGAGTGCGACTTCTTCGGCGTCTTCGAGCTGGGCGGCGCATGAGCTTTGCGACCATTCTCGGCATCGAGTCCTCCTGCGACGAGACCGCTGCCGCCGTGGTGCGTGCCGATGGTCGGGTGATCGCGGACGTGGTCGCCAGCCAGATCGACGTCCACGCACGCTACGGTGGCGTGGTCCCCGAGCTCGCCTCTCGCGCCCACCTGCGGGCGATCGTCCCCGTCGTCGAAGAGGCGATCGAGAGCGCCGGCGGCTGGTCGGCCATCGACGCGGTTGCCGTCACCCAGGGCCCCGGGTTGGTCGGTGCGCTCCTGGTCGGTGCTCAGTTCGCCAAGAGCCTCGCCTGGGCGCGGGGCCTGCCGGCCATCGGTGTGGACCACCTCGACGGCCACCTGCTCGCTTGCCATCTCCGCCACGACGAGGCGGCTCCGGTCGGCCCCGAGTACCCCTACGTCGCGCTCCTGGTATCCGGCGGTCACACGGCGCTCTACCGGCTGGACGCGCCCAGCGAGGTCACGCTCCTCGGCCAGACCCGGGACGACGCCGCTGGCGAGGCTTTCGACAAGGCGGCCAAGCTCCTCGGTCTCGGCTACCCCGGCGGTCCGGTGATCGATCGACTCGCGGCGACTGGTGATGCGTCGGCGGTCGAGCTGCCGCGACCGATGCTCCACCGACGCGACCACGACTTCAGCTTCAGCGGGTTGAAGACCGCCGTCGCCCGCGCGGTCGAGGCGCGGCCCATGGACGGCGCGGCCCAAGCGGACCTCGCCGCGAGCCTGCAGGCCGCGATCGTCGAGGTGCTCGCGCGCAAGGCCGTTCGCTGCTGCGCGCAGGAGGGCGTGACCCGCTTGGTCCTCGGTGGTGGCGTCGCGGCCAACCGCGGTCTACGCGCCCGCGCCGCCGAGCTCTGCGCGGAGGGTGGCCTCGAGCTCTTCGTTCCGCCGATCCGGGCCTGCACCGACAACGCCGCGATGATCGCGTACGCGGGCTTCTTCGCCGAGCCCGGCGAGGTCGCCGTCTACTCCCGCTCCCCCGACCGGGTCCGCGGCCGCTTCCGCGACGACGGCACGCACATCCCGCGGCGGCGCTGAGCTCAGCCGGTCCCCACCGGCAGGTCGACGATGAAGGTCGAGCCTTCGCCTTCGCGGCTCTCCGCGTAGATCCGGCCACCCATCCTCACGACCAACTCGCGCGAGAGCGAGAGGCCGAGGCCGGTGCCTCCGTACTTTCGGGTCGTCGTCGCGTCCGCCTGGGTGAAGGGCCGGAAGAGCCGGTCCAGGTGCTCGGCGCTCATCCCGATGCCGGTGTCGCGAACGCGGAAGACCACTCGGGCGTCCTCGCCCTTGCCGGTCTGCTCGGCCTCCACGGAGATCACCCCGTCCTGCGTGAACTTCGCCGCGTTGCCCAGGAGGTTGAGCAGCACCTGGCGCATTCGCTTGGCGTCCCCGCGCATCCGAATCGGAGCCTCGGGCCGGTTCACCTCGAGCTCGTTCTTCCGCTTGGACACCAGCGGCAGCACGGTGTCCGCCGCCGCTTGGAGCAGGTCGCCGACGTCGAACTCCTCCCGGATGAGGTCCATCTTGCCGGCCTCGAGCTTTGCGAGGTCCAGCACGTCGTCGATCATGTCGAGCAGGTGGGTGCCGGCGGAGTGGATCCGCCGAAGGTCCTCGGCCGCTTCGCCGGCCGACTCTTCGAGGAGCATCTCGGTGTAGCCGAGGATCGCGTTCAGCGGCGTGCGCAGCTCGTGGCTCATGTTCGCCAAAAAGCGGCTCTTCACCCGCGCGAGCTCCTCGGCCCGCTCGACCGCCGACTCGAGCTCGGACTCGGTCTGCGATTGGGCCTCGATGCGTTTGGAGATCTCCCGACGCGCGGCCTCGAGGGTCTCCGCCAGCTGACGGACCTCCGCCGACGATCGGGGTCGCGCGTCGATCGGGGTCCGCAGGTCACCGGCGCCGAAGCGCTTCGCCGAGGCGCCGAGCTCCGAGAGGTTTCGGGTCAGCCGGGCGCTCACCACGATCATCGCCGTCACCACGACCATGAGCACCAGCAGGGCGAAGAGGATCTGCTGGCCCACGTGGTTGCGCGCGGACTCGAGCATCGAGTCCAGGCTGGCGTTGACCTCCACCACCCCGACCACGCGCCCGCTCTGGTCGAGGATGGGCGCCCACGCGGTGATCCAGGTGCCGTGTTCATCGCGATGGGCGCCGCGGCTCGCGGTCTGGGCGTCGAAGAGGGCCGGCGCCATCTCCGGCACGTAGTCCGTCAGCAGCGTCCGATCGGGGACCTGGTGGCTCGTCGCTACGATCCGGAGCGCGTCGGGGATGAGTTGCTCGGGCGCCGAGCGAACCCGGTCGTCGGCGCTCGGCACGAGCGAGAGGGTAGACACCCCCGTGGCGAGTCGGTTGCGCGCCGCCGCGGCCGCGAGCCTGTGGTGCTCCTCGCCTACGGAAGGG